>Ga0247814_10000568_pt1 | contig 28163 bp, 26 predicted proteins | sample UWRJL179409R1_FD_179947 | JGI IMG/M metagenome (GOLD analysis project Ga0247814, IMG submission 179947) | Plant litter microbial communities from Arlington Agricultural Research Station in Wisconsin, United States - UWRJ-L179-409R-1 | ecosystem: Environmental > Terrestrial > Plant litter >... | reverse complement strand
ATTTTTAATGAAACTTGATCCGCTGTTCATTTCTGCTATTGTTTTTACAGAGGGATCTATAGTCGCCAGTTGCGCTAATGTAATAATTACCGCCTCTTCCATTTCGGCTTCATCATTGCTCAGTGCTTCGATGTCCCCCTCATTATCGATCACTATACTGATCAGGGGGGAATACTTCTCAGTAACAAATGTTGTAGTCACAACAGGCTTGTCTGCAGGATAGTCGGTAAATCTCATGTTTTACTTTTTTTTAAATATAATAACAATATGTTTAAATGCCATCGGTATCCCTATATGTCTGGTCGTAAGAATATTTGATGCATTCCTAAATTAATAACAACAAGTAGCCGGAAAAGGTTGTCAAATACCTGATTATAAAAACTCAGGATGATTATTCATCAATTCTAAGAACCAATTGTTAATCGAGGTCATTTTATCTTAGTTTTGAAACAGTAGGTTCAGAAAAATAAATTCAAACAATGGAAAATAAACAAAACTTTGATGAAATGGTAACCAGATCACAAAAGATCAGAGCACTTTATCATAAGCTGGAACTTTTATGTCGCAACAAGGTCGCCGGCCAAAAGGGAAAGATACGATCCCTGAACTGGAGCATAAACCAGGCGAATGTATGTGGTGGCTATCTACTTTCGAATAATTTATAATGAAGAAGGATTGGTACATTTCCGGATGAGTAAATAGTCGATTTATAATTGTAAGATTGTAGATTAGTATTAATTATTATACATGCATTTACTTAAAAAAATCCGCAGAGCGATCTTATATCTGATAGCATCGCTTTGTGCTTTTATCTTACTTTATATCGGCCTGACTTATCTATTGTTTTTTATCCCTGTAAATAGTGATGCTGCATTACATGGTGCAAAAGAGATCTCTATATATGTGATGACCAATGGGGTACATACAGATATTGTAGTTCCGGTAAAGAATGAGATCATGGACTGGAGTAAAGTAACCAGATTCGAAAATACACAATCAAAGGATACAACTTTTAATTATGCTGCTTTCGGTTGGGGCGATAAAGGCTTTTATCTGCAAACCCCGGAGTGGTCTGATCTCAAATTTAGTGTAGCTTTTAATGCGATGTTTCATCTGGGCAGCACTGCTATGCATGTAGATTTTATTCATGCCATACGCCAGAATCAGAATTGTAAAAAAATCATGATCAGTAAAAGCCAGTACCAGCAATTGGTAAGCTATATTAAAGAAAGCTTCAAGTACAACGAAAAGGGGCAGGTGATTCAAATAGAGCATATTAATGCCGGTTATGGTCCGGATGATGCATTTTATGAAGCAAAAGGTGCCTATGATCTCTTCAATACGTGCAATACCTGGGCTAATAACGCATTGAAGGCTTGTGATCAAAAAGCTTGTTGGTGGACACCGGTAGATAAAGGTATTTTTCGCCAATATAGATAATGAAAAATCACTATTTTTAATAGCATTGAACTTCAATTGTTTAGGAATTATTTTTATAATCGCAGATAAATTAACGTTTAAAGAGTGATGTGCTGACTTAAACGATCAATCATCCTTTTTCTGTATATTGCCAAACATCTATTTTATACAAACAACAAAAAAATTATTAATTGTCTTAATTCATCAATCTCAATGCTTTGTAAAATATGTAACTCTTCAACCTCGGTGGCTTACACTTTGGAAGAAAAAATGTTTGGTTTTGGAGGTGCTTTCAAATATGACGAGTGTTCAGTTTGTGGTTGCTTACAGATTGACCAGTTACCAAAAGATATGGATACCTTTTATCCTCCTTATTATTATGCATTTAGGCAGGAAAACCAAAAATTAAATCGACTTCCGTTTTTTAAACGTTTAGTTGCCGGAATTCGAATAAAGAAAAAATATAAGAAAGGCATTGAGCTTTTTAGATATTTAAGGGAAATAAATTCAGGTGTGAAGGATAAGATCCTGGATTTTGGATGCGGTAGCGGATATTTGATTTGCAATTTATTTAATCAAGGATTTGAGAATATTGAGGGTGTAGACATGTTCCTTCCCAATGAAATTGATTATGGGTTCGGAGTTAAGGTTCATAAAAAAGAAGCCAGTCAGCTACCTCAGAAATCCTATGATCTGGTAATGATGCACCACGTACTTGAACATATGCCAGATCAACAAAAAGCATTAGTCGACATCCATGGGCTGCTAAAAGATAATGGTTGCGTAATGATCAGAATTCCAGTGATTGGTGAGGCTTGGAAATTGTATCGCGAAAACTGGGTACAGCTAGACGCACCGAGACATTTTTTTCTACATACAATACGCAGTCTGAATATTTTGGCAGAACAGACTGGATTTGAAGTTAGAAAAACATTTTTTGACTCCACCGGCTTTCAGTTTATGGGAAGTGAATTATACGAGCGCGGAATTCCATTGTTTGCTAAGGAAGATAATTATGAGCCATTCTCATTTGAAAAACTATTCTCGCCTGTTGAAATTAAGGAATTTGAAAATCGTGCGGAAGAATTAAACAGGACGGAAAATGGCGATTCCGCTGTTTTTTACTTGTATAAGAAAAAAGTTTAATGGCCTAAAATTTAGTTATATAATACTTTATAAGTGGCTGCTTTTTGTTTCTGCTGAACAACACCTCTCAGTCCTGCAGGCTGATGCTGCGACAGAATTAAACAAACTGATCAATTACCATTGTTTAATGGGGAATATTAAATATTATGTTGTGTGGATGCAACTATCAGTTCTTTCCTGTGTCTTTATCTAATGTTAGCTTATTGGTTGATTAAATGAAATCAACTATATAGTCATCATTTAATATTCAGGGATCATGAAAAATAAACTATTGCTGTTAATCGGTCTTTCGATGCTCATGAGCCAGGTCACATTTGCTTGCACTGTGATCTCCTGCTCATTAAAAGGTGAAGTTTTTGCTGCGGCAAATGAAGACGATTACATGGGGTTTGCACGCATGTGGTTCAATCCCCGTACCGCAGAGCGATATGGATCAGTCTGTTTCGGCTTACCTGATTTGCAGGCACAGGCGGCAATGAATGAATACGGATTATTTTATGATTTTACTGCACAAAACATTGATCCTTCAAAGTATCATTTTAAGAATACCTTTAAAGGCGATCTGTTTTTTGAGGTACTGGGTAAATGTAAAACAGTGCCGGAAGCACTTAAGGTTTTAGAGAAATATGATTATTCTAATAGTGCCCAGGTGCTGATTGCTGATGCGCAGGGCAATTCTGTAATTATTAACGCAGGAACAAAGGTCCTAAAAACTGGTAATTATCAAATCAATACGAACTTTGATATCTCAAAGGTCAAAACAGGCGATTATTCTTGCAGAAGATATGATATTTCTCAGGATATATTGAAAGAAGTACAAACATTGGATGTGCCATTTTTCAGGGATCTGCTTAGCCGGACGCGGCAGGAAGGAAAACTATCGACTATTTATTCTAATATATATGACCTTAAGCGAGGGATAATCTATGTATACAACTTCCATGACTTCAATAAACCATACATCATAGACCTGAAGACGGAACTTACCAAAGGGTATAGGTTAGAGAAGATAAGTAATCATTTTCCCATGAGCTTCGCTTATGAGAGTTTTTTGAAGCTTGATCCTGCTATGTATCATAAAGAAATGATATTGGATGAAATAGATAACAAAGGATTGAATGTTACGCTGGATCGCTATATAAATAATAGAAAAGATACTTTGAAAAGAGACAATAAGATTAATGCTGTCCTGCTCGAAGTGGGGATTCAACTGGTAAAAGATTCTTATAACCGACATGCAGGTGGTGGATTATGGGAATACTGGTTCAGTCTGCCCGGAGGTTATAAAAATGAATATTTTACAGATCAACGTCTGGCTGGGGCGGCACGTATTCTAGGATTCCTCAAAGAACAGAAAGATACCGATAAAAAGTCACAAAACTTTATCTATGAACTCCTCGCATACGTGAACATGCTGGAGCAAAACAAAGAGTTAGCCAGAAACTATTATCAGCAGGCGAGTGCTGATAGTGAAAATACATGGCCCGTTTCTTATAACAGGTCGCAAAAGATGCTAGCCGTCTTGGCTGAAAAATAGAATAAAGATAGTTATAGTTTTATTTTAACAAAATATAAGCGGTTGCGGTCTACGCTTTTTGTTAAAGGGAGTATTTTAGACAGAAAACCACTATTGCCATTATCTACTACGCCAAAATCATCATCGTTAGATATTACTAGTATATTTCCCGGGAGAATCGCTAATCCCTCCGCTTTATCGTGTGGGTAAACTGAAGGCAATCCTTTTAAAAGATCAAGAATCTCTGTTTTAGTAACAGGAGAGATGCCGGCCGACTGTAAACCAGCCAGGTTATTTAGCTCTTCTACTGTTTTACCATTGTATAATTTACCATTGGCACCATTTGTCGCGTCAGAAATGTCAGTTGCCGCACTAAGGTCAATTTTAAATACTTTTTTAAAAGTAGCAGGAGTCGTAGCGTCGCCACCATATGCACCATCGCGCTCAATAGTTAAAAATGTAGTACTGTTTACCGCTACGATATCGCTCACACCTGTTAATGAAGTATTATCCATCAAGTAAGCATATTGTTTTGTCGCTCCTGTAGCAATATCAAAAGTAAGAATTCTTAATACTACAGAATTGGCAACAGCCGTTTTTGAGGGATTATACATGGGCGATTGCATCATGCCTACCAGTGTTTTTCCATCTGGAGTAATAGCAAGTCCTTCCATACCGCGGTTTGGTCTGCGTGTCTTAAATACTGCTGGGATAGTACGACCACCAGTGCCTGTCCCAAATGGATTTATCCTTTCGATAGTCTGTCCGGTAGCATCGAAATGTGCAATGTGCGGTCCGTATTCGTCGCTTACCCAAAAGGTACCGTCAGCAGCCAGTACTAAACCTTCAGAGTCTATACCATCAGCACTTGGAGCGATCACTGCGCCATTTAGATCATAAGCAGTTTCACCAGAAGCACCCATTCCTGCAGGATTCGGAAGTCCGTTTAATTTGTCACCTGCACTATTTTTAAGCGCTATAATTTGTTCTAAAATCAGTTTTCCGTCTTTTAACCTGAACTTGCCAATTTGAGGTACAAAATCCGGTTTACCAATAATGATGGAATTAGCGATTTGACCTGCAACATTTGATCCTCTGTCAGTCAGCATATAAAACACATCCGGTGAGTTTGGATCTGCTGCCACTGCAGATCCAAATCCGCCGTTATAAACTTTAACACCAGCATTCGTAGTGAATAATACTGCCGGATCTGCTGCTTCGGCCATATCAGGATAGTTTATTGAACTGCTTTCATCATGATTTTTCTTGCAGGATACAGTTGTTGTGATTGCTGCTGCTGTAAGGAGCATTAGTAATTGTTTGTTCATCTATGTTTTAGATTTAGAATGCAAAATAACTGATCCCATTTAAATGGATTGTTAAGTTGATGATAAGCTTTTACTTGCGTTACAGTAAAACAAATTCACCGTAAAAATTGTAATTATCTATAAGACTTTAAGATATGATAAGACCTACGGAGGATATTAAAAATAAAGCTTCGATATTAGTCTCGCGGAACCGGAAACTGGAAGCCGTTAAATTAGTATATGAGGCAACCGAATGTGGTTTAAAAGAAGCTAAAGAATATGTTGATAGTTTGGAAACTGTCAATATTGCAGATGAAAAATACGACTTAAATCCTGACTGTAAAGATTTGGATTCTTCTATACTGTCATTAATGTCGCAGGGAAAAAAGCTGGAAGCTGTAAAATTATATAAAGATATAACCGGAGCCGGACTCGCGGAAAGCAAAGATTATGTGGAAGATCTGTATGAGAATCGTGCAACAGCAGATAAAACCAGAATGGCTGAACCATTGAGAAGCAGAGAAACTGAAATAGACAAGATTTTAACTGAACAGCACTTGAAACCAGAAAATAAGAACGGTCAGGCAAATGACTCCTCCCGATTTTCTTTTTTCAAAGTGCTAATTATCATTCTGACTGGCATAGGTTTTCTGCTTTTTTTATTTACCATATTAAAATAAGTTCAAGCTATCTTATAGCTAATGATATTAACGGCCCTAAAATATATGTACGAAGAGTTAAGCGTAGAACGAGCAATTAGCCGGGGAAAATGGCTGGTCAACTTTACTTCAATAGGTATCGTAGTTTTTGCTTTATTGCTGTTCGTTATGTTTCCCTTATTGAGCATCAATATACCATTTATAACATTCGCAATACCCACAGGGATATTGATTGCAATCATTTATCGTGGAGTAATGGTTACGCATTGGAGATTGTGGGCATTTGAACGCGTGAGGAATGTACATGAACTGCAACGAAGAGCCGAGCAGGTATCGATCATATTAGGCGCTGGAAAAAGAAATCTGGGTAAGATTGAACTCCGTTCCAGTGCACAAAATGCCAGATGGGACGAACTGCTTCCAAAATTTAAAGTTGCTGATCTTTTTGTTGACGATCCTGATCTTGCTAATGAGCATAGGATTTACTTTTCCAAACTTAAAAAAGTACTCATCATGTTAATGAGCATCTTATGCATAGGATTTGGACTGGCACTCATTTTTATTCCGCAGAAAGAACCATTTGGCTTTAGTGCGATTTGGGGATATATTTTCGGCACTTTTATAGTATTGGGGATGTGTTGGCTTTTTTATGATTCGCTAAAAGGATTGCGTAACCGAAATCCACAGATTATCATGAACAACAATGGCTTGCAAACTTCGGATACCCATTTTTACAGCTGGGCAGAAATTTCAGGCGAAAAGGTAATCAGCAGGGGAACAGGAAAATCAAGGAGCTCCTATTTGATTTATGATATTCAGGCTGGGAGAAAAGAATTTTATGTTGATGACTTTGATCTCAGCGCTGGTAGGATAGACCGTCTACTGAGAGCTTACCGGTCACGATATGAAAGCAGAAATGGCGGGAAAAAGGGAATAACTATTAAAGACCTTCCTTAATTTGTTAACGATAAAGCATGCATTCGTATAAAAGAATTCATATTATGATGATATTATGATATCTTACAGCTTGCTGGTTTTATTTTTCCTTACTCAGGGATGTAATAAATTTTGACGGTTTTCATCTGTCATTATAGATGATCAGAACGATATATATCAATCAGGCAATTATCTATGAAAAGACGTCAGTTTTTATAGCTGGCTTTTTCTGATCTGGTCAATACAAACCTGGAAACTAGCAGCAGTTAATCGGGAGAATGGCTGGTTCGGTGACCTGAGCTTGCTGAATGAACTGTTAATATATACGTTAAATGAAAAAACTAATATATACATTCTGCCTAATTACGATACTATCGTCTTGTATGAACACCACTGAGCGTAAAATAACAGCAGATAATAAACCGGGAGATTACTTTGAGGGTAAGCAACTAAAAATGGCTCAGGCAATTTACGACAGAAATATAAATGAAATTGCCCGGTTGATCACTGTGGAGCATTTCGATGTAAATGGAAGAGGTGTAGAGCCTAAATATACTTATCTAGGATATGCAGTGCTTATAAACGCAGTCCCTGCCGCAGCCTCCTTACTTAAAAACGGGGCAGATGTAAATGCACCCTCAATACAAACAAATCTAGGTATCAGAACCAACATCAGCATTGCATGTGATCAGAAAAATCAGGAAATGATAAAACTGCTGATCGCTCATCATGCAGATCTTAATCCTAAACTCTCTGCCTCGCCGTTAAATGGTTTAGTCATCAATAATGCGGATAAGAGTCTGATTGACCTTCTAATCACCGAGGGAGCGAATGTGAACCACAGAAATTATGTTTCTGGTACTATGCCTGTTTTTACAGCATTGGATATAAATCGTTTTGATCTGATTACCTATTTTCTTGATAAAGGAGCAGATCCTTTACGAACAGATTACAAGGGCAACTCCCTTGCTTTTCTGATTCAATCCGATCTTGGTAAAGGGAATTTGAATGGGGAGGTGGCAAACAAATATGCCGACTTAAAACACCTGCTGGAAACTACTTATCATGTTACCTTCCCGGTTAAACGAGAAGCTAGAAAAGCCTTAGAAGCTGCCATTAAAACCTATGAGAGCCTGCCCGAAAATGATAAAAAACTACTGGGCGAGCGGGATTTAAAACGATATAAAAAAGATAAAGATAACTTAATTAAAGGAGTAGATGGCTTTGGAAATCCACTTTAAATATACCATTCACGGTAACAAATTCTTCATTGTGCTGCTGGCCATAGTAATTTTGGGTATCATTCAATGTACCGCACAAAGTCGGCCACTTAAGGTAAGCTCAAAGTCTGTTCCGGGGAGCTTCCCCCTTATTGTATCCGGGAAAGTTGCTACTATTGTGACTGACGACGATGGGACTGAAGTAACAGGTATTGCTGCCCGGGCACTACAAAGCGATCTTTTGTTATTGTGTGGCTTAAATGCTGCTATTGTGAATCGAGTACAGGAGCAGCACATGCCGGTGGTTATCGGTACGCTGGGTAAATCTCAGATCATTGATCAACTTGCTGCGAAAAACCTAATTCCTGCAGCGCAGATCAAAGATAAGTGGGAAACTTTTTGTTTAACGGTGATTAATAATCCAAAGGTCCCAGGTTCAAATATGCTGGTGATCTTCGGGAGTGATCCACGGGGAACGGCCTTTGGGGTATTTGAATTTTCTAAAATGCTTGGGGTATCACCCTGGGTGTGGTGGGCAGATGTGAAACCTCAGCCAGTTCAGCAGATTTTCGTAACGGCGGGAAAAAGTATTATTGGTCCGCCCTCAGTAAAATACCGTGGTTTTTTTATCAATGATGAGGACTGGGGAATGCGTCCCTGGGCGGCAAAAAATATGGATAAGGAGCTGAAGGATATTGGTCCGCGTACCTATGAGAAAGTATTCGAACTTATGTTACGCCTGAAGGCCAATTATCTATGGCCAGCCATGCACCCTGGTACCAAAGCGTTCTGGTATTATAAAGAAAATCCTGAGTTAGCTAGAAAATATTCCATCATTATGGGCTCTTCTCACCATGAACCTATGCTGAGAGATACCGAGTTTGAGTGGAATGAGAATTTCAAGGAAGAGTATGGTAAAGACCACGGTGAATGGCGTTATGATACCAATAAGGATGAAATCTATCGTTTTTTTGACGACCGTGTAAAACAATCTGTACACAACGAAGCCATTTATACGGTCGGCATGCGTGCAACTAAAGATGGAAGTATGGAGGGGGCTGGCGGTATGAAGGGTAAAATTAAGATATTGGAAGAGGTAATTCATGATCAGCGGCAAATTTTGCAGCATCGTTTGGAAAAACCGGCAAACCAGATTCCGCAGGTATTCTGTCCCTACAAAGAAGTACTGGAAATGTACCAGGCGGGCCTTCAGGTTCCGGAAGATGTAACGATCACCTGGGTAGATGATAACCATGGTTATATCCGTCAGTTACCCGATCCGCAGGAACAGCAAAGAATAGGAGGGGGTGGTGTATATTATCATTTTTCTTACTGGGGCTTACCTCAGGATTATCTCTGGTTATCTTCAACCTCTCCGGTACTCACCTCTTTTGAAATGAGCAAAGCTTATGCTTTAAATGCCAGGAAAATCTGGATGTTTAATGCAGGAGATATCAAACCTGCTGAACTTGAATTGGAGTTTGGAATGGACTTAGCCTGGGATGTTAACTCCTGGACACCAGAAAAGGCTCACAAATATGCCGCGAATTGGGCAGGACGGACCTTCGGACAGCAGTTTGGTAAACGCATTGGAAATATCAAATCAAGATATTATCTATTGGCAGCCTCCGGAAAACCAGAACATTTGAGTGGAACTGATTTCACTCCTCTCGAAATAGCAGCCCGCTTAAAAGAATACAATAGTCTGGTACAGGAAAGCCGGCTGGTAGGTAAGCTAATTCCTGAACGCTTGCAGGATGCCTATTTTCAATTGGTCAGTTATCCTGTAGAAGCAGCATGTAGTATGAATGAGAAAATATTCTATTCAAATGAAAGCCTGCGCCTTAGTAAAGAGGGGAATCCACAAAGCCCTGCGGTTGCACAAAAGGCAAAGGCTGCCTATGCCAATATCGCTAAACTGAGCCAGAGATATAACCATGAGATTGCGAATGGGAAATGGGAAGGGATGATGGATGACCACCCGAGGGGACGCGATATATTTAATATGCCAGATCTGGCAAAAGTATCACCAGTAGAAACGACCACCGTAGATGACAGACTTCAAACGAAATATCGTTTAATATTTCCTGCTGATGCTTATCAATCTTTGGGGAATGACAATGGAAAATTCAAGACCATTACCGGATTAGGCAGCAGTGGAAAAGGACTCACCAGATTGCCAATGGAGCTCAAAACGTTTTCAGAAAAAGATATTAATAACGCACCCTTTGCTGAGTACCAAATACCTGTTAAAAAGGGTAGAAACTTTATCAATGTAAAATGTCTGCCTACTTTCCCAATCTACAATGGTATGAAATTGCGGTACGCCATCTCCATCAATGGCTCCAGACCGGTATTTATGGATATCGCAACCTTAGCAGAAACCAAAATATGGTCATTAAATGTACTCAGGGGCTTTGCAATGGGAGAAACAGCGTATGATAGCAAAGTAGATAAAAAGGTTGAAGTAAGAATCTACTTTCCCGATCCGGGTTTGGTGCTGAATGCTGTTTCCGTTTACAACCGTTCCAGGTAGATCAATTATTGCAGAAGAAAATTGCAGATTCGCTACCTGCTGTTAGCTTTAAATAACACCCTTCTCAGCTGTATAATGCCGTTTGTTAACTTTCTCTTTTTACCAACTATCGGAATGCTCAGTACTGCGAGCAGCGAGATGCATGCTGAAGTACCTAGTGCCCCTCCATATCCGTTAAAAAATCTGCTGGTATGAAGAAAAATCAGGCAGAAAATAATACCTGCGACCCCAATAAGGAGGTAGCTGGACACTAATCTGGCAGATACCATGCCTATAAATGAGGCCCCAATAAATACCAGTGGTATATTTTTTGCCAGATCACTATCCATCGTTCCCGCAAAATAATGGCAATAAACAGCCACTATCAAAGACAGAATAGCCGATGAACGTACGGGGCCTTGTTTCAGCTGTTCATTCACATAAAAGGTGATCATCGCGCTGATAAAGCTCACGAGGATCAGGATGGCCATGTTATACATAAGAGGAGATCAGAAAGTATAAAAATGAAGTGATTACTACACCTGCAAATGCCATTGTTCCCAATTTACCACCAACACCAGCAAATAGATTTTTGGATAATAAAAGGAGTATCGCAGTGAAAAAGCTGGCAGTGAGCACAAAAGAAATGCCAGGTGCCACACCTATGCTGGACATGCCAATAAATGCACCACAGTAGATTGCTGCCGGGAGCTGCTTCAGGTAGTGTGACTGCTGATTAAAACTGGGTATAAAAGAAGCAATACTACCAACAGCCGCCGCCGAAATAACCGGGCCTAAATGTAAAAAATGATTCAAATAAAACGAGGCCAAGGCACCGATAGGGATCCATAATACAACTAATATATGTTCGTATTCGTGGTCTTCATGGTGGAGCTGCCCTTTTAGATAAGTCACCAGAATTAGCAGGCAGAGGATAAACATTGATCCAATAGTCCACCATGATTGTAAGTTCTCTTTAAATATGGCGAACAAAAAAACTACCTGAATAATTAGCAGAAAGACAATGAAAAATTTTCTTGCAGTTTTATTCCAGTTCACAACTTACCTCCATGCATTCAGCTTTTTTGCAAAGTTAGCCTAAGCTTTATCAAAAAAAACTTTTTTAGCTCTTGTGACGTTTGGATGAAATAAATGTATGATCTGATTTATTAGCGTGCTTATTTGAGTGTCTGTCGCGATATTAGTGGTTATGTAGAATAAGTCCCTGATCATCTCGCATTCTTTGCATCAGTTTTTCCAGATAAGTCTTTATACTAACCGGCAGCTTTGCGAAATCCTTATCTTTTGATAGGGTTCGACAGTCATCCAGCACACATTCTGTTGCACGGATAGCATATTTTTTTCCTTTGTACACTGTGATTATCCTTATTCTTTGATAGTTATCTCCATCCTCTGGTGAGGATTCTGATCCGTACACAATTACGGGATCAATCCTTTTATCGCCGTCAAGATCAGTTGCAGTGCAGTATCTTGTCCAGAAGACGAGGCTGATTTCTCCGGATGATTTATCAATGTAGTCATTGATGTCCCATTTAACCAGGTTTCCACCATGATCTTCCATGAAACAGATAGCCCGGATAGTGTTATGTAGGGTGTCTTTACCATTGATCTTACTGATTTTTTCCATTAAAGCCAGTTTATAATCGCCACTCGCATCGCTCAGGTAGTACACCCTGCGTATGTCTTTTGGATTTTCCTCCAGTTGTGCCGCAATTGCTATATGTTCACTTTTCGGCAATATCTCACTACTACTGCTTTGTGCAAAAGATATTTTGAAAATGCAAAGTAAGATTAAAGAGATAAGAAGGAATTTCCTTGAGTTCAATATCAAATGAATACGAGAGTACATGTTAAATCAGGTTTTATAATTTCGCGTTAAATTAAGTATTTGGCTCTAATTTTTTTTAACAAATCATAAAATATCTTAACAGATATAGTCTTCTGAATGAAGATCAATGCTTTAGTAAAGATAAATTAATGAGCTGATGATCTTAAATTCACCGGGGACACAACTATCAGCAGCATCAAAAGATGAAAAACAGGGAGAATTTAATAATTTACAACCCTAATCACAACAATGAGGGAAGCACTATCCTCATCAATTTAATGAATTGAATAAAGCCCTGAATTCCAACGGTGACACACTTGTTTTGTTCTTAAAAAGCTTGCTGAAGGACTGCGGATGCTCAAATCCCAATTCATATGCAATTTCGCTTACGGATAACGTTGTGGTGGAGAGTTTCTCTTTCGCCGTTTCTATTAATTTCTGATGGATATGCTGCTGGGCATTTAGTCCGGTCAGCACTTTCAACGAGGTGCCTAAATAATTGGATGATACGTTCAGTTCTTCGGCAATTTGTGCCACGGTTGGCAATCCTTTTTTAGCAAGGATATCACTGTGGAAATAGCCGGCAAGGATATCTTCCAGCCGATCAAGCAGTTGATGGTTAGCCTTTTTACGTGTCAGAAACTGACGGTGGTAAAATCTTTCTGAATAGCTCAACAGCAGTTCTATTTGCCTGATAATGATATCCTGACTAAAAGCGTCAATATTAGAATGGTATTCTTGTGTGATGTTTTGTACAATAGCATTCAGTATTCCCTCTTCCTTGTCTGAAATAAATAAGGCTTCATAGACCGAATAGCTAAAAAACTCATACTGTTTGATCGTTTTTGCCAGGGGCGTATTCCATAAAAAGTCGGGATGAACCAATAACATCCATCCCGATTGATTAATTAATGCATCTGTTTCAAATTCAAGCTTTAGCAACTGGCCGGGCGACATGAAAAACATGACTCCCTCATCAAAATCATAAGATTGCTGTCCGTACTTCACCTTATAATTCATATTCTTTTTCAATGAAATGGAATAAAAATCCTTAATCATATTGATCTCCTTACCCGGCGAATGTTTTACCGTCTCCAAATCGATCACACTGATCAATGGATGTTCAGGTTTTGGTAAGTGACGGTACTGATGAAATTCGCTGATTGTTTTAAAACGATGAGGTTGAACAGTTGCCATAGTACAAGATAAACAATTATAATGTGAAGTAATCACCATTTTCCAGGTCGGCAATTAAACCGCATTGCACAGGTTTCCATCCCAGTTTTTCCTGCGTCTGACTACTTGTAGCAGGGCAATTTAATCCTGCAAAATGCGCAAACCAGCCAAAATGAGCATCCGCCTCTACAGTTGATTTACCGGCAACAGGAATATGCAGTCCTTTGCCGATCGCTGCCGCGATCTCATGGAAAGCAATACCTTCTTCAGCTACCGCATGAAAATAGGTTCCGCCGTCCAGATTTTTTTCCAGTGCCAGTCTGAATAACAATGCAGCATCCAGTCTGTGGACTGCCGGCCATCTGTTCAGCCCTTTTTCTTTATATACTGAAATTCCCTTTTCACGTGCTATGTCGATCAGCATGGGCACAAAGCCATGATCACCATTGTCATGCACTGTGGGTGGAAGTCTCACTACCGAAACATGCACACCTTTTTCTGCAAGGGCATCTGCTGCCTGTTCTGTAGCGATACGTGGAACAGGGCTGGAGGGCGAATACTTGTCTCCTTCTGCTATCAGGCTACCTGATTTTGCAGCGATGGCGATACCTGAAGTGATCACAATAGGTCGGTCGGAACCTATCAAAACTGATCCCATCGCTTCAATAGCGCGCCTGTCGATTTCACAACTTTCTTTATAATTAGAGAAATCGTGAATAAAGCCAGTATGGATTACGCCATCTGAGGCAGCGACACCACTTTTCAGACTTTCCAGGTCTTCCAGGTCACCCCGATGTACTTCTGCACCTGCTAAGGCTAGTGCTTTCGCACCTTTATCTGAACGGGTAAGACCCAGTACTTCATGCCCTGCTTTAATTAATTCCTGAACTACGGCTGAGCCGACGAAGCCAGTGGCCCCTGTAACGAATACACGCATATGATTTAATTTAGGTTTTTTATTATTTTATAATACAAATGTCCGCAACAACTTAATAACTGCTGTAGCCAAATTCATTATTGTTGTAGTCAAAACCTCAATCAGAGCTATCGCAAGTATTCAGTACCTACTGTCAATTGCTAAGCGTTCAGCTCAAACCAGTGATGCGGCATAAATTCATAGTCAAATACCTCCTTACAGATAAACCCGCATTTTTCCAGCACTTTACGTGATGGGATATTGTTTACGTCCGCGATAGCGTAAATTGTTTTAAGATTTAACTGCTCAAAACCGTATTTAACTGTAGCTTTCGCCGATTCTGTTGCATAACCTTTTCCCCAATATTTTTTGATAAACCGATATCCCAGATCGTGATAATTCAAATGGTTGTTCGTTAGTTCCTTGACCATTTTAAAACCACCCCAGCCAATAAAATTAGCCGTTTCCTTTTCAATTATCGCAAGGCGTCCTATGCCATTATCTACATATTGTTGTTTAATGAAGCTAATTATATCCTGGGCCTCACTCAAACTTCGTATAGGTTTTTTTCCCAGATACTCGTGTACTTCCGGATCAGTATCTAATTCAAGAATATTCACATCATCAGCTGCTGTTAATTCCCTAAAATAAAGTCGTTCAGTCTCGATAATTGCATTTACCATGTTGATTCTTTTTTTTTACTAATATTATTGTATAGGTTAAGTTGATAGGCAATATGAGAATAAAATATTGTATCTTTCACATGTCATTCTAAATTAATCAGTTGAATTATGATGTTTCCCTGCTCGCAAAAAGTCATTTATCTTTTGTTGATAATCAATACCTTAAGTGCTTGTCACGATCCTCAGAAAACTGGGCAAAAAGCAGCTGCGAAGGAAGAAAAGCAGGTAGTTAGTGCAATTGACACGGTAAATGTCAAAGTAGAAAATACTTCAAGCACCTGGATAGACGATTTCAAAAGCTTCCGTGATGCGGCCTATTACAACGATGTAAATAAACTCAAAAGTTATTTCAACTTTCCGGTAAATATTGATTCTTCTCAACTGTTTATCGGCGTAGCCCAATCCGACGGAGCGGCACAAGAAGCAATACGCAATTTGAAATTCTTCACTGAAGCAGATTTAAAGCGCTATCATAAAAACTTGTTTCATCCCGCATTTATGAAGAGCCTGCTTAAAGTAAAATCGGCTGAACTTTTTAAGACAGGGGAAAGTTCAAGTCCAAAGTTCAGCGATAAGGATGGGGACTATCAGATGTATGTCACTTATAACGTTGATAACCATACACTCACATTAAATCTCGCGTATTCTAATGGAGCGGATGAAAACGGAGAACATATTAGTGAAGGCGAGTACAATTTAATTTATGAGTTTGATGTGCTGGATGATAAATACATAAGGTTTAAAAAAGTGGATATGGCAGGATAGCAAAACAAAATAGGGGCTTCGTAAATCCGAATAATTTACTTATTCTTACAGGCTGATCATTACACCTAAACCATGCACGAATATAGTCTTCTAACCGATTTTGAATTGGCTGATATGCTAAAGAAAGGGGAGGAAAAGGCTTTCAGAGAGATATATAACCGTTACTGGGATCGTGCATATATCAAGTCATATAAACGTATTAACGATGCATTGGAGGCTGAAGAGGTTGTTCAGGACATCTTTTGTAATCTCTGGCGTAAGAGAGATACCTTTAGTTTAGTAAAAGGTTTCGATAATTATTTTGCCGGAGCGGTAAAATTTGAAGTGATCAACCGTTTTGCAAAACAGGCAAGACAGGTTAAGCTTAAAAATCAAGCCATGTCCTCTTTTTCCGAAATAGACAATTCTACAATTAATGATATCGATTTAAAGGAGTTTCAGCATCAGCTGCAACAATCTATTCTAGAATTGCCAGACAAATGCGGTCAGGTGTTCAGGCTGAAATTTGAAAAAGATTATACTCAGCAACAGATCGCTGAGGAACTGCAAATTTCTGAAAAAACCGTAGAGGCACATCTGTCAAAGGCCCGCAAACTGCTTAAATCTAAATTCGGTCGCTTATTAAACCTGCTCATCTGTTTTCTATAGCACATTCTTTAATCATCAGCCAATAGTAAATATCGTCTTTCAATGAGGCATCCAAGAGTTTATTCCCCTAAAGAATATAAATTAAAAATAATTTACGCAGGACTAAGGGATTTTTATTTGATGTTTGGCTATCTATAAAATAACCAAACATAAGCTAACAGCATGCAGGAGCAGAATACGAACTGGCAGATGAAAGAACTGGCCAGAAAATGGCAGGAGGGGACAATCAACGAGGCAGAAAAGGAGCTGTTCAATCAATGGTATCATTCTTTTGATGATATTCCACTCGAAGCTATTACTACAGAAAATCCTGTGCAGTTAAAAATGCGACTGTATAACAACATCATCCGAAGAGAAGAAATTCCTTTGCAGCGCACATGGTTCCACAAAAATATAACCTATATTTCTGCTGCCGCAGCGGCACTGGCGCTTGTTTTTTCCATCGCCGGTTATTCTTTTTATAGCAGGAACAATGTTCAGCAGCAAGAGCAGGCAGCAAGGCTGGCAAAAAATAGTATTCTTCCGGGTAGTAATAAAGCGATACTTACCTTGGCTGATGGATCTGATGTTATTCTGGATCAGACCAGTAATGGCATTTTAAGCAAGCAGGGGAATGTCTCTATCAAAAAGAGTATAGACGGTAAAGTGAGTTATGAGGCAGCTCAGAACAATACTTACACTGGTAGTGCCCTGGCTTATAATAAAATAGCTACTCCCCGCGGTGGTCAATATCAGGTTAACCTGGCCGATGGTACAAAAGTCTGGCTAAATGCTGCATCTACACTTAAATTTCCGGTAACTTTTAACAAAGATCAGAGAGTAGTGGAATTAACTGGTGAAGCTTATTTCGAGGTGAATCCAGAACCTGTTGCAGGGAACAGAAAGGCAAAAGTTCCTTTCCTCGTTAAAACCAGAAACCAGTTGGTGGAAGTATTGGGTACACATTTTAACGTAAACGCTTATGATGATGAGCCGGATATTAGAACAACTCTTCTGAAGGGGGTTGTGAAGGTCGTAAAGTCGGCAGCACATCAATCAGTCTTGTTAAAACCCGGTCAGCAGTCGGCCGTAGCTGAACATATTACCATCGCCGATGTCGATGCTTCCCAGTCCATAGAATGGCAGAAAGGTTATTTCCTGTTTGATAATGAAACTGTGGAGAGCATGATGAGAAAGATTTCCCGCTGGTACAATATTGAGGTAGAATTTAAAGGTAATATCCGTTACCGGAAGTTTGCCGGAAAAATATCAAAGTTCGAGAACATTGCACAAATTCTACAGGTGATGGAAAGGACACAAGTGATTCATTTTGAAATAGAAGGAAGGAGGGTGATCGTTATGCCATAGTATTTACCCATTCAGCAAGATTATCCGGCAGGGATTCAAACTGTCATATGTAACCAAATATAATTAAATCTGAGATTGATGAACAAAAACTACATTAGATTAGTGTGCAGTTTAAAAGACTGTGTGCCTTTCAAATTTCTTCTCTCCGTGAAACTGACTTCTGTCATACTCCTCGCCACACTTCTCCAGGTGCAGGCAAGTGGATATGCGCAGCGGATCACCATTACAGCACGAAACATCAGGCTGGAGCAGGTATTTAAGGAGATTAAAAAACAAACCGATTATAACTTCTTTTACGATCAGGAAATGGTGCAGGTAGTGCCACCAGTAAGTATTTCTGTGAAAAATGCAACTGTTGAAAAGGTACTGGAACAATGCTTTGCAGGCCAGTTCCTCACTTACGAAATCGACAAAAATACCATTACAATTAAAAAGAAAGCAAATGCAGAATCGCTACTCAGGGTGCTCAACCAGGGCGTTGTGATCACCGGAAAAGTAACGGATGCATCAGATGGAGGTCCGGTTCCAAACGTAAGTATCAGGATCAAAGGTGCAACCGGAGGGGCGAGTACTGACAATGATGGGAAATTCAGAATCACTGCACCAGATGCAAATGCTATATTGGTTTTCACTTTCGTTGGTTATGTAACGAGAGAAGTGCCACTGAATGGGCAAGCCAATATTGCGGTACAGCTCTCTGCAGATCAGCGGGCATTGGATGAAGTAGTAGTCGTTGCTTATGGTACCCAGCGCAGAGCTAGCGTAGTAGGGGCAATAGACCAGGTGAAAGCGAGCCAGGTGGCAGATCGGCCGGTCGGCAACTTAACGCAAGCCCTGCAGGGAACATCGCCAAGCATTGTTATTCAGCAGCGCAGTATGAATCCGAACGACAATTCTATGAACATCAACCTGAGAGGGATTGGCACCTTCGGTAATAACTCGCCGCTACTTGTTATTGATGGTATCATCAGTAATGATATCAGCAATTTAAATAACTTGAATCCCAATGATGTGGAGAGCATCTCTGTTCTTAAAGATGCAGGTAGTGCCGCAATTTATGGTTCACGGTCTGCTAACGGTGTCCTTTTGGTGACCACCAAACAGGGAAAGCTAAATATGAAACCGGTGATCCGATTTTCTGGTTTGCTGGGTGTTCAAACACCAGAAGTCCTGGTACATCCACTTAAGGGATATCAAAACGCTTTGTTAAGAAATGATTCCTATGTTAACGTAGGTGAACGACCGATCTATTCTTCAGCGCAGATTGACCAGTTGGCTACGGGTGATAGTGAATATTTCCTGAAAGGCATTCTGAAAGATGGGTTGCAGCAAAATTACGACGTAAATGTACAGGGCGGATCCAGCAATTCTACTTACATGATATCCCTTGGCTATTATGATCAGAATAGTAATTTTAAAGGTCCTGATTACGGGCTAAAACGTTACAATTTCCGTTCTAACCTGACTACCAATATTGGAAGGTTAAAACTGAATACTATTTTATGGTATGACAGAAATGAGGGCAATGCCTATCAGGGGGATACAGGTTTCCTTATTGCTGATGCTTCCAGGCTTCCAGTATACAATAATTATGTGCTGAAAGATGAGAACGGCAGGTATTATAGCAACGACGTGCTCACCGGAGGCAACCCCCTCGCTTCACTGGAACAGGGTGGATATACAAAAACAAATAATGACCATTTCCAGGGCAGCTTGAATGGGGAGTTATTGCTCTTTGACGGGTTGAAAGCCAAAGGCCTGGTTGGATTTGATCTTCGTCCGGAAAACAGACTGATCAGGAGATTCTACTGGCCAGTATATAATCTATCAGGTGATCCTACTCCGATCAACGCCAACAACTCAAAAAATTACAGTATTGAAGATTTTACAGGAAAGTCCACCTTATTAAATTTGCAGGGGATACTGGATTACAACAAAACTTTTGGCAAACTGCATAATGTTTCAGCGCTGTTAGGTTATTCTAACGAATCTTATCGCCAGAACCGTCAGGAGATCAAAAAGAACTTTGTAGATCCTGTGCTTGGGATACCCATTGAAGGTACTATTATAGACCCTACCAGTTACAATACCGTGGGAGGAACTACCGAAAGAAGTATTAATTCCTATTTCGGACGTGCAGGTTATTCTTTTTCGGATAAATATTTTGCCGAGGCAAGTGTACGCTACGATGGATCATCAAAATTTGCGAAAGACAACCGATGGGGATTCTTCCCGTCAGCATCACTGGGGTGGCGCATCACCGAAGAAGATTTCTTTAAATTCTGGAAAAATAAGGTGGGTGATATGAAAATCAGGAGTTCGTACGGTCAGTTGGGCAATCAGAATATCGACGATTACCAGACTTTTACTACCTACGATATTTATCCCAATCAATATGGATTTAACAATGTGGCTTTGCCGGGAACTGGTTATACCTTTGGTAATCCTGACCTGAAATGGGAAACGACCACTTCTTTTAACATTGGTGCAGATGCAACTTTTTTTAAAAATAGCCTCAGAGCCACATTTGACTATTTTCATAAAACTACTAAAGATATTCTCCTAACACCTCAAACTCCTCTCGTGCTTGGAGGGGCAGTGCCGAAGGTTAATCTGGGAGAGATGGTTAACCGTGGGTGGGAGCTAAGTATCAATTATGATTTCAATCACAATGATTTTCACCATAGTGTAGGCTTTAACGTGGGCGATTCATGGAATAAGGTTACTAAATTCGAAGGAAATGAGCAAATTAGCAAAGCAGATGAGATCGAGCGGATCATCCGTGTAGGGCTGCCTTTGTATAGTTATTATGGTTATAAAACCGCGGGTTTATTCAGAAATGATGATGATATTAGAGATTCGGCATTGCCTATTGGGGTAAAACCAGCGCCGGGCGATGTGAAATATGTTGACCGCAACGGTGACGGAATTATTGATGACAATGATCGTTTCGTACTTGGTCATGCTTTTCCGCGCTTAAATTTTGGTTTTACCTATGCGCTGAGCTGGAAAGGTTTTGATATGAATATGTTATGGCAGGGTGTAGGTAAACGTGAAATGGCTTTAAGAGGTGAAACCATAGAGCCTTTCCATGCGGGGTATTCTAATGTGATGTTTGAACACCAGCTCGATTACTGGACACCCTCAAATCCGGATGCACGGTGGCCACGACTAACGGCACCGTCAACTGCATCTACCATCAATAACTATGGTAAAGGATCTGACCGTAACATCTTCAATGCATCTTATCTGCGTCTAAAAAATATTCAGTTCGGTTATACGCTATCACCGGCACTCAGCAGTAAAATTGGTATGAGTAAATTACGTGTTTTTGTGAGTGGTCAGAACCTGCTCACCTTCAGTAAAAACTCATTTATCGATCCGGAATCTACTGAGTTTGGCGGAAATATGAATACTGAGAGTGCCAATAGTGCACGAAACTATCCGTTGCTGAAATACATAGGCGGTGGTTTCAACGTGGAGTTTTAATGTATATAAAAGGGGAATCATGAAAAGGAAAATTATACTATTTAGCCATCTGCTGTTGATGATGGCAGGCTTATTTGTCGTTGGCTGCGTTAAAATGGATGTAACGCCCACAAATAAGTTTACAGATGAAACTTACTGGCAATCAGAAGATAAAGCCAATTCTGTGTTGAATATGGCTTACCGCCAGATGTTTAGCAGTGATTATCTCTTTGGCAATGAAATATTGAGTGATAACGTTTACAATGGTTATGGTAGCACCAACGAGAAAGTGATCTCTAATGGACTTGCAGATGCATCAAATGGACGTTTTGAAGATGAGTGGGGTAAATGTTACGGAGGAATAAAAACCTGCCACACTTTCCTGGAAAACGTAGACAGGGTTAACGCCATGGATCCGGCCTTAAGAGAAAAAAGAAAAGCTGAGATACGTTTCATCCGTGCCTCACTTTATCTTGAACTGACCACCTGGTATGGCGATGTCCCGTTTTTTACGCAGGATATTGACTTGGAAGAATCTAAAAACCTTGTCCGCAAACCGCAGGCAGAAATCCAGGCATGGATTCATAAAGAACTGGACGAAGTTGCTGCTGTTTTACCCACCCGGGAACAATATGCCGCGGCCGATAATGGCAGGATTACCAGTGGTGCAGCTGTAGCGCTAAACGCCAGGGCTTATTTATATGAAAATAACTGGGTAAAAGTAGCGGAGTATTGTGAGAAGCTTATCAATGGTTCATCCTATGGCACGTACAGCTTATTTTCAAATTACGAACAGTTATTCTGGGTTAGGAATGAATACAATAGTGAGATCATCTTAAGTATGCAGTATGTGCCCGACCTGAGAACCTGGGGTAATCTGGTAGATTATGCACCGATTTCGGCTAATGCAAGACTTTGCCTGGCGGGACCAACACAAGGATTGGTAGATACTTACCTGATGAAAAATGGGAAGAAGTGGACTACTGCAGATCAGGATTATGCCGATCGCGATCCGCGTATGAATGCCACCATTGTTTACGATGGCTCAAAATGGACAGACCGTACTGGTTTGCAATATACTGTGGTTATCCATCCTGATGGTACGCCAACACCCGGCAAGCCATCTGATAAATATACAGGTGCAGGTACTGCACAGACACCAACCGGCTATTATTACCGTAAATATGCCGATCCTTCTCCTGCTGCTTACATAGGTGGTGGCTGGGAATCCAATCTTAACCTTCCTCTGATCCGTTTTGCAGATGTACTGCTCATGTATGCAGAAGCAAAAAACGAGCTGCAGCAGATGAACAGCAGTATATGGGACCTCAGCATCAGGAAACTGAGACAAAGGGCCGGTTTCGACGACACTGGCGAGGCCTTAAATCTTCCGGCCGGTGATCAGGCTTCATGGCGTGAACTGATTCGCAATGAACGTCGTACTGAACTGGCATTGGAAGGATTAAGGATATTCGATATCCGCCGCTGGAAAACTGCAGAGACTGTACTCACACAGGCGCCCAGAGGGGCGAAATTTGATAAAAGCAGCGGTTCGTATGATTATATCAAACTACCGGCAGGCAATTTTAGCAGGAACCGTGATTACTTATGGGCCATACCTAGAAAGGAACGCAATCTAAATCCGGGTCTTACACAAAATCCAGGTTATTAATCATTTAAAAGAACAACGATGAAAACAAATATAATTAAAGCAACCCTTTTCCTTCTTGTCATGTTTGCCTTCACCGGCTGCAAAAAGGATAAAGAATTTAAACAGGTTAACGTAACAGAGGTAAATACATTTTACGCTCCGGACGATGCCCGGAATATTGTGTTACAAAATTCTTCCACAGCCAGTCTGTTTTTTGAATGGGAAAAATCTGTAGCAGAAGATAATGGTCTGGTTTATTATGATATCTTATTTGACAAAGAAACGGGTGATTTTTCCAAGCCCCTTTACAGCGTTTCTGCCGATAATAATGGTATCAGTACGAGTGCGAGCATTACACATAAAGTATTGAACAGGATTGGTGCACTTGCTGGTTACAAAGCTATGCAGGAGGGTGTGCTGAAATGGACTGTGGTTGCTTCCCGTGGACTGGCAAAAGTGAAGTCTCAACAAGTAAGGAAGATCAATATCACGATGTTAAGCGGGCTCGAGGCACCTGTGTCACTCTATCTTACAGGGGAGGCCACAGAAGGCGGCGCTGATTTATCTAAATCTTTAGCCGTTAAAGCTTTAGCTGGAGGTAATGAATTTGAAGTTTATACCCGATTGACAGCCGGTAAAACCTATACATTCGTCGATTCAAAAACAAAAGTAACCAGAACCTTTTCTGTAGATGCAGGTGGTACAACTTTTAAAGAAAATGCTACAGGTGGAACAGTACAAAAAGATGGTATTTATAGAGTAAAACTGGATTTCAGCGCTTCTTCTGTTACTGTTAGCGAGATTACCAAACTGGATTTCTTCATGTGTACGCCTCAGAAAAGGAATACGCTGACCTATCAGGGCGCAGGCGTATGGAAAGTTGATAACGTAGTGCCGGATTTTACCACTAATTTTAGTGATGACAGGTACTTTTTCTGGATTACGATAGGTGGAACGGAACAAAAGCTTGGCAGCTCAATTAAAGATAATCAACCACCATCGGTTAAGACAGGCGCTTATTTCAATCTGACTTATTATCCAACAGACAAAAACCAATGGGACTACTCTTTTAAATTCCCTAACAGGAACATCAAGACCTGCAGTATCATTGTAAATATGAGTAGTGATAGTGAAAAAAATACGCATGAAATAGTTTTTTAAATCCACATTACTCATAAACTATTAATAGATGAAGAAAATAATTTTGATGACCGTAACCGCATTGATTACATGTGCTTGCGGAAAAATAGAAGACGAATATGTTGACAGGAGTATTAAGTACAACATCGATTGGACAAAGGCAGCGGATAGTAGCAGCACGGCTTTTGCCAATATCTACTGGAACTCTGCTAAACATCATTTTAATGATAATAACCTGGGTACTATAAGTCAGTATGATTACTGGCCGGAAGCGCATGGTCTTGATGTGCTGGTAGATGCTTATCTCAGGACAAAAAACGAGCTGTATAAACAACGCATCTTCGATTTCTATGAAGGCGTGAAAGCCAAAAATGGCGGTCGTTTTTACAACAATTATTATGACGATATGGGCTGGCATGGTATGGCTCATCTCCGTGCTCTGGAAGCAACTGGTGATCTGCGTTATGAGGAGTCGGCCAGGGGATTGTGGAAAGATATTGTTGCCGGTTGGAATCTGGATGACGGGGGAGGAATACCCTGGAATCATGAAGACAATGTACAGGGAAAAAGTAAAGGCATCCCTTCCAACGGCCCGGCAGCAATTATCGCTGCCAGACGCTGGCAAAAGTATAAAGAAGCGGAAGTCGTAAATGGTCATAATGACCTGGAATGGCTATCGATGATTTATAGCTGGATGAAAGAAAACCGCGTAGTGCAGCAGTCGGGCAGGGTATTTGAAAATATTAATGATAAAAACGGTGACTGGACCTATAACGCCGGAACTTATATCGGAGCCGCTATCGAATATTATAAAATTACAGGTAACAAGGTTTATCTGAATGACGCCATTAAAACGGCAGACTGGGCAACCAGCACATTAGTGAATTCTAACAACAAGGTGCTGAGTGACTGGGCAGAACAGGAAAACCACGATGTAAACCTGTTTAAAGGAATTTTTGTGCGCTATCTGACAGAACTGATCCGGACTAAGGATTTGCCAGAATCGTCAAGAAAACGATATGTAAATTTCCTGAAGAACAGCGGGCAGATTTTGTGGTCTAAGGGAACAGCAAAAAGCCCCTTTATACTTTTCGGCTATCACTGGTGGGAAGCTCCTCTCAGTGGAAAAGCAGGTTTACGTGCAGAGTTAAGTGGCGCAATGCTAATGGAAGCAATGGCTACGCTCAATAATGAAGGATATTTAAAATAAATTTAATAATTCTGGTACCCATTACGGGTACCAGAATTATTAAATTTATTCCCTCAAATAACAGATGTTAAGGTTATATTCGTTGGTTAGTACCTTGATCGGAAAGCATTTGCGATTGAAGAAACAACAACCATTAGTAGAGAACTGCGGCGATTTCAAAGATGAAACAACTCGATGATTTTTACCTTCAACAAGAAGAGCCTTTACAGAGCTGTCTTCTTGCATTGAAAGAGATTATCCTTGCTGAGGATATTCACATTACGACCGCTCTAAAATATGGAATGCCATTTTTTTGCTATAAGGGGAAAATGTTTTGTTATCTGTGGGTTCGTAAAAAGCATAAACAGCCCTATATTGGAATAGTTGAGGGTAGAAGAATTGATCATCCTGATCTGCTGATCGAAAAACGCTCAAGGATGAAAATAATGTTGTTCGAGCCCAATGATGATCTGCCTATAAATACCATCAGAGAAATATTGCAGCAAGCTATTACACTTGCTAAAAAGCATTGAATTTAGATCCGAAGCTGTCTCATAATAGATAACTATTTCAACCTCTTCCTGATATAATTCATTACAGGATCATTCCCTGTTGCAATATCCTTTTGTCTCGTTTTAATCTTAATATCAGGAACAATCCCTTCGTCAATTCTAGACATGAGAGGTGCCTGGTACACGATGGGGATGTCAATTTCAATTCCGGTATTTGGTAGTTTAAGAAAGAAAAATTGCCCTCCGTTAATCCCCTGTTTTGTCCCGCCAGTCGTTTCCCCAATTATAACAGCTGCCTTTGCCTGCTGAAGAATATCAGCCATGAAGAATGAGCTGGAACTGTTTATGGCTGCAGTGAGCAAATAAATCTGACCTTCAAAATGATTGGTTTTTGGTTGTATGGTATCTGCAGGATGGGTATTCTTCTTGTAAAATAGACCCTCGTCATTCTTTATATAATCAGTTGCAATTTTAGGCTTTTTAAATGACTCATCCCAGGTATCTAAATAAGGCAGTAGAGTATCCGTTATAGATAGAAACCGGTAGTATCTCTTTATCGGATAACTGATCGGCCTTTCTAATAGATAACTCAGCACTTCATTTCTCACCTCATCATCTCCACCTTCATTATTCCGGATGTCGACAATAAGGGTGGAGGCCTTATGGATACGAAGAGCATTAAACGTACTGTCCAGATACTGTTTGTAGGCAGATTTCCATCCCTGTTGACTAAATTGCTCAATCTTTAAATATCCACATTGCTCTGTAAACCAATCAAATGTGGCAGTAGGTTGTGCGTATTCAGCTAAATAACGCTGCTTAAAAATTGCCTGCCTTGTTAGCTTCGAAACTGCAGGTATCTTAACCAATTTTTTTTCACCCCGAAACGATTTAATGATCAGTTGAAATGCGTTATCCTGCCCCGGGTTTGAAAAGAATAAAGGGAAATAGATATCAAACAGCGCATATTGTTTTGCATCAGCAAAGTAGGGTGAAATAGATATATTATCCATTTGTTTATTCCGTCCGTGCATGCCATCAGTTCTGCTCACCGTCAATAAAGAGTCTATAATTTCTTTGGTGCCGATACCATTAATGCTTACAATTTCATCGCCTTTATTCAGGCTTGAGTGCTCAGAAAGATTATGTGTAATAATAAACTGATCATTAATGGTCTGGAAGAGTATTGGCATAACCTGATCTGCAAATACCTGCTTAACGATCGCTTTTTTCTGATTGTAGGGATTTACATAAGTGTGGCCGCAGTGGAGTTTTACACTTAACTGCGAAAGGCTGATGTAAAACTGAGACAGGGGCAATGGTTGCGCTGTTTCAAGCATCATCTCCTCAAAATATTGATCGAGCTGAACTGGCGTAGAGTAACGATAAACACCGGGATGGAGTTGTGTAAAAGCTGCTTTTAAAATAGCCAGATCTTTATGCATCTGCTTTACTGTGAGCACCTGGCCACTTTGCGCATGTGCAGTTAAACACCATAAAAAGCAGACCAATAATATTAATTTCTTCATCATAGGAGCAAAGGAAATGTAATTGACTATTTCAATCGCTGCAAATGATAATATGAGACCTATTCTTTATGTGCTATATATTGTTTTGGAGTTTTACCGGTATGTTTTTTAAACGCTCTGTTAAACGTAGCCTTAGAATTGAAGCCGCTTTCGAACGCAATACCCAGCAGTGTAATATTCACCTGATCTTTTGCCGTTAAACGCCTCATCACTTCCTGCGTTCTGTAGCCATTGATGAAATCATTAAAATTCAATCCAAAACCGTCATTAATAACTTTCGATAAGATGGAAGTATTAGTTCCTATCATTTTAGCCAGCTGCCCTGAGGTGATGTCGCACTGTAAAAAAGGTTTTTCCTGCGCCATAAAAACTCTGACCTTGTCCACCCATTCTGTCAGATCAGGAAGTTTAGCTTCGTTAGTATCTCTTATTTCAGCTGAAATGAATGCTTCCTGTTCAAAATGTAATGCAGGTCTGGAAACCATTTGTATCTGATAACCTTTGATACTGATATAATAAATAAGGATACCCAAAAACAGGTAACTGTACCAGTCCGTTTTATAAGACAGGGG
>Ga0247814_10000567_pt1 | contig 28163 bp, 22 predicted proteins | sample UWRJL179409R1_FD_179947 | JGI IMG/M metagenome (GOLD analysis project Ga0247814, IMG submission 179947) | Plant litter microbial communities from Arlington Agricultural Research Station in Wisconsin, United States - UWRJ-L179-409R-1 | ecosystem: Environmental > Terrestrial > Plant litter >... | reverse complement strand
GGTCTATCCGTTCCTGGCCTACGAAGTGCTGGGCGACCTGATCCGTACCGGTGAAGTGCTGGGCGACCTCTACGAGGTGTTCAAGAACTACCGCAAAGGCATCACCAAAGGTCTGCTCAAGATCCTGTCGAAGATGGGTATTTCGACCATCACCTCGTACCGTGGCGCGCAGCTGTTCGAAGCCATCGGCCTGTCCGAAGCGGTCTGCGACCTGAGTTTCCGTGGCGTACCGAGCCGCATCAAGGGCGCGCGTTTCGTCGATCTGGAAGCCGAGCAGAAAGCCCTGGCCGCCGAAGCCTGGAGCCCGCGCAAGCCGATCCAGCAAGGTGGTCTGCTCAAGTTCGTGTTCGGCGGTGAATACCACGCCTACAACCCGGACGTGGTCAGCACCCTGCAAGCTGCCGTGCAACAAGGCGACTACAGCAAGTTCAAGGAATACACCGCGCTGGTGGATAACCGTCCGGTTTCGATGATCCGTGACCTGTTTCAGGTCAAGACCCTCGAAACGCCGCTGTCCATCGACGACATCGAGCCGCTGAGCGAAATCCTCAAGCGCTTCGACTCGGCCGGTATTTCCCTGGGCGCGCTGTCGCCGGAAGCTCACGAAGCACTGGCTGAAGCCATGAACCGCCTGGGCGCGCGCTCGAACTCCGGTGAAGGCGGCGAAGATCCAGCCCGTTACGGCACGATTCGCAGTTCCAAGATCAAACAGATCGCCACCGGTCGCTTTGGCGTTACGCCTGAGTATCTGGTCAACGCCGATGTGTTGCAGATCAAGGTTGCCCAAGGCGCCAAGCCGGGTGAAGGCGGGCAACTGCCGGGCGGGAAAGTGAACGGCCTGATCGCCAAGCTGCGTTATGCAGTGCCGGGCGTGACGCTGATTTCGCCACCGCCGCACCACGACATCTATTCCATCGAAGACTTGTCGCAGCTGATTTTCGACCTCAAGCAGGTCAACCCGGCTGCGCTGGTTTCGGTCAAGCTGGTGGCTGAAGCGGGCGTCGGTACGATTGCCGCGGGCGTCGCCAAGGCGTATGCCGACCTGATCACCATTTCCGGTTATGACGGCGGCACCGGCGCATCGCCACTGTCGTCGATCAAATACGCCGGCGCTCCGTGGGAACTCGGCCTGGCCGAAACTCACCAGACCCTGCGCGGCAACGACTTGCGCGGCAAGGTTCGGGTCCAGACTGACGGCGGCCTGAAAACCGGCCTCGACGTAATCAAGGCGGCCATTCTCGGCGCTGAAAGCTTCGGCTTCGGTACCGCGCCGATGATCGCCCTGGGCTGCAAATACCTGCGTATCTGCCACCTGAACAACTGCGCCACCGGTGTTGCGACCCAGAACGAAAAGCTGCGCAAGGATCACTACATCGGCACCGTCGACATGGTGATCAACTTCTTCACCTACGTGGCTGAAGAAACCCGCGAGTGGCTGGCCAAACTGGGCGTGCGTTCCCTGGAAGAGCTGATCGGGCGTACCGACCTGCTCGACATCCTGCCGGGCGAAACCGCCAAGCAGCAGCACCTGGACCTGACGCCGCTGTTGGGCAGCGATCACATTCCGGCTGACAAACCGCAGTTCAGCCTGGTGGACCGCAACCCTCCGTTCGACAAAGGCCTGATGGCCGAGCGCATGGTTGAGCTGGCCAAACCGGCCATCGTCAGCATGAGCGGCGGCGAGTACGCCATGGATATCTGCAACTGCGACCGGTCCATCGGCGCGCGGATTTCCGGCGAAATCGCCAAGTTGCACGGCAACCAGGGCATGAACAAGGCACCGATCACGTTCCGCTTCAAAGGCACGGCCGGGCAGAGCTTCGGCGTGTGGAACGCGGGCGGCCTGAACATGTATCTGGAAGGCGACGCCAACGACTACGTCGGCAAAGGCATGACCGCTGGCAAATTGGTCATCGTTCCGCCAAAGGGCAGCCCGTTCAAGACTCAGGACAGCGCCATCATCGGCAACACCTGTCTCTACGGCGCCACCGGCGGCAAGCTGTTCGCGGCCGGTACGGCGGGTGAGCGTTTCGCCGTGCGCAACTCCGGTGCCCATACCATCGTGGAAGGCACCGGCGACCACTGCTGCGAATACATGACCGGCGGTTTCGTCTGCGTGCTGGGCAAGACCGGCTACAACTTCGGCTCCGGGATGACCGGTGGTTTCGCCTACGTGCTGGACCTGGACAACACCTTCGTTGACCGGGTCAACCACGAACTGGTGGAAATCCAGCGCATCAGCGGCGAGTCGATGGAAGCCTATCGCAGCCATCTGGAGCGTGTTCTGGCCGAGTATGTCGAGGAAACCGACAGCGAGTGGGGCCGTAACGTCTGGGAAAACCTTGACGATTACCTGCGCCGCTTCTGGATGGTCAAGCCCAAGGCTGCGACGCTCAAATCGTTGCTCTCCAGCACCCGCGCCAATCCACAGTAACTGCAGCCACAAGCGGCAAGCCTGAAGCTACACGCTTGCCGCTCTGTGGGTTGAACAGAATTTGATTTCTTGCAGCTTGAAGCGTGTCGCTTGAAGCTGCCGAAGAGGCACAAAATGGCTGAACGTCTCAGTAACGACTTTCAATTCCTCGATGTCGGGCGCAAAGATCCGAAGAAGAAACTGCTGCGCCAGCGCAAGAAAGAGTTCGTGGAAATCTACGAACCTTTCAAGCCTCAGCAGTCGGCCGATCAGGCCCACCGCTGCCTGGGTTGCGGTAACCCGTACTGCGAGTGGAAGTGCCCGGTACACAACTTCATTCCCAACTGGCTCAAGCTGGTTGCCGAAGGCAACATCCTCGCGGCCGCCGAGCTGTCGCACGAGACCAATACCTTGCCGGAAGTCTGCGGCCGGGTGTGTCCGCAGGATCGTCTGTGCGAAGGTGCCTGCACCCTGAACGACGGCTTTGGCGCAGTGACCATCGGTTCGGTGGAGAAGTACATCACCGACACCGCGTTTGCCATGGGCTGGCGTCCAGACATGTCCAAGGTCGTGCGCAACGGCAAGCGCGTCGCCATCATCGGTGCCGGTCCTGCGGGGCTGGGCTGCGCCGACGTGCTGGTGCGTGGCGGCGTGACGCCGGTGGTTTTCGACAAGAATCCGGAAATCGGTGGTCTGCTGACTTTCGGTATTCCTGAGTTCAAGCTGGAAAAAACCGTGCTGAGCCATCGTCGTGAAGTGTTCACCGGCATGGGTATCGAGTTCCGCCTCAATACCGAAGTCGGCAAGGACGTCACCGTCGATCAGCTGCTCGAAGAATACGATGCGGTGTTCATGGGCATGGGCACCTACACCTACATGAAAGGCGGTTTTGCCGGTGAAGACCTGCCGGGTGTGCACGACGCACTCGACTTCCTCATCGCCAACGTCAATCGCAATCTGGGCTTCGAAAAGTCGCCGGAAGATTTCGTCGACATGAAGGGCAAGAAGATTGTCGTGCTCGGCGGTGGTGACACGGCCATGGACTGCAATCGGACGTCGATCCGCCAGGGCGCCAAGTCGGTGACCTGCGCTTATCGTCGCGACGAAGCCAACATGCCTGGCTCGCGCAAGGAAGTGAAGAACGCCAAGGAAGAGGGCGTGAAGTTCCTCTACAACCGCCAGCCAATCGCTATCGTTGGCGAAGATCGGGTCGAAGGCGTAAAAGTCGTCGAGACGCGTCTTGGCGAGCCTGATGCACGCGGCCGTCGCAGTCCTGAGCCGATTCCGGGCTCCGAAGAGATCATCCCGGCTGACGCCGTGGTCATCGCTTTCGGCTTCCGTCCAAGCCCGGCGCCGTGGTTCGAGCAGTTCAGCATCCAGACCGACAGCCAGGGCCGCGTCATCGCCCCGGAACAGGCGCAGTTCAAGCACCAGACCAGCAACCCGAAAATCTTCGCCGGTGGCGACATGGTGCGCGGCTCTGACCTGGTGGTGACCGCAATCTTCGAAGGCCGCAATGCGGCGGAAGGGATTCTGGATTATCTGGGCGTGTAACGGCTCCAACGGGTGAAGTGTTTGTTGTTCTTATGCGACAAATCGCCACGATAGATAAAAGGCACGGCTCTTGCCGTGCCTTTTGCGTCCGTGTCTGAGAAAATGCCCGCACTTTTTTTGCGGATGCCGACATGACTGCCTTGAAGAACGACCGTTTCCTTCGTGCCCTGCTCAAGCAGCCCGTGGACGTTACGCCTGTCTGGATGATGCGCCAGGCTGGTCGCTACTTGCCTGAATACCGCGCCAGCCGGGCCAAGGCCGGCGATTTCATGAGCCTGTGCATGAATCCGGAGTTCGCCTGCGAAGTCACGCTGCAGCCGCTGGACCGCTATCCGCTGGATGCCGCGATTCTGTTTTCCGACATCCTGACCATCCCTGATGCCATGGGGCTGGGCCTGTATTTCGAGACCGGCGAAGGTCCGCGCTTCAAGAAAACCGTCAACACCCTGGCTGAAATCGAAGCCTTGCCGATCCCGGATCCGCAAAAAGACCTCGGCTATGTGATGGATGCCGTCAGCACCATCCGCCGCGAGCTTAACGGCCGTGTACCTTTGATCGGTTTCTCCGGCAGCCCGTGGACACTGGCCACCTATATGGTTGAAGGCGGCTCGTCGAAAGACCATCGCAAGTCCAAAGCCATGCTCTACGAAAATCCCCAGGCCATGCACCTGTTGCTGGACAAGCTGGCGCAGTCGGTGACGTCGTACCTCAACGGCCAGATTCTGGCTGGCGCGCAGGCTGTGCAGATTTTCGACAGCTGGGGCGGCAGTCTTTCCGATGCGGCGTATCAGGAGTTCTCGCTGGCCTATATGCAGAAAATCGTCAACGGCCTGATCCGCGAGAACGATGGACGCAAAGTGCCGGTGATCCTGTTCACCAAAGGTGGCGGTCAGTGGCTGGAAAGCATGGCTGACACCGGTGCCGACGCGCTGGGACTGGACTGGACCACCAACATCGGCGACGCCCGCCGTCGCGTCGGTGGCAAAGTCGCGCTGCAAGGCAACATGGACCCGTCCGTGCTGTATGCCAGCCCACAAGCGATTCGTGCCGAAGTGTCACGTATCCTCGAAAGCTACGGCAGCGGCAACGGTCACGTGTTCAATCTGGGCCACGGCATCACCCCGGAAGTCGACCCGGCCCGTGCAGGTGCGTTCATCGAAGCAGTGCATGAGCTTTCGGCGCAGTATCACGGCTGATTGCAGTAACTGATAACGAAACCGGTAGGAGGGGACTTGTCCCCTCCTACACAGTCTGTACGGGTTCGTTTCGTTATAGCTGCACTTTCGCTTCCAGCGGCGGCAACTTCGCCAGGCGCAATGCCACGGCCAGGGCCACCAGCAGCAGCGCGCCGATGAACAGGCCGATGCCGTTCCAGCCTGCGTAATGCCAGAACACCCCACCGCCGGTCCCGGCGACGCTTGATCCTACGTAATAACTGAACAGATACAGCGAAGACGCCTGGCCCTTGGCGGTTATTGCGCGGCGGCCGATCCAGCTGCTGGCCACCGAGTGCGCGCCGAAGAAGCCGAAGGTGAACAGCAATACGCCAACAATCACCACTGGCAGCGGGGTGAACAGGGTCAGGCTGACGCCGATCAGCATCATCACGATCACCGCCCACAGCACTTGGCGACGGCCCAGCTTGTCGGCCAGCGAACCGATTTTCGCCGAGCTGTAGATCCCCGACAGGTACACCACCGAAAACAGCCCGACCACCGCCTGGCTCAAGTGATAAGGCTCGGCCAGCAAGCGATAGCCGATGTAGTTGAACAGGGTCACGAAGCTGCCCATCAGCAGGAAAGCTTCGATGAACAGCAGCGGCAGGCCGGCGTCGCGGAACTGCACGACGAAGCCTTCCAGCAGGCTGCGCGGATGCAGCGAGCGGGCGCGGAAATTGCGCGACTCCGGAAGAATCTTCCAGAACACTGCCGCTGCAATCAACGCCAACCCGCCGACCACCATGATTGCCGCGTGCCAGCTGACGTAATCGATCAGTACGCCGGTAATCACCCGACCACTCATGCCGCCGATGGCATTGCCGCCGATATACAGGCCCATCGCCAGGCCAATGTGATTGGGGTGAATCTCTTCGCTGAGGTAGGTCATCGCCACCGCTGCCAGCCCGCTCAGGGACAAACCCACCAGCGCCCGGGTAATCAGCACGCCTTCCCAGCTCGGCACCATGCCGCTGGCCAAGGTGAAGATCGCTGCGGAAAACAGTGACAACACCATCACTGGGTTGCGTCCGAGGCGGTCGGAAATCGGCCCGGTGATCAGCAGGCCAAGGGCGAGCATCGCCGTGGAAACCGAGAGAATCAAACTGCTCTGCGCGGCATTGATGGAAAACTCGCGGGACAACACCGGCATCATCGGTTGCACGCAATACAGCAGCGCGAAGGTCGCGAAACCGCCGGAGAACAAGGCCAGGACCGTGCGCATGAACATCGGCGTGTCTTTTTCGATGTAGCTATCGCCCAGCGGAACAGCCGCTTGCATGGGCGTGGACACAGTGTCGGATGGAGCAACAGCAGGATTCACAATGGACCTCGGAGACGATTGGGCAGGCGATGACGAAAAAGAATATAGCTCGCTAATGATTCTTTCCAATATATTGTTCGACCTGTTTGATATCTAAAACGACCTAATGGAAGGCTCATGGAATTACGCCATTTGCGCTACTTCATCGCCGTCGCCGAAGAGCTGCATTTCGGGCGCGCCGCGCAATTGCTGGGGATCTCACAACCGCCGTTGAGCCAGCAGATTCAGGCGCTGGAGCAGGAATTGGGCGCGCGATTGTTTGACCGCACCAACCGGCGCGTCGAACTCAGCGAAGCGGGGCGTCTGTTCCTTGATGAAGCGCGTCTGGTGCTGGCGCAAGTGGACAAGGCCGCCGACGTGGCCCGGCGCGCGCAACTGGGTGAACTGGGTGAATTGAAGATCGGCTTTACCGCTTCGGCGCCGTTCACGTCGAGCATCCCGCAGGCGATCTTTGCGTTTCGTCAGGCCTTCCCGGCGGTGCATCTGGCATTGCAGGAAATGAGCAGCAAGGAAGTGGCGGCGGGGCTTGAGGATGAATCCATGCAGGTCGGCATTATGCGCCCGCTGCCGTTGCCCGAATCGCTGATTGCCGTCGAATTGCTGCGTGAACCCTTGGTGGCAATCATCCGCGCCGATCATCCTTTGGCCCAGGGCAGCGAAAACGGCCTGCATCTGGCGGAACTGGCCGCCGAGCCGTTTGTGTTCTTCCCGCGTTCCTATGGCAGCGGTTTATACGCCCAGTTACTCGATCTGGCGCGCGCCGCAGGGTTCAGCCCGCTGATCACCCAAGAAGCCGGCGAAGCCATGACCATTATCGGTCTGGTCGCCGCAGGCCTGGGCGTCACCGTTCTGCCCGCTTCCTACCGCCGTATGCGCATCGAAGGCGTGGTCTATCGAACCCTGCTCGACCCTGCCGCCACCAGCGCGGTCTGGCTGGTGCAACGCAAGGACCAGCAATCGCCCATGGCCAAGGCGTTTGTGGAGCTGGTGACGCGCAACGCCGGATGATATCCGGATGCAAAAACGCCCCGAACTGAAACCAGTCCGGGGCGTTTTTTTTTGCCGGTTTTGCTTAACCTTCGCGGTTGCGCGTCAGCAAGGCCGGTTTTTCACCGCGTGGGCGGCTTGGCAATTGATCGAGTTGTTCAGCGGACGGGAACCGATCGCTTTTCGACTCTTTGTGCATGATCTTCGGTGCTGGCTGGCCATCGCGAGGGCCCTGGACTGCAGGTTCCTGACGGGCTGGCTGGTCATCACGCGCCGGACGACGATTGCGCGGCTGCTCCTCGCGACGGGCCTGGCCGTCACGGGGTGCGCCACTGCGTGGGCCATTGCGCTTGGCCGGCGGAGTGCCGGTGCTTGCGCCAGCGCCGGTACGCGGACCACTTGGGCGTGGGCCACGCGCGGCAGGTGCTGCGCCGGTTGTAGTTGCAGCCGGAGCGGACGCCGGAGCGCCGGGACGACGACCGCGACCCTGGTTTTTGCCCTGGTACGGACTGACGTAGTCAGCGCGGTTGCCGAAGTTATCCACTTCGTCATCCAGGAACTCATCCGGAGCGCGATTGGCCGACTGCGGCTGGGCTGCGCGGGGCGTGGACGGCTGACGCTGTTCACGGGCCGGGCCAGCTTCGCGAGGCTTTTGCTCACGCGGCTGACGAGCCGGACGTTCGCCGGGAGTCGCCGTTGCCGACTTTTCCTTGCCCTTGTCCTTGCCTTTATCCTTGCGACCGCTGCCACCGCCACCACCGTTCGGCCCATCACCACGCGGACCGCGCGGATTGCGTGGGTTACGCACGTCCGGACGCTCGCGAACTTCAGGCTTTTCGGCTTCGACCGCAGTGATGTCAAAACCCATCAGATCGCCGTCGGCAAGTTTCTGCCGGGTCATGCGCTCGATGCTTTTCAGCAGTTTTTCTTCGTCCGGGGCAACCAGCGAGATCGCTTCGCCGCTGCGGCCTGCACGGCCAGTCCGGCCGATACGGTGCACGTAGTCTTCGTCGACGTTAGGCAGCTCGAAGTTGACCACGTGCGGCAACTGGTCGATATCCAGGCCACGCGCGGCGATATCGGTGGCAACCATGATGCGCACGTCGCCAGCCTTGAAGTCAGCCAAGGCTTTGGTCCGGGCGTTCTGGCTCTTGTTACCGTGGATCGCCACAGCGCTGAGGCCGTGTTTGTCCAGGTATTCAGCCAGGCGGTTGGCGCCGTGCTTGGTGCGGGTGAAGACCAGCACCTGTTCCCAGGCGCCAGCGGTGATCAAGTGCGCGAGCAGCGAACGCTTGTGGTTCGACGCCAGACGGAACACCCGTTGCTCGATACGCTCGACCGTGGTGTTCGGCGGCGTGACTTCGATGCGCTCGGGGTTATGCAACAGCTTGCCGGCCAAGGCCGTGATGTCGTTGGAGAACGTTGCCGAGAACAGCAGGTTCTGACGCTTGGCAGGCAGGCGCGCGAGGACTTTCTTCACGTCGTGGACGAAGCCCATGTCGAGCATCCGGTCGGCTTCATCGAGCACGAGGATTTCAACGTGGGACAGATCGACACTGCCGGAGCCTGCCAGATCGAGCAGACGACCAGGGCAGGCCACCAGCACATCAACGCCTCGGGCCATGGCCTGAATCTGCGGATTGGTGCCGACGCCGCCAAAGATGCAGGCGCTGACGAACTTCAAGTCGCGGGCGTAGACCTTGAAGCTGTCATGCACCTGGGCGGCGAGTTCGCGAGTAGGGGTCAGGACCAGTACGCGCGGTTGGCGCGGGCCGTGACGCTGGGATTTGTCCGGATGACCACCGGGAAACAGCCGCTCCAGAATCGGAAGGGCGAAACCGCCGGTTTTACCAGTACCTGTCTGAGCCGCGACCATCAGGTCACGACCTTGCAACACGGCGGGAATTGCCCGCTGTTGCACCGGAGTAGGCTCGGTGTAGCCCGCTGCCTCGATGGCGCGGACTAAAGCCTCGGAGAGACCGAGGGAAGCAAAGGACATGAGTAATCCTGTTCTGGTTAGAGCTTTAGCTCAAAGGGATGATCTTGCCTGGCGCGAATGGCGGTCCGGACTGAACAGAAATTGTCTGTGCGCCGATCGGGCTGGGTTGCCTGATCGCCGCTCGGTGACGTTTCGTTCGAATCCTGGAAGACGCAATCCCGTCCGGTCCTGCTGGTCTTTAGTACATCTCGTGACATGGGCGCGGGAAAAAGAAGTGCGCTGCTGACGTGATCGAGGTGCCTTCTGCGAGACCGAGCATCCGGGCGTAAGCCTGGCGGGAACGCGGAGTATAACAGAGCAATCGCCCCGCGCCGCGTTCCTGCTGCTCAACGGTGTCAGAGCCGCGTTTCAGCGCGACTCCGGACAGGACTCAGCCGGCTTTGCGTTGCAGCAAATGCTCGTAGATGGCCCGACGCCGGCGCCCCAGAATCTGCCGCACCACCCAATGATCCAGCCAGTGTTCCAGCTGATGCGGTTCAAGGGGCTGATTCAGGCGTTGCTCGGCGTTGTCCTGGGCTTTTTCCCACCACACAGTCGCGCAGGCGCGGTCGAATTCATTGCTGTGCCGACAGCAACCGTAAAGGATTTCCCGCACGAACTGCCGCTGATGGGCCGGCACACCCAGGGTTGCGCCCTTGTACAGCATGCGTTGCCAGGTTGGCGGTCGCGGCAGGCGCGTGGTCACCTGTTGGGTGTCATCCAGGGCGTGTTCGCTGGTCGGATCGTCGCCATGCTTGCACAACCAGGCGCGGACCTTGGCCCGAAACAGCTGCTTGCGGCTCCAGTAATGATGAATCAGGTCGGGGCACTGACTGACGTTTTTGCTGCGATACGCCGCCACGCCGAGACAGAACTCTTCAAGGGTGTACGCACCTTTTGCCAGCGGATACATCTCGTCCATCAGCGCAATCGACTGGTCCAGCACATCTGCATCCTGACGTTCCAGGCCGATGACGCCGGAGTTGATCAGCGGCATGTCGTCATCCGCCAGCCCGCGTGCCTTGAGGATCGGTGCGAGTTTGGTGTACAGCTCGGATTCCTGGTACATGCCGTAGCGCAGGTTGAACGCATTACAGAGCAGCGTGCCGGGTTTGACCCGTTCGAACAGCTCCAGCGGCGAGCCGTGGAAGAACGTGTCGGTATCGATCAGCAAGGCACGCTCGCATTCCTCCAGCACCGTGCGCAATGCGACGTGTTTGGTGCGGAAGTGATAACCGTGCGGGGCGCTCCAGGCTTTACGGGTCTGTTCGTCCAGCGTTCGCACGCGGACCGGCAGATGCTCGTAAGGCTTGGGGTTGTCGCTGAAGACTTGAATGTCGAGGGCTTGATCGGGCGTCTTGCGCATCCCGGCCAGCGCGCTGGCGATGCTGAAGACAGCTTCCTGATGATAGGTCGGGGCGCCGAAGACCAGATAGACAAGTTGGGGGGTCGAAGTGAATGTATTGCGTGAAGTCAAAAATCTACACCGTTATCAGGGCAATGGCAGGTCTTCGGGTGAAGAAAACCTACCAGATGAACATTGCCCGAATGTGACAGACCCGCTTCTACAAATAAACCCCGCGTTTATCGCGGCAGCTTGAGGTTATTCCAGATGGCAAGGCTAGGATCCGCCTGGTTCAAGGTGTAGAAGTGCAAACCGGGTGCGCCGCCTTGTAACAGCTGCTCACACATCTGTGTGATGACCTGCTCGCCGAACGCCTGAATGCTCTGCACGTCGTCGCCGTAGGCTTCCAGTTGCTTGCGGATCCAGCGGGGGATTTCTGCACCGCAGGCATCGGAAAAACGCGCCAGCTTGCTGTAATTGGTGATCGGCATGATGCCCGGCACGATCGGGATGTTTACGCCCAGCTTGCGCACCCGCTCGACGAAGTAGAAATAACTGTCGGCGTTGAAGAAATACTGGGTGATCGCACTGTCGGCACCGGCCTGGGCCTTATGCACGAAGTTTTTGATGTCGTCTTCGAAATTGCGCGCTTGCGGGTGCATTTCCGGGTAAGCGGCGACTTCGATATGGAAGTGGCTACCGGTTTCTTCGCGAATGAACGACACCAGGTCGCTGGCATAACGCAGCTCACCGCTGGCCATGCCCATGCCGGAAGGCAGGTCACCGCGCAGGGCAACGATGCGCTTGATCCCGGCTTCCTTGTATTGGGTCAGCAGGGCGCGCAGATCGGCCTTGCTGTCGCCAACGCAGGACAAATGCGGGGCCGCGGGAATCTTAACTTCGCTCTCCAGCTGCAGCACGGTATTGATCGTGCGATCGCGGGTCGAGCCACCGGCACCGTAGGTGCAGGAGAAAAAATCGGGGGTGTAGCTGGCTAGCTGACGAGCAACATTCAGCAGCTTTTCATGGCCAGCATCGGTCTTCGTCGGGAAGAATTCGAAGCTGTAGCGACGGTCGAGGGACATGGACGCCGATCTCATTGTAGGAGCGAACTTGTTCGCGATAAGGTCGGAACGACCTTCAGATACTGAAGATCACCGGAGTGTCAGCCACTGCCGGTGAAGCTGGTTGCGACCGCTGCGCGCTCGATCGCGGACAAGTCCGCTCCTACCGGAGAAGCGGACGTGTCTTGCTCAATCAGTAGCGATAAGCGTGCGGCTTGAACGGACCTTCGACAGTCACGCCGATGTAGTCGGCCTGGGTCTTGGTCAGTTGAGTCACGACGCCGCCGAAACCGCGAACCATTTCCAGGGCCACTTCTTCGTCGAGTTTCTTCGGCAGTACTTCAACGGTCAGGCGCTCGGCTTTCTGGGCTGGCGACAGATCGGCGTATTTCTGACCGAACAGGAAGATTTGCGCCAGAACCTGGTTGGCAAACGAACCGTCCATGATGCGGCTTGGGTGACCTGTGGCGTTGCCCAGGTTTACCAGACGGCCTTCGGCCAGCAGAATCAGGTAGTCGTCGTTCTGTGGATCGAAAGCGCCAGCGCCGGTGCGGTGAATCTTGTGCACCTGCGGCTTCACTTCTTCCCATGCCCAGTTCTTGCGCATGAAAGCGGTGTCGATTTCGTTGTCGAAGTGACCGATGTTGCACACTACAGCGCGTTTTTTCAGCGCCTTGAGCATGTTCGAATCACAAACGTTGACGTTACCGGTGGTGGTCACGATCAGGTCGATCTTGCCCAGCAGCGCTTTGTCGATGCTTGCTTCGCTGCCATCGTTGATGCCGTCGATGAACGGCGAAACCAGTTCGAAACCGTCCATGCACGCTTGCATGGCGCAGATTGGATCGACTTCGGAAACCTTGACGATCATGCCTTCCTGACGCAGCGACTGAGCCGAGCCCTTGCCCACGTCACCGTAGCCGATTACCAGAGCCTGCTTGCCGGACAGCAAGTGGTCGGTGCCGCGCTTGATGGCGTCGTTCAGGCTGTGACGGCAGCCGTATTTGTTGTCGTTCTTGCTCTTGGTCACCGAGTCATTGACGTTGATGGCCGGGATTTTCAGCTCGCCCTTGGCCAGCATGTCCAGCAGGCGGTGAACGCCGGTGGTGGTCTCTTCGGTCACGCCGTGGACGCGGTCCAGGATCGCCGGGTATTTCTTGTGCAGCAGCTCGGTCAGGTCGCCGCCGTCGTCGAGGATCATGTTGGCATCCCAAGGCGCGCCATCTTTCAGGATGGTTTGCTCAAGGCACCACTCGTATTCTTCTTCGGTTTCGCCTTTCCAGGCATAAACCGCGATACCGGCAGCAGCGATGGCCGCAGCAGCCTGGTCCTGAGTAGAGAAAATGTTGCACGACGACCAGCGAACTTCGGCACCCAGGGCAACCAGGGTTTCGATCAGCACGGCAGTCTGGATGGTCATGTGGATGCAGCCGAGAATCTTCGCGCCCTTGAGCGGTTGTTCGCCAGCGTATTTGCGGCGCAGACCCATCAGGGCAGGCATTTCGGATTCAGCGATGATGGTTTCGCGACGGCCCCAGGCAGCCAGGGACATGTCGGCGACTTTATAGTCGGAAAAATCTGCGGGCGTGTTTTCTGTAGGCGTAAGTCCAGCACTCATTGAGAGTCTCCATTCGTAGTGTGCGAATGGGCGCCGTTGTGCGTTTAAGGCCCGACGGAACAATCCGGTCGAACAACGCCCCATCCGAGCCTGACAGGAAAACCTGCTGCAGCGCCCCTCGGACAGGTGGCGGGAAAACGGTATCAAGGGTAGATGACCGTTGTGAAGCGGTGGGCATTATAGCGGCGCTGGCGAATCTTCCCAAGGTTTTCTATCGTTTTGCAGCCACGTCTGGTCGCTCGTGCTTTTTTTGCGGAAAATATTCTTATACCGCAATCCGCTTTCGATCACTTTTACAGTGTGGCTACCAATCAAGCGTCCGGCCCGCCTCGATAAGCGGGCTTGAAGAATGGAGTCACGCAATGAGTAACCCATCGAATGGATTCGATCGCCCGACCCTGCAACCACAAGGTCACAGCCAAACCCTTGTCGAGCGTGCGGGAGCCCGCCAGATAACACTCAAGCAATACCAGAACGGCATCGTCGAGCTTGAGCTTGCCTTGCCGCCTGTCCGACGAATGATCCTCAGCGGTGGCGGCGCGAAAGGCGTTGCTTACTCCGGGGCGGTAGCCGCACTGGAAAACGAGGGCGCTTTGGCGGGTATCGAGATGCTGTACGGATCGTCTGTTGGCGCGATCATGGCCGCGATGATTGCATCCGGCATGAACGCCACTGAATTCGACAGGCTGTGCGACGAAACCAACCTGCTCGCGCTTCTGCAAAGTCCGAACGACAGCGTCAACTGGTTGCAACAGCTGTTTTCCCGCGTGGGAGAAATGGCGCCCGAGGTACTGCCCGGCAAAGCTGGCAGCTACACCCAACTGCTGTTGAGCGTATTGCCGCTTGTGCAGTCGGGTGCGGTGCCGCTACTGAATCTGGTCCGTGAGCAAGCCCGTGCAGCGGTGCTGGCCCGGATCGAGTCCGCGCGCGCTGATTCGCTATCCCCGCAAGCGCTTGCGATCAAACACAAGCTGGATGCCGGTGGTGTTGTTACTTTTGCAGACCTTGCCTTGCTCGGCACCTTGATCCCCCACATCAAAAGACTCAGCGTGACCGGCACCGCCATGTTCGAAGGCCGACCGCAACTGGTGGTGTTCAACGCGGATCTCTGCCCGGATATGGACATCGCGGTTGCGACCCATGTCTCTGCGGCTTTGCCGGTGGTTTTCCAGCAGCCCGGCAGTCAAGGGCTCAGCTTTCAGGAAGATTCCGAACTGACCTTTTTCCAGGACGGCGGCGTGCTGCTCAATACGCCGGTGCCGCAGCTGATCGATCCGGGTTCGCCTGTGGATCTGCTGTCCGGATCGGACATGCTGATCTTCAAGTTTGAAAAGTCAGATACGTCTGACAAACGCGGCAGCTGGACTCAGGTCATTACCGACTGGGCCGTTGGGGCACCGGTTTCCGCCAGTCGTGAATATCAGAAGAGGCTCCTCGAAGCCTTCGCCGACCAGTTCGTCATCGTCCCGCTTAAGACTGAAAAAGGTGATTTCACGACGGCGCTGAATGGCACGCTGAACTTCGTCATGACAGTGGAGATTAAAAACCACCTGCAGGCACGCTTGAAGCAGACGGTTGAAGCACATTTGGCGGCGCGGGCGAAAAAACGGCAGTGCTTTTATTTTGCATCGATTGATGACGCGCTGCTGAATCTGACTGACGTCATGCTTGCAGAGGTGCTGACGCAAGGCACGGCGTTGCCAGTCCGGGATATTCAGGCGTGGCGCATGCAGGCGAGCGAGCTGCTGCGGGCGCTGGAGGAGGGGATTACCCTTGCCAATTCCCGGTCGGGTCTCACATTCGACGCGTTGCGTGCGCTCATTGCGCGTCTGAGCGAACTTGCCTTCGACGACGCCCGTCTCGGTTGGTTGGCGCAGGCGCTCAATCAGCCAGAAAAAGCCAATTTTCAGCAGCTTCTTCAGATCGCCGGGCGCGAGGAGTCGGGCTCCGTCGTTCTCAGCGCTGCGGTTGCGGAAATGCGCAGGCGCGACAGCCGTGTGATCGCTGGCAATATCCGGCGAACAGTGATCTATCCATCCCTGCACTTGTTGGGGCAGACCTCGAAAAATATCGAACTTCTGTTGCGTGCCGATCAAGTTCTGGTGCGGGCCGAGACCGCCGAGCAGATTAATCAGGCGCTGGATCTCGTCATCGACGGCTATGGATCACGTAACCCGATTCTCAGCAAACCCTGGAGATCTACAACCATTGCCGACGCCAAAGCCTGGCGAGTCAGATAAGGCAGATAAGCCAGGTAATCACCCGCAGCGCACATACCTTGCTTGCCCCGATAGGTCTGCCATTATGGGCGGCATCAATCGCAGACGGTCAGGAGTGAACATGAATTTCCACACCCGCAAGTGGGTTAAACCCGAAGACCTGAATCCAAATGGCACCTTGTTCGGCGGCAGCCTGCTGCGCTGGATCGATGAAGAAGCGGCGATCTACGCCATCGTCCAACTGGGCAATCAGCGTGTGGTGACCAAGTACATTTCTGAGATCAACTTCGTCAGCGCCTCGCGACAGGGCGATATTATTGAGTTGGGCATCACCGCCACAGAGTTCGGCCGTACCTCCATCACCCTGACCTGCGAAGTGCGCAACAAAATCACCCGCAAGAGCATTCTGACCGTGGAGAAGATGGTGTTCGTCAACCTGGGCGAAGACGGCTTACCCGCGCCCCACGGCCGCACCGAGATTCTGTACGTGAAGGATCAGTTCAAGGACGAAGCGGTTAACGGGTAGCCAAAACCGATAAACGTCGTTGGAGCGAGGCTTGCCCGCGAAGAAGTCAGTACATCCAACATAGCTTTGGAGGTCTGAAAATAGCCTTCGCGGGCAAGCCTCGCTCCAACTATTCCATTTACGCCTTGGCCGCCCGCCAATCCCGCAACCACTGCAAACCTTCGCTGGTATCGCCCTTGGGCCGGTATTCGCAGCCGATCCAGCCGGTGTAGCCCAGCCGATCGATTTCCTCGAACAGCCACGCATAATTGAGCTCGCCCAGGTCCGGTTCGTGGCGATCCGGCACGCCTGCGATCTGGATATGACCGACCTCGGCGAAGTCCCGGCGCAGCCTGGAGATCACGTCGCCTTCGACAATCTGGCAGTGATAGAAGTCGAATTGCACCTTGAGGTTGGCCGCGCCGACTTGCTTGCGGATGGCTTGCGCCTGATCCTGACGATTGAGGAAGAAGCCCGGCATGTCCCGAGTGTTGATCGGCTCGATCAACACCGTGATTCCGGCCTTGGCCGCCTGTTCTGCGGCGTAACCGAGATTTTCCAGATACACCGCCTGATGCCGTTCACGCAGCGCTTCGCTTGGCAGCAGGCCGGCCATGACGTGAATCCGGTCGTTGCCCAGCACGCTGGCATAGTCCAGAGCGCGCTCGAAGCCGCTGCGGAATTCGCTTTCCCGACCCGGCAATGAAGCAGTGCCGCGTTCGCCCGCCGCCCAGTCACCCGGCGGCGCATTGAACATCGCCTGGGCCAGGCCGTTATCGCTCAGTTGTTGCTTGAGTTCCTGCGGGCTGAAGTCATAAGGAAACGAATACTCGACCGCTTCGAAACCATCGGCGGCAGCCGCAGCGAAACGTGCGAGAAAATCGTGTTGCGGGTAAAGCATGCTGAGGTTGGCAGCGAAACGAGGCATGTGAACTCCAGTCTTTTCAGAGAGCGGTTGAGAGTACTGACACTTTGCGAACAAGTACGCTGCAACACACTGCGCCGAGCCGCGTCTGATCTAGCGGACCAGCGTTATTTCTTGCTTCTGATCTCGACGAGCTTGCCGTCGATGAAGCGTAGCTGTCGGTACATGCCGTTGTCTGGGCCGTAGGTCCAATGCTCGACAGTGACTGCGCCGCGTATGACGCGCCCGCTCTGGTCCAGCTCAGGGCTGACGATTTGGCGTTCGGCTGGCGGGCCACACTTGCGGAGTACCTCCAGTGTCAAATCCCCCTCGTCAATGAGTGCTCCGCTGCAGCGCATCGATGCGTGGGCGCTGCCAACCACAAGCGCGAGCAGCGCTGAGCAGCAGCGTAGATAACGACTCATTTTCACTGCTCGACTCCAACCGTCGCGGACAAAAGCGATCATGTCTTCGCGGGACATGGGAGCTCCTGAAAATCAAAAAAAACCGCCAGCGCGGGCTGGCGGTCGTGGCATCTTAGCCAATCGCGCAGGTCATGACAGCAATCGCAGAATCAGTGCCCGACATTCTGCTCTTGCGGCTGATCGCGGGTCACGGCCTTGACCAGTTTGCCAATCGTCAAACCCTGTAACAGGATCGACGACAGCACCACGATATACGTGATGCTCAGCAGCAGGTCGCGCTCCGGGCCCAGCGGCAATGCCAGGGCCAGCGCCACGGAAACCCCGCCGCGCAGGCCGCCCCAGGTCAGGATGCGGATGGTGCCTTTGGGCACGCTTTTCCAGTGGCGCAACAACAGGATCGCGGGCGCCACGGTGACGAAGCGCGACAGCAGAATCGCCACCGCCAGCAACCCGGCCGCCAGCAAGTGCGACCAGGAAAACGGCAATAGCAGCAGCTCCATGCCGATCAGGGCGAACAGCAGGGCGTTGAGCATGTCATCGAGCAATTCCCAGAAGCCGTCCATGTAGCGGCGGGTCATGTCGTTCATCGCCAGATTGCGGCCGAGGTTGCCGATGATCAACCCGGCGACCACCATCGCGATGGGGCCGGATACATGCAGCGCGGTGGACATTGCCGAACCGCCGATCACCAGCGCCAGGGTCAGCATGACTTCGATCTGGTACTGCTCGATGCTCTTGATCATCAAGTACACGGCGTAACCGATCAGGCCGCCGAACAGCACGCCGCCCACCGCTTCGTGAACGAACAGCATCGCGGTTTCGCCGACGGTCGGGGTTTCGCCCAGTTGTGCGATGCCCAGCAAAACCGTGAACACCACCACAGCGGTGCCGTCATTGAACAGCGATTCGCCGACGATGGTGGTTTTCAGCGGCTTGGACGCATTGGCGGTACGCAGCACGCCGAGCACCGCGATAGGGTCAGTCGGGGAAATCAGTGCGCCGAACAACAGGCAATACAGGAAGCTGACGTGCCAGCCGAACCAGCCAAAAATCCAGTACGCCAGCGTGCCGATCACAGTGGTGGCAATCAAGACGCCGAAGGTCGCCAGCAGGCCGATGGGCCAGCGGTAGTGTTTCAAGTCGCCAAGATTGACGTGCAGCGCGCCTGCGAACAGCAGGAACGACAGCATCCAGTTCATCAGCAGATCGCCAAAATCAATCTGGCCGATCAGCTGTTGCACGCGATCTTCCAGGCCCGGATAGCCCATGAAACTCAGGCCTTGCAGGATCAGCGAGAAGAGTAGCGCGGTGACCATGACGCCAATGGTGGGCGGCAGGCCGATAAATCGAAAGTTCACGTAGGTGAGCAGCGAGGTGAGGCAGATAAAGCCAGCAGCGAGTTCAAGCATTGGTATTCCCGTCATTACGATTCAAAGCGTGCCCGGCTGACGTTGCAAGTCAGCAGGCAAAGGTTTGATGGCCCTGCGGCGGATGCAGGCACATTGCTTTCCCGGTAAAACCCGTCAGGCATTGACCGCGTCAGGGCCGGGACGTTGCAAAGGGTGCCTTGAACAAAGCGATCGGCTATGATCGCCGCTGTTAATGGGAATCATCCGCAGATGTGATCCGGCCTGACTCTGTGGGAGCGAGCTTGCCCGCGAAGGCAATGGTCGGGTTGTGGAATGTGACGGATGCAATGACCTCTTCGCGAGCAAGCTCGCTCCCACAAGTCGCTGAATATCAATGTCCGATCCCACCGCAAATCCCGCGCCGCGCATCCTCATCGTCGACGACCATCGCAAGATCCGTGATCCGCTGGCGGTGTATCTGCGCCGCCACGGGTTTGATGTGCGTACGGCCGAGGATGCGGCGGGGATGTGGCAGGTGCTCAAGCAGCAGGCGTTCGATGTGGTGGTGCTCGATGTGATGCTGCCCGACGGCGACGGTTTCGACCTGTGCGGCATGTTGCATCGGCGGGCCAATCTGCCGGTCATTCTGCTCACGGCGCGGGATGCGTCGGCGGACCGGGTGCGCGGGCTGGATCTGGGCGCCGACGATTACGTGACCAAACCCTTCGAACCTCGGGAACTGGTGGCGCGGCTCAACAGCGTGCTGCGCCGCCGGGGCAGTCCCATGCGGGTCGATCAGCCGGTGATGGCCAGCGCGGCGGCGATGCAGCGCTATGATTTCGCCGGCCTGAGTTTCATTGGTGCCACCGAAACCCTGATTCGCGCCGACCGCTCCCAGGTGCGGCTCAGCACTGCCGAGAGCCGTTTGTTGCACGTGTTCCTCAAGCACCCGAATGTCACACTGGACCGCCAGCGCTTGCTCGACTTGACCGCGCGCCCCGGCAGCGACGTGTTTGATCGCGCCATCGACCGGCAGATCAGCCGCCTGCGCCGCAAGCTTGCCGACGATCCATTGCAGCCGGAGCTGTTGCGTACCGTCTGGGGCGGCGGCTATGTCCTGGCCGCCGACGTCAGCGTGCAGCTGCCTTGAAGTGGCTGCGCCATTGCTGGCCGCGCCGCATGACCCATCAACTCGGTCTGCAATTATTGCTGGCATTGCTGGCGTCCAACGCCATCGCCATGTTGTACCTGCAACGTTCCGGGGCGCTGATCCATCCGCTGTCACGCACGCTGACCCTCGAACGGTTGGCCACCGCTTACCACATCGCCCACGAACTGAATGCCGCCGATGCGTCAAGGGTTCTGGCGACCATGAATACCGACGAGGCGCGCTTCTGGATTGATCGCCAGCCGGAAGTCGACCCGTTCGAGATGCGCAGCGAAGAGCGGCGCCTGACCCACGAACTGCGCCAGCGGCTCGGACTTTCGCCCAACCTGTCGGTGGATATGCAGCTGGAACGCACCAGCGGCGGCCCGGCTCGGGAACAGGTGTTCTTCGCGGCGGGCTGGGCGCCGTTGCGCCTGCGCAGCAGCATCGAATTGCCCGACGGGCTGCGTCTGAATGCCATGCAACATCCGGCCGGTGCCTACGAATGGAGCCGACTGCTGGCGTACACCTTGCCGGTGACGACGATTCCGGTGCTGCTGATCGTGATTTTCTTCATGCGCCGCGTGGTGCAACCGGTCAAAACCTTGGCGCTGGCCACCGAACGGGTCAGTCGTGGCGAATGGATCGCGCCGCTGCCGCTGTCCGGCCCGCAGGAGGCCCGGGAACTGACCACCGCCTTCAACGTGATGCAGGAACGGATCGCCCGTCATGTGGAAGGCCGCACGCGCATGCTCGCGGCCATCAGTCACGACCTGAATACGCCGATCACCGAACTGCGCCTGCAACTGGAATTGCTCGAAGACAGCCCGGCGCGCGACGACATGCTGGACAGCCTCGACGAGCTGCGTGCCATGGTTCGCGAGACGCTGGATTTCGTACGCGGTGATGCGCTTCAGGAAGCTACCGTGCGGGTGTCGCTGAACGCCATGCTCGACGATCTGGCCCGACGCTATCAAATCCTCGGTCAGCCGGTGACATGGGCGGGCAGCGAACCGATCCGTTGTGATTGCCGACCGCTGGCGCTCAAGCGCGCGCTGACCAACCTTATCGACAACGCTTTGCGGCATGCGGGTGATGCCACGCTCAGTTTAAGTCGCGAAGAAGGCGGGATGATTCGTCTGGAAGTGCTTGATCATGGTCCGGGCATTGAACCGGCCTGGTTGAGCCAAGTGTTCGAGCCTTTTGTGCAATTAGGGAGTGGCGGCGCGGATCTCAGTCAAGGTGGCGGGCTAGGCCTGGGGTTGGCGATAGCCCGCGCGTGTATCCAGGCGCACGGTGGGGAACTGGCCCTGGAAAATCGGCCTCCCGCCGGATTGTGCGCTGTGGTGCGTCTGCCCGCAGCGCACAACCCGACGTGAGATTCCGAAGGCGTAAATCCGTGGCACACACAATCCGGTAGGAGGGGACTTGTCCCCGAAGACGCCGGTGCAAACGCTGAAGATCTTCCTCGGCAGATCCGACGCCTTCCCGGACAAGTCCGGTCCTACCGAACCGTACACAATCCGGTAGGAGGGGACTTGTCCCCGAAAGGCTAAAACCGCACGGTAGTCGACGCCCACAACGTGCGGCCGTAATTGACCGTGCCGTAGGTTTCGTCGTCCAGGCGTTTGTCGGTCACGTTGTACAGCGCGGCGTTGAGCGAGACGTTTTTGGTCAGCTCATACGAGCCGCCGAAATCCGCCGTGGTGTACCCCGGGGACGCCTCGTCGTTGATGGTGTTGCCGTACTCTTCGCCGTAATAATTCAGCGATGCCCAGAGTTGGGTCTTGTCGTTCAGTTTCCAGTCGGTGCGGATGTTGGCCTTTTGCTCCGGCGTCAGCGCCAGAGGAGCGCCCGCGTTGGCCCCGGTTTTCTGTTCCGAGTCGGTGTAGGTGTAATTGCCTTTGACGGCCAGGGTCGGCGTCAGGTCCCAGCGACCATTCAACTCGACGCCCTGAATCACCGCCTGATCGACATTGACCCGATCCATGATGATGTAGCCGTTCCAGCGCTCAGTGGTGGTGATGGTCGATAACTTGTCCTTGAAGTCGTTGTAGAACACCGTTGCGCCCGCCGACAGGGTATTGCGGTTGGACCACAGCGCCGACAGCTCGTAGTTGGTGCTCGACTCGGGCTTGAGGTCCGGGTTGCCGAACATCACGTACGTGTTGCGGCGCAGGTAAGCGTAATCCTCGACCACGGCGCGCAGTTCCGGGGCCTTGAAGCCACGGGCGATGCCGCCTTTGAGCGTCCAGTCATCGGTTGCGTGCCAGACGCCGTAGATGCGCGGGTTGAAGTGCGTGCCGTACTCCTCGTGATGATCCATGCGCAGGCCGGTGGTCAACGAGAACGTGTCGGTCATCGCCCACTCGTTCTCGGCGAACAGCGCTTTTTGCACCACGGAAAATTCGTAGTCGATCTTGTCGCCCAGGCCCTGGTTCCAGTCGGTGATCGTGGTTTCGTTCCATTGCAGGCCGGTGGTGGTGATGTTGTGCTCGGTGGGCATCACCAGCTTGGCGTCGAAAACGGTGTTCTTCACTTCCGGCTTACGGCCCAGCACGTCAGTCTGGGCGGCGCTGGCCAGGCCTTTGCGGCTGGATTTTTCCTGGGACAGCGCGATGTCCGACGTCGCCCAGCCCCAGCGGCCTTGATGCGACAACGACCAGTGATCGCGATTGTTTTCCTGCTCGCGGGTCGCCCAGTTGGCGCTCAGGCCATCGCCATTCTTCAAGCGCGTGGCGCCCGCTTCGAGCAGGATGTCGTGATCGATGGTCGGCGTGAAAGCCAGCCGCGCGGTGAGGTCTTTGTGATCGGCCTTGCTGAACCCGTTGGTGGTTTCGATATCGTCGTCGGCCTGGCGATCCAGGTAACGACCCCAGACCTGCAGGCCGAGCAGATCGGTCATGATCGGGCCGTTGAGGTAGAACTGGGTCTGGCGCGCGTTGCCCTGATCGCTGTGCTGGCGCGCGGAATAATCGTAAGTGACCGAACCGCCCCACTGCGGCGAGACTTTGCGGGTAATCACGTTGATCACGCCGCCAATGGCATCGGAACCGTACAGCGACGACATCGGGCCGCGTACCACCTCGATACGCTCGATGGCCTCGGCGGGCGGAATGAAGCTTTGTTCATAACCCGAGTTGCCATTGACTCGCGATTCCCGGGCGCTCTGGCGTTTGCCGTCGACCAGGATCAGCGTGTAGTCGGCGGGCATGCCGCGAATGGAAATGTCTGTCTCATTGGCGCCGCCATTGACCGTGACGCCTTCGACGTCACGCAATGCGTCGGTCAGGTCGCGGAACGAGCGTTTACGTAGCTCATCGCCGGTAATGATGGTGACGGAAGCGGGGGCATCTTCCACGTTCTGCTCATAGCCGGAGGCCGTGACGGTCACTTCTTCAAGCAGGGTGACCGCAGCGGCTGCGCTGTCCTGAGCCTGAACGCTCGCGCTTTGGGCAATCAGGCAGGCCAGCGCGAGCTTCGTCATGGCGACCGCGGGCCGCAAACGAAATAGAGAATGCATGGAGCTTCCTTACGATTCGGGGTTAAACGCGAATCGTAGGGATTCTCATTGGTGAAGGTTGGACAAGGTGTGACAGGTTTCAAGGCTAGGCGCATTGTCTGGCGAAAGCCTGTCGGAGCCTGCGGCATGGATGAGCTATCTTGAAGAACCTTTCTGTCCGCCCCGGCTCTTAGCTTGTGGGCGGCTCTTGCCCGGCATGCTTCTGATGAAGCTCAAACTCTAAGGATTTGTTATGACGGTTGCTTTCTGGTGTGTGTTGATCGCGATTTTCCTGCCAGTGGTGTGTGCAGGTATCGCCAAGTTTTCCAGTGGCAAGTTCAACGGCAAGCACAATCACAATCCGCGTAATTTCCTGAATAACCTTGAAGGACTGCCCGCTCGTGCTCATGCGGCGCAGCTCAACAGTTTCGAGGCGCTGCCGGGTTTCATCGCTGCAGTGGTCATTGCGCACATTGCGGGCAACGCCCAATTGGTGACCATCGATGTGGTCGCGGTGCTGTTCATCACCAGTCGCCTGCTCTACATCATTTTCTACCTGGCTGACTGGCCTGCCTTGCGCTCGCTGGCCTGGCTCATTGGCATGGGCCTGATCGTCGGGCTATTCGTGGCTTCGGCGACGCCAATGCCGGCTTAAGCTGGCGCCGTCACTGCGGCAATACAGCGCTTGGTCTTTGCCGGATGGCCGAGGATACTGGCCGCCGTTTCTCTCGGCCTGTGTTGATCATGACTTTGAAAAGACTGTGCGTTGTAGTGCTGGCCTGCGCGACCTTGAGCGCCTGCGGTGGTGTGGACCCGAATTCACCCTTGGGTCAGCGCAAGGCGATCTTCAAGCAGATGCTCAAGACCAGTGAAGACCTGGGCGGCATGTTGCGGGGTCGCGTGGCGTTTGACGGGCAGCGCTTCAGCGAGGGAGCGGTCAAGCTCGATAGCTTGTCCCACGAACCCTGGAAACATTTCCCACAAGTCAAAGAAGAAGATCACACCAGCGCCAAGGATGATGTCTGGCAGAAACAGGCACGTTTTCAGGAGTTGGCCCGTTCGCTGGAGTCAGCCACCGGCGCACTGGTGATCACCAGCAATGAACGGCCGTTCAAGTCCAGCAACCTGACGCCTGCGATGAGCAAGGTGGAAGGCGCTTGCGAGGCTTGTCATAAAGAGTTTCGTGACCATTGATATAAACCTGACCCCGTAGGAGGGGACTTGTCCCCGAATAGGCCGTTGCAAGCGCTGAAGATTTCCTCAGCAGGCCCGACGCCTTCCCGGACAAGTCCGGTCCTGCCGGGCCAAATTGACGCCTTCGCGACTAAAGTCGCTCCTGCGGCCGATTCGCGGGCAGTTGGAACGCTCCCGCCTCAATCCTCCGGCTGCACCGTCTCCAGCTCGGTCTGGGCGTCTTGCAGTTCCTTGCGGGACTCGGCGAGTTTGTCTTTGCGTTTGTTGATCTTCTCCGGATCGCCCTTGGTCATGGCCTTGTTCAGGTCGGCCTGACGACGACTGACTTCGCGCTTGGCATCCAGCACTTTCTGTTCTTGCTGCTTGACCAGCGTGGCCTCGCTGCAGTTGGCGTTCACTTCGCTCAGGGCTTTTTCCAGTCCAGCCTGCTGCTCTTTGTTGCCGTCGGCCTTGGCCTCTTCGAGTCTGGTGCTGATTTCCTGACTTTTGGCCACACATCCAGAGGCTTGCGGCGGCAGTTCAGCGGCAAAAACCGGCGTGGCGAACAGACCGATCAACGCCAGCAGGGCCCGGGGGGAAAAAAATGTCATATGAACTCCTTTTGAAAAAATAATGGCGCCGGGAGTGACGATAAAATTCCCGGCGCTGCAGTAACCACTTGGATCAGTAAATCTAAAAGCCTTCGACGCCATAGGCCCGGAGCTGTTCGCTCAGCGCCAGCACCTCTGGATGCTGAAAAAATGCCACCAGTTGCTGCGCGCGTCCCGGACCTATGCCTGGCTCCGCTTGCCAGCGCTCAGCGCTGCGCGTCGCCAGCGCCTGCCAGTCAGGCCCTAATTGCGCGCTACCGGCGGGCGGCAGACCAATGGCTGTGAGCCATGTTGCGAACGGTCTTTGCTGCGCGCTGCGCAAACTGTCGAGCAGTTTAGCGCTGCTGCGCTCACCGAGGCCGGGAATGTTAACAAGCTGATCACGATCCAGGGCCATCCAGTCGATCAGGCTGTTGATCCGACCGGCATTTACCAGCTTGTCCCAGCTGCCGGGACCGACGCCATTCAGCGCCAGGCCTTTTTTGCCGCTGAGCCAGACCAACCGAGCCCGGAACTGGCTTTCGCAGCCTGAAGTGGGCTGAAAGCAACTGAGGCCGTGAAACGCCTTGGGATCGGGAATGTCCAGATCAGCACGTTCCAGATTGCGCGAGACGACGCTGTCCAGGCGTGGAATGGTCAGGCCGGCAAGGCTCACCGCGATCTGATCACCGGGATGAATATCCAGCTCCTGCCAACGTTGCAGGGAACCGACGCTGACCCGGCTTATCTTTCGATCGTCCAGCTGCACTGGCTTCAACTCCAGCACCGGGGTGATTCGACCGCTGCGACCAATGTTGAAATTGACCTTGCGCACCTCAGCCAGCACCTGGGCATAAGGATATTTCCAGGCCGCGATCCAGTACGGAGCCTTGGCCTGCCAGCGCTGAGCTGGCGGCCGTTCACCCTGGCGGATGACCACGCCGTCGGTGGCGAACGGCAGCGGTTGGCGATACCAGTGATCGCGCCATTGTTGCGCCTGAGCGAAGTTCGCCAGCGGCTCGCTGTAATGCGCGCTGGACTCGAACCCCAACGCTTTGAGGCCGGCCATGCGCTCGGTCATGCCTGCCGGGCCATCTGGCCAGTCCCAGACGAACAGGCCAATCGACCCGGCTTCTTCGGCGCTGACGACATTGCGCGCCAGCAGCCCGGCGACTTTGCTGCGGGCGTTGAGGCTGCCTTGTGTCGCCTGCACGTGATTCTCCAGTCGCCAATACAACTCGCCCTGCAACACCAGGGTTTCTTCCCACGGCAAATGTTCCGGAATCGCTGCAATGAGTCGCCCATGAGCCGTCCAGTCCTGGCCGCTAACGCCATCGCCGCGACTGATCACCCGGGCCAGTGCGCCTCGCTCATACACCAGGGTCACCGCCACGCCGTCGACTTTCGGCTGAATCCACAGATCGCCGCGCCCGTTGAGCCAGGCACGCACGGCGTTTTCGTCCGCCAGCTTATTCAGGCCGGTGTGCGGTATTGGATGGAGGATCGGGCCGCCGGCGGTTTTGAGCGGGTTGCCGTTGACCGGCGCCGGTTGCGCAAAACAGGTCCGCAGGAAGTCCAGCCGCTGACGGGATTGGTCGTACAGCTCGTCCTTGATCAGCGCAACGCCCTGGCGATGGTAACTGTCGTCCCATTGCGCAATCTGGCCTTGCAACTCAGTGATCTCGCTGCGCGTCTTGGCGGGCGTCCAGTCGGGGCATTTGACGGCTTGAGCGTTGCTGGCGAACAGGGCAAAAACCACGCACGTGGCGGCACGCAGGAAAGGCAGCATCGAAGCATCCTTGCTTGAAGAGGTGACTGACAGGCTAGCTGCTGCGCTTGAAGGCTGGCGGGTGGCGTAGTTACCGGGTTTTTCCGCCAGTACAGTTCGCCGGGTTTTGCTCGGCGACTGTGTCTTTGAAGCTTGACGAGGGGCATGCAAGATTGCCCTTCAATAGCCACGCGCTCAGGGGATCAATCATGGATATCTCGACCTTGGCGGTTTTCGTCCCGGCCTGTTTCGCGCTGAACATGGCGCCCGGTCCGAACAACATGCTGTCCATCAGCAACGCCACCCGCTACGGTTTTGCTAAGTCGTGCCTGGGCGGGCTGGGACGCCTGGTGGCGTTCGCGATCATGATTGCGCTGGCGGCGGTGGGGCTTACCGCAGCGCTGCACACGTCTGAATGGTTGTTTCATGCGATCAAGATTGTCGGTGCGGCCTACCTGTTTTATCTCGCCATCCAGCTATGGCGAGCCCGCGCAGACGAGGCCGGCGAATCGGGGGTGCCCGCCAAAGGCACGGGCAGCCTTGCGCGTCAGGAGTTTCTGGTGGCCATCGGCAATCCCAAGGCGATCCTGCTGTTTACCGCTTTCCTGCCGCAATTCATCGATCAGACAGGCGTGGTAACTGATCAATTCGCCGTGTTGGGCGGGCTGTTCCTCGCCATGGAATGCATCGCCATCGCGCTTTACGCGTGCATGGGCATTCATGCCCGACGCCTGTTCGCCCGGCCGAGCGGTAAAAGGTTGTTCAACCGGATCTGCGCCGGGTTGCTGGCCAGTGCAGCTTCAGTGTTGTTAGTGGCGAGAAGGGCGTAAGGACGCCAGGAACATGCGTTGCCTTGGTGGAAGAGGATGGGGCACGCAAACAAAAAAGCCCCTGACGACTACAGTCGCCAGGGGCTTTTCTTACGCCTGAAGCTTAAGGCGTATTACAGACCGGCAGCGGCGCGCAGGGCGTCGGCGCGGTCGGTTTTTTCCCAGGTGAAGGCGGTGAAGGTGTCATCGCCCACTGTCATTTCAACCGGGGTACGACCGAAGTGGCCGTAGGCCGCAGTGGCCTGATACATCGG
>Ga0247814_10000566_pt1 | contig 28175 bp, 21 predicted proteins | sample UWRJL179409R1_FD_179947 | JGI IMG/M metagenome (GOLD analysis project Ga0247814, IMG submission 179947) | Plant litter microbial communities from Arlington Agricultural Research Station in Wisconsin, United States - UWRJ-L179-409R-1 | ecosystem: Environmental > Terrestrial > Plant litter >... | reverse complement strand
AGTGTTGACTGAGATTCCTGTCGGGATGGTATAGTTCGGATTTGTCGTCGGCGACCCGATATTGCTCCATCCGCTGTTACAATCTGTCGTACTGATCTGCCATTGATAAGTGACCGTACTTCCTGAAGGTGCACTGGCAACCGTTCCCGTAAGCGACGGAATAGTATTGGCACATATCGTTATACTGCCTGAAATACTGCCGGTTGTAATGGTATTTACAGTTATTTTTAAAGGTGTATTATTAGCAATAGAACAAGTAACACCGTTAACAATCGATGTCACGATTCTTCTGTACCAGGTCGTGGTTGTAAGTCCGTTAGGAACATCATAAACAGCTGAAGTTTCTCCGCCAATATTATTCCAGGAACTCACTCCGTCAGGGCTGCTTTGCCATTGGTAGGTGTATGATGCTCCTCCGGTTGGTGCTGTGATTTGTGTAAACGCAGCCGGATCTCCTCCGTAACAAATTACCTGATCGGTTGCAAGCGTACCCGGATTTAACCTTGGGTTCACGTATATAGTAACTGTGATCGGTGTGCCGGTACAAGATGCCGAATAAGGTGTAATTTGATAGGTGACAGGCTGCAGAACATTGCTCGTGTTGGAATTGGTAAGTACATCAGGAATGCTAAATGTGTTACCTGCAACGGCAACTGTAGCATTACCCGAAAGTTGGCTACTGGCAACATTCGCATTAGTATCTGTCCTGACCCAGTTAAAAGTCATTGTCGGGAGATTGCCACTTACCGAAATTCCGCCACTTTGTCCACTACACAAAGGTAATGAAGGTGCTATTGCTGTAGCTGTCGGTTTCGGACGGATCGTTACCGGGAAATATTGTGGCGATAATGAGCATACAAAATCTCCGTCATCATTATAAATATTAAGAATAATTGATAGTGTGGTGGTTACATTTGCATTGGTATTATTCATAACTGTCAATGGCAATGTAGCAAAGGAAAGAACGCCAAAAGTTGAGCCAATTGGATTTCCAATCGGTGGCGAAATATAGGCGGGATCACCAACCCAGGAATAACGTACAGAAACATTCCACGAGTGTAATGTGGCTATGTAAGGATTGAAGTTGGCGCCAGGACATAACAGTCCACCGTTCCATGTGATAGTCGGTGCGAAATTTCCATTATTCCCAACAGTGACCAGCACGGCGTTACTCTGTTGTGTGCCACAACTGGTAATTATCAAACTGTACCATGTATTCGGAGTGCTTCCGTTAGTAACAGGTGGCTGGTAGCTTGAAGCTGTAGCTCCCGAAATTGGTGTCCATGGCCCATTAACGCTTGTCGTGCTCGACTGCCATTGATACGTGTAGGTTCCTGAACCACCTACCGGAGGTGTTGTTATAATAAAAGGAGCCGGTCTGGAACCCTGACATACAATTTGATCGTCACTAATAACTGGCGCAACAGTCATGGATGGATTCACGGTAACGACAGTCACGGCAGTACTCGTACAACCGTTTAGTGTTCCCGAAATAGTAAAAGTAGCTGTTTTTGGTGTTGTAGTACTATTGGTTAGAATTCCTGAAATTGTATTTCCGGTGAGTATCGGAGTACCGGAAACACCAGTGTTTGTCCATGTAAAACTGTAAACAGTACCGGAAAGGCCTGTAAAATTAAAGCTCATATTTGTCCCACTGCACAAAGCAAGAGTCGCTGGTGCTGTAACATTCGGCAATGGTTTTACAACAACCTGCACCTGCGTCGTAGCTGATGGACATCCTAAAGCGGTAGCTGTAAGCGTAAATGTTACTGTTTGGTCAACTGTAGTAGTGTTGGTAAGCGTACCAGAAAGCGTATTACCAAACAATGTTACTGAACTTGCGGTAACTGCTGCATTATTTTTTGCCCAACTGAATGTAGTTCCGGCTACGTTGTTAGGATTGGTAACCTGAACAGTAAACCCTGTGCCACTGCAAATTGATGGAGTAGAAGTTGTTGCTGCAATCGTAGGAACCGGGTTAACCGTTACTGTAGCGGTGGTAGTCGAAGGACAACCGTCAGCAATTCCCTGTATCGTAAATGTGGTGGTTTGCGGAATATTGGTTGTATTGGTCAAAATTCCGGAAATCGGACCTGTGGGTGAACTGCCAGTCGCACCTGTGATATTAGGATTGTCATGAGTCCAGGAAAAAACAGTGCCGCTAATATTGCTTCCAAGCACTATTGAAGCATTGGTTCCGGAACAAATAGATTGTGCAGAAGGCGTAGCTGTGATCGTTGCTTTCGGTTTTACAGTCACCGTAAGAGTGATAGGCAGTGAAATACATCCTTCTTCCGAAGTCGCATAAACGGTAAATGTCGTAGTTTGCTGAACTGTGGTAGTATTGGTAAGGATTCCGGCAATTACATTACCACTGGCGTTAGGAATGCCCGTTATCAAAGGATTATTTCTGGTCCAATTGTAGTAGGAAGTTCCGGGTACGTTATTTGGATTGCTAAGAGTTATTGCACTAATGCTGTCACCTGAACAAATTGTCTGCGACAAAATACTCGCTCCCACAGTTGGTTTTGGATTCACCGTGATCACCATACTAAATGTGCTTCCCACACAATTACCCGTTTTTGCTGTAATGGTATAAGTCGCCGTTTGTACCTGATTGGTCGGATTAATTAAAGTCTGACTGATGGATGATTGGTTTACCTGCGCATTTCCGCCTGTCATTCCACCCGTAACTACAGGTATTCCCCAGGAGTAGGTTGTTCCGGACGGTACTGAATTACCACTGCCATGAACTGGCGTAATAGAAAAAATTTCACCGCTGCAGGTTGTCCGGGTTAAATTAATGATATGCGGCACCGGATTAACAGTAACAACTACAGTAAAAGAATTGCCAACGCAATTGCCTGAAGTTCCTGAAACCGGCGTTACGGTATAAGTTGCGGTTTCCGATGTAGTACCCGGATTGATAAGTATGTCACTAATAACGGGCTGTCCGCTTTGCGCAGTTCCGCCGGTTATGCCTCCTGTAACCGTTGGAGCAGACCAGGAATACATTGTATTCAATGGTACTACTGTGGCTGAAGTTGGCACGCCGTCTACCGGTTCTACCGCAAATGGCAAGCCGCTGCACACTGTTGTATTTTGATTAGGGATAACAGGTTTGGAATTGACAATCAAAGTCATGTTTGCTGTCGTAGCTGTTGCGCTACAGGCGTTGCTTATCACACAATGGTAGCTTGCAGAACTATCCGAAACATTCGCCGGATTAATGGTCAAAGTAGCGGTATTCCAGCCTGAAATATTTGGCACTGAATTGTTTAAAGCAGTTGAACCATTATACCATTGGTATAGCAAGTTGCCGCCAGTAGCTGTAACGTGGAAACCCGCCGATTGTCCAAAGCAAATAATCTGAGTTGCAGTAGTCTGGTTCGTAATCACTGGCGGATCGTTTACAATCAATGCCGCATTTGCTGAAAGAACAGATGGGCACGGACCAGTGCCAATGACTTCGCAATGATAAATTCCCGCATCACCGGAGACAAGAGGAGTAATCACTAATGCCGAAGCAGTAGCTCCTGAAATATTACCTCCGTTAGTCAGTGCGATGCCATCTTTATACCATTGGTAACCAGAAATTGCGCCTGTTGCAGTAATAGAAAAATTGGCGGTATCATTGATACATTTTTGAAGCGAAACAGGATTTGCCGAAATGCCCAATGCCTGAGTGACTGTTAGCGGAACAATGTCTGAAATTACCGAAGGCGTACAGGTACCACTAACAATACAATGGTAATTTCCGCTGTCTGAAACGGTTACTGAAGCAATAGTATAAGAAGAGTTAGTTGCCAGGGTAATCGGATTTCCATCCTTATACCATTGGTAAGTAATTCCTGTTCCCGAAGTTCCCACAGTAAAAGTAGCTGATGTTCCTGAACAACGTGACAAACCTACTGGTTGGGTATTGATGGCAGGCAATTGGTATACGGTTAATGTCGCATTCGCGGAATTAAGCGCGGGACACGGACCGGTACCTAATATCTGGCAGCGATAAATACCAGCGTCTGATGCCACTGGTGAAGCAATCGTTAATGATGAAGTAGCCGCACCCGAAATGGATCCGCCGTCAGCAATCGGGTTTCCGTCTTTATACCATTGGTAACCAAAAACTTCACCGCCCGCAGTAACCGAAAAAGTAGCCATTTCATTCGTGCATTTTTGTATTGAAACAGGTTGTGCCGAAATACTCACAGCCTGTGTTACAGATAGTGCAACAATATCAGAAGTGACAGCAGGCGTACAACTTCCACTAACAACACAGTGATAATTTCCTGCATTGGCAAGGGTTACCGATGCAATGTTATAAGAAGAGCCGGTTGCCAGATTAATAGGATTCCCATCCTTATACCACTGGTAAGTAACTCCGGTTCCTGATCCGACGGTTGTAAATGCAGCACTTGTTCCCGAACAGCGGGAAATTGCCACTGGTTGTGTCGTAATAGCCGGTAACGTATAAACAGTTATGGTTTTTGTATTTTGGCAATTGGTACCGGTAGTGGTAAATGTAAAAGTGGTTGTCCCTCCTGAAAGACCAGTGACCATTCCGGTCAGCGGATCAATTGTTGCCGATGCGTTACCGCCACTCCAAACACCCGAAAATGCAGATGTCAATTGAATCTGGCTTCCTGAGCATACAGTTGCAGGTCCGTTAAGAATTGGAAGCGTATTAACAGTAATAGGATAATCGACAGAATTGATACAGCCGTTAGCGTTAGTAACCGTATATTTCACTACTGCGTTTCCGGCACTTACACCGGTCACTACGCCGCCACTACTAATTGTCGCGATTGACAATGGCGTAACACTCCAAACACCAATTCCGGTTGTATTGGCCAAATTAATCGTACCATTAACACAAACACCAGTCGGTCCGGTAGTAGCATTAACAGTAGGAAGCGGATTAACAGTAAAATTGCGGGTTGCGTTTCCGGCGGTATTGATCACCCGAACAACGCCAGTGCCAACAGGAACTCCTGCGGGTAGTGTAAATCTGATTTGTGTAGTGCTGTCAACTGTATAATTTGCTGCACCAACACTTACACCATTATATTGTACATCAGTAATATTTTTAAAATTCGTTCCTGTAATGGTGATTGTCGGCGTTGTTCCAACACACGTGCTTGCCGGAGATAATGAAGAAATTGTCGGAGGTAAAGTATAATGAACAGTGATTGAAATATAATCTACTGATGCTGTACGGGTTGTGCCTTCTGCCTGAACGGACAAAGCGGCACCGAAATCAGCTGCATTAATTTGTGCAGGCGTCCAGGTCGTTCCCCATAAGTCGGTTGCGCTGCCATATGTTTGCGCGGTTTCAGTAAATCCCCAACGCGTAGCATTCGCACGGTTGGCGTTTAAATCGATAGCACCGCTTTTAATCATGCGCACATTAACATCTTTGATGCTGTTTCCACTTGAACCACTACTTAAACGACCGATTGTAACGATAATCCCGTCAATTACGGCTGTAGCCGGAATGTTAAACCCTTGATAATTTACACCGTAAATATACCAGCTTGTGTTGGTACCGCTCAGGCTCACCGTGGTATAGCTGTTATCATTAAGGAGAAGTCGGGTTGTATTGGCCCATGCTCCGGCACCAGTTCCTACATCATCAGAAGAAGATGGGAAAAAAGGCCCTTGAGATTGTGCCATCAGCACCTTACCTGTCAGTAAAAAGAAGATTGTCAGAATTAACGTAAAAAAGCTTCGTGATTTTCCGTTTCCCGTATTAAAATTAGATGAGGTGTAGTTTTTTTTCATAACATTAGCTTTTGCACAGATCATGAACAAATTTATTTCTAAATGCAGACGTACTATAATTTTTCAGATAACAAACCGTAATAACCGACCAAGTGCATTTTTTTTTAAAATAAAAACAGCAAAATTGCTAAAGTCTTGTTTTACGGGACTTTACGGAGGTATTTTCCTATATTTTTCATCGATGATTCGTGTAGTTGAACGGGTAAATTTTGAATTTTCAATCAAATTCTTATTTCTGAATCTCATCTAATTTTACTATTTTTGGAGTTCAAAAGTGGTTTATGAAGTACTTAATTACGGTCTTATTTTGCATGTCTGTTTCACTATGGGCACAAACTGATTTTGAGAAGGCTGAAAATTACTTTAAACAGGCAAAATACCATCAGGCGCAACCACTTTTTGAACAGTTTCTGCAACAGCATCCTCAGGATTTAAAATCAACTGAATACCTTGGAGACATCCAGTCTCACCTGAAGCATTGGGAAACTGCGATTCCATATTATGAAAAACTAAAGACGATCCGTCCAAATGAAGCGGAATACCATTACAAATACGGCGGTGCATTAGCAATGCTGGCACAAAAAAGCAACAGGCTCAGGGCGCTTTCGATGTTAAACGAGATTACCCAGTCTTTTGATAAGACGCTGGTGTTAAATAAAAAGCATATTGGTGCAAGATGGGCACTTATAGAACTGTACCTGCAATTGCCGGGCATTTTAGGAGGAAGTGAAAAAAAAGCAGTCCGGTATGCCAATGAACTCGCGGTATTGTCTCCGATTGACGGCTATCTGTCCAAAGGCCATATCGAAGAATATTTTAAAAGATACGGAAAAGCAGAAGTATATTATAAAAAAGCCATTGAAACAGGGAATTCACCAACATCTTCTCAAAAATTAGCCAATCTGTATAAAAACAAAATGAATCAGCCGGAAAAAGCCACACAGGTCTTAACGGCTTTCAAGGAAAAAAACAAATCTTAAATGCGTACACATTTTATCGCAATTGGCGGAAGCGCCATGCACAATCTCGCTTTAGCACTACATAATAAAGGATATAAAGTTACAGGAAGTGACGATGCTATCTTTGAGCCTTCAAGAACCAGACTCGAAAAAAAAGGATTATTACCCGCAGAAATGGGTTGGTTTCCCGAAAAAATAACGTCAGATATTGAAGCCGTTATCTTAGGGATGCATGCCAAAGCAGACAATCCGGAATTGTTGAAGGCACAGGAACTCGGACTCAAAATTTATTCCTATCCCGAATTCCTTTACGAGCAGTCCAAAAACAAAACCCGTGTAGTCATTGGCGGTTCACATGGAAAAACAACCATTACTTCCATGATCTTACATGTGATGCATTTTCATGGCATAGCCGTAGATTATATGGTAGGCGCACAGCTGGAAGGATTTGACACGATGGTCCATCTTACCGAAGAAAATGATTTTATCGTACTCGAAGGTGATGAATATTTGTCTTCGCCAATGGACCGAAGACCAAAATTCCATTTGTACCAGCCCAATATTGCTTTAATTTCAGGAATAGCCTGGGACCACATCAATGTCTTTCCTACATATGAGAATTATGTCGAACAATTTGAGATTTTTATAAAACTCATCACCAATGGTGGAATTTTAGTCTATAATGAAGATGATGAAGAAGTAAAACGAGTAGCCGAAGCAGCGACCAATCCGATTCGGAAATTGTCTTACACAACGCCAAAATACACGGTCGAAAATGGAATCACTTTATTGGAAACTCCCGAAGGTGGCATGCCTATTGAAGTTTTTGGTGCGCACAACCTGAATAATCTTGCTGGTGCCAAATGGATTTGCCAAAACATGGGCGTGGACGAAGCTGATTTCTATGAAGCCATAGCCTCTTTCAAAGGTGCTTCCAAACGTTTGGAAAAGATTGCCGAAAATGGAAATAATGTCGCATACAAGGATTTCGCGCATTCGCCAAGTAAAGTAGCAGCAACAACAAAAGCAGTAAAAGAGCAATATCCCGACAGGAAATTAATTGCTTGTCTTGAACTTCATACCTACAGCAGCCTCAATCCTGAATTTTTAAAGGAATATGAAGGCGCATTGGATGCCGCAGATGTTGCCGTGGTTTTCTATTCTCCGGATGCGGTTAAAATCAAACAACTCGAAGAAGTAACGTCGGAACAGATTGGAAAAGCATTCAATAGGGAAGACCTCATAATCTATACAAATCCAGCCGCTTTTAAAGAATATTTGTTTCACTTGAAATACGATACCGAAGGCGTTGCATTGTTATTGATGAGTTCGGGAAATTATGGCGGACTCAATTTCGATGAGGTAAAACAATTGATGTAGTTGTAATTAATTATAGAAAAGTCACTTTCGGCTGTCTTTTTTTATGAGTCATTAATTGCTTATAAGTAAAATAATAGCAGATTTTTTTTATTTTAGCATTTCAACTATCAAAGCCGTTAAAGAAATACAAGCCATATCATGTCCGAAAACAATTCTTTTCCCATCCGAAGTTGGTCGGAAGACGACAAGCCACGCGAAAAATTAATCGCTAAAGGCAAAGCCGCATTGAGCGATGCCGAACTGATTGCCATTCTCATAGGTTCGGGTAGCCGCAATGAAACCGCAGTGGATTTATCCAAGCGAATCCTCGCTACATCCAACAATAGTCTTAATGTATTGGGAAAATCAACCCTGTCACAACTCACCTCATTTAAAGGAATAGGCGAAGCCAAAGCCATTTCAATCATTGCAGCGATGGAATTGGGCAGACGGCGTAGGGCAGAAGAAGCGAATGAACTCGAAAAAATCACTTCCGGTAAATCGGTTTTCGAAATAATGCAGCCCATAATTGGAGAACTTGCACATGAAGAATTCTGGATCGTGTATCTTAACAACGCGAACAAAGTTATTTCGAAAGCACAGCTCAGTAAAGGAGGAATTACAGGAACATTGGTAGATGTGCGCCTTGTGTTTAGAACGGCTATTGAATTGAACGCAGTTGCTGTAATTTTGGTTCACAATCATCCATCGGGAACATTGAAACCAAGTGAACCCGACAAGCAGATTACAAAAAAATTAAAAATCGCCGGTGAAAATCTGGATATTAAAGTGCTGGATCATATTATTGTCACAGAAGCCAGCTATTTTAGCTTTGCAGATGCCGGAATTTTGTAAAAATTTCCGACTTTTGCCGTAAAATTGCCACAAGTGAAAGCGACCATAACAGATATTTTTTTCGATCTCGACCATACGCTTTGGGATTTTGATACCAATTCCAAATTGGCTTTCGACAGGATTTTTAAGAAAGACTATCCTTTAATTGTTACAAGCCGGTTTTTGGAAAAATATATTCCCATCAATCAGGCCTGCTGGAAACTATTTCAGGTCGATGCCATATCGCATGACGAACTGCGATACAACAGGCTCAAACAATCTTTTGATGCTATTGATTATTTAATACCTGACCATCAGATTGAACAGATTGCCAATGACTATATTGATTGTTTACCTGAATTCAACCATCTTTTTGAAGATGCTGTCGAAACCTTATCTTATCTGCATTCCAAATATAATTTACACATTATTACCAATGGCTTTGCCGATGTTCAGACAAAAAAAATTACCAATTCCAATCTTTCACCTTTTTTTAAAACAATTACCAATTCAGAAATGGCCGGAGCCAAAAAACCAAATCCGGTGATTTTTGAACATGCGTTGAATCTTGCCGGTGCGCAAAAAAGCACAAGTGTCATGATAGGCGATTGTCCTGATGCCGATATAAAAGGAGCAATTGATTTCGGAATAGAAGCCATATATTTTAATCCGAATAATGCCTTAACGCCAGAAAACACAATTCAAATCACTACTTTAGCACAACTAAAAAACATATTCTAAAATGAAAAAATTTGTCATATTGTTATTTCTCTTTATTGGCAGTTTGTCCTTTGCGCAAGCATCCATTAATAATTATGAATATGTAATTATTCCGGCAAAGTTCGCATTCCAGAACAAAAATGACCAATACCGACTGAATACATTGACAAAGTTTCTGTTCGAAAAATATGGTTTTAAAACTTTTCTGGACACCGATGTTATGCCTGCGGAACTGGTTGAGCAGAATTGCAATAAACTATACGCAAATGTTGAAAGCAACGGGAACTTTTTAACAACAAAACTCACGATTAGCCTGAAAGATTGCAGAAATAAGATACTTTATCTTTCAGATGAAGGCGTAAGTAAGGAAAAAGATTGGGCTAAGTCGTACAACGAAGCATTACGTGCGGCGGCGAAATCTTTTGATAAACTACAATACAGATATGTGCCTGCCATCCAGCAAAAAGAAGTAACAACTAAACAGGAAACGGCAGTAGTGGCTAGCCAGAATCTAAATTCCGAGACACTATTCGCGCAACCAATCACAAACGGTTTCCAATTGATAGATACTACTCCAAAAGTAATTATGAAAATATTCAAAACATCCAATAGCAACACATTTACTGCTATAAAAGGAACAATTCAGGGCGTTTTGGTTGCAAAAGACAACGAATGGTTTTTCGAATATTATGAAAATGACAAATTAATTTCTGAAAAAATAGCGGTGAAATTTTAATGGCTTAATAGCCATATTTATCTTTCCATCTGTTTTTCAGGAATTCTCGGGTTCCATTTTCTCTTGAGTTGTTGCCGGGAATATAAAAGGCGGTATTGGAAATGGTATCAGGCAGAAACTCCTGCTCAGCAAAATTATTGGCGAAGTCATGCGAATATTTGTATTCTTCGCCATATCCTAATTCTTTCATCAATTTCGTAGGTGCATTGCGCAACGGTATCGGTACGGGCAAATCACCAGTTTGTTTGACTGTTTGCTGCGCATTACCAATCGCTACATAGGAAGCATTGCTTTTGGGTGATGTGGCAAGGTAAATAGCGCACTGGCTCAGGATAATTCGGCTTTCAGGGTATCCGATTGTGGAAACAGCCTGAAAAGTATTGTTGGCCATAATAAAAGCAGTAGGATTGGCATTGCCGATATCCTCACTCGATAAAATGAGCATGCGCCTTGCGATAAACTTCACATCCTCGCCGCCTTCTATCATTCGCGCCAGCCAATAAACAGCAGCATTGGGATCGCTTCCACGGATAGATTTGATAAATGCCGAAACGATATCGTAATGCTGTTCACCGGTTTTGTCATACAACACTGTATTTTGCTGAACCAATTGCAATACGCGGTCATTCGTAATTAAAATTTTGTCTTCAGGCGAGGCGTTTACGACCAGTTCAAAAATATTCAATAGCTTTCTTCCATCACCTCCGGAAAGACGCAGCAGTGCTTCTGATTCCTTTAGAGTTATTTTTTTTTGTTTTAAAACGACATCGGTTTCGATTGCACGTTGCAATAAAGCTTCGAGGTCAGACTTTGTAAATGGATTCAGGATGTAAACCTGACAACGCGACAGTAACGCTGGAATTACCTCGAAACTCGGATTTTCTGTTGTAGCGCCGATTAAAGTAATCCATCCTTTTTCTACAGCAGCCAGTAAAGAATCCTGTTGCGATTTACTGAATCTATGGATCTCATCTATAAATAAAATCGGATTTTTGGCAGTAAACAAACCACCACTTTGTTTTGCTTTTTCAATTACATCCCGTATGTCCTTTACGCCAGAATTGATGGCACTAAGGATATAAAAAGGCCTTTTGGATTCCTGAGCAATGATTTGTGCCAGCGTGGTTTTTCCGGTTCCTGGCGGTCCCCAAAAAATCAATGATGGAATGATACCTTTTTCAATTTGGTGTGTTAATGAGCCTTTTGGCCCCACTAAATGGGACTGGCTGATATAATTTTCCAGTTTTTGTGGGCGAATGCGTTCGGCAAGTGGTGCTTCCATATTGTAAAATTACGGTTTTTCGATTTTATCTTTTGCTAATTTTTTCTGCATTTTAATCTTTTTTTTATTCTGTCACAGGAAAAATTTATTGAGAAGTATGACAAAATAGCATTAAAATTTCTTTGGTTGCATTTTTGAGAATGGCAACAAACCTAAAATCAGGCATTATGAATGATAATTATTTTAAATTTTCCACATCAGTTATCACGCTGCCGTTTTTGTTTGTATTGCTGCTATGGGTAGTATTTTGGGCAGGAATTAATTTTAATATCAATTTGGGCGAATTAGGTATTTACCCAAGAAGTATCGAAGGTTTACCAGGAATTTTTTTGAGTCCCTTTATTCATGGAAGCATTGAACACTTATATAATAATTCAATTCCGTTACTGATATTAATTGCCGCGCTGCGATTTTTTTACAGGGAACAGACATTTAAAGTTATCGGGTACGGCATTCTTCTATCAGGATTGCTAACCTGGATTATTGGAAGGGAATCCTATCATATTGGGGCAAGTGGGTTGGTTTATGTCCTGGTTAGTTTTATTTTCTTCAAAGGAATACGTACCAAATACTACCGTTTGGTTGCCCTTTCATTAATGGTGGTATCTGTATATGGCGGATTGGTATGGTACATTTTTCCTAATGTGGAAGAAGGAATTTCCTGGGAAGGGCATCTAGCCGGACTCTTAACAGGTTTTGTTTTTGCAGTGACGCTTAAGACGCCGGAGTATAAAAAAATGATACAGTATGATTGGGAACGACCAGATTTCAATCCGCAGGAAGATAAATTCATGCAACGCTTTGATGAGAATGGTAATTTTGTTAATCTACCGCCTCCTGAATTAATCGCATTGCCTGAAGCTACTGAGGAAAGTTCCGACTATTACGTGTTGTATGATTATAGTGAAAACAAATATATTGTAAAGAAGAAAGAGGAGTTATGAGGTCCTTTGACGTACTGCCTCATAAAGAAAAGCACCGCAGGCTACGGATACATTCAATGATCCAATCGTACCAAACATCGGTAGTTTTGCCTTTTCATCCACAATTTTAAGCACAGAAGGATTAATTCCTCTGTCTTCGCTTCCCATAATGATAGCTACTGGTTCGTTGAGGGAAATATCATAGATAGTATTTTCCGTTTTTTCGGTAGCGGCTACAGTTTTAATCCCTGAACCCTGAAGGAAAAAAATAGCATCTTTAATATGCTCAACCTTACAGATAGGGATATTAAAAACAGCTCCTGCGGAAGTTTTCACGGTGTCGCCGTTGACAGGGGCAGAACCTGCTTTCTGAACAATGATTCCATTAACGCCGGTACATTCGGCTGTTCGTATTATAGCTCCGAAATTCCTTGCATCTGAAATCTGGTCCAATATTAAAAACAAAGGCATTTTATCAGATTCTGTTACCAAATTAATAAGGTTTTCAAGATCGTGAAAAGCGATAGGTGAGATGCTGGCAACGGCACCCTGATGATTATTTGGAGTAAGACGGTTTAGTTTTTCTACAGGGACGTAAGTAAAGTTAACATTGGCTCTTTTCATTACCTTCATGAGGTCTTTCATTAATTCGCCTGAAACTTCTTTTTGTATAAAAACCTTGTCAACAGCTTTACCTGACTGAATGGCTTCTATTATTGCCCTGATTCCGAATATTTGGTGTTCTTTTTCCATGGCGCAAAGATATAAAAAAACCACCAGCGTAACTGGTGGTTTTGGAATAATTATACTTGAATACTAGTATTCGTCTTCTAGGAAACCTGTTCTTTTTACACCATCATAAATGACATCGGTTCCTGGTGCATCATAGCTAAAATGAGCTCTGAAATGAATTTTATCTACTGCATGACCTCCTTTGGAAACTCCACCATTTTTGATGATTTGTCCTTCAGTAATTGTTACAGTTGTATCATTGTCTCCACCGTCATCGAAATTTTGTGATTCTACTGCAGAAAATTCTCCTGTTTGGACATTGACTGAAACCTTACATTTGATATAATATCCCGTATGGTGATCGACAATCCACATGGTGTTGTCATTTGCTGATGTATTGTAGGTTTGATGTAAAGCATTGTCATCAATACCTGTTATAGGATCTCCATTCTGGTCTCTAAGATTAATGTACCAGTCACCTGCAAAGTTTCCAGTTGTTGTCATTCCAGGATCCGGATCACCGCCTTCGTCACATGATGTAATCGCAGTCAATAAAAAAATACCAAAAAGTACCTTAACTATATTATTTTTTATATTCTTCATTTTTATGATATTAGAATTGAACTTGTGTTAAAGTAATAACGAATTCGTAAACCGTCACTGGAGGAACCGTTGTCCATGAAGTTCTCAAAACAAGCTGTTTTGTTGCAGGGTCAACGGTAAGACTTGTAATATTAGCCGTGCCGAAAAAATATGTGTTAGTTAATGTCCCGGGGAATGAGAAATCATTTGCGGCAATATTGTTTGCTACAATGGTACCACCTGGAGTTTCAGAATTAGCAATATTCCTTCCTAATGCATACCAACCTCCAAAGGCATCAGAAATACCATAAGTACCATCATCATTCTTCCAGATTAGAATATATTCCATGTCTACAGAACTACCTTGTGATGCAGGTAATAGGCTTCCATTCCTTCTTGTTGTAGCAGTATATAGACCTTCGATACTGTTTACCAAATCTCCTGTTTTAGCAACAATTACTTGTCGTGTTGCAGTAGCGGTAAAACCATCAGAATTTTCAGCCGTATATTCTAAGTTATAAATATCGGAAACATTAGTGTCCAATTCTGTAGAAATACTACCACGGTATTTTCCAACGAATCTTGTAGTAAGATCAATAGGTTCTCCACCAACTGTTCCTACAGCTCCTGGATCAGTATAGCTTGAACCTACCGGAACAAACGCAGGATCATCACCACTTAAAGTAATTACCGGATAGACAGTTGTTTTAGAAACACCCATGCTATCATCTTTTTCACAGCTTATAAAAAGCCCGCTTGTCAATATAAACAAGCCTATAAGTATTTTTTTCATAATTTTTTAATTTTGATCCCACCATACAGGTGTGGTTATTGGTAATAAGACTGGAGTATTATTGTTGTTATTGGTCTCTTCCTGTGGATAAACTATTCTTTTTGGGAACAAGCCTCCTGTAGTCGCACCATTTACTGAGTATGCCAATTCTCCCGGAACATATGCAGCATTACTTTGTGGTACCGCAGATGTAGCAGGGTAACCGGTTCTATTGGTATCGAAGAAAGCCTCGAAGCCATTGCCTGGGAAAGCTGCAACCCATTTCTGAGTAATGATTGCTTTAATCTGATCTTGTAAGCTTCCGGCTGTTGGATATTCATAAGCACCTCCGGCAGCAACATAACCTGAACCATCTAATGCATATCTTGAGAAGTTATGGATAACAGCAGCATCATATGCAGTTTTTGCAGCAGTAGCAGTACCATATCTCGCTTGCGCTTCAGCTTGTAAAAATAAGCTTTCTTCTCTGCTCATCAAGAATGCGGGAGTCGTGGCGTTCAATTCAACTACAGAAAAAGTAGTAGCATTTGTCTGATTATTGAAGTCTCCCTGATTCAATGCATTACCAGGACGATAGTATGCAGCTGCTCTTGTATCGGCATTGGCGTCTAGATATGAAGAAAGAGTCCTGCTTTTTCTTAAGTTTTCAGCATTGTTCAATTTTCTTCTGTCTGTTTCATAAAGCGGGTTACTCAGGTTAGGATTGTCCTCAAATTGAGCCATTCCGGCATCAGTGTCAAGAAAAGTAACACCGCTGCTTAGAAGTGCCGTAATTCCATTAGCTGCAAGAGAAGCTCTGCTACTGTTGGTTTGTCTCATAAAAATTTTCAATTTCAATGTATTTGCGAAGGCGGTCCATTGATCCATATCTCCTGCAAAGAACAAATCTGTAGCACCAGGTGCATCTCCAGCCGACGTAGATAAGTCTTTAGAAAGTGCAAAATCCAGGTCTGCAATCATGGCATCATAAATAGCCTCACCCGAATCAAACTTAGGTTGAAGGATATTAATATTATTAGCCTCTGTGTAAGGTACGCTTCCATAAAAATCGGTAAGGATTTGTGAACCTTGTGCATCCAAAACGCTGGCAACAAGATAATAGTTCCAGTTTTGCTCTGCAAGAGCCCGTCTTTTTACTTGTCTGATATCCCCAAGAGCATCATACATATCTCTCCAGGCAGTATAATAATCCCCTGTACCGATGATGTAAGAGTCTACATCCTTATATTGGCTTGCAATGGTACTTTGTGTCCAGTATTGGGACCAGAAACCTCCAATAAGCGCATAATGAGAACCTTCTGCTGCGATTAATCCTGCCTGTCCGGCAGGAAGCTGTGATGCCATCGGAATATTATATAACAAATCGGGATCACTGTTTATATCTAAATCGGTATCACAGGCTGTAAACAGCACAGATAAAGCGATTAAACTAAATATTTTTTTCATTTTTAATTTTTTTTAGAATGTTAATTTTATCGTAGTTCCATACGATCTTTGAGATGGAGTTCCATAAGATTCTCCAAATTCACTTGCTGCTCCACTTCCCTGGAATGTTGACACTTCCGGATCAATGTAGGCGTTTCCGTCTGGTGTCCATAAAAACAGATTTTTTCCGTAGAATGAAATCGATGCATTCACCAACCCGATTCTTTTAACAACATCTTGTGATACATTATAAGTTAATGAGATATCTCTCAATCTAACATAAGTTTTATCTACAATAAACTCTCTTGCTGTAGCAGGATTGTACTGTGTGTCATAAAAATTGGTTACATTTCCTGTGCCGGCTGTTACAAAAGAGCTGATTGGAGTCGAGTTTTCCACATAAGTGGTAACACCTCCGTTTACTACTTCTTGAACAGAATTAGGAATTACAAAATTGTTACGGCCATTATAAGTTGTTTCAATACCATTACCTACGAAATATTCAAGGTATTTGGTTTCAGCAAACATTTCACCGCCTTCTTTCCAGTCAATTCCAAAAGAAAGGGCAACATTTTTATAGGTAAATTTGTTAACAAAGCCCATAGAGAATTTACGTTCTGAGTTGCCAATTTCCTGTTGTTCAGTTGTTGGAACATAGTATCCCTTATCATCCACAATGTATTGCCCTGCCGCATTTGTTTTAGGCACTTTCGACATGTAGACTCCCAGAGGTTTTCCGACTTGTGCGTTAAAGGTAACGTCACGACCATTCATCAATTCTATTTTATCGCCACCCACAACACGGTCTACATTACTTTCATTCTTGGTAAAAGTGGTATTAAAATTCCAGGTGAAGTTTTCTGTTTTGATAGGAACAAGCCCTAAGCTTAATTCAATGCCTTGGTTGGTAACATCTGCAACATTTCCTTGTTGTGTGGTAAAACCTGTTGATGCAGCTACTGACTTTGCATATAATAAATCAACAGTTTTTTTATCATAAACAGCGACATCAAGATTTACCCTTCTGTTGAAAAAGTTACCTTCAAGACCCAATTCAGTCTCTGTAGTGGTTTCAGGTTTCAATAGATTATTACCTAATATGGATGAGTATTCATAAGCATTTACCCCTCCGATAGGAAAGTTTATTGTACCAAAGTTAGCCCCTGCTATAGCTTGTGTAAAGCCCGTTGCTGTATAATAAGGATCAGTATCTTTTGATACTTTAGACCATCCGGCTCTCACTTTTACAAATGTTTTATCATTTTCCAATACAATACCGCTTAAAGAAGCAGATGGATAGAAATAGGAATTATTAGCTTCAGGAAGAGCAGATGTCCAGTCGTTACGACCCGTCAAAGTAAGAAAAAGACGTTTTTTAAATGAAGCCTCTAAGGAACCGTAAACACCAAAAGTTCTACGCATGGAATTATTTTGCAATACCAAAGGTTTGGAAGCCGAGTTACTTATTTCATAATAGTTTGGTAAATCCAATTGTGTGATCCTTGTCTGTAACTGGTCTAAACTTCTTTCGTTTGCTGCCACACCACCCAATACGTTAACGTTAAATGATTCGCCAATATCAGTATTGTAGTTCAGGTTAAGATAAGAATCTAATTCGGTACGTTCAATTCTTGACTCAGTAACACCACCTACTGTTGGAACCGCGCCATTTTCATCTTGTGAAGAACCTGCGTCATAGCTCACGATTGCGCCATAACTTTTAACTTTTTCCATCCTGTAATCCCCACCAATCTGGTAGGTTGCACTAAATTTCGAATTGAACTTGTAGATAAAATTTGTATTACCGTAAAAACGGTTACCGTCAATTTTGGTTGAATTTTCATTCAACAGGAAGTAAGGGTTGGAAGCGTAAGGCGTAAAATAATTACTTGGATTGTTAAATTTGCTATTGTAGTCCATCAAATCAACGACGCTGATGTCAGAAGGAATCTGAATCATCTCCTGCACTAATGTAGCTCCTTCGCCGGCATCATCACCAGATCCAGTATTTACTGCTTTTTGGTTTTTTTTAACATAATTCAGATTGACTTTGACATCCAGTTTCTGACTGTTTATTCCAGCGCTAAAATTAAGGTTTCTCCGTTTGTAAGAGTCTGAATTGGTTGGAATAATACCGTCTGAATCAACATCATTGTAACCAAGTGAGAAATTAGAATTCTCTCCTCCTCCGCTTACCCGGAAGCCGGTCGAAAATGTTGTTCCTACATCATAAAAATCGCGAATGTTGTTTTTCAAACCAATGTAAGGCTTGATCTGCTGCGAACCATCCACAATGGTTCCCCATGGGCGAACCTCTCCGTTGAATGCCGGTCCCCAAGAACCATTTTCAGCACTTACGCCAACACCGTGGCTTTCTAAACTTGAAAATCCGGCACCTTGCCAACCCTGACCGAAATCATACTGTTGGTGCGGTACCCTGGCTACTTCACTTGAATCGTAAGAAGAAGTCAATTCCACTTTAACCTTTTCATTATTTTTCCCGCCTTTTGTTGTAATGATGATAGCGCCTGAACCGGCTCTGGAGCCATATAAGGCAGTTGCGGCCGCACCTTTAAGAATGGTCATGCTCTCAATGCTATTCGGGTCAATGTCCCCCAAGCCATTTCCGGCATCGTAAGTTCGTCTGTTGGAAACCGTACCTGAAGTCCCATTACCCGAATTATTAACAGGGCTTCCGTCAATAATTATAAGTGGATCATTCTGGGTAAAACTACTATACCCACGGATAATGATTTTAGTAGAAGCACCAACCTGTGCCGGCGCATTGATATCAACACCAGCTAATTTCCCGGATAAAGAACCAAAAATGTTGGTATTGTTCACTTCGGTTAAGTCTTTGGCAGAAACCGTAACCGTGGCATAACCAAGTTCTCTTTTTTGGCGTTTGATACCCAAAGCTGTAACAACAACGCCTTCCAATTGGACTGAATCATCAGCCATTGTAACTTTCATGGATGCAGTAGCCGGCGCTTGCGTCGTCTTCATTCCCAAAAAGCTAAATACCAGAATTTGACCCTGGCTTGCCGAAATTTTAAAATTTCCATCAAAATCGGTCTGGGTTCCGTTTGATGTTCCTTTAACCAGGACATTTACTCCCGGGATTGGCAATCCACTCTGGTCAGTAACCGTACCAGTTACAGCAATGTCCTGCGCAAACGAAATTTGCGTTATTAGCACTAAAAGAAGCGCTAAAAATCCATTAAACTTTAGTTTCATTTTAAATTATTTTGAATTAGTTCCTACAAAACTCCTAATTTATTGTTAAGTTTCCTAATCTAAACCGTCTTTTTTTCTCCAAATTTTTAAAAAAATATTAAAAAACGGCTTTGAAACTTACGTGAACTATTGAATTTGAGAGTTTTATGGCCTGTTCATTCGTGCTTCCGTTTGCATAAATAATGTTAAATAATCCATTTTTAGTAAGTAATCCAAAGCCAAATCCTAAACCTAATAAATTGCCTTTATTGTTTGTGGTTTTATCCTGATAATAACCATAATCAATGATGGAATGCGTATAGATGCCAGGTGATAAAGTGTACCGATATTCGGTGAGCAATGATGAAAAAAGATTCGCCTGAAGGCTATTTTCATTAAAACCCCTAATCGAATTAATTCCGCCAAAGCGATACAATTCATTGATGATATATACGTCGCTTTTAAGATAATGGTTTTGACTTTTTATATTGATGCTGTTCTTTTCGTTAAGATAAACGTTGTGCTTTAAGTCAATGTTAAAAAACACCTGACTGTTGGAGTCTCGTTTTGAGTTTCTGGAACCCAAGCCCAGTTTTAGGTTAATTTTGGTTTTTTCGGGGAAAAGAAAATCATCGGGCTTGTAATCGATGAATTCAAAATTGGACGTGACGAAAGAATTTTTATAATCACTGATACTTGAGGTATTGAGATTCTGAATGTCACTGGATTCAGTAGCCTGATAACCCAGATAAAGACGTGTGTTATAGTTGAAAAAATAACCCAGATCAATGCCGGTTCTGGTATTTTGGAAAGTGCTGTCCTGCTTGAAAATATTGAGTTGTGCCTTAAGTCCAAACGGACTCTTGAAAATATATGGCAGTTCAATTGCAGCATTAAAGGTTTTCTGATTGTCGCCATCACTTTTCCAATAAAGTGTAAAAGTTTCGCCGGTATTCAGGATATTATTCAGTGTTAGGTCAAGATAACCATTAAAAATGATTTTTTTTTCTTCGTTATTGGAAAATCCGATGTATCCGTCAAAACTATTGGCTTTTGCTTTTTCAACATACACATAGATTTTAGTGGAATCTTTCGAGAAAAGAATTTCAGGATATTTCACCTGTTTTACAAACCTGAATTTTCCGAAATCATTGTAAATGCTGGCAAGATTGTCTTGGTTGAATATTTTGTTTTTATACATTCTCCGGATATTGTACTTGTGTCCTTCCGGAAATTTGTCATAACCGTTGATTATAATGCCATTAAGATACCTTTTGTTTTCAGTTACTAATTCCAGTTCGGCCTCCAAATGCGTATTTTTATTTGTAATATGCGTCAAACGAAGCTTTGCAAGGGCAAATCCTTTTTTTTCGAGTTTGCCAAGCGTTTGGTTTAAGAAAATTTCCGCTTCGGAATAAGGCATGATTAAAGTGTCTTTATCAAAGAGGGCAAGTGTTCTTAATGAGGAAGTTTTTTCCGTGTACAAGTGCAGCCATTTTGTTTTTTTGCCCAGACGAAAAGAAAATGTGAAAGTTGAATCGTTGGTTTTTTTGTTTTCCCCGCTTTCAGCCTCGAGATAGCCCATTTTGGACAGCTTTTCCGAAAAAGCATTAATCTCGTCAACAATTGATTTGGTGTTTTCGTGTTTTGTCCGGTATCCAATCGAGTCAATTACACGTGAGTTATGCGCCGTATCAGCCGTAATATTAAGGTACAGGTTTTGTGCCGCGGAAGTCTGCCCAAACAATATAATAAGAAAAAAAAGGATATTTTTCAAATGCCTCTAAATTTTGATAAAAGTAACGTAAAAAAATGGCGTTTCATATATAAGTCAATAAATGCAGATGGTAAATCGGTTTTTAAGGAGGTAAAATAAGGTATCTGTGCTGTACAGATAGTGTATTGATGCTTAATAGATACAGCAGTGATACAGTAGTGATAGTGCAGTAGGAATGCGGTAAAATGAATATTCAATACTTTTCGAACGTCAAAGGATAATGAATAAAGCAATGGAAAATAGGAATAGATTTTCATATAGTGTTGTAAATTTATGAATGCGATATGGCGTTTTTTATAATAATTATTTTTTTCAATCGCGGTTGGAGGTAGAGAAAGTACATTATTGCTCAAGATAGAAATCATGCTTTTTAAATTGATTCTGCGCATCAAAAAAAGATGCCCGCATTAGCTATTCCCAAAGAATCCGGAATAAAAAATGGGCCGCCATCCGATAGGATTGAAAATTAATTAATTATGATTTGTTTGATTAAAAAAAAGTACTACATTTGCAACCCCGTAAAAAGCGGGAAATTAATAACGTAATATATTTTTAGTATTAAATTATGCCAACAATTCAACAATTAGTAAGAACTGGAAGAACTCAGATAACTAAGAAGAGTAAATCGGTTGCTTTAGATTCTTGTCCTCAAAGAAGAGGTGTTTGTACGCGTGTTTACACTACTACGCCAAAAAAACCAAACTCTGCAATGCGTAAAGTTGCGCGTGTACGTTTGACTAATGGTAATGAAGTAAATGCTTACATCCCTGGTGAAGGACATAATCTGCAAGAGCACTCGATAGTATTAGTTAGGGGTGGAAGGGTTAAAGATTTACCGGGAGTTAGATACCACATCGTTCGTGGTGCGCTTGATACATCAGGTGTAGCGGGAAGAACGCAAAGAAGATCTAAATACGGAGCGAAAAGACCAAAAGAAGCAAAAAAGTAATTAAAAACGTCAAATGACAAACGTCAAAGGTCAAACGCAAAAGTTTCTTGGTAAACATCGTTAGACATTGGGCATTAAACATTCGGCAAAAACTTTTAAGAAAAAGACATGAGAAAAAGAGCGGCAAAGAAAAGACCACTTTTACCAGATCCAAGGTTTAATGACCAATTGGTAACACGTTTTGTGAACAACTTAATGTGGGACGGTAAGAAATCAACAGCTTTCAAAGTTTTTTATGATGCAATTGACATCGTAGAGGCTAAAAAGCAAGATGCAGAAAAATCGTCATTGGAAATCTGGAAAGATGCATTGACTAACGTTATGCCACACGTAGAAGTACGTAGCAGAAGAGTTGGTGGAGCTACATTCCAAATCCCGATGCAAATCAGACCAGACAGAAAAATTTCTATGGCCATGAAATGGATGATCCTTTATGCCAGAAGAAGAAATGAGAAATCCATGGCTCAGCGTTTAGCCTCTGAAGTTTTAGCCGCGGCTAAAGAAGAAGGAGCTGCCGTTAAGAAAAGAATGGATACTCATAAAATGGCTGAAGCAAATAAAGCATTCTCTCACTTTAGATTTTAATCATAAGAAATGGCTAGAGAACTTAAATACACAAGAAATATAGGAATTGCTGCTCACATTGATGCTGGTAAAACAACAACAACAGAGCGTATTCTTTTCTATACCGGAAAATCACACAAAATTGGTGAAGTACACGATGGTGCTGCAACAATGGACTGGATGGCGCAAGAGCAGGAAAGAGGTATTACCATTACTTCTGCGGCTACTACTTGTGAATGGAATTTTCCAACTACACAGGGTAAAATTTTACCTGAAACATTGCCTTACCACTTTAACATTATTGATACACCGGGACACGTTGATTTTACTGTAGAGGTAAATCGTTCGTTACGGGTACTTGATGGTTTGGTTTTCTTGTTTTCTGCTGTTGACGGTGTTGAACCGCAATCAGAAACCAACTGGAGACTTGCTGATCAGTACCGTGTGCCACGTATTGGTTTTGTCAATAAAATGGACAGACAAGGTTCTAACTTCCTGATGGTTTGCCAACAGGTAAGAGACATGCTGAAATCTAACGCAGTTGCAATCACTTTGCCAATCGGTGAAGAAAATGATTTCAAAGGTGTTGTAGATTTGGTAAGAAACCAGGCTATTGTTTGGGATGAAGAAGGCATGGGAGCAACTTACGAGATTGTGCCTATTCCGGCTGACATGCTGGACGAAGTTAAGGAATACAGAGGGATTCTTATTGAAGCTGTAGCTTCTTATGACGAGAATTTGCTTGAAAAATTCATGGAAGATGAATCTTCAATCACTGAAGAAGAAATCAACGTGGCATTGAGAGCAGCTGTAATGGACATGGCCATTATTCCTATGATTGCCGGTTCTTCTTTTAAAAATAAAGGTGTTCAGTTCATGCTGGATGCGGTTTGTAAATATTTGCCTTCTCCAATGGACAAAGAAGGTATCGAAGGAATCCATCCTGATGATGCTGAACTGTTGGAAGAAGACCAGACTAAAATCTTGCGTAAGCCAGATGTTAAAGAGCCTTTCGCTGCTTTGGCATTTAAGATTGCAACTGACCCATTCGTAGGTCGTTTGGCTTTCTTCCGTGCTTATTCAGGTCGTTTGGATGCAGGTTCGTATGTGTTGAACACGCGTTCTGGTAACAAAGAAAGAATTTCGCGTATCTACCAAATGCACGCTAACAAACAAAATCCAATCGATTATATCGAAGCTGGAGATATTGGAGCTGCTGTTGGATTCAAGGATATCAAAACCGGAGATACATTGTGTGATGAAAAACACCCAATTATTTTAGAGTCAATGAAATTCCCTGCGCCGGTAATCGGTATCGCTATCGAACCAAAAACCAAAGCAGACGTTGATAAAATGGGTATGGCTTTGGCTAAATTGGCTGAAGAAGATCCAACATTTACTGTTAGAACTGACGAAGCTTCAGGTCAAACGATTATTTCAGGTATGGGTGAGTTGCACTTAGACATCCTTGTAGATCGTATGAAACGTGAATTCAAAGTAGAGGTAAACCAAGGTGAGCCACAAGTTGAATACAAAGAGGCTTTTACAAAAGCAGCGCAACACAGAGAAACTTACAAAAAACAATCTGGTGGTCGTGGTAAATTCGGTGATATCGTATTTAAACTGGAACCAGCAGAAGAAGTTGACGGTAAAGTTCCTGTAGGATTGCAGTTTGTCAATGCAGTAAAAGGAGGTAACGTTCCTAAAGAATACATTCCATCTGTAGAAAAAGGTTTCAGAGAAGCAATGAAACTTGGACCATTAGCTGGTTACCAAGTTGATAGTTTGAAAGTAACTTTATTAGACGGATCTTTCCACCCGGTCGATTCAGATGCACTCTCTTTTGAGTTGGCAGCAAGAATGGGTTATAGAGAAGTAGCTAAAGCTGCGGGAGCGATCATCCTTGAGCCGATCATGAAAATGGAGGTTATCACACCCGAAGAGAATATGGGAGATATCGTAGGTGATATTAACCGTCGTCGCGGACAGGTAAATGATATGGGTGACAGAAACGGTGCGAAAACTATCAAAGCGGATGTGCCATTGTCTGAAATGTTCGGTTATGTAACAACATTGAGAACCTTGTCATCTGGTAGAGCAACTTCTACAATGGAATTCTCTCACTATGCTGAAACGCCTTCTAACATATCTGAAGCAGTAATCAAAAAAGCAAAAGGAAACGCTTAATCTTAAGAAAATGAGTCAAAAAATCAGAATAAAATTGAAATCTTACGATCACATGCTGGTAGATAAATCAGCAGAAAAAATCGTGAAAACTGTAAAAAGCACCGGAGCTGTGGTTACTGGCCCAATTCCGTTGCCAACGCACAAAAAATTGTTTACCGTATTGCGTTCTCCGCACGTAAACAAAAAAGCACGTGAGCAATTCGAAGTCATGTCATACAAGCGATTGATCGACATTTATTCTTCTTCATCAAAAACGATTGATGCATTGATGAAATTAGAATTGCCTAGCGGTGTAGAAGTAGAAATTAAAGTGTGATTTTATCATATTTTTTACAAAAAAGCGAGACAGAAATGTTTCGCTTTTTTATTGTTAATGGTCTGTGATTCAATTTTTGTAAAACACATTTTTTTAGATTTTTGCATCGCGATGCCTTTGGTTGAGCGGTCTCTGAATGTTTGTTGTGGTTGAATATTTTATTCTTGTTAAAGAAACAAGATACTTTATGAGTTGCTGTAATCTTTAAAAATATTTGGTTTTTCGTTAGAATTTAATAATCAGTCATTTAATTCTTTTTTGTGTTTGGAATATTCGATTTTAATATATACTTTTGCACTCCCTGTTTGGAAGCTTCTGTTGTTTTTAAATTGAAGGGAATTTTTTAATAATCATTAATTAATATTTATGTCTGGGTTAATTGGTAGAAAAATCGGCATGACCAGCATCTTTGACGAGAACGGGAAAAACATTCCTTGTACCGTAATTGAAGCAGGACCGTGCGTTGTTACCCAAGTCAGAACCAAAGGTGTTGACGGGTATGAAGCGTTGCAACTTGGTTTCGATGACAAAAACGAGAAACATTCCACGCAAGCGGCCGTAGGTCACTTCAAAAAAGCGGGAACTGTAGCTAAGAAAAAAGTCGTTGAATTCCAGGATTTCGCAACAGAACAAAAGTTAGGAGACGTTATCAACGTATCTATTTTTGAAGAAGGTGAATTCGTAGATGTACAAGGTGTATCTAAAGGTAAAGGTTTCCAGGGTGTTGTTAAACGTCACGGTTTTGGTGGTGTCGGACAAGCAACTCATGGTCAGCACAACCGTCTTAGAGCGCCAGGTTCTGTAGGAGCATCTTCTTATCCATCACGTGTATTTAAAGGTATGCGTATGGCAGGAAGAATGGGTGGAGATAATGTAAAAGTACAAAACCTTAAAGTGTTAAAGGTAGTTGCCGACAAGAACTTAATCCTTATCAAAGGATGTGTTCCGGGACACAATAACGCTTATGTAATCATTCAGAAGTAATGGAAGCAGTAGTATTAGATTTCAATGGAAAAGATACTGGAAGAAAAGTGCAACTTTCTGATTCAGTATTTGGTATAGAACCAAACAACCACGCGGTATATCTTGATGTTAAGCAATATCTTGCTAACCAAAGACAAGGGACACACAAAGCTAAAGAAAGAGCTGAAGTTACCGGATCAACGCGTAAGATAAAAAAGCAAAAAGGAACAGGAACAGCCCGTGCGGGAAGTATCAAAAATCCTTTGTTCAAAGGCGGAGGAACAGTATTCGGGCCAAGACCAAGAAGCTATTCTTTCAAATTGAACAAAAATTTGAAACGCCTTGCGAGAAAATCGGCTTTCTCCCTTAAAGCAAAAGAGTCAAATATCATTGTTGTCGCAGACTTCAATTTTGAGACACCAAACACAAAGAATTTTATTAATGTTTTGAAAGCTTTAGGGTTAGAAAACAAAAAATCGTTATTCGTGTTGGGTGATTCAAATAAAAATGTATATTTGTCCTCACGCAATTTAAAGGCATCCAGCGTAGTAAGTAATTCAGAATTAAGCACTTACGCTATTTTAAATGCTAATAATTTAGTTCTTTTAGAGAGTTCTTTAGAAGGAATTGAAGAAAATTTAAGTAAATAAATAGGATATGAGCATCATAATTAAACCTATAGTAACTGAAAAAGTAACCAAACAAAGTGAGGTTTTGAATCAGTTCGGTTTTGTGGTAGACAGAAAAGCAAACAAAGTGCAAATTAAGAAAGCTGTTGAGGCTGCTTACGGCGTTACTATTGTTAGCGTGAATACCATGAATGTTAGACCGGATCGTTCTACAAAATACACTAAAAGTGGACTAATCAGTGGAAAGACAAATGCTTACAAAAAAGCAATTGTGCAAGTACAAGAAGGAGAAACAATAGATTTTTACAATAATATCTAATAAATAAGGCAGCATTATGTCAGTTAGAAAATTAAAACCTATTACCCCGGGTCAGCGATTTAGAGTTGTGAATAGTTTTGACGCTATTACAACTGATAAGCCGGAGCGTTCATTGATCGCACCGATAAAAAACTCAGGCGGTAGAAATAGTCAAGGAAAGATGACCATGCGTTACACGGGTGGTGGTCACAAGCAGCGTTATCGTATTATCGATTTCAAAAGAACTAAAGACGGAATTCCGGCTTCAGTTAAATCAATCGAGTACGATCCGAACAGAACTGCATTTATCGCTTTATTAGCTTATGCTGATGGTGAGAAAACTTATGTAATTGCTCAAAACGGTTTGCAGGTCGGCCAGAAATTAGTTTCCGGAGCCGATGCACAGCCTGAAATTGGTAACACATTGCCATTGAGTAAAATTCCATTAGGAACAGTAATCTCCTGTATTGAGTTGCGTCCTGGTCAGGGAGCTGTTATCGCTCGTTCTGCCGGAACATTTGCCCAGTTAATGGCAAGAGACGGAAAATATGCAACAATCAAAATGCCTTCAGGTGAAACAAGATTGATCTTGTTGACCTGTTCAGCTACCATTGGAGCTGTATCTAATTCTGACCACCAATTGATCGTATCTGGTAAAGCAGGTAGAACAAGATGGTTAGGAAGAAGACCAAGAACAAGACCGGTTGCAATGAACCCTGTCGATCACCCAATGGGTGGTGGTGAAGGCCGTTCTTCTGGAGGTCATCCACGTTCTAGAAACGGAATACCTGCAAAAGGTTACAGAACCCGTTCTAAACAGAACCCGAGTAACAAGTATATCGTAGAACGTAGAAAGAAATAATAAGATATGGCACGTTCATTAAAAAAAGGACCTTTCGTTCATTATAAGTTAGACAAGAAAGTTCAGGAAAACATTGAAAAAGGAAACAAAGGAGTTGTTAAGACATGGTCTCGTGCTTCTATGATTACTCCTGACTTTGTTGGACAGACTATCGCAGTCCACAACGGGCGTCAGTTCGTACCGGTTTACGTAACAGAAAACATGGTAGGTCACAAATTAGGAGAGTTTTCACCAACCAGATCTTTTAGAGGTCATGCTGGAGCAAAAAATAAAGGTAAAAAATAAGAA
>Ga0247814_10000565_pt1 | contig 28198 bp, 24 predicted proteins | sample UWRJL179409R1_FD_179947 | JGI IMG/M metagenome (GOLD analysis project Ga0247814, IMG submission 179947) | Plant litter microbial communities from Arlington Agricultural Research Station in Wisconsin, United States - UWRJ-L179-409R-1 | ecosystem: Environmental > Terrestrial > Plant litter >... | reverse complement strand
TCCCGAATTCTTCCAGTTTTTCAAATTCCGCAACAGGTAGTCCGAGCAGACTTTTAACGTGGGAGGATAGAAAACCACTTAAATTCTCACTGATATAGGTAATCAAAAAGGACTCACTGTTTACGACTAACATAAAACCGTGAGATTGTATCTTTCCAGGAATGTGGATAGGCTCCCTGTCGCAGTTAGTTAAGTCTACATTATTTATATTCATAGGTATATAGTGCAAAGGTCATTGCAATGCAAAACTATCAGATTTTCTAAATTCTACGCACAATCTTCCGAACTATTTATAATCAGGACTGAAGCTCACAACAATGAAGAATAAAAAACAGCCTAAATACTAGTAGAAAAAAAGCTTAAAATTAACCCTAATTTAACTTGAAATGCAAATTTGTATGGTAAACTATACAGTGATTTGAACATTTAAAGGCAATAGTCAGTAACCTGTATACAGCATCAAAATTAATTAAAACACTCATTACCAATACATTTAACTTTTTTGTTACATAAAACCTGCTTTGGCAGGATTATTACATATAGCTAGACAATCAGTGGAGAACTGATATTTAATATCTAATAACAATTAAGATGAACTCAAAAATTACAAAATCGGCTTTGATATTATCCATGGTAGGATTATCAACCTCTCTATTCGCTCAGGACATGAACTCGGACACGACGAAACGTTTTGATAAAAAAGATTTCCGCACGTGGTCAATCGGACTTAACGGCGGTATGTTAACACATTATACTCCCTTCAATAGCAGAACTAACGGCGATTTCCGCACACCACAGGAAAGCTGGGGTTACGGAGGTTACATTAAGAAACAAGTGTCACCAGGTTTTGGTATCCAGGCTGATTTCTTAGCTGGTAAAGTAAAAGGTTTCAGATCTAACGATGCAGCTTTAACACCAGCTCAACAAGATGCGAGTGGGTTCGAAACACGTATCGATTGGTCAGCAGCTGTAAGTGCAAACTTTACACTAGCTAACTTAAGCTTAAACCAGAAACGTAATTTCATCTCTCCTTATTTAACGGCAGGTGCTGGTTATATGTCATCTAGTGCAAACGTTTCTACTCCGGCAGGAACAACAATCACTAACGGCGGAAGCACTGGTTACAACGAAAACTGGTTTATCCCGGTTGGAGCAGGTTTCAAATTAGGTGTATCTAAAGGTGTTAACATTGACTTAGGTTACACAGTTAACTTCATGAAAACTAATAACTTTGATGGTGTTGCTTCTGCAGCTAATGATAAATTTACATATGCTCACGCTGGTGTAGAGATTGCATTAGGTAAAAAAGGAACTTCTCAATTACAAAACTTCAGCCCTATCGCCGCTATCCGCGAAGAAAGTGCAGCTGAAAGTGCTGAATTAAGAAGAGCATTATCTACTTCTGAGCAAAACAGACTGAGAGATCAGGAACAATATGCTAAAGATATGGGTGATGATGATATGGACGGTGTAGCTAACAAATTTGACAAATGCCCTGGAACTGTTGCTAATACAGTAGTTGATGGTGCTGGTTGTCCTTTAAAAACTCCAAGACCTGTAATCAGAGAAAAAGTAATTGTAACTGAAGCAGATCGTAAAGTTGTTGGTGAAGCAATCAAAAACTTAGAATTTGATTTAGGTAAAGCAACTATCAAAGCAAGATCATACGAAACATTAAATCGTGTTGCTGGTCTTTTAGTAGAGAAAAACTTTAGCTTGAAATTAGCAGGTCACACTGATAATACAGGTTCAATGGCTTTAAACTTACGTTTATCGAAAGACAGAGCAGAAGCTGTTAAAGCTTACTTAGTTTCTCAAGGTGCTAACCCATCTACAATCGAAGCAACAGGTTACGGTCCAAACCAACCAATTGCAACTAACAAAACTGCTGCTGGTCGTCAGCAAAACAGACGTGTTGAGTTCTCATTATTTTAATCAGAACCAGCTATAACAAAAAAAGACCTGCTTAACGGCAGGTCTTTTTTTGTTTACAGGTTTTTAGAATTCCCCATCACGTTCAGGCCAGTACTCACCAGTTAACTGGTAGTCGCCGGTTTGATCCTGACTAATCTTAACGGTCATTTTATCCTTCTTCAAAGTATCTACTGCACTGCAGGCATTAAATTCCTCCATCACATATTCGAGCTTTAAACTAATCTCCAGACTACCGTTAAAGTTGATGGTATCGATTACTACCTGCACCGCACTTACCTTCTCTCTGGAATAGTAAGACTGTAGTACATAAGCTATCTGTTCTGCATTATGCGCAATAAGCGTGTTAATTTGCTGGGTATTGAAACTGGATAAATGAGCAGGAAAATCCGTCAATCCCGGGGGTAAAGTCAATTTTAAAAAAGATTGCATTATATAAAAGATTGAATGATTTAAAGGAGCTAAAGATAACTACCTCCATGATTACAGACTATTTCTTAGAGAATATTTTCCAGAATACGGCAACAACAAAAGCCTTCAGGAAAGGGAATATCCTTAGACTTTTCATCACCATCAGGTCTTCCCAAAAGGATGTTTCAGCATCAAGGAACTTAAAAATAATGGGGGCAGGAGTCTTCTTAAATAAATCGCCAAACAACTGGTGACCATGATATTTTCGTCGCGACAATACCCCCAGTAAGGTGGCATCGTATAAGGACTGCTTTAAACCTAGTGTTTCCTTTTTGAAAAAAGGTGTCCCTGTTGACTGCCATGAATTAAGTATTTTAGTAACAGTCTTTTGCAGGTTGGTAAAAGTATATCCTGTACTGGCCCTGGTATCTCCACCAGCAGTACCAATATGAATAATATTTCCATCAAAGCGCTTAAACTGATGATTGGTCATCGGTATTACACCAAATTCCTCTTTCAGTATTTCGTAGGTTTTGATACCTAAAACGCGTGTAATATAGGCGTTAAGGTGTGTAGTATAATCTTTATCCGGCAGCACAGCTTCTGAAAACAGTGTATATTCAACAAACAGCTCGTCTTCTGCCAGGGGTAACGTATAAAAAAAAGTAGTTCCATGAAGCTGACTGGCACGGAAGTCCATCAGATATGCCTCATCTAATACAGGTTTGTTATAACTGCATTGAATTCGCCATCCTTTAAAGTGCTGCAGAAAATAATAGTCGCCCCCCCTCAGTTCTGGCTTTTTATAAATGGAATTAAAAACGTAGGTACTGGTATAAGCCGCTTCAGGAGTAATAACGCGACAATATTGCTGTTCGTTAATTACTTCCTCTACTGCAGATGTTATAAATGTAATATTAGGCAACGTATGCAGATAAGCGGATATATGGCTAAAGAAATCAATACTGGATATAGAATTATAAGTATAATCCCCGGTTTTTAACTGCTTACGCTGAACTTTGTTATTGTAAAAAACCAGGTGATGCCAGTCTTTAAAGATCAGCTCATCAAAATAGGTCTCCCCCCGCTTCCAGAACGACCAGATCCGCTCTTCTTTAGCCCCTACAGCACTATCAATTACAATGACCGACTGCTCCTTCCACAAGCCCGATTTCATTGCACGGTATAAAAGGCTCATCCCTGCTAAACCTGCTCCGCAAATAATAATGTCACATTTTTCTACACGCATTGCCAAACAGTATCAACAAACCACTTTTTATGGTCGAAGAAATGTCTGACAGTCCTAAAACCGCAGGCAACAGCAAGTTCTTCTATCTCAGCAATACTATACTTTTGAGAAATCTCCATAAAAATGAATTCGTTCTCCTCAAATATAAAAGTTTGTCCTGAAATAATTACTTTTTGAGCTATCTTACTAATCAGAAAGCTTTTACATGCGCCCGTTGCCGGATCATAGGTTGGATAATGCTCGAATTGTTTAATATCAAAATTCCCTTCCAGTTCATTATTAATGCGATGCAGCAAATTCAGATTAAAATCCCTGGTAAAACCAGCAGCATCATTATAGGCGGCCAGAACAGTTGCAGGGTTCTTTTTTAAATCAAATCCCACTAACAAAATATCTCCTTCCTGCAAAACGGAACGCATCTTACGACAAAAAGCCATGGCATTTTCTGGTGTCTCATTCCCCAGATTACCACCCAGCATCAACACCACCTTTTTTCTTGACGATAGTTGATTTGATTTCTGCAGCATCTCAAAATACTCCCCATTTAATCCCTGAACATCAAGTCCCGCAATTTTCAGGGGTAGTGATTCTTCCAGATAGGTGATCATAGAAGAAGAAATATCTATAGGCATATAGGTAAATTCCACTTGCATATCTACAAGTTCACGCAGCAAGTGGCTCGACTTTGTCGCATCACCAGCACCTAATTCGACCAGATCAAAGGTATTGAAACCGTTTTTCAAAGCCAGTGCCAGCTCTTTTGTATGGGCCGTAAATATCTCCATCTCACAATCTGTAGGATAGTATTCCGGACAATTCATAATCTCCTGAAAGAGCTTATCACCTTTCTCGTCGTAAAAATACTTGGAGTTTAATCTTTTTGGCGAATTGGAAAGGTCACTTAAAACCTCTTCTAAAAATTGATTCATATCTATTTGGAGAGCCTGATGCCACTAAACATCCAGCGTAAATTTGGGTGAAAAAAATTGCGGTAAGTATTTCTGCTATGCTCTTTCGGAGTGGCTACGGATGCACCACGTAATACTTTCTGGTTAACCATAAATTTCCCGTTGTATTCTCCCAATGCACCAGCAGCTTTGGAGAAACCAGGATAAGGAAGATAAGCACTTTCTGTCCATTCCCATAAAGTACCCCACTGCAGTTGAGCAGAAGCTACCTCCCATTCAAATTCAGTAGGCAGTCGCATACCTTTCCACTGCGCATAGGCCGCGGCTTCATAATAGCTGATATTAGATACGGGTGCATCAGGATCGAGCAGCATTAAACCTGACAAACTGTAGCGGTGCCAGCTGCCCTCTATTTCATACCAGTACAGCGGAGCAATTACGGAATTGGTCTTCACCCAATCCCATCCTTCGGCATGCCACAAGTTAAAATCCTGGTAACCACCGTCCAGTATAAATTGGAGGTACTCTCCATTGCTGACTAAACTTGATGAAATACTAAAATTCTGGATATATACCTTGTGTCTTCCCAGCTCATTATCAAAATGAAAATCATCGCCTTTATAACCCACCTCATAGACGCCTTCTTCAAACGAAACCCATCCCTGCCCGCTATTTTTAAGCTGGTTTTCTATATTCACCGGATCGTATGCCGGAAAAAGTGGGTTATGACCTAATATATATTTAATGTCATACCACAGCAGTTCCTGATGTTGTTGCTCATGATTTAAACCTAATTCCAGCAGCTCTTTAACCTCGGCGCTACAGTCGCAGGAAAGAAATTTCTCTACTGCAGTATCCACATAAGCACGATACCTGAACACGTCATCCACAGTCGGCCTGCTCAGGTTTCCCCTGTCCGTACGGATAACTCTTGCTCCAATATTTTCGTAATAGCTATTAAAAACGTAATTGTAATCAGCGTTGAATGGCTGGTAGGCTACAGCATTTGGGATCAGAATGAAAGTTTCAAAAAACCATGTGGTGTGCCCAAGGTGCCATTTAGGCGGACTCACATCTACTACTGGTTGTACTACGTAGTCTTCTTTCTGCAGTTTTGAACAAATCAGCACGCTATGCGCCCTAACTGCTGCGTATTTCTCCCAGAGTGACATATTAATTTTTATTTAGATGTTTTGTTAAGTCTGTTATAGATTTGATCTGCAAACTCTGTGCCTGTTCTCGCCTCATCATCAAAGCATAGGTATTATTAAAACCGATCGGTTTGAGCCACCTGACCTGGTACTTTTCACTAAAGTTCTGACTCACATAGCGGTAAACTCCATCGGTATCACCTCCCAGATTTTTAATAGTTTCCGCATCAGGCTGCAGCAATACCAGAAAACCCGTACCGGTATATTCAGGGTAAAAGTCGATCTGGTTATTAGTCAGTGCATCAAAACAAATCTTTGTCCCACCCAAACCAGTTTTAGTCTCTACCTGGAGATCAGAATTGCCATTAATCAGGATTTTATACATCTGCGCTAAAATATATTGTTCACCAAATATTTTTGACCCTATTCTGATTATTCCGCTACTGCCATTTCTGGCCGGTTTATACAAATGACGGGAACGCATAAAATCCATTGCCACTTTCTCCGGACTTTGTTTGAGCTCATCTACCTTGTAATTCAATGCCGTCATAGTGGAGTCGTTAATCACCCCCGATAACTGGTTCAGAATCCCCTCTAATTCCGGATGTTTGTCCAAAACTGCCTGCCGCACAATAGGTGCCGCATAATAGGGGGGAAAGATGTGCCGGTCGTCCACCAGGGTGATCAGGTTATAAGCCCTTAATCGTCCGTCAGTACTATATCCGCTAATCACATCTAATTTTTTTTCAAACGCTGCCTTGTACATCACCGCATCGCTGATCACCACTGTTTCAATGCCTAAATGATACACTTTTTTCAAGCCCAGATAACCATCTTCTCTACCCATAAACTCTGGCGTAAACCCACCAAGCATTCTGCCGCCAATCTGCGTCGGCAGCAAATAGAAGGAGCTCATCGTAACCAATATAAACGGCAAGATCACATAAGTCACCCGCACCCGTTTCAGGTTTATTTTCTGCAGCAGGGACAGTAGAAAATCGAGCAGAATTGCCAGTAATGCCGCAGGAATTGCACCGGCAAGGATCATATTGGAATTGTTAAGCGCAATACCCCCGAAGATAAATTCCCCCAAGCCACCGGCAGCAATATAAGCTGCCAGGGTAGCCACACCAACGTTAATCACCGTGGCAGTACGGATACCTGCCATTAAAACCGGAAACGCTAAAGGCAGTTCCACTTTGGTTAGAATCTGCCAGTTACTCATTCCCATTCCTCTTGCAGCATCTATAACAGCGGCATTAACGCCGGTAATACCAGTATAGGTATTTCTGATAATAGGTAATAAAGCATAAAGAAAAAGAGCTAGAATTGCAGGTTTAGGACCTATTCCGAGAAAAGGAATCATAATTCCTAATAAAGCAATACTTGGAATGGTCTGCAGAATACCTGCAAAACCAAGCACCACACCGGCAATGCGCTGTTTCCTTGCAATCCATATCCCCAGAGGGACCGCGATGAGAATTGCGATAATCAGCGAGATAAGTGTAAGTCCAACATGTGCTAGCGTCTGACTCAAAAGTTTGTCGGATTGCTGCGCTACAAATTGCCAGAAACCTGCTGTCTGCTCCATTTATTTTCTTTTATAGGTTTCAAAAGCACGCATCAGGTCCTCTATTTTAAGATCGCCGGCAGGTACATTTCCATTTTCAGGATGTAAGAGTTGATCCATTCTGTCCCATACCGAGAGCTCGCCGCCACTGTCGGATTCGGGAAAAACTTCTTTCAGTAATACCGATTTAAGCTCTAACTGCAGCCGCTGCTCATCGAAAAATCCGCGCACAAAGTCATTTTCAGGCTTAAACAAAAGCTCCTCCGGTGTCCCTATCTGCTTAATCTCTCCTTTGTCCATCAAACAAATCCTGTCCCCCATCTCAAATGCTTCCTGCACATCGTGGGTAACCATAATAATTGTTTTTTTAACCAGCTCGTCCAGCACCCTGAATTCCTTTCTGATACTAATCCGGGTGAGGTTATCTAACGCACCAAAAGGTTCATCCATCAGTAAAAGTGGCGGATTTACCATCAGTGACCTGGCTAAACCAACCCGCTGCTGCTGTCCCCCGCTCAATGCAGCAGGGTACTTACCAGCCAATGAGGGGTCAAGGTTCAGCTTCTGAAACAACTCATCCGCGCGTTTCCTGATATCCTGATCCACCCATTTCAATAACCGGGGAACAATGGCAATATTTTCAGCTACCGTATAATGCGGGAACAAACCGTGGTTTTGTAATACATAACCTATACCACGCCGCAAAACCTCTGGCTGCTGGGTTCTGATATCGGTGCCATTCACAAATACAGTCCCAGAATCAGGTTCGATAAGCCTGTTGATCATGCGCAGCGTAGTTGTTTTACCGCAGCCACTGGTTCCGAGTAAAACAAGATTTTCTCCCTCTTTTACCTCTAAACTGATATTGTTGACAGCGGTGGCTGTTCCAAAATGCTTTATCAGGTTTTGTGCTTTAATCATTTATGCGAGCGACATGAATAGGTTATTTAACGATTCCGCATAAAGCGGATGAGCGAATGTAGCAAATCTTACTTCTTCATAGGTAACTTTTCCCATCATGGCCATCTGTAAAAAGGTCATAATTTCTCCACCCTGTTCACCAATAACTGTGGCGCCAAGAATCTGTTTTGTTTTTTTATCAACAACCGCTTTCATAAACCCTCTGGTCTCAGCTGTTTCTATAGCTCTGGCTACATTTTTCATAGGAATTTTAGCCACCAGATAGTCCAGCCCCTGTTCTTCAGCCTCATCTTCTGTGATACCTACCCTGCCCAATTGCGGATCTGTAAACATACAGTAAGGAACCATCCTGTTGACTGTGCTCATTTTCGCATTTTCAAGCAGGTTTTTGGTGACTATTACATAGTCATTATAGGAGATCTGGGTAAATGCCGGTCCGCCTTTTACATCGCCTAATGCATACACATTTTTAGCTTTGGTTTCCAGAAATTCATTCACTTTCACATGCCCGTGATCATCACATTCCACCGAAGTGTTCTCTAATCCCAATGCTTCAGTTTGTGGTTTTCGGCCTGAAGCCAATAAAACATGCGTACAGGTATGGTTGCTTTCTTTCCCCTTCAGTTTCACGGTAACATTGATCTTACCGTTGGAACCGTTACTAAACTTTGTTACCTCTGCCTCTGTAAGGATCTCAATGCCATCTTCTTTAAAGATTTCAGACATGACCTCGCATACATCATCATCTTCCTTAGGCATCAGCCTTCGTGATTTCTCCAGCAGGGTAACTTTTGAGCCAAAACGTCTGAACATCTGACCAAATTCAAGTCCGATATATCCACCTCCCACAATCAGCAAATGCTCAGGAATTTCTTCCAGCTGAAGAATGGTAGTGGAGGTAAGGTATTTAATCTCGTTCACACCTTCAATCTGGGGAATAACGGGACTTGCACCGGTATTGATAAATATGTGTTTAGCAGTGTAATTTTCAAAATTTCCATCCCTGCCGTTTACATAGATTGTCTGATCGTCTTTGAATTTAGCCTCCCCGTAAATCAGGGTCAGGTTTTCCGTTTTCTCCACGCCTTTAATAGCGCCTTCACGGAACTGCGTTACAATTGCGGACTTACGAGCCATTACTGCTTTAAAATCGATTGTATAGGCTGGAATGTCAATACCAAGGTCGCCGCTTCTGGAAGCTAAATAAGCGAGACGGGCAGAAGCCACCATGGCTTTAGTAGGTGTACAGCCATCGTTAATACAGGTACCACCGACCATCCTCTTCTCTATCAGTGCCGTTTTCAAGCCGGACTGAGCCAGTTTTTTTGCTAAGGGCACACCGGCCTGACCGGCGCCTATTACAATCGCATCAAATTCTTTCATCTTGTTTATTGAGTAATTTCTACGCCTTTCCAAAAGGCAACATGGTCTTTGATCTCTTTGGCAGCATCTTTTGGCTCAGGATAATACCATGCAGCATCGGCATTCACCGCACCGTCAACTTCTAGTGTGTAATAAGAAGCCTCTCCTTTCCAGGGGCAGGAAGTATGTTTGTCGGACGGCTTAAAAAAGTCTTTATTAAGAGAGTTTTCAGGGAAGTAATGGTTATTTTCCACCACAACAGTAGCATCGCTTTCTGCGAGAACCTGTCCATTGTAAATTGCTTTCATAAGAGATATTTTTGGGTAAATCCTTATTGATTTATAGCAATAACAAATAAGAAAGGAAAATGGCTGATATTTTTTATTTCTTCAGCAGCAGTACCTTCTACCCGATCTGATCGAGCGGTTTTCTGGCACCAGACAAACCAGTTTTAAATTTACTTGGCGAAATACCGGTGAGCGATTTAAATTGAGTCGAAAGATGGGAACTGCTGCTATAACCCATTTTATCTGCGATCTCATTCAGGTTTAATTCTCCATATTCCAGCAGTTCTTTTACCTTTTCAATTTTCTGACTGATGATATATTTCTCTATCGTAGTCCCTTCCACATCAGAGAATAGCCTGCTCAGATAAGCGTATTCTTTGTTAAGCTGATCAGCTATAACAGTAGTAATACTCTGCCGCATATCATTCAGGTCTGAATAATGAACAAGATTGATCACCGCGGTCTTAACCTGCTCCACCAATTTGTCCTTGTCTTTATCAATCAACTCAAATCCCAGTACCTGGAAAGCAGCAGCAATGTCCTGTTTCTGGCTTTCATCTGGTGCAGGCAGCACTTCAACTTTACCCAGAGAGATATCGCCGACAGTAAAGCCCAAACCACCCAGTTGCTGTTTTACGATCAGTATACAGCGATCGCACACCATATTTTTGACATATAAAACCATTATATTTTTTCTGCTTTGAAACCTGCCTTAGCTAGTACATCAACAATCTGCTCACTTAAATTGGCAGCGTCACCGTCTGCTGTTAATATCTTATCAGCGCCCTGCGTATCCACCTCCCAGCTTTTTAGGTCGCTCAGCTCATTTAAATGCGGTGTGACAGTGGCAATACATCCGCCACATTTGATATTCGTTTTAAATTTTAAAGTATTCATATCTTTTTTTTAAAAAAATTATATTATTAACGTGTTAACCTACAATGATTTCAGTTTTAAACGGAGGCTGTTACTCACCACAGATACAGAACTCAATGCCATCGCTCCCCCGGCAATCATAGGGTTGAGCAGGAAGCCATTAAAGGGATACAAAATTCCTGCCGCCAATGGGATGCCGATCAAGTTATAAATAAAAGCCCAGAATAAGTTCTGCCTGATGGTGCGTACAGTTGCCCTGGATAATTCAAGCGCTTTGGCAACCTGCCTCAGATCAGATGACAGCAGCGTAACCGAAGCCACATCAATGGCAATATCAGATCCTCTACCCATCGCAATAGAAAGGTCTGCAGCAGCCAGGGCCTGACTATCATTGATGCCGTCACCTATCATGGCTACCACCTTTTTCTGCTGCTGTAATTCTTTGATAAAAGCTGCTTTTTCTGCTGGCAGCAACTCTGCTTTATAGTTTGAAATGCCTACCTGCGCTGCAATTGCCGCTGCCGTAAAAGCATTATCTCCGGTTAGCATGCAGACCTCAATTCCCTGTTTCTGCAACTCTTTAACTGCCATCACAGATCCTTCTTTTACCGGGTCAGCGATAGCAATAATTGCCAGTACCTGCAGGTTATCTGCGAAGTAAATTACCGTTTTTGCAGCCGCATAAAAAGCTTTTTCTTTAGCCCGTAATAAAGGAGGAATGTCGATTTTATCTTCCTGAATCAGCTTCAGATTTCCAGCTCTGAATTTTCTTTTACCGACAAAACATTTAACTCCATATCCTGTAATACTCTCAAAATCTGATACTTTTACAGCTTTACTCACTAAAGGCTTCACATAGCTAATTATCGCAGACGACAATGGATGCGTGGATGATTGTTCCATTGCCATGAGTATAGCGGCTAGTTCTTCCTGCTCATTTTCAAGCCCAGACAACCATTCAAAATCAGTAACAACAGGTTCTCCGGTAGTAATGGTACCCGTCTTATCCAGTACCACCACATTGACCTTGTATCCAGTTTCCAGGGCCACTGCATCCTTGATTAAAATCCCGTTTGCTGCCCCCTTTCCTATCCCCACCATAATGGCAGTTGGTGTAGCCAGACCTAATGCACATGGACAGGCAATCACCAATACGGTGACCATTGCCAGCAAACCCTGACTTAGTTTATAATCTCCACCAAATAACAGCCATGCGCCGAATGTGCAGGCCGCGATAAACAGCACCACAGGCACGAAGATCCCTGCGATTTTATCCACCAGCTTTTGCACAGGAGCCTTTGATCCCTGTGCCTCCTGCACCTGAGTAATAATCCTGGCAAGCAAGGTTTCATGCCCCACTTTCTGAGCGATGAAGCGAAAGCTTCCCTGCTGATTAATGGTACCGGAAAATACCTGGTCGCCCCTCACTTTTAAAACAGGCACCGCTTCTCCACTGAGCATACTTTCATCCACATAGGAACTCCCCTCTTCCACCATTCCGTCCACTGCAATTTTTTCTCCGGCACGTACGAGTAGCAAATCGCCTGCTTGCACAGCTGATATAGCGATTTCCTCTTCTCCTTTTTCGCCGATTACCCAAACGGTCTTTGGTTGTAGTCCCATTAGCTTCTTTATTACTGAGGAAGTATTCGATTTAGCATTTTCTTCGAGTAATTTCCCGAGCATGATGAAAACAATTACTACAGCTGAAGCTTCATAATATACATGAGGATGAATCCCTTTACTATGCCAGAACTCTGGATAAAATGTATTAAAAAGACTAAATAGGAATGCAATACCTGTACTTAAAGCCACCAGGCTATCCATGTTAGCGCGACTATGTCTGGCTTGTTTAAAAGCATTGACAAAGAAGTTCCTGCCAAAAATAAACAGCACCGGAGCAGTCAATACAAGCATCATATAGTTGGCATAAGGCAGATCCATCATCAACATACCAATCACAACAACAGGGAATGTCAGTATTGATGCACCTATGGTCCGTAATTTTAAATGCCTGAAATTATTCTGCTGAATCTCCTCTTGCTGAGCTTTACCTGAAACTTCATCGAGCAATACATCATAACCTACATACTGTAGTGCTTTCTTAAATTGCAATGGCTGTATTAAATCTGACTTATAAGCGACTTTAACTTGCTGGGTAGCGTAATTCACGTCTGCACTCACAACTCCCTCCTGAGCGCTTAAAATTGACTGTACACTGGAAGCGCATCCTGCACAGGTCATGCCAAGTACAGGTAGGGAAAGAGTTTGTGTTGAATTCGCCATCAGGAATGATTTTTAAACAAAGATAAGCTCAACAACAACTAATGATTTACATGATTTTGTTATAATATTCTATAATTCTGCAAATATCACTTCCGGGCAATCTGCCTCATTCTGGCCAGGTCCCAACTGAAAAGGGAAAAATTGAAACATTTTTGTACTGAAAATGGTTACAGCAGCATGGAAGTATTCAACATCAAAATAGGATATGGAGCAAATGAGGTAACACTTACGGTCCTGCCGACCGACAAAGGTTATTTCAAGGTAATCTATTATGGAGGGGTTCTGGGAGCCGTCAGACTGGAAAGCGATCATGAGACCTGGGAAAAGGTTCCGGACGAAGAAGTAGAAGCTGGCGACTTGCCATTGTATCAGCATAACCTGAAAGCAGACAGGCTGGATGTTGTTTTAGACGAGATCACGGTACAGCGTATAGGTGAAGAAATCAGAAGTACTGGCAAGCACTAATAAAGCCCCTTTTCCTGCCGGAGAAAGGGGCTCGCAAACACACCAATTTACTGTAATTAAAACTATTGATGAGACACTATTACCGAAGGGAAATAGAAGCCATCATATGTAACTGTTTTTTTAATATCTGCAGTCACAGAATCATAAAAATAAAGGTTATTGACTTTGTAATTGTCGCCAAAACCAGATTGCACCGTAGTGACCAATAATCGGTTCAGCGCTGCATTATAACTAATACCAGCACCATAAAATATTTTTCCTGCCGGCAGCGTCGCAAATGGCGCCTGCAATGATGCGGCATTACCCGGAATGTATTTATAAATCATTGTCCCGCCGCCAAAAGATCCGCTTCTGGCAAAATAGATAGCATTCTCTTTTGTGGATGCCGATATCGATCCGGGATGCCATGCTCCCCAGGAACCGAAAATAGTAAATGGCACTGTGGTCGTTTCTACTTCTAGTGTAACAGCAGAAATTTTGAAGATCTTCGTAGTTCCTGCAGCCCATATAGCACCATCAGTTGTCCGTGTAAAACCAACAGATGCCCCTGCTATCTTTTTAACAACTGTCAGGTCTGAGGCATTCAGAATCACTACACCGTCCGTTTGTGACAAAACGAAGATATAATTACCCTGTTTAATCAGATCCCCTGTTTGTCCGCTCAGACCAGTAATTTTTGTTCCAATTGCCAGCGTATTCAAATCCAGCGGATACAGACCTGTGGTCGAACTCAGCAAACCTTTATTGGCATCAATTCCAACAAAGGATAACCAATAGCTGCCAGCTGTTGCGGGTATCCTGGACTGCTCTTTTAAGGAGTATTGATCCGTCACCACTACAGGTCCGCCTGCTTTCACTACGAGAAAAAGTTTTTTGTTGAAAATTACGCCCGACTGTAAAGTAGAAGCTACGCTCCCCAGATCTTTTCCCGGATTTTCTTTCACAAATAAACTGTCTTCCATAGCTTGTGTGTCGTAACGGTAAAAACTGACTGTTCCTGATCCATGACCAAACCAGCCTTCGTTTACAATATAAAAACCATTTTCATATTTGGCCCAAACATGTATCTGGTAATTCAGATTAACTTCTCCCCCTTTTGTTACAGCGCGGAGTCTGATTTTATAATCGCCAGCGGCTACCGGTTTAAAAGTAAATACAGAATCGGCCCCCATCTTAGTTCCATTCACCGTCCAGCTGTAACCAGCATCAGTTTTGTTTCCCAATTTGGGATGCAAAACAAGCGAAGCGCCAACGGTGGTAGAATCCTTACCATTATCGGCCAGCTCAGCTGCCAGCTGTGGTTTTGGAAAGGATGTTTGCTGCTCATCTTTTTCGCAAGATGTGATGGAAATCACTACTAAACCGCTAAATAAATACTGCAGTAATCTTTTGTGATACATTTTTTAAAATTTAATATGCTGTTGTCTTTAATTTGTGATTATTTGATACCTAAGTCCGCCGCCCCGGCTATTTCAGTTGAAACTTCTCCCACTGTAGTATTCCCCTTTTCATTCTGACCGGTATATACTTTCACAAAGTCAATTGTTTTCAGATCCACCTGTTTACCACTGCCATCAACGGCATGCGAAATATCGAAGGAATTGTAGCTATTGGTCGTAAAATCGTCAGCCGGCGACCAGCTGTCGGAATATCCCCATGAAAAGGGACTATTAATGAAGATGCCATTTGCAGTCTGTCCCAGGGTAGATCTTAACAGGGTACCTTTAAAGGTCAGCGTTTCCTGATTAGCCACAAACAATGGGTAATAATTATGGGTATGAAAACTATTGATCTCCACTGTCCCGCTTTTGCCCTGGTTATCTTTCCAGGTCACATCTGCAGTACCTTTCGGATTGGTATAGGTAATCTCGTAGTTTTTAACGGTGCTCGCCACAGCATATTCGCTCCCCGCAAGCTCATACCATAGGTCATCCGGTTTTCCATTGCCGTTGAGATCCTGACTCACCATTACAATTCCTGGTTCTGACCAGTCATATAACCCACCACCAATTGGATTTCCATAAATAGCAAGGTCATTCCCGCTATTATTTACCACAGAGTGGTCAAATCCAAAAATGACGTAACCGCCATAACCTCCCAGCGAAATCAGGCCTGTATTTTTCACATCCCCTATAATTTTCTGCATACCTTCCAAACTCCCTAAACTCTCGTTAATGAACTGTCCCGGAGCAGGAACGTATTCATAAATTTTACTAATAAATCTGCTGGCAGGTTTTACGGGTACTACTGGCGCCGTTACAGCAGGTTCAGCTTCCACTTCGTTCTCCTCTTTTTTACATCCTGCAATCAAACCTGTACCGAACAGCGCAAAAAAGAAGCAGGCTCTGAAATTAACTCGTACTCTTTTAATCATATTATTATTAAATATTGGGTCGTTAATAAACAAAAGCAAAATGTGCAGGTATATCACCTGTAGTCAGACTATACTTTTTCCTACCCGCCGCATCAAAACAATACAGCGTCCCCGGCGAAACATAATCCTTAGCATCAGTTACAAAAACATCTTTGGTATAAGGGTTCACAGCTATCCCATAGGGAATCATAATCTTGCCGTCCGTACCATCGGTAATAAAACTTTTACCCGTTATTACTTCATCTTTCACATTTAAAATGCCGTAGGTTATCTTATTTTCCCCCGTGATGTAGCTGAACTCCGTACTGTAGAAATAAGCGTAATCACCATCAATAGCCAAATTGCTCACGCCTAAGTCAAAGGTTTTTTTCACCTGGTCGGTCTTAGTATCAATAACAAATAACTTTGCAGGAATATCATAATAATCGCCTCTTGAGGTCACATACAAATCGCCATACTGATCTGCTTTAATACGGTGCAGGTTCACCGCCACATCGATTTTTTTAATCAGCTGGAAGGTATTCAGATCAAGAACAGCTACTGTTCGTTCGTAATTCCTCGGACTATAACCACCAGAATTAGCTACATACAACTTATCTCCAACTATGGCCATTTCTTCAGGTTGACGGCCAACTTCAATCCGTTTTTCCTCCTGTAAACTAACAGTATCAATTTGAGCAACAATCCCCTGTGGTGCCGCGGGGTCTCCCACCTGACCTAAATAGGCACTCACGTAGGCTTTGCCTTTGTGAAAGGTGATATAGCGACAGTTTAATATATCAATCTGTCTGATGCGCCTGCCGGTCTTTACATCTATCACCTCCACTTTATTGGAGATATTAACGACCACATAAAGTTTGCTGCCATATATGGCGATATCATTTGCAACATCTCCAAGCCCCTTTACCACTTCAGGATTCACTTCACTGTAAATATTCTTCCTGTAAATACCTGCCCGGAAATCGAGATAATCCAGAGAAGCTTTGTTCATATTCATATTCCCTTCATTGACCAGGTAAAAACCTTTCGCTACACTGGAGGGATCTGCTGTGAGGACTTCAGTTTGTTCTTTAATTGGGGAGGGATCTTTTCTGCATGACAGTAGCCATACACTCAGCAACATTAACAGAAATAGACGACTAGTTTTAATAGATACAGACATATCAGTAGGTATAAGAAAAAGTAAAACGATAAGAACGTCCCGGCATAGGGAAGTTGGTGATGACATTGTAATATTGGTTCAACAGGTTGTTTACTTCAGCGGAGATTCTGTACTGATGTCTATTCATAGTATGACGGTAGTGAAGTGCAATATCGTGCGTATACCACGTGGGTACATAATTCTCAGCGATATTTGCATTTTGGTCGTAACGTTCCCCAACATAGATATAAGAATAATTTATTCCGAAACCTTTCCAGTCCGCTGCCGCGATAAGCGACCCGCTATGGACTGGTATATAAATAATCTGATGACGGTAATTCAGCTCCCTGCTGGTCATATTCAACGCCTGCTGGTAGGTGTAAGTCAGCCCTGCGGATAAGTTCACAGCATTCGCAATTTGCCAGGCTGACTGCAAATTAACATCAAGCCCTTTGATCTCTACTTTACCCAGGTTTTGCATGCTCCACCTAAAAAGGCTGGCTCCGGGTACAGCGATAATTTTATCTTTTACCTTATTATAATAAACATCGGCCTGCAAAGAGATCTGCCGTAGGGCTTGTCCCTCAAAAGCGCGGAGATAAGTAGCACCGAGGTCAAACTGTTTGGTATACTCTGGCTTTAGAAAAGTATTACCAACAGCGGTATAATATAAATCATTGAAGGTTGGCATCCTGAAAATGCTTTTATAGAAACTGCGCAGCCGGAATTCTTTGAGATTAAAAGGCTGCCAGGAAATCATAACAGTCGGGCTTAGCTCATTCTTATTTCCTGCGGAAAAATATTGTTCTACCTTGTCATTCACATAAGTGCCCAGCAAATTTGCCTGCACATCTAAACGCTCAAAATGAAACTGCGTTGCCACAGCACCGAGTAATGTATTCCTTGTTGGGTATCCAAATCTGTACAGGTTAGCATCTAAAGTATTCCGCTGATAATCTCCTGATAAAACTACATCCCAAAAACCGTTGATTTGATAACGGTTCACCAATGAAAAGTATAATTCCTGCTGTTTATAGATATTATTTAATAAACCCTCATCTGTTACAAAATCAGGATCAAGGAACCGCGCATAATCGTTCGCATATTTGAAGGATGCCATCAGGTTATACCTGCCGGATTCTTTTTTGTAGGCTGACTGAAAGAAAAAATTCCTGTTCCACAAGCGCTGACTAAAATCAGATACATTGCTGACTATCGCTCCAGGCAGGCCCTGTTCATCTTTATAATAATAAAATTTGGCCGACCAGCTGCTGCTGTCGCGCAGGCTGCCGTTTAATCCGGCTTCGATGCGCATAGTCTGTATATCTGCATTTTTACGAACATAAGTCGAATCATATACTCCGTTGGTATACCTGAACTTATACTTACCGTCAGAATTTTTGTACTCCGTACTTAAACTAGCAGAGACATGTTCGCTAACTTTAGTCTGCCATAACAGCGAGGGGTTAAATAAAGCAAAAGAACCAGTTTTAACCGTTGCTCGTAAATGGTGGTATTCTCCCGCCGCAAACTCTGGCTGCTTCGTGTTGAGGTAAAGTGAACTACCAGAAGCAAAACCTTTCGCTGGCTGGAAGATTGTACTCTTCTGTCCATTGTAAAGTTCTATTTCTTCGATATTGTCCAGCGAGAACTTTCCAAGATCTACCTGTCCGTTTTGCGCATTTCCCAACTGCACCCCATCATAAAACACAGCGGTATGGTTCGTGCCCATACTTCTCACGTTAATGGTCTTTAGTCCCCCTATCCCGCCGTAATCCTTTAACTGTACCCCGGAAAAATAACGTACAGCATCAGCTACCGAAAGACTATTCATCCTTTCCAGCGCTTCACCTGATAAAATCTGCAGCGGAGAAGCAGAAAGCTGCCGTTTTCCCAGTTTCACTTTCCTGATTTTTACCTCATTCAGTTCGCGCGCGCTCTGCAGCGAGTCGCTCTGCCCCTCTGCACAAAAAGATATAGCCATCCCAAAACACAGGACAGTATAAAAAATAGAAGAAGAATTACAAATGCCATAAAAGGCAGATTTGTATTTTTTCATTGTGATGTTAGAATGAATCGTCAAAAAGGCACCCATCCACAGTTTCAATCCACGAAAACTGTGAAATTTAGCTGGAGGCAGGTCTTCTGACTTACTCCCGGAGATCCTGCCTTCCCCTTCAATAAAAGAAGAGTGGCGACGATTTGAATTCCGTTATGGAGCTTACAGCTGCGGGACAGTTACGGAATTACGCCGTATTCCCTTTTAATCCTGATCAAACAAGTTCGGCAGGAACCAAAAGCAGTGCAAATCTATCAAATTTTTATGATTCTTTCAGCAACTTCCTCTTGTAATCATCCAGTTCCAGCGCTTCTGCTTCCGGCAATACAGGATAAGCCAATTTAAGCGAAGAAAAAGTCTGCTCTATCACCTGACTGATGACCAGTCGTGCGTACCATTTTTTATCCGCAGGAATAATAAACCATGGTGCATCATCTGTAGAAGTTTCATTAATTGCCTCTTCGTATACTTCCATATACTTTGGCCATAAAGCCCGCTCAGTGATATCTGCTGAAGAGAACTTCCAGTTTTTAGCAGGGTCATTGATCCTGTCCAGAAAACGCTCCTTTTGTTTCTCCTCAGAAACATGCAGGAAGAATTTAAGTATAACCGTCCCGTTTTCGGTCAGGTGTTTCTCAAAATTACGGATACTTTCATACCTGTTTTTCCAAAAATCCTTATCCACATTCTTCACCTCTTCATATCCCGGAATCCGCTCATTGAGTATATATTCCGGGTGCACCTTACATACCAGTACATTCTCGTAATGGGAACGGTTATGAATGCCTATCCGCCCCCGCTGAGGCAGAGCAAGGTAATGACGCCATAAAAAATCATGTTCGTATTCTTTCTCTGTTGGTGTTTTAAAAGTAAACACCTGGCAGCCCTGCGGGTTTAAGCCAGACATTACATGTGAGATCGCACTGTCTTTCCCTGCAGCATCCATTGCCTGAAAGATAATCAGGACCGATCGTGAGCTGCCTGCATATAAGGTTTCCTGATAGTCGCTCAGCTTGAGTTTAATCTCCTGCAGCTCCAGTTTACCTGTTTCTTTGTCTAAATCACCACTATATGTTGTGCTAAAATCTTTGAGTTTCGTTTTCTTTCCGGGTACGGCTATGTATTGAGTGATTTCTTTTTTCATTAATGATCTATTTTAGCAGATGCCTAAAATTTTAGAAATATATTTGCGTTAATTTGCAATCTACATCTTAACACGATTTTTGTAAAAACTGTTTTACCTATATTTGATATTACCACATGTTTAAAGAAATCCATAATAAATACCTTCGTTTTTTATCCGTATTTATTTTTTGTATTGTCATCTTCTTTTGTGCACTCCAGCTGAATTTCCTCTGGTTATTTGGGTACTCTCCGTCTTACCATGATATACAAACGCCTACCTTAAGGGTGGGCTCTGAATTATACACATCAGATGGGAAGCTAATTGGCCGCTACTACAAAGAAAACCGTACACCGGTAGACTTTAAGCAAATATCTCCCAGCGTGATCCATGCATTGATAGCTACAGAAGACGCCCGCTTTTACAAACACATGGGAATAGACTTCCGGTCTGTCCTGTCCAGCAGTATCTCTACCGCTACAGGAGATAAACGCGGTGCAAGCACAATCACTCAGCAGTTAGCTAAAAACCTATACCGCACCCGCTATAACAAATCACAGGGAGCAATCAAATATATCCCCTTTGTACGTACTATAGTTTCAAAGTTTAAAGAATGGATGACTGCTGTAAAGCTGGAGTCAAACTATTCCAAAAATGATATCATCACTATGTACCTGAACACTGTTCCCTTCGGAAACAATACTTACGGTATAAAAACGGCTTCCAGAATTTATTTTGATAAAGAGACAGATTCACTCACGGTCCCTGAATCGGCCCTCCTTGTGGGCATGCTGAAGGGTACGACAACCTATAACCCTATCCGTTATCCGGAAAGAGCTTTGGAGAGAAGAAACGTCTCTTTATCACAAATGAATAAGTATGGCTATATCAGCAACGCAGAACTGAATACCTACAAGAGCACACCGATTAAATTAAAAGAGGGCCGGGTAGATGAAGGAAGTGACGGCGATTCCTATTTAAGAGCTGCGGTATCCAAATACCTGGAAAAATGGTGTGAGAAAAATGGATACGACCTGTATGAAGACGGATTAAAAATCTATACCACCATTGATTCAAAACTCCAGAAGTATGCAGAAGAAGCTGTTGCTGAACAAATGAAGATTATTCAGAAGCGCTTTTATAATGTATGGAATGGCGAAGATCCATGGCAGGATTCTGAGAAGAAGAAAGTAGATTACCCTAACCGTGCCATGCATAATCTGCCAATCTATGCCATGCTGGAGAAAAAATATGCAAATACGCCCGATTCTGTAACCGCTTACTTCAACAAGAAGAAAAAGATGAAGATTTTCTCCTGGAAAGGTGATCGCGATACCTTGTTCTCAACAATGGATTCTATCCGTTATTATGGAAAGATCATGAATACGGGAATGATGACATTAGATCCGTTCAGTGGAAAAATCAAAGTATGGGTGGGTGGTGTAGACCATAAATTCTTCAAATACGACCACGTCAACCAGGCGAAACGTCAGGCAGGTTCGACTTTTAAACCATTCGCCTACCTTGCCGCATTTGAAAGCGGAATGGGCCCATGTGATACCTTTACCGATAAACCGGTAAGGATCAAATATGATGAAAATGGAAAGACCGAGTATTGGGAGCCCAGAAATGCAGATTGGAGCAATACCTACAGAGAAATGTCGCTCCGTGCAGCAATGGGTAAATCTGTCAATACAGTTACAGCTCAGGTCACAGAAAAAGTGGGCTGGGAGAACGTTGTAAAATGGGCACATGAATGTGGTATCGACAGTTACCTGAAATCTGTACCTTCAGTTAGTCTCGGTTCCAATGACGTTTCAGTTTATGAGATGGTAAGGGCTTACAGTACCTTCCTTAACAAAGGAGTAAGAACAGATCCTATCCTGGTAGAGAAAATTACCGATCAGGATGACAATGTAATCGAAGATTTCGTAGCCAAAACCAAAAGAGTATTATCAGAAGAGATCGCATGGCTGATGTTATATATGTTCAGAGGTGGTATGGAAGAACCGGGTGGTACTTCCAGAGCCTTATGGGAATGGGACCTTTGGAAAAAGAACAACCAGATTGGTGGTAAAACAGGTACCTCTTCAGACTATGTAGATGCCTGGTACATGGGAATTACAAAAGACCTGGTTACCGGAGTTTGGGTAGGTTGCGACGAGCGTACAGCGCATTTCAACAATGGTGAAACCGGCGAAGGCTCCCGTACAGCCCTGCCAATATTCGCTAAGTTCATGGAGAAAGTTTACCATGACCCAAGTACTGGTTATACCTACGGACCCTTCCCTAAAGCAACAGTACCTATCACCAGATCTATCAATTGCCCTACACCAGTGTACGTACAGGACACGACAAGTACAGATAGCCTTGACGTCGATTCCCTCGGTACAGAAGTTCCGGTAGAAAACACAGGAGCACCGGTAGAAAAAACGGATGAAGTACAGAAAACAGAAGAGAAAAAACCGGTCGAACAGCCTAAGCAGCTTCCACCAGTTCCGCTAACGAGGAAAGAAGAGCGCGAGCTGAAAAAGAAACAGCGTCAGGAAGAAAAAGAAAGAAAAAAGAGAGAGAACAACAACTAAGTAAAACGGTCGGTTCAGCACATGCTGAACCGACCGTTTTACTTCAGTCTGTTTCGAAAATAATAAGCGCTGATCATCCTACTCTAATGAGCGTAATACTTTAGCAGATTGCGCATTATTGGGATTAAGCTTCACTGCCTTTGCATAATTCTCTTTTGCTTTTTCTTTATCCCCATTGGCTAGATAAGCTTCCCCAAGGCTGTCAAATGCATTAGCACTTTCAGGATAGAGCAAAGTGTTTATACTAAAGATAGCTATAGCCTTTTTAAATTCTTTAGTCTTCAGCAAACTGTAACCCTGACTATTGATATTGTCCTCTCGCAAAAGATAATGCTCAGGATCATCATGTTTAGCTTTTTTAAAAGCGGCCAAACCTTCTTCAAACTGACCATTAAGAACAAATTCGTAAGGTGTTTTTTGGGCTGCGGTCAACTCAGGATTTTCATATACAACAGCCTCATTTCCAATCATATTAACGATATACTTTTTCTTATCTGAAGGATTCACCATGAATTTTATTTTCCCTTCCCAGCTCCGCATCACATAAGTATCTGGTCCTACTTTAAAGAGCTCCGCAGGCTCCTCCATATTTTTCCGCAGAAACACTTTACCCTTTTCTTCATAAATCTTTGTTAAGCCATATTTCTCTGTACGGTAACGGCCGCTAATCTTAGCCAGATCCGCACTGCTTGCAGGCATTTTTTGATAAACAGGAAACTCATATTCCGGCCATTTGTAGTTCAGCGCCACCGCTCTCACAATTTCCTCTAATAAAGCCGGCTGATTTCCATTGATCAGAATAACTACGCCATCTCCACTACTCGTATTACCAATCATTGTACTGGAAAAACCTTCATTCCACCCGTTATGGCTAAAATATTGCGCCTGGACTCTCTTATTCAGGAATATACCCAGCCCTTCAAAAGGCTCAATGAAAGGAGTGGTCATTTGTTTCGCCATGGCCTGTGATAATACTTTATGGCTTTCACCTTTCAGGGTCTGCTGCAGATTGATCACAAACTTTGCCAGATCTTCTGCTGTGGTCCAAAGACCAGCCGGTGCCATTTCAGGATAAATATGCCTTTTACCTGGTACTTCAGTACCAGCCGGTAAATATCCTGTTGCAGCGAAAGCCAATTGCGTAGTAGTGAGGGGCTGGTTGTACGTACTGTTTTTCATATCCAGCGGACCAAGAACAAATTCCTGCATAATGTCAGGATAACTCTTGCCTTCAATATCTATCAGCATCTGTTGAATGATGCAATAACCTCCGCCAGCATAACGGAAACTTCCGCCCGGAACTTTATCCACCACAATAGCTTCAGAATTCGCTGGTTTTTCTCCATTAAGTAACTGCAGAAGCGTTGGCACCGGGGCGCCAACCGTATATCCCAGAAAGCCACCAACTGTGATTCCGCCACTATGACTCAGCAGGTGTTTCAGGGTTACTTTCTTTGTCTTGGTAAATGCATTATCAGGAAGCTTCCAGCTCTTGAGGTAAACATTGATATTTTCATCAGCATTGATTTTGCCCAGCTCAACTTCCTTTAGAGCGGCATAGGCACTTACGGGTTTACTAATTGAGGCTGCCTGAAATAAGGTGTTTATTGTTACAGGAACTCCACTCGCTCTATCTTTTATCCCATAACTCTTCAGCAATACAATTTTAGAATCTTTAATCACCGCCATACTCAGTCCAGGTACCCCGTAGTGTTTCATCCTTGATTCCATTGTCCATACGCTATCTCCTTTGAAACGCACCGGGGGAATCAATGAAGATGCCAACTCGCCAGCCATTACTTTAGAGTCATACTGTGATTGTGCAAACAAATCATGCCCTAGCATGGAAGCGAGTAGTACTAAGCTGAGGTAAACCGAAGATTTCATATTTGTCCTTTTTTTAATAGACGCTGAAAAACAACATTAGTTGCAAGCGCCTTTATTTAATTAACCATTCACAAAATATGTTCTGAGGCTAATGAACAATTCAATGAACTCACAGCACCTTCGGAATAATCTTTTTCTCCTTCAGCTCATCAAAAAGATCAAAAAACATTTTCTCCGTATCTATAAATTCGTGGAAGCCCATTCTTCTGGCTTTGGTCCCATCAGAAAAGAAATCATAATCCCAGGAAAATACAAAATCACCAAACGCCCAAGAGGAAAGTGCCTGATAACTATGTTTTTCCAAATGATATTTATCCTGTATGGACTTCCATAAGTCTTCCTTATCTGCCATGACTGTTTGCAGTGGCATTTGTAAAGGAGGTGCCGTTTCCATCTCGAAATAAACAGCAATTTTAGGCCACAAGTCATTCCAGCGAATCAGATCACCATTAGTGATATTAAATGCCTGGTTAGCACATTGCGAATTAGTCGCCGCCCATACGGTTGCCCTGGCGAGCAATCCCGCGTCCGTCAGATCAAGCAACTTGTCATACGCCCCCAACTTTCCGGGAAATCGGAGCGGTAGTCCTAGTTCTTTTGAAATCACAGCATATATGGCGATGACCATAACAAGGTTCATTGGATTACCCAATGCCGTACCTCCCACCACCGAAGGTCTTAATGCAGACCAGGTCCATTTTTTACCCTTTTGCGTGGTTTCCAAAAACTGTTGCTGATTAATATTGAATTCAGGTGGCATATGTCCGCCATCACTTTCCTTTGCAGGAGTTTTGAAGGGACCATAATGTGCACCATAGACCTTATACCCCTGCATCAGGCTGACATGTTGTAGATCACTAGCTACGCTTTCAATGAGCTGCACCACATTGACCAGCATATCCAGATTTGGCTGCACTAATTCTATCCAGGAAGGTCTGTGCTGATAGGCCGCATAAAAGATATGCGTTACACTTGTCAGCTGCCGCAGTTTTTGACTACAATCTTCAGCATCCAGTAAATCCACAGCTATATACGTGGTTTTAGCGGTATTTTGGCCACCGCGACGTGATAGGCCTACTATATCCCATCCATCAATCTGTTCCAGATAAGCAATTAAATTACTGCCAATTACGCCATTAGCACCTACTACCAGTGCCGTGTATCTCATTTCCATATTTAATTCTTTAGTATTGGGCTGATTTGCCTTTACAAAATTAGATCCTGTTAAAGCTGCGATAATTGTAAAAAACTATGATAATTTTGTATCAATCTATGAGCAAGCGATATAAACAGTTTCAGCCAATAGTAGTAGCTGATTTTGAGGTGGACACCTGGAATCATCCTTTACATAAACACAACCACTATGAACTGATCTACATTAAACGCGGATCAGGGACACATGTAATTAATAAGGTAAGTGTTGACTATCATCAGGGCAATTTGTTTTTACTCGGTCCCGAGGAAGAACACTACTTTGAAATTAAGGAAAGAACAAGGTTCATTTACCTGAAATTCACTGATCTATACATAAAACAAGCAGAAAAGGGAGGTTTCAATGCCGGCCTACAACATTTGGAATATCTGATCAAAAGTCGTGAAACACATCTATCTGCATTTAATATTACAGGCGATGACCAAACCACTGCCTGTAATATCTTCGATGTAATTCTTTCCCTGAAAAATGATATGCTCAGAAATGAGCAGCTGATCTGGATGCAGCTCTTTACAATGGCACACCTTCTGCAACGCAACATGCCAGAAATCGACGACACGTTTCATCGCAGCAAAGACATGCAAGCGGTTTTCTGTTATATTCATAAACATATCTACTATCCTGATAAACTCAGAGCTGAGGTGATGGCCAGTCATTTTAAATTGACGAAAGACTACATAGGTCCATACTTCAAAAGGAACACGGGATTAACCCTGAAAAATTATATAAACACCTACAGAATCAACCTCATCAGGCAACGAGTAAACAGCGGAAACTATCGATTAAAACAAATAGCAGCTGAATTTGGACTAACAGATGAAAGCCATGTCAGCAAATTACTGAAGCAGCATTAGGCATTAGTGATAAGCACCATATTCCCCACATTGATCCATAAGCTGCCTGATCAGATAAAATATCCTGATCAGCCTGTTATTTACTTTCATTACTAAATCGCCATCCAGAATACAAGATAACATCGGTATAGCTCTTTCGGTGAAAGCAATGCGTACGTTGCGGTCGCTCGCCAATCTTTTAATTTCATCATTCTGTTCGCCTAAAGACCTGAAATCTTCGTCATTCAGTTCAATGATCAGGTCATCAGGAAAATGGCACACGTTAATGATAACCTCCCTGGTAAAATAAATCTTATCGATCTGGTATAAGTCAGCCAGATCCACATCGATCATTACTTTTTGCCCCCTCACTACATAGATACAATTCATAATCATTTCATCAGTGATGAAGTTATCCCCTGTCTCTTTTGTATTCATATGATTTATTATCTGGTTTTCTTTTCTTTTTAACTGGCAATTCCGGCAGAAATCAGGGAACGAGATGTGCAGATCGTTGTACATGTGGATTCGTACCTGAAATTACCAAATGGTTGAAGTCACTGGCACTTGTCAGGTTGTGCCAATTGGGATTACACGATCGCACCAGCCGTTCCCGTTGCATTCTGGTATAGCCACTAATCAACTCCAGGTAGTTTAATGCCTGTTTTTCAGTGTTAAATCTTTGCACATACACCAGTCGGGTGAGTTGTTCTTTCCTGTTAAAAAAGGACGCTGCAGCCAATCTGTATTTATCCAGCGTTCCGGACAGATCTGTACTCATACCAACATGTAAATTGGTTCTATTACTATCTGTTATGATGTATACAAAATTTTCCATTGTGCTGAGATTAATTGGTGCTCTTTTCTGATTAGTAAGGGAAAAACCAGAATCAAATATAATTACTAATTTTATTAGCACAATATTACTAATTATATTAGTATAAAGCAAGGGTTATCGAATTATATTTTATCTCCCCTATTTCAATTCTTACTGCCTTCATTTACATGTCCAGCTAAAAAAGACAAAAAAAAATGGCAGGAAATCCTGCCATTCATTTTAAGCGCAAAAGGATTGCACTTATATTAACATATCGTTCTCTATGACATCATATTCAGCGTCAGTTTCACCTGATTAGAAATCGGTCTGTTCATCGTAATATGCTCAAAATCCAGTCCAATGGTCAGATCCACCCAATCAGGATTACATGCCCGGACCAAACGTTCCTTCTGCATCCTCGTAAACCTGCTGACCAGTTTAAAGCGGTTCAGTGCCTGGGATTCAGTTTTAAATTCTTCAAAATAAACCAGTCGTGTTAATTGCTGTCCGCTATCGAAAAACAAGCTGGGCATCTGCTTATAAAAATCAAGCGTCTTAATCAGGTCAGCACTCATTCCCACATGTAAACTAGTCCTGTTTCTATCTGTCACGATGTACACGAATTTTTTCATTGCTTTCAGTTTAAATTATCACCACTAATTAAATTAGTATATATATTTGCAACACGAATAAATATTACTAACTTTATTGGTACAATATTACTAACTTTTTTAGTACAAACAAACTA
>Ga0247814_10000564_pt1 | contig 28353 bp, 29 predicted proteins | sample UWRJL179409R1_FD_179947 | JGI IMG/M metagenome (GOLD analysis project Ga0247814, IMG submission 179947) | Plant litter microbial communities from Arlington Agricultural Research Station in Wisconsin, United States - UWRJ-L179-409R-1 | ecosystem: Environmental > Terrestrial > Plant litter >... | reverse complement strand
TATCGCTTCGCCGAACTGGTGTTCCCGCTGCTGCCGGAACCGTATCGCAGCCTGGCCGGACGCGGCATCACCAACCTGACCGGACCGTTCGGCGAAATGATCGCCAACGATCTGCCGCCGCAGAAGTGAACCCTATGCACTTACTGACGTTGCCACCGAATCCGGCACTGGCCACTTCGATCCGCGCCACCGCGCAGGTGTTCGAAGACCCGAAATCCAAAGCCCTGCTGGCGCATTTGCAGCAGGTGGCGCCCAGTGATGCCAGCGTGTTGATCATCGGCGAAACCGGCACCGGCAAGGAATTGGTGGCGCGGCATATCCATAATCTGAGCGAACGGCATCATCAGCCGTTCGTTGCGGTGAATTGCGGGGCCTTTTCCGAATCGCTGGTGGAGGCCGAGCTGTTTGGCCATGAAAAAGGCGCCTTCACCGGCGCCCTCAGTGCCAAGGCGGGCTGGTTCGAAGAAGCCAATGGCGGCACCTTGTTCCTGGATGAAATCGGCGATTTGCCGATGCCGATCCAGGTCAAGTTGCTGCGCGTGCTGCAAGAACGCGAAGTGGTGCGTCTGGGTTCGCGCAAAAGCATTCCGATCAACGTCCGGGTGCTGGCGGCCACCAATGTGCAGCTGGAAAAGGCCATCAACGCCGGACATTTCCGCGAGGATCTGTATTACCGGCTGGATGTGGTCAATCTGGAACTGCAACCGTTGCGCGAACGTCCCGGCGACATCCTGCCGTTGACCCGGCATTTCATCGAGGCTTACAGCCGCCGCTTGGGCTACGGTTCCATTCGCATCAGCGCCGAAGCCGAGCAAAAACTCAAAAGCTACAGTTGGCCGGGCAACATTCGCGAACTGGAAAATGTCATCCATCACACCTTGCTGGTGTGTCGCGATGGCGTGATTCAACGTGATGATCTGCGTTTATCCAACCTGCGCATCGAGCGTCAGGAAGACGCATCCGCCCCTGACGACTCGGCCGAAGCCTTGCTGAACCGAGCGTTCCAGAAGCTGTTCGAAGAACAGGCCGGCGCGCTGCATGAAAAGGTCGAGGACGCGTTATTGCGCGCGGCCTATCGTTTCAGCCACTGCAATCAGGTGCACACCGCCGCGTTGCTGGGCCTGAGCCGCAACGTCACCCGTACGCGCCTGATCACTATCGGCGAACTGGCCGTCAACAAACGCCGTCCCGGTGAAAACCTGCAAGGCGACCGGCTGATGCAGCTTTCGGTCTGAACCTCGCCTAGCGGGTCGGGGTGACACGGCCCAGCACCTGATAGGCATTGAAGTTGACTGCGGTGACACGGTGTTCGCGCAGGAACGCCGTGAAGTCCTGCTCGGCATTGCGCAGGGCTTCTTCACTGGCCGTCCTTGATTGCCACAACACTTGATTAAGCACACGTTGGCCGTCGTCGCTGGCCTGAACCGTGGCGCTGATAAAGCCCGGATAGGTGCAGGTGAAACGCTCGACCTGATCGAGCAGCGCTGCGACCAACGCCGACTGCTGGCGGGAGTCGGTGGTGAACTCGATAAGTTGATTGACCAGGCGGTGACTCACAGGTTGCGTCATGTCATTTCTCCACTGTCGTGACCAAAGTCGATTGCGAACTCAGGCCTCGAAGGGTAAAACCTCTAGTTAACTAGAGGTCAAGCAGCAAATCGCCATGAACGATGCCAAGCCGAAAAACCCCAATCGACAGCTCACCGTCGGCCAACTGGCGACCCGCAGCGGCGTGGCCGTGACGGCATTGCACTTTTACGAAAGCAAAGGTTTGATCAGCAGTCAGCGCAACGCCGGCAACCAGCGGCGGTATCCCCGGGAAATGCTGCGGCGCGTGGCTTTGATCAAGGTGGCCCAGCGTTTGGGGCTGCCGCTGGCCAGCATCCACGCGGCCTTGCAAACCCTACCCGAAGGTCGCACCCCCACTGCCGCCGACTGGCAAAAGCTGTCCGCGCAATGGAAAACCGAACTGGATGACCGGATCAATCGACTCACCGCGCTGCGCGACCAGCTGACAGGCTGCATTGGCTGCGGCTGCCTGTCGATGGACGCCTGCCCGCTGCGCAACTGGGGGGATAAGCTGGGCGAGCAAGGGCCGGGGCCGCAGTTGCTTGAAGGGGAATAACAATTATGGCGACGCGGCCCGTTGGAGCGAGCGGCGTTCCGACCTGCGAATCAGGCGCCTCGGTCGAGCAGGTCCACCGCGTCATCGTTCTTCGCGGGCAAGCCTCGCTCCAACAACGCCAACCGCGCGGCGAGGGCTTTGGCTTGAAGGGCGACATCGGTGACTGCGGTGCTTTCCCACCACATGCCACGCAATGGCGGGCCCATGGCGAACAGCCGCGAGGATACTTGCCCTTGCGCATCAAGCACTGCCCCACCCGGGTCCGCTGCGATTCCCAATGCCAGCGGCCCCGGCTGAATCAACCCGCGTGCGAGCAACTGGCGAGGCAGCGGGCGGTCGACGCGGCGCCAGTCGTATTCGATGCCCGTGGAATTGATCAGCGCATCCCCGGTCACCCGTGACGTTTGCTGCTCGCCGCGCCGACGAATGCGAATCTGCAGCTGACCTGAAGGAAGCATTTCAAAACCTTGTAAGGAAGCCGCCTGAATAGTCGCTCGCCCCTGTTTGATCAGCTGGTTCAGCACTGCCGCGCCGTTCGGTGGCGAACGGTGATGATGGCTTTCCCACCAAGGCCGCACATGGCGTACGAATTGGCGACGCTGCACGTCAGTCGCCTGATTCCAAAGCCGTCCAATATTGGCTCGCACCGTGTCCAGCGGCGCTTGCCAGTCGATACCGTTCTCGATAGCCAATTCACATTGCTCGCGCAACTTGCGCACCAGTTGCCGGGTGCTGCGAATGCTCGGGTCCTCGGCGAGAAAGTCCACCCAGCTCGGCGGTTGACGGCGCACATGGGGCAGCAGCCCGTGACGCGAGAATATGTCCACAGGGCCGCGATGGCCGGCCTGCTGCAACGACACCACCGCATCGACCATGGTCAGACCCGAACCGATGATCAAGACTCGGGATTGAGGATCGAGCTGGCGCATGGCACTGACATCCCATGGGTCGACGGCCGCTGCGTTGAGCCCGCTGGATTGGCGTTGCGGCGTGCGCGCAGCGGCATACATGCCGGTCGCCAGCACGGCGTGGCGACCTGTGAGTCGCTGACCGTCGGCGAGATCGAGCGTCACCCCGGTTTCACTGACGTGCAGATCCACCACTTCGCCGCGCACATGCTCTGCCGAGGAACCCCGAGTCGCGCCAAGCGCCCGCGCTTCGCTTAGACGCTGTTGCACATACAAGCCAAAAATGCCCCGTGGCGGAAACAACTCGGCAATCGGCACGTGCTGCTGATCGGACTCAGGCCAACCGCCGCCCGCGATGAAATCGGTCAGCCACTGAGTCAGGTCATCGGCATTGTCGGGATCAACGCTCATCCGCGCCGCGTTGCCGTTGAGGGTATGGCCCAGTTCGATGGCGCTGTAGGCTTCTCCCCGACCCAGCTCTTCCCGTGGTTCGACAATCAGGATCCGGCGCGTACCGGGCAGGCGCAGCAGTTGCACGGCGAGCATGCTGCCGCTCAAACCGCCGCCGACCACCAGAATGTCGGCGCTATGGGAAGGGTCAACGGCTTGTTGAATCGGGGAGATCATTGGGGTTTCACCTTGAAAGGCCGCGCTCGGGTGGCGTCGATCCAGATGACAGTGCACAGGCCGTGCCCGGCCTTGAAACTGGAGTTGAACGCCGCTATCAACAGAATCAACGCCAGAATAACCTCGCGTCGGGATTTGCAAAGTAGCCTTTGGTACACAAACTGTTGATCTGCTGTAGCGCAGCGAACAGTCATCAGTCTCGCGCTACAGCACGACGTTGCGCACAAAGCGCACGGTAACCTCGCCTTCATTGCGATAGCTATGGGGCTGGTTGCTGGCAAACATGAAAAATTCACCCGGCCCGACTTGGCGCATCTCGTCTGTCAGCTTGATAGTCAAATGGCCATGCACGACATACACCTGTTCGCTCCAGCCATCCGGGTCCGCTTCGGACTCATAGACTTCGCCGGGCTCCAGGGAGAATTCCCACAGTTCCACTTCACGGCGAGCAGTGGCCTTGGCCAACAACACCGCACGACTGCCGGGAATCGAACCTGCCCAAGCTATTTCGTTGATGCGGCTGGGGTCACGTCCTTCCGGCGCCTGAATCAGGTCGCTGAACGCGACATCCAGCGCTTCGGCGACGCGATCCAGAGTCGCGAGGCTGACGTTCTTCTCCCCCGCTTCAATCGCCACCAACATGCGCCGACTGACCCCGGATTTTTCCGCCAGCGCGGTCTGGCTGAAATCCAGCGCATTACGCAGGCGCCGCACATTCTGACTGACGTGTTGCAACACGGGGGCGCGTCGGGATTGGTCGTCATTCACTATGATTTGCTCTCCTGACCTGATTGCGCAGTATACTGCGCACCTTTGACGCATGATGCGTTGTGCCCTTGCGATACGCAAGGCGATCCAGCCCGGTGAAAGCATGAAGTCTACCCTGATGAAGCCACGATTCAGCAAAGCGGAACTGGTATTGGTGCTGATCACCTTGATCTGGGGTGGGACATTCCTGCTCGTGCAACATGCCATGACGGTCAGTGGACCGATGTTTTTCGTCGGCCTGCGCTTTGCTGCTGCCGCCTTGATCGTCGCGGCATTCTCATTGAATGTCATGCGCGAGCTGACCCTGGTCGAACTCAAGGCCGGCGTCGCCATTGGTGCGGCGATCATGCTCGGTTACGGCTTGCAGACCATGGGCCTGCAAACCATTCCCAGCAGTCAGTCAGCATTCATTACCGCGCTGTATGTGCCGTTCGTGCCGCTGTTGCAGTGGCTGGTACTCGGGCGGCGGCCGGGGTTGATGCCCAGCCTGGGGATCGGCCTGGCGTTTGCCGGTCTGATGCTGCTTTCCGGCCCCGAGGGCGCGTCACTGCAGTTCAGCTCCGGGGAGATCGCCACAGTGGTGAGCGCCATCGCCATCGCGGCCGAAATTATTCTGATCAGCGCTTATGGTGGCAAGGTCGACGTGCGCCGGGTGACCGTGGTGCAACTGGCTACCGCGTCGCTGCTGTCATTCCTGATGGTGGTCCCCACCGGTGAACGCCTGCCGGACTTCTCATGGCTGCTGGTAGTCAGCGCCATAGGCCTGGGCGCAATGAGTGCAGTGATTCAAGTGGCGATGAACTGGGCGCAACGTACTGTCTCGCCAACCCGCGCAACGGTGATTTATGCGGGGGAACCAGTCTGGGCCGGCATCTTCGGCCGCCTGGCCGGTGAGCGTTTGCCAGGCATTGCCTTGCTCGGCGCGGCTCTGATCGTCGCCGGGGTGATCGTCAGCGAGATGAAAGGCCGTGGCAAAACGGCCATCCAGCAACAACCCGAAGCGGAGCGTCTGAACGAAGCCGATTGAGGTCAATACCGGCGTTCTCGACTTGCGAAAATGTTTAATTTGTTCGCCGCAACGAACTACAGCCTACAAAGCTTGTAGGATTCTGCGACACCTTGGCGTTTGGTGATGCCGGGACCAGCACGTATGATCCTTGACATTTCCCCGCAGATTAGAAGCCTATGTCCCTGATAGTTCTACTGCTTCTGCCGTTTATTGGCAGCTGTCTGGCGGCACTTTTGCCGCACAACGCACGCAACGCTGAATCGATTCTTGCCGGAGTGGTTGCACTGACCGGCGCCATTCAGGTGGCCTTGTGGTACCCGCAAATCGTCGATGGCGGCGTGATTCGCGAAGAATTTTTCTGGCTGCCGAGCCTGGGCCTGAATTTCGCCCTGCGCATGGACGGCTTCGCCTGGTTGTTCTCGATGCTGGTGCTGGGGATCGGCACGCTGGTTTCCCTGTATGCCCGTTACTACATGTCGCCGGATGATCCGGTGCCGCGCTTTTTCGCGTTTTTTCTGGCATTCATGGGCGCCATGCTCGGTCTGGTGATGTCGGGCAATCTGATTCAAATCGTGTTTTTCTGGGAACTGACCAGCGTTTTCTCATTCCTGCTGATCGGTTACTGGCACCACCGCGCCGACGCGCGCCGGGGCGCTTATATGGCGCTGATGGTCACGGGCGCTGGCGGTCTGGCGTTGCTGGTCGGCATGATGCTGCTCGGGCATGTGGTGGGCAGCTACGACCTGGACCGGGTGCTGGCATCCGGTGAAATGATTCGCGCCCATGCGCTGTATCCGGTACTGCTGACGCTGATTCTGATTGGCGCATTGAGCAAGAGCGCGCAGTTTCCGTTTCACTTCTGGCTGCCCCATGCCATGGCGGCGCCGACACCGGTTTCCGCATACCTGCACTCGGCAACCATGGTCAAGGCCGGGGTCTTCCTGCTGGCGCGGTTCTGGCCAGCGTTGTCCGGTAGCGAGCAATGGTTCTGGATCGTCAGCGGCGCGGGGGCTTGCACGCTGATTCTGGGCGCGTATTCGGCGATCTTCCAGAATGACCTCAAGGGCTTGCTCGCCTATTCGACCATCAGTCATCTGGGTCTGATCACCTTGCTGCTGGGCCTCAACAGTCCATTGGCCGCCGTGGCGGCGGTGTTCCACATTCTCAATCACGCCACGTTCAAGGCCTCGCTGTTCATGGCGGCGGGCATTATCGACCACGAGAGCGGCACCCGGGATATCCGCCGACTCAGCGGCCTGATCACCCTGATTCCCTATACCGCGACGCTGGCGATGGTCGCCAGTGCGTCCATGGCCGGTGTTCCGCTGCTCAACGGCTTCCTGTCCAAGGAAATGTTCTTCGCCGAAACCGTATTTATCTCCTCGTCCGCCTGGGTCGAGATGGCGCTGCCGATCATCGCGACCATCGCCGGTGTGTTCAGTGTCGCGTACTCGCTGCGCTTTACCGTGGATGTATTTTTCGGCCCCAAGGCCACCGATTTGCCGCATACGCCCCATGAGCCACCGCGCTGGATGCGGGCGCCGGTGGAACTTCTGGTGTTGGCCTGCCTGATCGTCGGGATTTTTCCCACGCATTCTGTCGGCCCGTTGCTGGCGGCCGCCGCGCAACCGGTAGTGGGCGGCACGCTGCCTGAATACAGCCTGGCAATCTGGCATGGCTGGAATGCACCGATGATCATGAGCCTGATCGCCATGGCTGGCGGCATCGCCTTGTACCTGCTGCTGCGCCCGTCGTTCAAACAGCACCGCTTCGCCGGCCCGCCGCTGGTCAATCGCCTTAATGGCAAGCGCCTGTTCGAACGCGTCCTGGTGCTGTTGACCCGCTGGGCACGGCGCTTCGAGCGACAGATCAGCACACGGCGTCTGCAACCGCAGCTGTTCCTGTTGGTGTTGGCGGCTTTGATCGGTGGCTTCATCCCGATGTATTTCAGCGGTCTGACCTGGGGTGATCGACCGAAAATCCCCGGCTCCGGGGTGTTCGTCACGTTATGGCTGATCGCAATCGCCTGCGCACTCGGCGCTGCATGGCAGGGCAAATATCACCGCCTGGCGGCCGTGATCATGGTCAGCGTCTGCGGCTTGATGACTTGCATTACTTTTGTCTGGTTCTCTGCGCCGGATCTGGCCCTGACCCAGTTGGTAGTGGAAGTGGTCACCTCGGTGCTTATTCTGCTCGGTCTGCGCTGGTTGCCACGACGTAATGAAGATGTGGCGCCGCTGGTCAGCACTCGCACGCGGGCCAGAGCACGTCGGGTTCGCGACTTGATTCTCTCGACAATGGTCGGCGGCGGCATGGCGCTGCTGTCTTACGCCATGCTGACCCGCGCCACGCCGAACGTGATTTCGTCGTTCTACCTGAGCCGGGCGATTCCGGAAGGCGGTGGCAGCAACGTGGTCAACGTGATGCTGGTGGATTTCCGTGGTTTCGACACCTTCGGTGAGATCACCGTGCTGGCCGCCGTGGCGCTGACCGTGTTTGCCCTGCTGCGCCGCTTCCGTCCGCCCAAAGAAAGCATTCCCTTGCCTGCCCAGCAGCGCCAGCTGGCCCGGGATGTGGTCACCGATCTGGTCAACCCGCGCAGCGCCAGCGATACCGCGCTGGGTTTCATGATGGTGCCTGCCGTGCTGGTGCGTCTGTTGCTGCCGATTGCCTTCGTGGTGTCGATGTACCTGTTCATGCGCGGGCACAATCAGCCGGGCGGCGGTTTTGTCGCCGGGCTGGTGATGTCGGTGGCGTTCATTCTGCAATACATGGTTGCCGGTACGCAGTGGGTCGAGGCGCAGATGCGCTTGCGGCCGTTGCGCTGGATGGGCACGGGTTTCCTGTTCGCGATCATGACTGGCCTGGGCTCGATGTTGCTGGGCTATCCATTCATGACCACCCACACCGCGCACTTGAATCTGCCGTGGCTGGGCGATATTCATGTGGCCAGCGCGCTGTTTTTCGACATCGGGGTGTACGCCGTCGTGGTGGGTTCGACGCTGTTGATCCTGACCGCCCTGGCGCACCAATCGGTGCGCAGTCATCGCCCGACGTCGCTGCCCAAGCCCGTCCCGACCCCCGTCGCTGAACAAGGAACCGTCTGATGGAAGAAGTCATCGCAATTGCCATCGGCGTGCTGGTTGCCTCCGGCGTCTGGCTGATCCTGCGCCCGCGAACCTTTCAGGTGGTGATGGGCCTGTGCTTGCTGTCGTATGGCGTCAACCTGTTCATCTTCAGCATGGGCAGCCTGTTCATCGGGCGCGAACCGATCATCAAGGACGGTGTGCCGCAAGACTTGTTGCACTACACCGATCCATTGCCGCAGGCGTTGGTGTTGACGGCGATCGTCATCAGCTTTGCCATGACCGCGTTGTTTCTGGTGCTGTTGCTGGCGTCGCGCGGTTTGACCGGCACCGACCATGTAGACGGCCGGGAGCCTAAAGAATGACGTGGATGAATCAACTGATCGTCGCGCCGATCCTGCTGCCGTTGCTGACGGCGGCAATCATGCTCTGGCTCGGCGAAAAGCATCGGCCGTTAAAAGGGCGGATCAATCTGTTTTCCAGCGTGCTGGGCCTGGGCATCTCCATCGCGCTGTTCATCTGGGTGCAGAAAAGCGGCACCACCGGCTCGATAGGCGTGTACCTGCCGGGCAACTGGGAAGTACCGTTTGGCATCGTCCTGGTGGTGGATCACCTGTCGGCACTGATGCTGGTCTTGACCGGCATCGTCGGCGTCTGCGCCCTGCTGTTCGCCCTCGCCCGCTGGGATCGGGCCGGCGCCAGCTTCCACGCGTTGTTCCAGATCCAGCTGATGGGGCTGTACGGTGCGTTTCTGACCGCCGACCTGTTCAATCTGTTCGTTTTCTTCGAGGTCTTGCTCGCTGCGTCCTACGGCTTGATGTTGCACGGCTCCGGGCGCGCGCGGGTTTCAGCGGGCCTGCATTACATCGCGATCAACCTGCTGGCGTCGTCGTTGTTCCTGATTGGTGCCGCGCTGATTTATGGCGTGACCGGGACGCTGAACATGGCCGACCTGGCCATGAAAATTCCGCAGGTTCCGGAAGCGGATCTTGGCTTACTGCACGCTGGCGCGGCGATTCTTGCGGTGGCGTTTCTGGCCAAAGCGGGCATGTGGCCGCTCAATTTCTGGCTGGTTCCGGCCTATTCGGCGGCCAGTGCACCGGTTGCAGCGATGTTCGCGATCATGACCAAGGTCGGCATCTATACCTTGCTGCGCCTATGGACCCTGCTGTTTTCCGGACAGGCAGGCGCCTCGGCCTTGTTCGGCGGCGACTGGCTGATCTACGGCGGCATGGCGACCATTTTCACCGCTGCCGTTTCGATCATTGCTGCCCAGCGCCTGGAGCGTATGGCTGGCCTGAGCATTCTGGTGTCGGCGGGCATTCTCCTGGCGGCCATCGGCTTCGCTCAGCCAAGCCTCACCGCCGGGGCATTGTTCTATCTGGTCAGCTCGACCCTGGCCTTGAGCGCGCTGTTCCTGCTGGCCGAATTGATCGAGCGGTCCCGCTCGGCCAATGAAATTCCGCTGGAGGACGACGCCGACCAGTTGCCCAGAACCATGGAATCCCTGCACCCGCCACCGGGCACCAACCTGGATGACAAACAGCAGGCCGTGGTCGGCCAGGTTATACCCATGACGGTGGCGTTCCTGGGTCTGAGCTTCATCGTTTCGGCGTTGCTGATTATCGGCATGCCGCCGCTGTCAGGCTTCATCGGCAAGCTGTCACTGCTAAGCGCCCTGCTCAATCCGCTCGGGCTTGATGTTGCTCAGGATGAAGCGATAGCGACGCGGACCTGGGTGTTCACCGGCCTGCTGATTTTTTCCGGACTGGCATCGCTGCTGGCGTTTTCCAGGATCGGTATCCAGCGCTTCTGGACCCCGCAAGAGCAACCGGCACCGCTGCTGCGGCGCTTCGAATGCCTGCCTATCGTGATTTTGCTGGGCCTCTGCGTTGCCCTGACGTTCCAGGCTGAGCCGCTGCTGCGTTATGCCCAGGACACCGCTGCGGCGCTGCACGAGCCCAAGCAATATATCCAGTCGGTCATGGCCACTCGCCCGCTGCCGGGCCCGGTCAGTGACTCGGCAATATCGGCGGTGCAACCATGAAGCGCCTGTTTCCGGCTCCATTCTTGTCCGTGGCATTAGCCGTGTTGTGGCTGGTTTTGAACCTGTCGATCAGCCCCGGCAATTTATTGCTGGCGATTCTGTTCGGCGTACTTGCACCGCTGTTGATGGCCCCGCTACGCCCACTGCCCGTACGGATTCGCAAGCCCGGCACCCTCCTCAAGCTGTTTTTGCTCGTGGGTCGTGATGTGCTGGTTTCCAACGTTCAGGTGGGTTGGACGGTCTGGAACGCCAAGCGCAGGCCGCCGCGTTCCGCCTTCGTCAAGGTGCCGCTGGACCTGCGCGATGCCAACGGACTGGCGGCGTTGTCGATGATCACCACCGTGGTTCCCGGCACCGTGTGGTCCGAGCTGGCGCTGGACCGCAGCGTCCTGCTGATGCACGTTTTCGACCTGGACGATGAAGCCCGTTTCATCGCGCACTTCAAGACCGCTTACGAGCGCCCGTTGATGGAGATTTTCCAATGAGTGCCGTGCTCGGCAATGCCATTCTGGCCAGTCTGTTGATCTTTGCGCTGGCCATGGTCCTGACGCTGGTTCGCCTGTTCAAAGGCCCGTCGGCGCAGGATCGGGTTCTGGCCCTGGACTATCTGTACATCATCGCCATGCTGATGATGCTGGTGCTAGGCATTCGCTACGCCAGCGACACCTATTTCGAAGCAGCGCTGTTGATTGCCCTGTTCGGCTTTGTCGGTTCGTTCGCCCTGGCCAAATTCCTGCTGCGCGGCGAGGTGATCGAATGAATTCGCCAATGGCTCTGCCATTCTGGGTCGAAGTCCTGACTGCTGTGCTGTTGATCGTCAGCAGTCTGTTTGCGCTGACCGGCGCACTCGGTTTGCTGCGCATGAAGGACTTTTTCCAGCGCATGCACCCACCCGCACTGGCATCGACGCTGGGTGCCTGGTGCGTGGCACTGGCGTCAATCGTCTATTTTTCGGCGCTCAAGTCCGAGCCGGTGATCCATGCCTGGCTAATTCCGGTACTGCTGGCAATCACGGTGCCGGTGACGACCCTGCTGCTGGCGCGCACGGCACTGTTCCGCAAGCGCATGGCCAGGGAAGATGTACCACCGGAGGTCAGCAGCGGTCAGTCAGGGGATTCGGGCGGAGGCTGAGCGGCCATCGAAGAGGCCGCCGGCTTTTCAACCCTCCAGCGATTTTTACTCACTGGCCTTGAAAACGAGTTCGCCCTTGCGCCATTTGGCGGCCTTGGAGACTGCGGTTTTCAGGGTTTTAGTGAGCGCGCCTTGCAGCTGATCGTTGGCGGCGAAAACCATCATCACAGCATGGCCTTCCTTGAACAGGATGCCGTGGCCTTCGGGAATATCCACGTAGGCATATTCGCCCAGGCCGTAGACAGTCAACTTGATGTCGCGGAACTTCAATTCAAACTTGCCACCTTCGCGACTGGGCAATACCGCAGCACGGAAATGGTCGCCGACCTTGAGTTCCAGGCGGGGCTTGTCATCCACCACCAGAGCGCTTTCGGTATCGATCTCGGCAATGTAAATGTCTTCAGCGGTTTGCTCGACGACATACACAAAACGGGATTGGAACTGCTTGACCAACTTCGCGCGTAGGTCACCCAGTACGAATAGAGCGTGCGTATCCAGACTAGTTACTGCCAATGTGTAAACCCCCAACATGGAAATGATCCCGCCCGAGCAGAATCGGGCGATCAAAAAAATACTTCTTTTCCTTTCTGCCGCGTTGAGCGGGCAAGTCCTTTGCCTGGCCTTGAGGCATTCGCGGCCACGGTGTGATGCAAGGAAGCCATCGCTGGCGCTACGGGGCAGAAGTAAATTGACAATGCCGACGCGCTTTCAGCGCTGGCACGAAGGGGATTCTACCGGCTCCAGATGCCTGGGGGATATATCCCTTTTACCTGCAGCAGCATCATGGGCGATTTCCGACGCGATCAAGACCGAAATAACCCATCCAGCGAAGACAAATCCTACTTTTCAGTCGCAATTGGTAACCGGTCATTCGTCATTGCCACTACTTAAAGACGCCCGCACGAGCCAACAACTGCCATACTCGCGCAAATCAAAAAAAATCAGACCTTGCGTCCCTTCACCTTGGACGCAAGCGGCTCGTCATCCATGGGAAGGTAATAAGTGACTGAATTTGATATTGGCGAGTTCTTTATCTGGGGTGAGTCCAGAGAAATAGAAGGTGAGTTTCAGGCTGTCATTGTCATGCGCGCAAAAGAAGGCAAGCAGGCGATTACCTGGCACCAGGTTGAAAAAGACCGTTGGTTCAAGACTGCCGAGGTTGCCGCCATCGCGGCCAAAGAAGCGGCGCAAGCCTTGAAAACAGCTGTTGATGAAGGCGCCTTGAGCGTTTAGCCGCTATCTGCAGCAATCCGCACTCGCCGGCTCATCGGTTCGAACTCTTGCGCCGCGTCAGCACTCTGATGCATGACGAAGGCTCAAGAGAGCACTGACCAACGGGTTTCGCACCCGCCGAGGAGATGACATGGAACTGACCACACCGACACTGGCAACACTTTTCGAACAATTGGGTCTGGATTCCGACCAGGCAAGTATCGATGCATTCGTACAGGCTCACGAGCTGCGTGAAGACGAGAAGCTGTCCGAGGCCGTTTTCTGGACCCCGCAGCAGGCACGCTTCCTGAAGGAAGAATTGCGCGAGGACGCTGAATGGGCGCCTGTCGTGGACGAACTGAACGTGTTGCTGCATCCGTCCACATAATCAGACAGCACACAGGACCGGCAGGACCGGCTTTAGCCGGGAAGGCGGTAGGTCTGACACGCAACTGCTGCAAATGTGCCGACCTCCTCCCGGCTAAAGGCGGTCCTACGGTTCGGTGTGTGGCGAGGGCCGAGAGAGTCTGCGCGGCCCCTCAACCCGGCATTTCCACATTGGGATGCCGCACCCGACCGCCCCACGCCGGGGCATGCACAAACAACGCTTCGTTCAACTGGCCAGTGCCACGAATGGCAGCCTCCCAATGCGCCGAACGATGTATATAGCGTCGACGCAATAACTGCTCCTCTCGTTCATCCAGCGTATAAATTCCGTCATGTGCATACTTCGTCAGTTTTTGCGCGATGCCCTGCAGCTCCGGCGGCAGATTGAATGCATCACTGACCGGAATCGGCTCCAGCGGAACGCCTTCGGCGCAGGCCAGTCCGTGCATGACACGCAGATGCACCAGAGAAAGATGACCGAAAACCTTGCGCTGCAAACACACCGCAGCCATGACCGACGAGACGTTGAGCCTGTTGCAGGACCGCATCAGCGCCGTCCGCTCGCTCACCACTGACAGCGACGCCTCCCGATCCAGCGGATCGATCAGTTCGCTGGCGTCCAGCGCCTGCAATTGCTGGTCAGCCTTGCGCCAGGCATCGGTCAACTCGGATGGCGTTTCACAGCCCGCCACACTCCAGCGCGGGCGAGTCAGCAGCACGCGCTCCTGCATTTGCGGGTGATAACCACCGCCGATATCTGAATGCGCTCCCGGCAGTAAAATTTCCCGGGGCCAGTGAGGTGTGACGCTATTGAGGGCGAAATTGCGTCGCAATTCATCGCGCGCCACCAGGTGCACGACATGTTCGACAGATCCCGGCGGCAAATACAGATTGACGCGTCGATTGGTAGCGTCCCTGACATTTCCCAGATCCTTGAAGCCACCAATGGCCGCCACCGTGTCGAACAAGCCGACAAACCCGATTCTTACGCTGCCGTTGCGCCAGGAGAATTCCGGACTCAGTGGAACCCGGCGCTGATTGAGCGCGGGCTCAAGGCTACCCTTGTCGCGCTTGAGTACCTCGTTGATGAAGTGCCGGGCCGCTGCCGCGCCGCGACTGAAGCCAAAGACATCGAACGCCAGCGCACCGATAACGCAGTCGGGGTTATCCTGTGAAAAACCCTTGAGCCGCTGGCCTATTTTTTCCATGGCGCGGGCAACCTTTGCCACGACCCCCGTCGGCCCACGCCCGAATGTCTGTCCCGGCCAGAAAGAATCGCGTCCGCCGGAAATAGTCCCCGCACCGCTGATATAGACCGGCAAATAAACATTCAGGCCTGCGCCGTTATTAATGGCTTTGGCCTGTAAGCGATAGAGACCTGCAAGCCTGGCAATGTTACTCAAATCATTGGCGTAACTACTGCCGGGCTCATCGTGGCGACCTTTACATTCACGAATATGGGCATGGTTATTTATTTCAGCCATTGCCCGACAGTCGGCACCGATCTGGCTGTTTACCCGGTTATTACCGGTACCATCAAAAAACACGCCAATACGCACAGTGACCCTGAGCCTTGCTGTACGGGGCGTATCGAAGGACTTGTTTACATTCCATGTATTGATCATCGGAGCATCCATTTAAAACGCGACTGAATCAAGCCGCATGAATCAATGAAAAACATTGATACACTTAGCTTGCTCAGCGATACCCGAGAGTCAATACCTACAATTAAACTCAGACTTATCCCACACACTTGATTGATCAAGACAAACAACTTGAAGATATAAATCTTACGCAAAAAAAAGCCGCCTATTCAGGCGACCTGTTTTAATCACATCCAACTAACTCGAGCAAGTTAAAATTGAACAACATGCAAACCCGGCCAATGGGCGACCGGGCCGCGCATCTTGCTCAAGCGCTCAGGAATGACGCAGCGCCAAGCCCTCTGGCTTGTAACCCAGGCGCAAACCTCCCCAATGCCGACCCTTGACCATGATCGGCACGGACAAATCGTGCATCAGCTCGCCCGTATCACGGGTGTAGGTCTGCAGCAATACCGCCTGTTGATGGCTGCCGCAGCGGATTCCCGTACGGTCGTCGAATTTGCGTTTGCTGCGATTGCGCGCCGTGTCGACGGCTATATCCCCGGTCAGCGGTTGGTTGAACGCGTTGTTGTGGGTCGGAACGTAGCCCTGAGGCGTGCAGGCAATGGCGAACACCAGCCCATCGTGTCGGGTCAGCAGTGGTTCCTGAATCGCGGGCAGCACCTGGTCGGTGTAACGATCAAAACGGGTCTGGAATTTTGCCGGTGCAGTTTTGGGGATAAGTTGGTAATTGCGATCAAACAGATCCTCGAGGCTGACCCGGGCCTCGTCGATATCCTGTTCGAATTTCAGCGCTATCTGACTCGCGCCTTCCTTCGCCAGGTCATAGATGCGCTGGTGATAATCATCCAGACCCACTTCTGCCAGGCGCTCGCTGATGGTTTCTGCCTGGCCCTCCATCTGCACGGCGGCATCCGCCAGTCGGCGGGTCTGGTCATCGCTGATGGCCAAGTCACTGCGCATCTGCTGCACGGCGACGAACAGCCCATCCAGTTGTTCTTGATTGGTTTGCGCGCCCAGGGCGATTTCACTGACCTGCAGCTCGACCCCGGCGGTCAGTCGCGCGATATTTTCCAGATGCCGACCGGTGAGTTCGACTTGCTCCACACCGCTGTCCAGATCGGTGGACAGCTGGCGTATCTGCTCAACGACCTGGGCCGTGCGCTGCTGGATATCGGCCACCATCTGGCCCACCTCTTCCGTGGCGGTTGCGGTACGTCCGGCAAGGCCGCGCACTTCATCGGCCACTACGGCAAAACCGCGCCCATGCTCGCCCGCGCGCGCCGCTTCGATGGCGGCATTGAGGGCCAACAGATTGGTTTGACTGGCAATGGACTGGATGACCAGGGTCACGCGCTGGATTTCTTCACTGCGCTGACTCAAGGCTTCGATCAATTCCCGGCTGCTGATGGCGCGCTTGCTGAGCAGGTGCATGCGGGAGATGGATTCGCCCAGCACGCTGCGGCCCGCGTCACTGCTTTGCCGCGCCTCACTCGAAGCGCTCAAGGCCTGCTGGCTGAGATGGGCGGTCTGGTGTTCTGTGGCGATCATCACGTCAGCGCTGGTGACGATTTTTTCCGCAGCAGACAGCTGCGACTGGACCTTGCCCGCCAGTTGCCTGACGGAAAACGCCACGCCAGCGGCCGACAATGCGTTATGGCTGGTGGTGCGAGACAAGTCTCGGGTCAGGCGGGTGATATCTGCGTTCGCGTCATCCGGCGTTTCGGCAGAAGGCGTGCCCGTAAAAAACAGCGGCAGCCAGATAAATGCCAAAGCCAGTGGCAAGGCCACGTAGACGGACAGTCCGGCAAACACCAGTGCCAGCAGTAACAACGCGAACGCGATGCTTTGCAGACCGGGCACCAGCCAGCGGGCAGTACCGGCCGATCGGGCTTCGCCTGGCTGACCCTCCAGTGGAGGGCCGGTCAAGATTCCATTTGCGGCCATAGCCTTCACCCCGTTTGTGCTTATCGTTATTTGTCTGCATTAAACGCCACATAGCAGCCACACGCCATGAGTCGTTAGTTGTAAACAATCCACGATAGAACTCTTGCTGCTCTGGCCCGGTCGTATCTGCATACAGCGGGGCAACGGCAAGCGATACGCTCGGTATTTCGAATATTTCAATCAAGTTGAGGCATGTCTTGAGTTCTGCAAGCACCCCGGTTTCGGCTGACATATTTATCGGCGACAGCGCGATGGCGCAGCGCATGAGGGCTCATGACTGGGCTGCGACCCCATTGGGCCCCGCAGAACACTGGCCGCAGTCGCTGAAAATGGCACTGCACATTCTGCTCACCTCGAAATTCGAGATGTGGCTGGGCTGGGGCGATCAAGTCCATTTCTTCTATAACGATGCCTACCGCCCGACCCTCGGTCAGAAGGATCCACATGCGCTAGGGATGCCACTGCGCGAGCTGTGGCCGGAGATCTGGCTGGAAGTCAAACCACGCATCGAGGCGGTGTATCAGCAAGGGACAGCGACCTGGGATCAGTCACTGTTGCTGATCCTGCACCGCCATGAATACCCGGAAGAAACCTACCACAGCTTCTCCTACAGCCCGCTGATCGGCGACCACGGCAAAATCCAGGGCCTGTTCTGCGCCGTCACCGAAGACACCGACCGTGTACTGAATGAACGACGTCTGGCGCTGCTGCGCTCGGTTGCCAGCGAGATGGCCGGCACCCGGGATCGAACCGGCATTTTTGCGAATCTGCAAAACGCCCTCTCGCAACCGTCCCGTGACCTGCCGTTCAGCCTGACATTTGTTCTCGACGAACAGGGCGTGGCAATTCTGAGTGGCAGCAGCGGTTTTGACGAACATCATGGCGATGCCGCCCGGCAGGTGGCCAGACTGGAGCAGTCGCACTGGAACCGTTCGGGTGCGCAGCGGCCGAACCGCCTGGCGCTGCTGGACTTGACGCCTGTCTCAGCGATCCTGCCCTGTGGCGCTTGGGACCAGCCGCCAGCGGTGATGGCCATGGTGCCCCTCAAAGGCACCGATCCGCAGCAGCTCAACGGCTTCATGCTGATTGGCCTGAACCCCTATCGGCCCCACGATGCGGATTATTTAAGCTTCATCGAGCTGATCGCCGGGCAAGTGGGCTCCAGCCTGACCCGTGTCGATGTCTACGAAGCCGAGCACCGTCGCGCCGAGGCGCTGGCCGATGCATTGCAGATGCGCCAGGCCGCCGCCGATCTGCTGCATCAAGCCAATCAGCAGCTGAGCGCCGAAGTCGAACAACGCAATCAGGCACTCGACGAAGCGTTGGCGCAGCTCAAGAAAGAGGCCAGCGAGCGTGAAGCCATCCAGGAAGCGCTGCGCCAGTCGCAGAAAATGGAAGCCCTGGGGCAACTCACCGGAGGCATTGCGCATGATTTCAATAATTTGCTGACGGGCATCATCGGATCACTGGAAATGATCAGTCGCCGCAGCAGCAGCGGCAAGGTTGCCGACTCTCAGCGCTATATCGACGCCGCCACCCAGTCAGCCAATCGAGCCGCGACGCTCACTCATCGTCTGCTGGCGTTCTCCCGTCGCCAGCCATTGATTCCGCGCCCCACCGATGTCAATCAATTGATGCTGTCGATGGAGGACATTCTTCGGCGCTCCCTGAAAGAAGACATTCGCATGCATTTATTTGCCCATGACGAGCTGTGGCAAACGCTGTGCGATCCCCATCAGCTGGAAAGCGCCCTGCTCAACCTGGTGATCAATGCCCGGGACGCCATGCCCGATGGCGGTCAGCTGACCATCGACATCGGCAACGTCACGCTGGCCCGAACCGCCATTGCCAGGCAGGTCGACGCGGTGCCGGGTGATTATGTCTGCATCTGTATCCGGGACACCGGTTTCGGCATGCCGCCGGATGTACTTGCCCATGCCTTTGAACCGTTCTACACCACCAAACCTCAGGGCCAGGGCACCGGCCTGGGCCTGTCCATGGTTTATGGCTTCGTCCGCCAATCCGGCGGTTACGTACGCATTGATTCGATTCAGGGACAAGGCACCGAAGTGCGGCTTTACCTGCGCCGCCACGATCCTGTCGAGGCGTCCCAGAACCCGGCAAGCGCGGACCAAAGCTCGGCCTCGGTCAGCGGGTTTACAGTCCTGGTGGTGGAGGACGAACAAACGGTACGGGAGTTGGTGCTGGAGGTGTTGCAGGATTTTGCCTGTGTGACGCTGCAAGCGGCAGATGGGCTCTCAGGCCTGGCGATTCTGGAAAGCGAGCAGACCGTGGATCTGCTGATCAGTGATATCGGGCTGCCCGGCCTGAACGGGCGGCAGCTGGCTGACGCGGCACGAGTCAAACGTCCGGCTTTGCCCATTCTGCTAATGACCGGCTACGCAGAAAACGCGGCGCTGGCCAGTGGATTTCTGGAGGAAGGCATGCAAATGCTGACCAAGCCATTCACCCTTGCCCAGCTGACTGGACGGATTCACGCGATGCTCGATTGCGGGCAGGCGCAAACCGCCAGGAAACCTTGAGGGCTGTGCCTCACGAGCTCCCCGGCGTGGGTGTTGTCAGGCTTGACGCTGATGCTTGTCGATCTGCTCGTGACGCTCTTGCGCTTCGATGCAGTATTTGGTGGTAGGACTGATCAGCAGGCGCTTCAGGCCAATAGCCTCGCCGCTGTCGTCGCACCAGCCAAAGCTGTCATCGGCAATGCGTGCCAAAGCCATTTCCAGCTGTGGAAGCATGCGCTGATCGCGATCAATCACGTTCACCAGCCAGTGGCGCTCTTCCTCGACCGAGGCGGCGTCCGCAGGATCAGCAGGCGTGTCCAGGCTTTCGATCGCGATGCGGCTCTGCTCGATGCGCTCGTGGATTTCGATCTTCATGCCCTGCAACAGCTCGACGAAGAAAGCGTGCTGCTCGGCATTCATGTAGTCATCGGCCGGCATGGCCAGCAACTTTTCCTTTGTCATTGATTTCTCTATAAAAAAAACGTGCATTAAGGCGAATTAAGGAGCGGCTCAGCGTTGCCGTAAAAGCGCCATAGTCTCCAAGCGCCACCTGGCACTCAATTTACGAGGGGCGGCAGTCTAAGGCCGGCTTGGGCAGTCGGCAACATAATTGACGCGAATTGGTGTAACAAGTCCCGCAACAACTTGTTAAACGCGGGCTGTAACGCCTGTCCGCTGGTCGCCGGGATCGACTTGACCAGCCCATGACAGAAAATAATCGCGGACAAAGCCACTTATGTAGCCAGGTTCAAGGACCTGGAAAAGTGGTGGTGTCCGCGACCGGGTGATTCATATTCCGCGACTCTCGCCAGCGACCCCATTCTGACTGCCTGCAAGCACATCGGTTCCGAATCGCTCATTACAACAGGAGCCTTGGCCCGGCAGTTCTTTTTACGTCCATTAAAGTGGCATCTGGCCTTCAGGCCGAATATACGCAGCATCAGCAGCAAAGGTAAAGCCACTCACCGTCCCGACGTTACAAAATCACCACTCGCCGCTCTTCAGCGCTCCGGCGCGCAGCATCCAGTACCCGCGCCCCGGCTACCGCGTCATGCGGGTCAACCGGGTTGGGCCCGTTGCCTGCAATGGCGTCCTGCAATTGTCGATAGAATTCCAGCCAGCAACCACGCTCGGACGCCACGTGCTGACGGGTTTCGCCCTGCTCCAGCCAACCCCAACGCCGGGTTGCTTCCACTCCCCAACGCTCGCCTTCGGAGGCAGGCGTCAACCCCACGAGCGAGGCAGCCTCCTGACCGTCAAGGCCGTCGACGCTGTAGCAGCCTGATGCACCGCTGACCCGAAAGCGTGGGCCAGGATGATTCTGCAGGCAACTGCCCCATAAATGTGAAATCACCCCGTTGCGATGGGTCAGCGAAACGAAAAACTGATGGTCGACATCCGCGCTCGGCGTGGCGAAACCCAGCTCTGCGTACACCCTGGCCACAGGTCCGAACAACAGCAATGCCTGATCCACCAGATGGCTGCCGAGATCGCGTAACATGCCGCCGCCACTGGCTTTGCCGACAGATTTAGGGGAATAACGCTCGACGCGGGATTCAAAACGGCTGATTTCACCCAGAACGCCGTCATCAATCAATTTACGCAAAGTGAGAAAGTCAGAGTCCCAGCGACGATTCTGGTAAACACTGAGCAGCACGCCCTTGCGCCCGGCCGCATCCACCAACGCCTGCGCCTGCTCGGCATTGACGGCGAACGGCTTGTCGCTGACCACCGCGACTCCGAGGTCGATGGCCTCCAGAATCAGCGCCTGGCGAGTCGCCAGCGGCGTGGAAATCGCTACGGCATCGATCCCGGCGTCGACCAGATCAGCCAGGCTGTCAAACGCCTGGGCCTGAGGATAATCCTGCGCCAGCTCTTGTCGACGCTGCGCTGAACGGGTCACAACGCCGACGAACGTGGCGCCCGGCAAGCTGGTAATCAATGGCGCATGAAAATAACGACCGCCTTTGCCGTAACCCACCAATCCGATTCGCATGGTCCTTTCCTTCTCTACCTGTCCGGTTGGTCGAGAGCTTACCCGCTTCAACTCCACTGCATGGCCTGCGTCTGACGTGTTTCACGGCGGGAAGACACTCAAATGGGTTATTTTCTTGTACAGGAATATATATTTGTACAATTAATTGCGCATTTTTGTACAAGAATACTATGATGGCCTTATGCACCGGATTGCATCAGGGTCACTTCAAGACCCAGCCTGCCAGGGACCTGGGCGTCACGCTGTGCACCCAGTCGAGCTATCCATCATGCTATTTAACTCCTACAAGAAAGAAGTACACGACCTCCAGGAAATCATCGCCCGCCAAGCGAGCTTGTTGCAGGCTATCGACCGATCCATGGCCTCGGTCGAATTCGATCTGGATGGCATGCTTATCAGTGCCAACGACAACTTCCTCAAGACCATGCGCTACCGCCGCGAGGACGTGATCGGTAAACCACACAAGCTGTTTTGCAGCTTCGAATATGCCCGTAGCGCCGAATATCAGCAGTTATGGTCGCGTCTGCGCGCTGGCGAGTTCGTGTCGGCCACCTTTTGCAGACTGGCTGGCGATGGGCAGAATGTCTGGTTGGAAGCCAGCTACAACCCGATCAAGGACAGTTCCGGCAATGTGGTCAAGATCGTCAAGCACGCGCTGGACGTGACTGAACGGATCCAGACCGAAAGCGAGGCCAACAGCAAGCTCGCCGGTCTGGACCGAGCCATGGCGGTGATCGAGTTTGATATGGAGGGGCGCATTCTGTGCGCCAACGATAATCTGATGCGACTGCTGGGCTACAAAGAAGCTGAGCTGGTTGGCCAGAATCACCGCATGCTGTGCCCGCCCGAGCTTATTAACAGCAATGAATACCGGGACTTCTGGCAGCGCCTGAACGAGGGTGAATTTTTCAGCGGCCAGTTCAAACGCTTGAGCCGCCGCGGCGACACATTGTGGCTGGAAGCCAGCTATAACCCGGTGTACGACGCCAATGGCGATCTGCTCAAAGTAGTCAAGTTTGCCACCGACATCACGGCACGCATCGAACAACATAGCCGTGATACCGAAAGCGCCGCTCAGGCTTATCACATATCAGTCCAGACACAGAAGGTTGCCGAGCAAGGCACGCAGGTGATTCAACAGGCCGCCAGCGAGATGCGCCAGATTTCGGCGAACATCGATTCGTCGTCACGAATGATTGCCCAACTCGGCGAGCGTTCGGAGCAGATCACCACCATCGTCAATACCATTCGCAGCATTGCCGACCAGACCAACCTGCTGGCCCTCAACGCTGCCATTGAAGCGGCTCGCGCTGGCGATCAAGGCCGGGGGTTTGCGGTGGTCGCTGACGAAGTGCGCCAACTGGCTGGACGCACCAGTCGCTCGACAGCAGAAATTTCGGAAATGATCGGGGTGATCCAATCGGAAACCCAGCAAGCGATTTCCAGCATGGACAACACCCGCACCAATGCCAGCAAAGGCGTAGAGCTGGCTGACCAGGCGGGGGCGGTGATCGTGCAGATCACCGAGGGCACCAATAATGCAGTGGATGCGGTGCGGATGTTTGCCCAGACTTCGAAGCGGTAAGGCCACACGCGGTGCGGCGTCGCAGGTGACGCCTTCCCGGACAAGTCCGGTCCTACCGATCTGTGCACGCCCGGTAGGAGGGGACTTGTCCCCGAAGTGGCCAGCCCGGCCAACCGCAGCCTGCCGCCAACGAGCTAGCGCCCGTCCTGATTCCTCTCCCCCATCTTTTTGCTGCGTTTTTCCAGGATCAGATACACGACCAAGGCGATCAGCAGCGGCATGAGGAAGTAGATGGCCCGATAGCCGATCAGCGCCGCGAGCAAGGTGCCCTTGGAAAACTCATGCTGCATCAAAGTGATGAACACGGTTTCCAGGACGCCGAGCCCCGCCGGGATGTGGGTAATCACGCCCGCGATGCTGCTGATCAGCAACACCCCAAGAATCGCCGGGTAAAACGCCTTTTCCGGCAGCAGGGTATAAATCACCAAGGCCATCAGCGACCAGTTCAACGCGCCGAGGCTGGCCTGGGTCAACGCCTGTTTCAGGGAAGGCAGAGTGACTTCCTGCTCACGGATCGTCCAGGAACGACGTCTGGAAAAACGGCACGCCAATAGATAGCCACTCGCGACCAGCAACAAGGCAACGCCGATCAGGCGCAGTGACGTCGTGCCTACCGCCCAGTCCTTGGGCAATTCAAGAAAGCCCATGGAGAACACCACGCCCGCCACGAACATGTAACCCAGCCAGTTGGTAATCAGGCTGAGGCTCAGGATGCGCGTAATCGTCGGCACGTCCAGCCCGAGTCGCGAATAAAGCCGATAACGCAAGGCAATGCCGCCCACCCACGAACTGAGGTTAAGGTTGAACGCGTAACAGACGAATGCGACGGGCACGACCTGTTGGATCGACAGCTTGTGCCCGGTATAAAACCGCGCCAGCACATCGAAACAGCAATACGTCAGGTAACTGCACAGGGCAATGCCGAAAGCCAGCGCCAAGGTGCTGATCTTGTAAGACAGCAAGGCCTGTTTGACTTCCTGCCAGTCAAGATTCTTCACCAACAAAAACAGCAACACCGGCACTGCGACGAAGAAAAACACGTTGAACGCGCGCTTGGCCCATTTCCATTTGCTGCTCTGCTGCTTGCGGCCCTGTTTTGCGCCGGTGCGCTCAGAAGGTGCATCGGATGCCTGGATCATGCGGACTTCTCCTGATCGGACTGCAGATTGACCCGCATGTCATGGGTGACGCCGTCTTTTTGCTCCTGCTCGATGACACTTGCCTCGGGGATGACATCCGCCGCGCGCAGCGGTTTGAGCCGCAGGCCATGGGCGGGAAACAGGCCGGCAATGGCTGGAAAATGCCGCAGGAAGTGAAAGCTGAGGACAATCATCGGCGCGCGCCACCATTGCCCGCGGGCGGCGCCTTTCAAGCTGATCTGCTGACTGTGTGCAGCGGCCAGGTCGCGCAGATGTTCGTGCAAGTGCTGATTGAGCCCAGGATCGCGAATGAACAGATTCACTTCCAGGTTCAGCGCCAGGCTCAACGGGTCGAGGTTGCTGGAACCCACGGTGGACCATTCGCGATCGATCAGCGCCACTTTGCCATGCAGCGCTCGCTGCTTATATTCGTGGATGACCACACCTTCACGCAGCAGGAAGGTGTAAGTCAGCCGCGAGCAGACCCGTACAAAGGGCATATCAGGCTGGCCCTGAAGGATCAGGGTCACCTTGACGCCACGCCGTGCCGCATTGCGTAACTCGCGCAGAAAACGATAACTGGGGAAGAAATACGCATTGGCAATGGTGATGCGATGGCTCGCGTTGCGCATCGCCAGCAAGTATTGCTCTTCGATATCGGTGGTGTGTTCCTTGTTATCGCGCTCGCACAGCAACATCCGCGCGCTGCCGGCGTGATGCGGCTCGATGCGCAGCGGCTTGAATTTGGACCGCACGGCTTCGCCCAGCATGCCCATGGCCGAGGCGTGAATATCCGCCACGATGGGACCACGCACCATTACCGCGTAATCCTGCTTGGCCGTCACGCCGGTGTCGCTCATGTGGTCGACGCTGTAATTGATGCCGCCGATGAACCCGATCTCGCCGTCCACCACCACGACCTTGCGATGCAGGCGCCGGAACAGGTTGGTGCGCATACCCATAAACCGCGGCCGGGGATCGAACAACTGGATATGGACTCCGGCGGCAATCATCCGCCCGACAAAGGAGTTACTCAGGTCCGAAGTGCCATAGTCATCGACGGTGACCACCACCCGCGCGCCATTGGCCGCGGCCTGCAGCAAGGCCTGTTGCAGCGCTTCGCCGACCCGGTCTTCGAAAATGATGAAGGTTTCCAGCAACACTTCCTTGCGCGCCGCGCGGATGCAGTCGAAAACCCGGGTGAAATAATCTTCGCCGTTGATCAGCAGCTCTACCGAGTTGCCATCGCGCCACTGTCCGTGGTGTTTCATGTGATCGTTCATAAGGTCACCTCCACTGCGAGTGGCGCATGATCGGAGAGATGCGACCATGGCCGATTGGACAATACTTTGGGCTTGTGCGTGGTTGCATTGCGTACATAAATCCGGTCCAGCGCGAGCAACGGCCAACGCGCCGGGAAGCTCTTGGCCGGCGCGCCGAATTTATCGACAAACGCCTCATGCAGACCGGTTCCGGCCAGTTGTCCATCGGCCCGTTGTCGCCAGTCGTTGAAATCCCCGGCGACGATGACCGGCGCTGACTCCGGCAAGCGCGCCAACAGCTCGGCGAGCAGCTTCAATTGCTGGCGGCGATGCCCTTCACGCAGGCCCAGATGCACGCAAATGGCATGCACCTGACCAAAATGCGGGACTTCCAGAACGCAATGGAGCAGACCGCGTTCCTCGGTGCCATGAATGGACACGTCCAGATTCTCATGGTGGCTGATGGGGTATTTGGACAGCAGCGCATTACCATGATCGCCATCGGGATATACCGCATTGCGACCATAGGCAAAGTCGCTCCACATGCTGTCCGCCAGGAACTCGTACTGCGAGGTGGTCGGCCAACCCTTCACGCGTTGGGCGTGGCTTTGATGTTCGCCATGCACCTCCTGCAGAAACACCACATCGGCGGAAACGCTGCGCACGGCATCCCGCAGCTCCGGCAAAATGAAGCGCCGATTGAAGATCCCGAAACCCATGTGCATGTTCATCGTCAGCACGTTCAGTGACACACCGGTCGCGGTGGGGATACGTACGCCAGTCGGCGTAATGGCACTGCTCAAAACTTCACTCCTTGCAGGTCGCCCGGCGCCACTTCCAGTCCTTGAGTCAAGTCGAAGCGTTCCAGCAGTTGGCGAGCGTCATAAGGCGCCCGGACTTTGATGTCGTTGTCGAAGTAGCAATATATGTCCCGGGACTTACGCTTTGGACCGGCCTTGGCGACGATCAGGTGCGCGTCAGCGGGTTGCGACCCCTCGCGCCAGGCCTGAATCCGGTCGCCCCAGCGCTTGAGTGCCTTGTCGGTATAACCACTGGCGTAGAGCTTTTCATCGCCATGCAGTCGCAGGTAAACGAAGTCGCTGGTCAGGTCTTCGATATACGGCCACTTGCCGGCGGTATCCGCCACCACCAACGCGACCTTGTACTTGCGCAACAGCGCGACGAATTCCGGAACCAGGAAGCTCTTGTTGCGGATCTCCACGGCATGCCGCACACGACCGGTTTTCGGCATGTCCAGGTAGCCGGGCTGTTCCATGCGCTCATCGCAGCCTTTGGCGCAGGCCCTGGCTTGCTTCATGTCTTTTGGCAGCAGTTGCAGAAAGTGCTCGAATTGCTGCGCCTCGAATTTGAAGCTCGGCGGAAATTGCCAGAGAATCGGCCCCAACTTGTGCTTGAGCTGAAAAAGGCCCGAGGCAAAGAAATTCGCGACGGGCTTTTCAATGTCGTTGAGACGTTTTACATGGGTGATGAAACGCGGCGCCTTGACGCTGAACACGAAGTCGTCAGGCACTTCGGCAAACCAGCCAGCGTACAGCTTTGGTGTTTTCAGGGAGTAAAACGAGCCATTGATCTCGATGCTGTTCACAGCACGCGAGGCAAATTTCAGCTCGTTTTTCTGGGTCAATTCCTCCGGATAGAAATCGCCCCGCCATGGAACATAGCGCCACCCGGAAATGCCAATGCGGATATCACTCATGGAAGTGGTCTCGGTTTCGTGTGCGATGTGAGGCGACAGTCACGTCATATGAAGCCTGTCGCTCGCACAGGTTCCCTAACCCGCATGGCTAACCCTTACAGCGTCGCGCCTAGAGCGGGCGATCCAGCACCGCATCGTCGTCTTCATCAATGACACCCAGGCTGCCCGGCAGGGTTTCCGGATCCGGCGGATCCACATCATTGCCAATGCCTGGCTCGGCTTCCGAAAAACCTGGATCAATCACATCGCCGTCGTCCAGATCGGCATCTTCATCGTCAAGTAAATCAGGATCCGGCGGGATTGATTGCTGGGTTGTTAAAGTATCCATAACCACCTCTTTGGCATGACCTCCGACGGAGGTCTTAACGATTCGAATACGCCCGTGTTGCGCCGTTCAATGCATTTACTGACCTTCTATCGGGTCTATTTCCTTATTGTTCAACTCTCGACTTAGCCGACCGCTCATCTGCAATCCTGAACTAATCAGCACCCTTAACTACCGAAACTCAACTGCCTGTTTGAGGAGAGTCATCAATGAAATTCAGGGTTTTATTGATCGTCGCCGGCTGCTTGTCCAGTAACGTCACCTGGGGCGAAGCCTGCCAGGTATTAACGCGAGCCGCAGGCCAGGGAATTGCGGTAGTGCAGCCGCAGACCTGTTACGAATACAAAGGTGTTGCGCCAGGTACTATCGACTGGTCGTGCAGTAACGAAGACAAAGATGCTTCGCCCGCTGATAAACGCAAGATAGACGCCTGCCCCAGTGGCGCGCAGGCCTCCTGTACGGCAACCCTGACCCAGGAAGCCTTGGCCAACGAGCGTTCAACCAGCAAGGAAGCCGACAAGGACTCGACCAACCTTCCTCCCGATGCGCAAGTTGTAACCCTGTATTACGAACTTACACCGCAGGCACGGATTGATTGCGAAAGAGGTGGCGGCCAATGGAAAACGCTGTCGCCCTGAATACTTTCCGGTCCGCCAGAGCGACACGACCACTCGTCGGGTTAGTCTTTATGTTTTATAAACTATTACTTCACAACCAGCTTCTCAAGAACACGAGGCAACTGTCTCGCCAGTGCTAACACAAACAAAACTCACAGGTGAAATGATCATGCCAAACACTTCCAAGCAAAAAGACGACGACAAGACTAAAGATACCAAGAAGGGTTCGGGCAACTTTGCCGACGATCCGAAAAAGGCATCTGAAGCCGGCAAGAAAGGCGGAAAAGCCAGCTCCGGTAATTCGGGTAAAAGTTCTAACAAGTAAACAATCTGTGCACT
>Ga0247814_10000563_pt1 | contig 28364 bp, 14 predicted proteins | sample UWRJL179409R1_FD_179947 | JGI IMG/M metagenome (GOLD analysis project Ga0247814, IMG submission 179947) | Plant litter microbial communities from Arlington Agricultural Research Station in Wisconsin, United States - UWRJ-L179-409R-1 | ecosystem: Environmental > Terrestrial > Plant litter >... | reverse complement strand
CCTGTAAAAAAGAATGCAGTTATCAAAGTAAATGGTAAAATACTAAGTGATTCTAAAAATGTTCTGGGAGTTATAACAAATGAAGAAAAATCTTCATTTGTCTTAGGTTCAGGAATATATGTTGTAGAATGTGCTTTGTAAATGAAAATAAAATGATAAATTTAAGGATGAAAAGGAATAAAATGAAGAAGCTATTTTTTATGATAATGCTATTTTTGTTCCTTCCAAAAGTCGGGGCACAAACATCGGATAGTAATTACAAAGAACCGATAGTAAAAGCTATCAAAACAATTGAATCTCTTTTTAAAGTAACCATTAAAGACAAAGATGGTTTGTTGAAAAATAAGGATTTGGATTATGCGGAGTGGAGAATTCGTCAAGGCAATTTGGACGTTTCATTGACCGCCATTTTAGCGCCATTCGATCTTACTTTTTTTAAGGAAAATGATTCGACTTATGCTATTCGAAAATTTGAATACGCCAGAAGATCGGCTAATATAGGTAAAGAACGTTTGGAATTTTTGACTGATTTGTATCCCAATTTAAAAACCTGGGAAAGCAGAAAAGCTGATTTGAAACAATGTATTATCAGTTCTATTGGTCTTGACAAAGCACCACCAATGCCAAAGAAAAAACCAATTCTAACTCCAAAAAGAATCTATAAAGATTACTCTGTGGAAAATATTGGTTTAGAAATTATCCCAGGTGTTTATGTTACGGGTTCGATTTATAAACCCTATCCTTTAAAAGGAAAAGCAGCAGTTATTGTTACACCAAATGGACATTTTGGTGATGGAAGATATAGAAAAGACCAGCAATTGCGTTGTGCTATTTTGGCAAAAATGGGAGCAGTGGTAGTAGATTTTGATTTGTTTGCCTGGGGTGAATCTACTTTGCAATTTGATGCTACTTTGCATCGAAATAGCATTGCACAGACCATTCAGGTTTTAAGTGCAGAACGATTGTTAGATTATTTGGCCACACAAAAATATGCCGACATGAACCGAGTGGGAGTAACTGGTGGTTCAGGCGGTGGTTCGATGACAATGTTCCTGGCAGCAATTGATGACAGAATTAAAGTTTCGGTGCCTGTGGTTATGACTTCGTCTCATTTTGTGGGCGGTTGTCCTTGCGAAAGTGGTCGCGGTTTACACCTTTGTGGAAACGGAACTAATAATGCTGAAATTGCGGCTATGGCAGCTCCAAAGCCACAATTGATAGTTTCTGATGGTGGGGACTGGACAGCTACTGTACCGGAATTAGAGTTTCCTTTTATCCAGAAAACCTATGGTTTGTATGGAAAAAAAGACTTGGTTGAAAATGCACATTTTCCTAAAGAAGGACATAATTATGGTGAATCAAAACGCATGGCAATGTATCCCTTTATGGCAAAATATTTAGGATTGGATATCACTAAAGTTAAAAATAGCAAAGGAGAAATAGACGAATCTACTTGCGTAATCGAACCAACAGAAAAGTTATTGGTTTTTGGCACTAGAGGCGAAAAATTACCAGCAAACGCATTGAAAGATATTGATCAATTATATGCCCTTTTTGGCGAAAAAAATGAAAAAGTATATGAAGTTAAGAAATAATATAGCGAAAATTGTATTTGTATTATCGGCTTTTGTGGTAACGTTTACAATTCAGGCGCAATCAAAATCGGATTTAAAATTATGGTACGATAAACCCGCTGCTATCTGGAACGAAGCTTTGCCATTGGGAAATGGTCGTTTGGGAGCTATGGTTTTTGGAGATCCGTCTATCGAAAGATTACAATTAAACGAAGAAACCATTTGGGCTGGTTCGCCAAATACCAATGCGCATTCGAAATCATTGACAGCTTTGCCAGTGGTTCGTAAATTAATTTTCGAAGGAAAATTCAAAGAAGCTCAGGATTTAGCCACCCGTGATATCATGTCGCAAACGAATGATGGTATGCCGTATCAAACTTTTGGGAGTGTATACATTTCGTTCAATGGGCATAATGATTATAAGAACTATTATAGAGATTTAGACATTAGCAATGCTACGGCTTCGGTACAATACGAAGTAGATGGTGTGACATACAAGAGAGAAGTGTTGACCGCTTTTTCAGATCAGGTTATTGCTGTGAAGTTATCGTCAAGTAAAGCTGGTAAGATTAGTTGTAATGTGATGATGAACAGTCCTATTGACAAGACGGTTTCTTTCTCGGACAACAACGAAATTGTAATGACAGGTACCGGAACTAATTTTGAAGGTGTAAAAGGAAAAGTAAAATTTGAAGGTCGTTTGGCAGTTCAAAATAAAGGCGGAAAAGTGACTTCAAAAAATGGGGTTATAAGTATTGATGTCGCTGACGAAGCGACTTTGTACATTTCTATTGGAACTAATTTTGTTGATTACAAAACATTAGACGAAAATCAGGAGCAAAAATGTAAACGTTTACTTGAGGTGGCTTTGACTAAAAACTTCGATGAAATAAAGAAAAATCATATTGCTTATTACCAAAAATTCTTCAATCGTGTTGCATTAGATTTGGGAAGCAATTCGGCTATGAATGCTACAACCGATGAGCGAATTAAAAATTTCTCCAAACAATTTGATCCGCAATTAGCGGCTTTGTATTTTCAGTTTGGACGTTATTTATTGATTTCTTCTTCACAACCGGGTGGACAGCCAGCTAACTTACAGGGAATTTGGAATGATATGGTTACGCCGCCATGGGATAGTAAATATACGACCAACATTAATGCCGAAATGAACTATTGGCCTGCAGAAGTAACCAATCTTTCTGAAATGCACGAGCCGTTTATCCAAATGGCAAAAGAATTGAGTGTTACTGGTGCTGAAACAGCAAAAACAATGTACAATGCCCGCGGTTGGGTTTTGCATCACAATACTGATATTTGGCGCGTAACCGCTCCGGTAGATCAGGCAGCTTCGGGAATGTGGCCTTCGGGTGGTGCGTGGGTTTGTCAGGATTTGTGGGAACGTTATTTGTATTCGGGTGACAAAAAATATTTGGCCGAAATTTATCCGGTAATGAAAGGTGCAGCACAATTTTTCCTTGATTTTATGATTATGGATCCAAATACAGGTTATTTGGTCGTAGTGCCTTCTTCTTCACCTGAAAACGTACATGCCGGTGAGGATGGAAAATCGACTATTGCTTCGGGAACAACTATGGATAATCAATTGGTTTTTGATTTGTTTACCAATGTGATGAAAGCTTCGGATTTAGTTTCTCCTGATGCAGCTTTTACCAAAGAATTAGCAGCAGCTCTGGCTAAAATGCCTCCAATGAAAATAGGACAGCACAATCAATTACAGGAATGGCAAGACGATTGGGACAATCCAAAAGACAACCACCGTCACGTGTCGCATTTGTATGGTTTGTTTCCAAGTAACCAAATTTCGGCTTTTAGAACACCTGAGTTATTTGAGGCAGCTAAACAATCTTTGATTTACAGAACAGATGAATCTACAGGTTGGTCAATGGGTTGGAAAGTCAATTTATGGGCTCGTTTATTAGACGGAAATCATGCTTATAAATTGTTACAAGATCAATTGAAATTAGTCACTCCGGAACAACGTAAAGGCGGTGGAACGTATCCAAATATGCTGGACGCACACCAGCCATTTCAAATTGATGGTAACTTTGGATGTACTGCCGGAATTGTCGAAATGTTGATGCAATCTCAGGAAGGAGCAATTCATTTATTACCTGCTTTACCTACAGTTTGGAAAAATGGTTCAATAAAAGGAATTGTAACCAGAGGCGGTTATGTGGTGGATTTAGAATGGAAAAATAATAAAGTTTCAACATTGAAAGTCCATGCTAAATTAGATGGAAATTGTAGATTAAGATTGGAAAACGGCTTAAAAGCAAATGGTTTTCAGCTTAAAAAAGCCATAGGTCAAAATCCAAATCCGCTATTTCAAACAGTAGATATTAAAAAAGCGATTGTATCTAAAAAAGCGAATATCAAGAAATTCAAGCTTCCAAAATACAATGAATATGATATAGAAATGAAAGCAGGACAGACTTATACTTTTTCAGCGAATTAATAGTTTCTGCAAGGTTTTGAAAACCTTGTAGATATGTTAGATTGAAATACCTACAAGGTTAAAAAGAGACCTTGCAGGAGTAGAAACTAAATAAAGAATAGAATATGTTACACCAATTAAAATATAAAATCATCGCTTTCGTAATCCTAATGGCAGCTTTTAGTAGTTGTAAATCTGGATCAGGTCTTTCAAAAAAGGGAACAGCGGCGATTTTGAAACAGAAAGACTTTAAGCATTATGTGGATTATTTCAACACGATGGAAGACGAGAATTTAAAATTTGCAATTCCGAATGACAGTGCTTGGGCATGGATGGAAAATAACATTCCGTTGTTTGAATGTCCACAACAAAATTTTGAAGAAATCTATTATTTCCGTTGGTGGAGCGCTAGAAAGCACATTAAGAAAACACCACAGGGATTTGCTATTACTGAATTTTTGGTGGATCGTTCGTATGCCGATAAATACAACATGATTAGTTGTGCTTTGGGACATCACATCAACGAATTCCGTTGGGTTCATGATTCTAAATACATTGAGCAGGATGTGCACTTATGGTACAGAGGTAATGAGGGAAAACCAATGAACAGATTATACAAGTTTAGTAGTTGGACTGCCGATGCCTTGTACAATCGGTATTTGGTGAATAATGATAAGAATTTCTTGTTAGACATGATGCCAGATATGGTGACGGATTATGCTGTTTGGGAAAAAGACCGTCAGCGTAAAGATGGTTTGTTTTGGCAACATGATGTAAAAGACGGAATGGAAGAATCATTGAGTGGTGGCCGAAAAGTGCAAAATGCAAGGCCTACAATTAATAGTTATATGTATGCCAATGCAATGGCTATTTCGAAAATGGCTCAGATGAAAGGGGATAAAACCTTAGAAGATAAATTCAAAGCGAAAGCAGATAATTTGCAAAATTTGATCCAGAAAAAACTATGGAATTCTAAATCAGAATTCTTTGAAACGTTTACCGAAAAAGATACTTTGGCACAAGTTAGAGAAGCAATTGGATTTATTCCGTGGTATTTTAATTTGCCAGAAAAAGACAAGGGTTTTGAAAAAGCCTGGGAACAGATTAAGGATGAAAAAGGATTCTCTGCTCCATTTGGTTTAACAACGGCAGAAAGAAGAAGTCCACGTTTTAGAACTCACGGAACCGGAACCTGCGAATGGGATGGAGCAATTTGGCCTTTTGCGAGTTCACAGACTTTGACGGCTTTGGCGAATGTTCTGAATAATTACAATCAAAATTTCGTTGCTAAAACTGATTATTTCAAGCAAATGGATTTGTATGTGCAGTCGCAATATTACAGAGGAAGACCATACATTGGCGAATATCTTGACGAAACGACTGGTTATTGGTTAATGGGAGATAAAGAAAGAAGCCGTTATTACAACCATTCGACTTTTAACGATTTGATGATTACGGGATTGGTTGGTTTACGCCCGAGAGCAGACGAAAAAATTGAGGTAAATCCGTTGATTCCACAAGAAAAATGGGATTGGTTTTGTTTAGATAATGTATTGTATCACGGAAACATTATTACGATTCTTTGGGATAAAACAGGGGATAAATATCATAAAGGAAAAGGTTTCAGAATCTTTAAAAACGGAAAGGAAATTGCCGCTTCTGAAAGATTAGAGAAATTAGTTGGGGAATAAAAATACAGCGAGCCTATGGCTCTTATTCTTTTGCTTTATGAACAGGACTAAAGTCCAGCCTTACAAAATGAATCGAGCCGAGGGCTCTAGAACGTTGAGATAACGGGACATATTGTAGCAACGGATTTTAATCCGTTGATTATAGTGTTAAAAAATCTGTTTAATCTGCAAAATCTGCGAGAACAAAAAAATAAAAATAAAATGAAAAAGTTTTTTTTACATCTTACATTAATCGTTACACTTTTTACATTTTCGGCGCAAGCCCAAAACAAAATCAGTATTACAAACCTGCAATGTGAAATGCTGACGAATCCGGAAGGAATTGACATTTTAAAACCTCGTTTGAGCTGGCAGATAAAGTCGGATGTAAACGATGTAAAACAAACGGCTTATCAAATATTGGTGGCTTCCACTTTGGAAAATCTGAATGCAAACCAAGCTGATTTATGGGATAGTGGAAAAGTAACAAGCAATGAATCTGTCAATATTATTTACAACGGAAAAAAGTTGGGAGATCGACAAAATGCGTTTTGGAAAGTAATTGCGTTTACGAATAAAGGCGAAATCAAATCTACAGAAAAAGCCCATTTCAGCATCGGAATTTTAACTTATGCCGACTGGAAATCGACTCGCTGGATTGGGTATGAAAAATTGTCGAAAGATGACAGTATTTCTCAATATTCGAGATTGTCTGCGCGTTATTTGCGAAAAGAAATTGATGTAAAAAAACAAGTGAAGAGCGCCAAGGTTTACATTATGGGAATGGGCTTGTATGAGTTGTACATCAACGGAAATAAAATTGGCGATCAGGTTTTGGCGCCCGTTCCGACGGATTACACCAAAAACGTAAAATACAATGTTTTTGATGTGACTTCGCAATTGAAAGAAGGCAAAAATATGTTGGGAACGATTTTAGGAAACGGACGGTTTTTTGCGATGCGTCAGGATTACAAACCTTATAAAATTAAATCATTTGGTTTCCCAAAATTAGCTTTGCAATTATTTGTCGAATATACTGATGGAACCAAAGATATCATCCGAACAGATGATACCTGGAAATTAACTACTGACGGACCGATTTTGTCCAACAACGAATATGACGGTGAAGAATACGATGCCCGCAAGGAAATGAAAGGTTGGAATACGACTAATTTTGATGACAAAAACTGGGTAAATGCCAGATACGTTCAGGAACCGGGCGGTTTTTATGAAGCGCAGATGAAGCCGAATATGAAAATAATGCGTGAAGTAAAGCCAATTTCGATTAAGGCTACTGCCAATGGAACGTATATTCTCGATATGGGACAGAATATGGTGGGTTGGTTGCAATTGAAAGTGAAAGGGAAATCGGGAGACAAAATCACGATGAAATTTGCCGAATCGTTGCAGGCTGATGGTTCGTTATATATTGCCAATTTGCGTGATGCGAAAACGACTGATGTTTATATTTTGAAAGGTGAAGGCGAAGAAATCTGGGAACCCCGTTTTATATTCCACGGTTTCCGATTTGTCGAAATTTCAGGTTTCCCGACCAAACCAACTTTAGATAATTTCATCGGAAAAGTGGTGTATGACGATATGAAAACAACGGGAACATTCGAATCTTCGGATGCGACGATGAATCAGATTTTCAAAAATGCCTGGTGGGGAATCAGCGGAAATTACAAAGGAATGCCAATCGACTGTCCGCAAAGAAACGAGCGTCAGCCGTGGTTGGGGGATAGAACAACCGGAGCTTATGGCGAAAGTTTTTTATTCAATAATCAGACTTTGTATGCTAAGTGGCTGGACGATATCAAATATTCGCAAACACAAGATGGCGGATTGCCAGATGTTGCGCCTGCTTTCTGGCGTTATTACGGTGATAATGTAACCTGGCCGGGAACTTACATCACAGTTGCTGATATGTTGTATCACCAATTTGGAGATCAGGAAGTGATTAAAAAACAGTATCCAAATATGAAAAAATGGATGTTGTATATGGAAGAAAATTATCTTCAAAATGATTTAATGAACAAGGATAAATATGGCGATTGGTGTGTTCCGCCGGAATCATTGGAATTGATTCGTTCCAAAGATCCTGCCCGTTTAACTGATGGCGAATTGATTTCGAGTGCGTTTTATTATCAGCTTTTGGGTATAATGAAAAAGTTTGCCAAAATAGCAAATGCTGATGCCGATATTGCCCATTATGGTGATTTGGAAACAAGAATTAAAAAAGCATTCAACGCTAAGTTTTTTAATGTTGACAAAAATACTTATGCGAATAATACGGTTACGGCTAATCTCTTGCCTTTGGCTTTCGGGATTGTTCCGGAAAATGTAAAAGATAAGGTTTTCCAAAATATGGCTCACGAAGTTGAGGTGACTAAGCAAGGACACATCAGCACGGGAGTTATTGGAACACAATTTTTGATGCGTACGCTGACGAATTTTGGAAGAGGAGATTTGGCTTTCAAATTAGCATCCAATAAAACCTATCCAAGCTGGGGCTTTATGGTCGAAAACGGAGCGACTACCATTTGGGAATTATGGAACGGAAATACAGCTGATCCATCAATGAATTCTCAAAATCACGTGATGCTTTTGGGTGATTTATTGATTTGGTATTACGAAAATATGGCGGGAATCAAGAGCAATCCTGAAACTCCGGGCTTCAAGCAAATTATTATGAAACCGGATTTCAATGCGGGACTTACTTTTGTAAACGCGTCTTATGAATCCATTTACGGACTGATTAAAAGTGACTGGAAGAAAAACAAAAACACTTTAGAATGGAAAATTACCATTCCGGCCAATTCATCGGCATTGGTGTATTTGCCAACAACGAATGCTTCTGATGTAAAAGTGAATAAACAAAAGGTGGATAAAAATTCCAAAATAGAAAAGAATAAAATGGTTCTTGAATTGCCTTCGGGAACTTATCAAATAAATGTAAATAATATAAAACAATAATGATGAAATGAGCATACTCTATAATTGGTTACAAGCGCCAATAATGATATGTGAATTACATATGACCTTAAAAAAAACAATAAATAGTAACATATGAAAACCTTAAAAACAAGCCTTCTCGTTTTAACCGTAATACTTTTTGCAAGTTGTAAATCGGCTTTGGAAAAAAAGACCTGGAAAGAGGGGATTTTAGTAGATCAGTTTATATACGATAAAGCACCCTATCCTTCTTGCCATGCCGTAACAATCGTAGAAGCAACTAATGGAGATTTAGTTTCGTCTTGGTTTGGCGGTACACATGAAAGACATCCTGATGTTTGTATTTATGTAGCTATAAAACCTAAGGGAAGTGATAAGTGGAATGAAGGTGTTAAAGTTGCCGATGGAGTAATGCCTGATGGAACAAGATTTCCAACCTGGAATCCTGTTTTGTACCAAATTCCGGGAGGCGATTTGATGTTGTTTTATAAAATAGGACCAAAGCCATCTGAATGGTGGGGAGTTTACAGAACTTCTTCTGACGGAGGAAAAACCTGGTCTGATAAAATTGATATGCCGAGTAAAGATTTTTTGGGACCAATCAAAAACAAACCAGTTTTGTTAAGTAACGGAACATTATTATTGCCTTCAAGCACCGAAGGAAATGGCTGGCATTTGCGTATGGAATCAACTCCTGATTTTGGAAAAACATGGTTAATGGGAGATACCATTTCAAGAGGAAAGCAAAAAATCAATGCCATTCAGCCTAGTATTTTGTTTCATAAAGATGGAAGCATTCAGGCAATTGGTAGAACAAGAAACAGAGCTATTTTCAGTACTTTTTCTAAAGACAACGGAAAAACATGGACTGATGTAGAATTAATTGGTTTGCCAAATAACAACTCAGGAACCGATGCTGTGACTTTGAAAAACGGAAAACATTTATTGGTTTACAACCACGTTTTGCCTCCAGGAACAGAAGCTAAAGGACCAAGAACTCCTTTGAATGTTTCTATTTCTGATGATGGGATCAACTGGAAAGCGGCATTGGTTTTAGAAGATTCAAAAATCAGTCAATATTCATATCCTTCGATGATTCAAAGTAAAGACGGAATGGTTCATATTGTTTACACCTGGAGACGTCAAAAATTGAAATACGTAAAAGTAGACCCTAAAAAACTAAAAGCGCTTCCTATTAAAAACGGAGTTTGGCCTGGTGAAGAAGGAAAAGTAGTAACAGCAGTTAAGGCTGAAGAGGAGTAAATTTAAATTAAAAGATTGAACGATTAAGTGAGTGAAGAAAATCAAGGCTCGCAGTAGTTTTAACTTTCTTCACTTACTTAATGGTAAAAAAACACACTATGAAATTAATTAATTTTCAAAAGAGCTTAATCATTGCGATACTTTTTGTTTGTACTGGAACATTCAATAGCGAAGTTTCTGCTCAAACCTCAAAAAATCAACGTTACAAAGTGGCAGTTTGCGACTGGATGATATTAAAAAGACAAAAGCTAGGTTCATTTCAGTTGGCGAGTGAAATTAAAGCAGATGGAATCGAACTAGACATGGGCGGTTTAGGAAACCGTGAAACTTTTGATAGTAAATTAGCTGATCCTGTTGAGGTAAAAAAATTCAAGGATAAGTCCAAAGAGTTTAATGTTGGAATTTCATCCATTGCCATGTCTGGATTTTATGGACAATCTTTCGCAAAAAGAGAAACCGTAAAAAGAATGGTTCAGGATTGTATTGATGCCATGAAAACTATGAATGTAAAAGTGGCTTATTTGCCATTAGGAACACAATGCGATTTGAAAAAATTTCCAGAATTGCGTCCAATTATTATTGAACGTTTGCAATGGGCGGGCAAGCAAGTAGCTAAAATAGGAGGAGTAATCGCTATCGAAACTTCACTAGATGCTACTGCCGAGAAAAAATTACTAAAGGATATTGGTTGTAAAAGCATCAAGAGTTCATTCAATTTTTCGAATGCTATCGAAAATAAAAAGGATATTTCGGCTGAGCTTAAAATTTTAGGAAAAAAACACTTGGCCCAAATTCATGCTTCCAATACCGATGGTTTTTGGTTGCAAAATGACAAAGCCATTGATATGCCTAAAATCAAATCGACTTTAGATAAGATGAACTGGAAAGGCTGGCTTATTGTAGAACGTTCCCGTGATACTACGGATGTAAATAATGTAAAAGCCAATTACGGAGCGAATGTCGCTTACTTGAAGAAAATTTTTCAGAATTAAAAATAAATGCCACGAAGACACTAAGTCACAAAAAAACAATTAATCAAAACTTTGAGCCTTTGTGTCTTTGTAGCAAAACAAAAATTATAATACAAATGAAATATTTAAGCTTACTTTTTTTAGCCCTTTGTGTCACTTTTGCGTCAGCGCAAAATGTTACCATTGTTCGTGATGCCAATGCACCAAGAGCACAATTTGGTGCCGAAAAATTATCAGAAATAGCAACAGCAAAAGGATTCAAAGTAGTTTTTGCTGATAAAGCACCTAAAAAATCAAAAGATAAAGTAATTATCATTGGCGAAAAAGGAACTGATTTTTGGAAACAAAATTCTAAAAATGCTAAAATTGATGATAGTCAATTAACCAAGAAAGAAGGTTTTCAAATTAGTACTCAAAAGAACATAATTTACATTGAAGGTACTGATGCTTCTGGTGCTTTGTATGGCGCTTTAGAATTAGCCAATCGCATTAAAGAAGAAGGCAAAATCCCATCAGAAATAGCCATTCAGGACAGCCCGGAAATGGTTTTGAGAGGAACTTGTATTGGGATGCAAAAAACGACTTACCTTGAAGGTCGCGGCGTTTATGAATATCCGTATACTCCAGAATCTTTTCCTTGGTTTTATGATAAAGATCTTTGGATAAAATACCTGGATATGATGGTCGAAAACCGTATGAATTCTTTGTATTTGTGGAACGGACATCCATTTGCTTCTTTGGTAAAACTAAAAGAATATCCATTTGCTGTTGAGGTTAGTGAAGAAACTTTTAAGAAAAATGAAGAAGTCTTCAAATTCCTAACAGTTGAGGCTAATAAAAGAGGAATCTGGGTGATTCAAATGTTTTACAACATTATTCTTTCTAAACCTTTTGCAGATCATTATAACCTTAAAACTCAGGAAAGAGAACGTGTTATTACGCCGTTGATTGCTGATTATACTAAAAAATCAATCACTGCATTTATAGAAAAATATCCAAATGTTGGTCTATTAGTATGTTTAGGAGAAGCAATGAATACGGTTGAAGATGATGTGAATTGGTTTACCAATACAATCCTTCCAGGTGTTCAGGATGGTTTGAAAGCCTTAGGAAAAACCGAAGAACCGCCTATTATCCTACGTTCACACGATACAGATGCTCCAGCAGTAATGGCGAAAGCTTTGCCATTGTATAAAAACTTATATACCATGAGTAAGTATACTGGGGAATCTTTGACCACTTATACACCAGGTGGACCTTGGGGAGAAACACACAAACAATTGAGTTCTTTAGGATCAATTCATATTGAAAATGTACATATTTTGGCAAATTTGGAGCCTTTTAGATATGGTTCTCCAGATTTTATCCAAAAAACAGTAAAAGCAATGCATAATATTCATGGAGCAAATGCACTGCATTTGTATCCTCAGGCATCGTATTGGGATTGGCCTTATACAGCTGATAAAACCAAAACGGGAGAACGATTAATGGAAATGGATCGGGACTGGATTTGGTACAAAGCCTGGGCAAGATACGCCTGGGACAGTAAAAGAGATCGTACTCAGGAAATTGGTTACTGGGACAATCAATTTGCTAAAAAATATGGAACAGATTCAGAAGCAGGAAAGAATATCTTAGAAGCTTATGAACAAATAGGCGAAATTGCTCCTAAAACCTTAAGACGTTTCGGAATCACCGAAGGAAACCGTCAAACCTTATTGTTAGGAATGTTTGAAAGCCAATTGGTTAATCCGGCTAAATGGCGTGTGTATCCTGGATTCCATGAGTCTTGTGGACCAGTGGGTGAATTGCTTTTAGAGTATGCCAAAAAAGAATGGAATCATGAAGCGCATATTGGGGAAACGCCTACACAAATTATTAAAGAAATTGTACAACACGGAAAAATAGCTGTCGAAGCTATTGACAAAGCAACTCCAGCTGTTGCTAAAGAAAAAGACGAATTCAATCGTTTAAAAAATGATGTGTATTGCTACAATGCTTTTGCAAATTGTTTTTCTGAAAAAGTAGAAGCAGCTTTATTGGTTCTAAGATACAGTTATTCAAATGATATTACCGATTTAGATAAAGCGGTGCCGCATTTGGAAAAAGCTTTGGAGTATTATGAAGAATTGGTGAAACTGACTAAAGACACTTATTTCTATGCTAATAGTATGCAAACGGCACAACGCCGAATTCCTATTGGTGGAGATGATGGATTCAATAAAACATGGACTGAATTGTTGCCACATTATGAGCGAGAATTAGCTAATTTCAAGAGAAATATTAGTCTTTTAAAAGAAGCTAAAAACGGAAAAATCAAACAAAAAGTTGTGGCTCCATGGAAAACGGCTAGTGTTACTATGTTAAGTCCAAAATCAAATTCTTACGCGGTTAAAGAAGGAACAAAAGTGTATGGAACGCCAATTTCAGAATTGATAAAAGTAGCTCCGGAACTTAAAAATCTAAAAGGAATTTCATTCGTTGAAGATCAGCAAAACACTGAAGGAACAACTTTAAAATTCAAGAATGATACTCCGGTAAAATTGGTAGTGGGTTATTTCAACTCTGATCAAAAAAGGTTTTTATTGCCTCCAAGTTTAGAAACAAATGCAGCTGGAAATGAAATGGGAGAAGCCGAAGTAATTTTGGCAAATGCTATGAATTTAAAAGAATTACCAAGGGTAAATATCCATACTTATACTTTTAAAGCGGGTGAAAACCAACTGAATTTAGGTAAAGGAAGAGTCCTGATTTTAGGATTTATTGATGCAAATCAAAAAATCGAACCTCGCGATGTAGGCTTTATAGATGCTGGCGAAAAAGAAGCAGTAGACTGGTTGTTTTACTAAGAATAGAAAATTTCAAACCCTTTCAGAGTGTACTTTGAAAGGGTTAAATACATAAAAAATGAAGAGATTAATTTATATACTATTTTTTATAACTACTGTTTCCTGGGCGCAAACTCAAGAAAGAGCAACTTCATTTCGTAAAGAGATTTCGTTGAATGCGGGTTGGAAAACCACTATGGTAGATTCTCATCCAGAAGCAAAACAGGATTTTGCACAAAATTCAAATGCTGATGCTAATTGGAAATCCGTAAATGTTCCTCACAATTGGGATCAATATGAAGGCTTTCGCCAAATGAAACATGGCAATTTGCACGGAACCGCTTGGTATTCGAAAAATTTGAAAATTGGCAAACAACAAAAAGGAAAAAAACTGTTTCTATTTTTTGAAGGAGTGAGCAGTTACGCTACGGTTTGGGTAAACGGAACTGAAGTAGGTCAACACAAAGGAGGCCGAACTACTTTTACTTTAGACATTAGTAATGCCGTAAAATATGAAGCTAATAACCGAATTGTAGTCAAAGCGGCTCATCCTGCTTTTATTGCCGATTTACCTTGGGTTTGTGGCGGTTGTTCTGGCGAATGGGGATTTTCAGAAGGTTCACAACCGATGGGAATTTTTAGACCGGTGACTTTAATGATTACAAATGATGTTCGAATAGCGCCTTTTGGAATTCACATTTGGAATGACAAATCGACTTCGAAAGAAAAAGCTATTTTACACACTACAACTGAAATTCAAAATTACAGCAGTCCGAATCGAACCATTACTGTTGTCAATAAACTTTTAGATAAAAATGGAAAAGAAGTAGCTTCGGCTAAGAGTTCTGTTTTCTTTTCGAAAGAGACTAAAGAAATTCAACAGACTTTGCCTGAAATCAAAAATCCTAATTTATGGTCGCCAGAAAGTCCGTATTTGTATACCCTTTCGACTACTATTTTAGAAAAAAATGAGGTTTTAGATAAAATTACGACGCCTTATGGAATTCGTTGGGTTTCCTGGCCAGTGGATAGAGCAGGCGATGACAACCGATTTTTTATTAATGATCAACCCGTATTTATTAATGGAACTTGTGAATATGAACATCAATTAGGGCAAAGTCATGCTTTTTCGGATACTCAAATAAAAGCCAGAATCGAACAGATAAAAGCAGCTGGATTCAACTCTTTTAGAGAAGCACACCAACCGCACAATTTGAAATATCAGGAATTGCTAGACGAAAGCGGTATTTTGTTTTGGTCTCAATTTTCGGCTCATATTTGGTACGATACGCCTGAGTTCAAAGAAAACTTCAAGACTTTATTGCGCGAATGGATTAAAGAACGTCGCAACAATCCATCAGTAGTTTTGTGGGGATTACAAAATGAAAGTACCATCCCAAAAGAATTTGCGGAAGAGTGTACAAAAATCATCCGCGAAATGGATCCAACTGCTTCGTCACAACGCAAAGTAACCACCTGTAATGGTGGTGAAGGAACCGACTGGAATGTGGTGCAAAACTGGTCAGGAACTTACGGAGGAGATCCCTTTAACTATGCTGTCGAAATGAGTACGCAATTATTGAATGGAGAATACGGCGCCTGGCGTTCGCATGATTTGCACAGCGAAGGTGAATTTGCGCAAAAAGGAATTCTTAGTGAGAACCGTTTTTCACAACTAATGGAAATTAAAATTCGTGAAGCGGAATCGGTTAAAGATAAAATCGCAGGTCAGTACAATTGGTTATTTGCTTCGCATGAAAATCCGGGACGCGAACAAAACGGTGAAGGATTCAGAGCCATCGATCAGGTGGGACCCGTTAATTACAAAGGATTGTTTAGCATTTGGGGCGAGCCTTTGGATGCGTATTATATGTACAGAGCCAATTATGTATCGAATAAAATCAATCCAATGGTCTATATTGTTTCGCATACCTGGCCGAATCGTTGGGAAGCTCCTGGAGTTAAAAACGGAATTGATGTTTATTCGAATTGTGATGAGGTTGAATTGTTTAATGATGTCAACAATCAATCTTTAGGGAAATTGAAAAACCCGGGAAGAGGACAACATTTTCAGTGGAATAAAGTCAACATAAAATACAATGTGCTGTATGCTGTGGGTTATGTTAAAGGCAAAAAAGTAGCTCAGGATTATATTGTTTTAAATAATTTACCCGAAGCGCCTAATTTGAAAAGCTTAAGCTCAAAAGAAGAAATTGTAGTTTCAAAAAAGGATTATAATTATATCTACCGTGTGAATGCGGGCGGACCTGATTTTAAAGATTCGGAAGGAAATGTATGGTCAGCTGATGTTCATAAAACCGAAGCGAATACCTGGGGTTCCGTTTCCTGGACAGATGATTTTAAAAATTTACCTGCTTATTTTGCAAGTCAGCGATCTACTTCTGATTTAGTTGATGGGACTCAAAATGATGCTTTATTTCAAACTTTTCGTTATGGAATGGATAAATTAAAATACGAATTTCCTGTTCCGGATGGTGAATATTTAGTCGATTTGTATTTTTCTGAGCCTTGGTATGGAACTGGTGGCGGACTCGATTGCAAAGATTGGCGTGTTTTTGATGTATCCATCAATGACAGTGTGGTTATCAAAGATTTCGATATTTGGAAAGAAGTTGGTTTTTCAAAAGCAGTGAAAAAAACGTTCACAGTGAAAAGTAAAAATGGTAAGTTAGTAATTGATTTTCCAAAAGTAAGTTCGGGAGAAGGAATTATTTCTGCGATTGCCATTGCTACCAAAGACCAATCGGTGAAAGCAGCTGCGCCTTCGCCAAAGAATATTTTGGATGTTGTAACTAATGCGTCATTTGAAATTGGTTCATGGTTAAATATCAATCAAAAACAATACACAGATTCTGAGGTGACTTTTGCACAATTGCCGCCTAATTTGTACACTGCTGATTATATTCGTTTTTCGAATACTCAAAATACCACAGGTTCTTTTATTTCGAAAGAAGAAGCTACGGTTTCAGTTTTAGTAGATTCGAAAATAGAAACAACTTTGCCTTGGCTTGCTGATTATAAAAAATCAGAAGCAACTGCAAAAAACAGTAACGGAGATATTTTTACTATTTTCGAAAAAGAAGTAAAAAAAGGAGAAACCGTATTTTTTGGTAACAAAGGCGATGGTACGCCATCATTTACTATTGTGGTTGTCCCAACTTCCGATTTGGGAAAAGTTAAAGACGACAGACCTTCGTTAAAACTCGAAGCAGAAGATGCTAAAATAAAAGGTGGGGGAACGGTAAAAGGAAATTTCAAGTCGAGCGATTATGTTGAATTTGGAAAAAATACGCCAAATAGTATCGAATTTGAAGTGAATCCTGGTGTTGCTAATATTTACCTGATGCGTTTTAGATACATGAATATGAATGCCGAACCGATAAAGGTAAAGTTGATTATTGAAGATGCTTACGGAATTTTGATGCGAAATGATGAAATTGAATTTCCGGCGCCAACAGAGAAATGGAAGGTTTTAAATACCACTTCGGGAGGTTATATCAATGCTGGAAAATATAAAATCAGAATTGAATCGGATAACATGAAAGGATTGCGTTTGGAATCTTTTGAGTTTCAATAAGTAGAGAATAGAAAAAAGAATAAAGAAAATAGATTTATGAATTTACATAAAAGTGTTTTACGAAAAGGAGCAATAGCAATTGCATTGTTGTTTTTGGTTGCTTGTGCATCAACAAAAAAAGAGAGTAGAATTGTAGCCGATTTCAATTCGGATTGGAATTTTAAGTTGGGTGATTATCCAACGGCAATACAGGCTAATTTTGATGCGAATGATTGGCGTACGTTAGACTTACCGCACGATTGGAGTATTGAAGGTGCCTTTAATAAAGATAATCCAACCAAACAGGCTCAGGCATTTTTGCCAGCAGGAAAAGGCTGGTACCGAAAAACATTTACACTTCCCGAAGATTGGAAGAACAAAAACGTTTCAATAGAATTTGACGGCGTTTTCAAAAACAGCGAAGTATTCATTAATGGACATTCGTTAGGAATGCGCCCGAACGGATACATTTCATTTACCTACGAATTGTCACAATACCTGAACTTCGGAACCCAGAAAAACATCATCGCTGTAAAAGTTGATAATGATGCACAACCCAATTCCAGATGGTACACCGGTTCCGGAATTTACAGAAATGTACGATTGGTTGCCAGCGAAAAACTTCACGTAGCACAATGGGGAACGTATGTAACTACGCGTGGAATCACTAAAGAAAAAGCTATTGTTGATATTGATGTTGACGTGAAAAATGGTTTGGGGACCAATAAACTTTTTAAGTTAGTTTCGACAATTTTAGATAAAAATAATGTTGAAGTTGCAAAAGCAATCTCTGATGGAAATATCCCAGCAAATTCAATTTTACAAGTTAAACAAAACACTAAGATAGAAAACCCAATTCTTTGGGATACTGAGAATCCGTATTTATACAAGATTGTAACAAAGGTTTATGATGGTTCGACTGTAGTTGATACTTATGAAACACCGCTTGGAGTTCGTTATTTCAATTTCGATGCCGAAAAAGGATTTTCGTTAAATGGAAAACCTACCAAAATATTAGGTGTTTGTCTGCATCATGACAACGGTGCTTTAGGTGCTGTGGAGAATATTCACGCTGTCAAAAGAAAATTGAAAATCCTGAAAGAAATGGGAACTAATGCCATCAGAATGTCTCACAATCCGCATTCTTTGGAGATGATGAAGCTGTGTGATGAGATGGGATTTATTGTTCAGGATGAGTTTACCGATGTCTGGAAAAAGAAAAAAGTGACCAATGATTACCATAAAGACTGGGATGCTTGGCACAAACAGGATCTGGAAGATTTTATCAAAAGAGATCGCAACCATCCTTCGGTAATGATGTGGAGTATTGGGAATGAAATCAGGGAACAATTTGACAGTACTGGAATTGCTATTACCAGAGAACTGGCTCAAATCGTAAAATCGCTGGATACCACTCGTCCAGTTACCAGTGCTTTGACCGAGAATGTTATTGAGAAAAATTTTATTTATCAGTCGGGTGCTTTGGATTTATTGGGATTCAATTATAAACATGAGGATTATAAAGATTTCCCAACCAAATTTAAAGGACAAAAAATACTTGCTTCCGAAAGTGTTTCGGCACTGGAAACCCGTGGTCATTATGATATGCCAACTGATTCAATAAGAATGTGGCCAACAAAACACAATGCCCCTTTTGATGGCAATGTTGATTTAACGGTTACGGCTTATGATAATATTGCTTCTTACTGGGGAACTACGCACGAAGAAAACTGGAAAACCATAAAAAAACAGGATTTTATGGCAGGAACTTTCATTTGGACAGGCTTCGATTATCTGGGCGAACCAGATCCGTATCCATATCCGGCACGTAGTTCGTATTTTGGAATCGTAGATTTGGCGGGGTTACCAAAAGATGTGTATTATATGTACCAAAGCGAATGGAGTGAAAAAGATGTGTTGCATTTATTGCCACATTGGAACTGGAAACAGGGTCAAATGATTGATGTTTGGGCGTATTACAACAATGCTGATGAAGTTGAATTATTGCTAAACGGAAAATCATTAGGTTCGAAAGCTAAAAAAGGAGAAGAATTACACATTGCCTGGAAAGTGCCTTTTGAAGCAGGAACTTTGAAAGCGATTTCCAGAAAAGAGGGTAAAATAGTGAAGGAAACCGAAATTCATACCGCTGGCGAAGCAGCTAAAATTGATTTAAAAGCTGATAAAACGAGCATTAAAAACGATGGATATGATTTGGTTTACGTAACGGTTTCTTTGCAGGACAAAGATGGAAATCTACTTCCAAAAGCTGATAATATAATTAACTTTAAAGTTTCTGGTGGTGCTAAAATTGTTGGTGTTGACAATGGCTACCAAGCCAGTTTAGAACCTTTTAAAGCCGATTATCGAAAATTATACAACGGAAAGTGTGTAGTGATTTTGCAATCGAATAAAAAAGCAGAAAACATTACTCTTGAAGCTACTACAGCAGGGAATATTAGTTTAGGTACTGTTAGTATTAAAGTGGAATAGTAATTTTTAGTTTATAGATTTTAAAAGCACGGATTTTATTCGTGCTTTTTTGATTTAAATAGTTTTGTAAATGATTGTTTTTCAATCTATTTAAATCTTAATCCTACTAAAACCCTGCTTTTTTGAGAAGTATTTTATACTTTTGCACTTTGATTCCAGAAAATTTGGAATTATAGCAATGATTATATGAAAAAGAAAGTAGAAATTCTTGCTCCGGCTAAAAATTTGGTTCAGGGAATTGCAGCTATCAATGCGGGTGCAGATGCTGTATATATTGGTGCTCCGCTTTTTGGAGCGCGTACCAATGCAACCAATTCAGTTGAAGATATTGCCGAAATGGTCAAATATGCTCACCTATTTAAGGCGCAGGTTTTTGTGGTGATTAATACCATTTTGTACGACAACGAACTAGATGCTTGTAAAAAATTAATCTATCAATTATACGATATTGGTGTCGATGCGCTAATTGTGCAAGACATGGCGATTATGGAAATGGATTTGCCGCCAATAGTGATTCACGCGAGTACCCAGGCAAACAACCGTGAACCAAAACACGTAAAATTCCTGAAAGATATAGGAATGCAACGCGTGGTTTTGGCCAGAGAGTTGAATTTAGACCAGGTGAGAGACATTGCCGCAGCAACTGATGTGGAATTAGAATTCTTCGTTTCTGGTGCGCTTTGTGTGTCTTTTAGTGGAAATTGCTACATGAGTATTGCGGGTGGAGAACGCAGTGCTAATCGTGGTTCTTGTGCGCAAAACTGCCGTTTGCCGTACAATTTGATTGATGGAAATGGAACGACCTTATTGACGGAAAGTCATTTGCTTTCGATAAAGGATTTGGATTTAAGTGATCAGTTACCGAATTTGATTGAGGCGGGAATTACTTCATTTAAAATCGAAGGTCGTTTAAAAGATATCGTTTACGTAAAAAATAATACTTCGTTTTTAAGAAAGAAACTGGATGTTTTTTTAGAAAATAATGAGAGTTTCCAAAAAGCTTCTTCGGGTAGAACTTTCTATAATTTCGAACCAGAAATGGACAGAAGTTTCAATAGAGGGTATACGGATTATTTTGTAAACCAACGTAAGGAAAAAATTGGAAATTGGGAAAGTCCAAAATCACAAGGACAGTACATAGGTGAAATTACCGAAATCAAAGCCAATGGTTATGTGATTGAAAATCACGATAAGCTAAACAACGGTGATGGTTTGTTTTTTATCAATGAAGAAGGTATTGCCGATGGAGTCCAAATCAATATTATTGTGAATGATATTGTGGTGCCAAATACCTTTAAAAACATTGCTGTAGGAACAGTTATTTATCGAAATTCGGATGCGGAATTCAACCGAATTGTAGAAAAAGAAAATGCTGCAGTTCGAAAAATTGGAGTTAGTCTGCGTTTTTCTGAAACAGAAGAAGGTTTCCAATTAACGGTTGTAGATGAAGACGGACACAAGAGTGTATCCAATTTGGTTACTGAAAAAGAATTAGCAAAAAGCGAAGAATCTGTAATCCCGAATATCAAAAAGAACTTAGTTAAAACAGGGAATACGCCTTTTATAGTTGACGATATTGAAGTAGAATTTACTAAGAATTGGTTTTTACCAATTTCGAAAGTAAATGAAGTACGAAGAATTGCTTTGGAACAATTGATTGATATTCGAATCAACGAATACCACAGGGAAGAGTTCCAAATCACCAAATCGGATATTCCTTATCCAACCGAAAAATTAGATTTTACTTTTAATGTTTCGAATAAATTAGCGAGAGCTTTTTACAAAAGACACGGTGTAACCGAGATTGAAAAAGCATTCGAATTGCAATGGGATCCTGGAAAAGCCCGTGTAATGACTACCAAATATTGCGTGAAATATGAGTTGGGCAAATGTGCCCGCTTCCAGCGTGATACTATGGGAGAAAAAGTAAAAGAACCGCTAACGTTAAAACACGGAGAAACGGAATACAAATTGAAATTCAACTGCAAACCTTGTGAAATGGAAATTTGGGAAAAAGATGCCGAATTTGAAATCATCGACCAGGATGAACAATTGGATTATGTAAAAAGAAGATAAGTTCAAATAGAATAAAAATAGAGAAAGCTGCAACTGATGTTGTGGCTTTTTTAGCTTAACCACAAAGCTCACAAAGAATGCACAAAGGTCTCTAAGTTTTTTGATAAACCATTAAGACATTAAGTTTAGTTAAGAATGCTTTGTGAACTTAGCGTAAAAACTTAGTGCTCTTTGTGGTTAAAGAATCGCCCGATTAAGCAGGTTATATTTCCAAAATACTAATCTCAGCTCCATTTAAATCAGCGGTGATGTATATTTGACACGAAAGACGTGTAGCTTCATCAGAATAGCCTAATTGCGCCAAAGTGTTGGGTTCGTTTCGTTCTTTGATTAACGAAGCTCCTGTAAGTCCTTTTGTGGTTACAATACAGGTAGCACATCGGCCTACCCCGCCACATTCACCAAAACTTTCCAGCTGTAATTCTTCTTTCAGCAAACACATCAAATTCGGATAACTGCCATGACGTGTTGCAACCGGAATTTGAGTTCCGTTTTCAACAACAGTGAAGCTGATAGTCTTGAGTTCTTTTTCCATTTTTTTAAACCGCAAAGATGCAAAGGTTTTTCGCAAAGTTCACAAAGTTTTTTAAACCATTAAGATATTAAATTTATTTAAGAAAAGTTTTTCTGTTTTATCTTTTGTTTTCTTTGCGTAAAGCTTTGTGAACTTAGCGGTAAATTTAGATGCTAATTTTTTTAATTTTCTTAATGGTTTAAAAAAATAAACCGCAAATTCACATTGAAAAATCTGTGAATCTGCGGTTAAAATCTTTGTGAACTTTGCTGCTGCTAGATATTAGCAATATTCATTGTAAGCATCTTGTAAGTTCTCAGCAATCATTTCAGCTGGACGACCTTCAATGTGGTGACGCTCTAACATGTGAACTAATTCTCCGTTTTTGAACAAAGCCATAGATGGCGATGATGGAGGAAAAGGAAACATGTGTTGTCTTGCAGCATCTACTGCTTCTTTATCAACTCCTGCAAAAACAGTGATTAAATGATCAGGTTTTTTAGCACCTTCTAAACTCAATTTTGCTCCTGGACGTGCGTTTCTTGCAGCACAACCACAAACAGAATTTACAACAACTAATGTTGTTCCTTCGGCTTTAATAGCGTTTTCAACATCTTGAGCACTATGTAAATCTTGAAAACCAGCTGTAGTTAATTCAGCTTGCATTGGAGTTACCATTTCTTGTGGATACATATCTTTTGTATTTTAATTTGTAATTTTTGAATAGGCAAAGTTACAAAGAATCTGTCGAACTAAATGGTTCGGATTATAAAGTTTTGTTATAGTTTGATAGTCATTTTCGAAACTACAAATAGCGTCCCGATTTCAATAATGCTTTTATAAAAAGCATTTTAGGACATTTTAGTATGACTTGTATGTCTTCGATCAAGGAAGTCTCTTCATCCAGAAATTTAAAAATCAAAGCTGGATTTCCATTTTTAAACATCGAAGAGAAAATGCGAGAACCCAATTCATTTTTTCTGTCTAAAATATCCAATAAAAGCAGATCGTAAAACCAAAATTTATTTTTGCGATGGAATTTTCTAAAATCCGTTTCTTGTTGAAGAAAGGCAATTAATTGCGATGACTTTTTATCCGAATTTTTAAAAGTATAGCCCGTGCTGGCTTTGGTCCATCCACCTGCTGTGCCAATATTTAGCACTCTTTTGCTGTTTTTTTTCCAAAAAGGATAGCAAGTCATCGGGATGCTGCCTTGTTCTTTTTCGGTTATTTCGAAACTTTGAATGCCTAGTTTCTGAATGTAATTTTTAATTTCCGATTCGTATTCTTCTTTCTCTAAAAGTTCAGCCGAGAAAAGTGTGTATTCTATCAAAGCTTCATTTTTCGAAACTGGTAAGACATACATGAATCTTGTATTGCCTTTTTGGGCAACCGAAAAATCCATAAAAGTGGCTTGTTCCGGATTGAAAACCCCTTCGGTTGATTTTATATTCCAACCAGTAAAATGCTGTTGCAATACTGGAAATTTCTTTTGCTGCGCTACAGCTGCTTTGTTGTAAATGCTGTTAAAAACCTGATCGCAAGTAAATGAATTGTTTTCGGAAGCAACATAAACGTGGTTTTCCAGTTCGTTAATATCCGTTACTTTTTCGTTTAAAAAAGTGATGTTTTTTTGTTTCGAAAGCAATTCGAATACAAAATTATAAAAATCCAATCCTTCAATTTTATAATACTGATAGGGTTGTAAGTCTAAATTTCGATTAAAATTTTCATTGGCAAATAAGGCATAATTCCATTTTTTTGAAACGATGGATTCCCAAATTGAATTTTCTTTTTCCCAAAAACACCAGGTTCTGTCGTTTGTTTTTTTCGAATTGTCATCCAATAATAAAATGCTTTTATCCTTATATTTTCCGGATTGTACCATTTTATAGACCGTCATTAAAGTGGCTAAACCAGAACCAGTAAAAATATAATTGAAGTGTTTCATGTGTTTATTTGGATTATTATTTCCAAAAATAGTCAATAGCTGATACTATTGCTAATATTCAAGATTGTCAGAAATAAAAAAAGGGAATAATTCAGTTTCTTTCTTATTGTGTTTTATATATTTGCATCTATTTAAAATAAGTCTAAATAAAATGATAAAAATTTCCACACTAATTCTGGTGTTTCTTACCATAAGTACTGTTTCGGCACAGCAAATTTCTGAAACGAATATAAATAGCGAAAGTGATAAAAATACTAAAAGTCAGGATAGTATTTTAAAACTTAAATCAGCAGCTGATACTGAATTGCAAGAGGTTGTAATTTCAGCAACAAGACAGTTGGAAAGTTTAGACGAAGTTCCTTCTTCAGTTACTATTTTGTCTAAAAAACAACTACAGCAGCAACTTAGTATTAGTTCTAATCTTAGTGATATTTTAGGAGCAACGGTAGCTGGGTTAGGATTTACCACTAATAGAGCTCAAAATTTGGGGCAAACTCTACGTGGTCGCCGTGTACTGGTTATGATTGATGGTATTCCACAATCTACTCCTTTGAGGGATGGAGCTAAAGACATACGCTCTCTTGATCCTACAGTTTTAGAACGTGTAGAAGTAATAAAAGGAGCCACTGCAATTTATGGAAATGGAGCTGATGGTGGTTTGATTAATTATATTACTAAGAAACCAAATTTAGATAAGGCAATTAGCGGTTCGACTGAGGTTGGAAGTGCTTTTTCCCTTATTAAGCCTGCGGAAACAGCTGGGTTTTTCATATCTCAATTATTTACTGGTAAAGTAAAAAAACTAGATTATGTAGTTAGTGGACGTTATGAAGAAACAGGACTGTATCGTGATGCTAAAGGTCGCGTACTTTCGCCAGAATATGGAATGAATGATCTTAGAAATTGGAATGCTTTTGCTAAAATAGGTTATGATTTAAATCCAAATAACCGATTAGAAGTAATGTATAATTATTTCAAAAGTACTCAGGATACTGATTATATAGCACAAGCTGGTATTTATGGTAATTCTGATGCACCAACTATTGGAGTTAAAGGAGAACGACCAGGAAAACCTGAAGGAACACCTTATAATCATAATGCGAGTTTAAGTTATACTGGTGAGCATATTATTGGTAATACAGATATTAATGCTACTTTTTATTTTCAAGATTATCTTACGTTAATTAACTACAGTAATTTTTTCGAAAATGATGGTCAGCCTGCTACTCAAAGTAAGAAACTTGGATTTCGTTTAAATTTAAATAGTCCTTATCAATTGAATTCTCTTATATCAGGTAATGTAACTTATGGATTGGATCTTCTTTCGGATATTACGGATACTCATCTTACTGATGACAGATTGGTTATACCAGAAATGAAAATGGGTAATCTGGCGCCATATTTCCAACTTAAGAATATGTTTGGACCTAATTTAGTTTTAAAAACAGGCTTACGATTGGAGAATGTTAATATAGAAGTTCCAGATTATACTACTATTGGCATTCGTAATTTTGTAAATGGTACTTATGTTGGTGGTGGTATTGCAGTAAAAGGTGGAGATTTGGATTTCAATGCCCTTATGTTTAATGCAGGATTGCGTTACACAAAATGGTCAGTATTTAAACCTTTTGTAAGTTTTTCTCAAAGTTTTAGTGTTGCTGATTTAGGATTGGTTTTACGTGCAGCCAAAGAAAACACGGTAAGTAATACTTCGATTAAGGCTGTTAAGGCAAATAATTATGAATTTGGATTCTCTGGAGCAGTTGCTAAACTATCTTATGAAGGAGCAGTTTATTATAGCACTTCTAAATTAGGAGCTTCATATGTTTACATTGATGGTAATCCACAAATTGCTCGTTCTCCTGAGAAAATTTATGGTTTTGAGTTATCAGCAAAATACCGTCTTCATTCAAAAATTGATGTAGGTGCTAACTATTCTTTTACTGAAGGAAAACGTGAAATAGCCGATCAAAAAGTATATTTAGGTGGCGATAGAATTAACCCGCCTAAGATAGTAGCTTTTACGGTTTTCAGACCTTTGGAAGCCTGGTCTATTTTTGCGCAAATGACAAGTACAACTGGTAGAGATCGATTTGAACCAACTAATGGGGCTTATACTTATGGAACAGGACCCATAAAGTCTTTTACAACTTTTAATCTTTCTTCTAGTTATACTTTTAAAGAAAAAAGTACGATTCGTTTTGGTGTTGAAAATCTATTCAATAAAGATTATTATACTGTTATTTCTCAATGGCAGTCTAATAATATGAATTATGTAAAAGGGAATGGAACACGTTTAAATATTAGTTTTACGCAAGCTTTCTAAAGATTAAGATTGGGTTGTGTAAAAAACAATTCAAAAGACCTCAATAAATATATTTTATTGAGGTCTTTTTTATGTTTTGAGTTAGTCGGTTTTGATTTTTAATCCAATGAAAGCTGTTCTGGGTTGCGCAGGGCCGTAAACAAAATTACTATCTCGGTTTTTACCCAAATCAAAGTCCGATTGATAGGAATTAAAAATATTTTTTAGACCACCGTAAATTTCGCAATCAAAACCTAGTTTATCGCTTTTAATGGTATAACCCACTTTAGAATTGAGTTCCGAAAAAGTTCTGGTAGTCACCATTTCGTCCACCGTTTGGTTAGGAGCTCCAGCAAAATGTGCAATTTTCATTTTTCCTGTGTATACATAATTCAGGTTCATATTCCATTGTTTTGTTGGCGTAAAAGTCGCCATTGCAAATCCGTATTGGTTGGGTGTTCTTAAAAAGTCCTTGGTAGGAGCAACGCCATCAATATAAGTAACTGCTTCGGCATATTTGCTGGTTTGTATTGTATAACCTGCTTCCAGTTGTAGTTTTTTATTGAAATTAGCTCGCAATTCCAGCGTAACACCTTTTACTATGGCATCCGATCCATTTTGTTTTTCGAAAACCTGTCCGAATTCGTCTTCGCCAATATTTTCCAGAACAAACGCATCTTTTAAACGGGTATAAAAACTTTCGAGTGTAAAACCTGCAATGAAATTCTCCGTTGCTTTATCGTAGTTTATCGAACCACTAAAACTTTGAGAACGTTCTTTTTGCAAATTAGGGTCGTAAATAACTCTTGAAACGCCGCCGCCAGCAAAGGCAATATGCAAATCGGTATCAAAGGCTTGTGGCGCTCTAAAACCAGTTCCGTAACTCAAACGAAATTGCGTTTCGGTTTTGTATTTGTAAAGCAAAGCCAATCGCGGACTAGCAATGATTTTATCCACTAAATTATGTTTGTCAAAACGTACACCAGAAAGCAGGTCCAAACTCGGTAAAATTTCCCAGTCACTTTGTATGAATGTTCCAAAATCTTTGGTGTGTTGGTCGATTAAATAATTGTAAGAGGCAATTTCGTCAAAAACTTTGTCCGAAACATATTCGGTTCCAAAAGTAAGCACGTTTGTTCCGTTTAAAAAATCGTTTAGTTTGTGGTTGAACTGCAAGCCACCTTGCAAGGTTTGAGTGGTAGAAATTCCATAAGGAGGATTTATTAAGTGGTTTTCAATTTCCGCAGGTTCATCAGGAAAAATACCAGTATAATGTTTTCTGTCTGTGTTTTGCCAGGCACCATAAGCAATCAACGAACTTTTGTCATTGTTAAAATTGATTTGGTAATCCAAACTTCCTAACCAGATTTTGTGTTTACGTTCTTCAGATTGCTGTGTTAAATAAGCTGGTTTATCTGTAATCTCGCCTCCAAAACGGTATTCGTTAAGGTTACTAATACTCAATTCTATCTTTTGATTTTCTGTTGGTAACAAAAAGAAATTCGCTCCCACAGAATTGTTTTCGATTAAAGGAATTTCAGAAAAATTATCACCATTGGCATCATAATGTTCGCGTTCACGATGACTCATAAATAAAGAAACACCAGCATTTTTATTTTCATTTACTAATGTTGCATTACCATTCAGGTTGTAATCATTGCTTTTTCCACCAATATTGTAATAAGTAGAATTGATTTCGAAAGCATCTTTTTTAGGAATTTTTGTAATT
>Ga0247814_10000561_pt1 | contig 28386 bp, 22 predicted proteins | sample UWRJL179409R1_FD_179947 | JGI IMG/M metagenome (GOLD analysis project Ga0247814, IMG submission 179947) | Plant litter microbial communities from Arlington Agricultural Research Station in Wisconsin, United States - UWRJ-L179-409R-1 | ecosystem: Environmental > Terrestrial > Plant litter >... | reverse complement strand
CTGGTCTTCCTGCTGACGGCGGGTTTTGACGGTGCTGTTCGAGTCATCATGATGCCGAGCCATATCCTGTCTCCCAATGCGTGTGTGGGAATACAGAATGGGCGGCAATGGTGACAAAACGATGAAAGCATTTTCCCGGACAAGTCCGGTCCTACCCCATTCACGCACAACCGGTAGGAGGGGACTTGTCCCCGAATCGCCAGCCCGGCCCACCGCAATCCGCCTGGTCCGGCGCACTGCCAGAGCCACTGCTATCGAGGACAAGTCCTCTCCCACCGAGGCAACGCGCCCTGTGGGAGAGGACTTGTCCTCGAAAAGGCCCGAACGACTACAGATTCCGTGTGATCAATCCTCGTGGGATTTGACCGACTTGGGTGATAAACGAAGGCTGCGCAGGCTGCGTTTAACGCTTTTCAGGTGGTTGACCAGGCTTGGGCCGCGCGCCATGGCAACGCCCATCGCCAACACGTCGATCACCACCAGGTGAGCGATACGCGAGGTCAGCGGGGTGTAGATTTCCGTGTCTTCATGCACGTCGATCGCCAGGTTGACCGATGACAACTCGGCCAATGGCGTCTGGCTCGGGCACAAGGTAATCAAGGTCGCACCGCTTTCGCGAACCAGATTCGCGGTAATCAGCAGATCCTTGGAGCGACCGGATTGCGAGATGCACACCGCAACGTCCGTAGGCTTCAAGGTCACGGCCGACATGGCCTGCATGTGTGGATCGGAATAAGCCGCAGCGCTGAGCAACAGGCGGAAGAACTTGTGCTGGGCATCCGCCGCCACCGCGCCGGACGCGCCAAAGCCGTAGAACTCCACCCGCTTGGCCGCTGCCATGGCGCTGACCGCCAGTTGCAAGGCATGGGGGTCGAGGTTCTCGCGCACTTCCATCAAGGTGTGCAGCGTGGTGTCGAAAATCTTCAGGCTGTAGTCGGCGACCGAATCGTCTTCATGAATCGCGAACTGACCAAAACTCGCCCCCGCCGCCAGACTCTGCGCCAGCTTGAGCTTCAAATCCTGAAAGCCGGTGCAACCGATGGCGCGGCAAAAACGCACGATGGTCGGTTCGCTGATGCCAACGCTGTGCGCCAGATCGGCCATGGAACTGTGCATCACAGCGGCAGGGTCAAGCAGCACGTGATCGGCGACCTTGAGTTCCGATTTACGTAGCAGGTGGCGTGACTGGGCAATGTGGTGCAGCAGATTCAAGGGGGCAGACTCGATAAAGGTGCGTTGGCCGGGATGTAGCTTTCTTGTAGTTATACTACATGACCTGCGGGACGCCCAGTTAAACGAGCTCGCCCGGTCTCACACCAGTGATTGAATGACCTATCCAGCAATCATGTAGCCCTCTTCCTACCTCAGTTGCCGTCTCTGGCGGCGTATTCCTCCAAAACCCCCGCCAACGCCCCCGCTTCAATCGGCCGGCTGATCAAATAACCCTGCACTTCGTCGCATGCGTTGGCCTTGAGGAAATCCAGCTGCGTGTGGTTCTCGACACCTTCGGCGACAACTTTGAGCCCGAGGCTGTGGGCCATGGCGATGATTGCGCGGGTGATTGCTGCGTCTTCGGTACCTTCGCCAAGGCCGCGAATAAAGGCCTGATCGATTTTTACGTAGTCCACCGGGAAGCGTTTGAGGTAGCTCAGGGAAGAATAGCCGGTGCCGAAATCGTCGATGGCGAGTTTTACGCCCAGTTCACGCAGCTGCTGAAAGGTCGCAATGATGTGTTCGACGCTGTCCAGCAACTGGCTTTCGGTCAGCTCAAGCTCCAGCCATTGCGGCGCCAGACCGGTTTCTTCGAGAACCTGACGCACCAGACTGACCAGCTTGCCCTGCCGCAACTGATGCACCGACAGGTTGACCGACACGCGAATCGGTGCGAGACCCTCACGCTGCCATTCGCAGGCCTGGCGACAGGATTCGCGCAGCACGAATTCACCGATGGCACCGATCAAACCCGTCTCTTCGGCCAGCCCGATAAAATCCCCCGGCGGCACCATGCCCATGACCGGATGCCGCCAGCGCACCAACGCCTCGACCGCATCCAGCCGACCGCTGGCCAGACACAGCTTGGGCTGATAGAAAACCTCCAGTTGCTGCTCTTCGATGGCCTTGCGCAGCTGAATTTCCAGCTGCAAACGCTCCAGCGTGCTGGCTTGCAGGCTTTCGGTATAGAACTGGAAGTTGTTGCCGCCCAGGTGTTTGGCGTGTTGCATCGCCATGTTGGCCTGACTGACCAGCGCCGGGATTTCCCGGGCCGAATCGGGCAGCAGGCTGATACCCACCGATGCGCTGACCACCAGTTCATGCCCGCCCACCGCAATCGGCATGCGCAGCTTGGCCAGCAGTCGGCTGGTGACCCGCGCCAGGCTGGACAGGTTGGCGTAGGCATCGAATAACACCGCAAATTCGTCGCCGGACAATCGGGCGATGGTGTCGGCTTCGGGCAACGCGCTGGTCAGACGTCGCGCCACCTGCTTGAGCAACTGGTCGGCGACTTCATGCCCGAGGCTGTCATTGAGCAGCTTGAAGCGGTCCAGATTGATGTGCAGCAACGCCAGGCTTCTGCCGCCCTGCCGCACGCGTTTGTTGGCTTCACGCAGGCGCTCGGTGAACAGCGAGCGATTGGCCAGCCCGGTCAGTTCATCAAAGTGGGTGAGATAGCGCATGCGCTCTTCGGATTCGCGGCGCGCGGAAAGATCGGCGAAGAAGCCGACGATATGGCTCATCTTGCCTGCACCATCGCGCACGACGCTCAGCTGCAGCCATTGCGGATAGAGCTCGCCGTTCTTGCGGGTTTCCACCAGTTCACCCTGCCAGCAGCCGGTCTGCTCCAGGGCCTGATGAATGGCAGCAAAATGCCGCCGCGCATCGCGACTGCTGGCAATTTCAGTCACTTTACGTCCGACCAGATCTTCCGGCTGATAGCCGCTGACCCGACTGAACGCCTGATTGACGGTAACAATGTTGTACTCCGGGTCGAAGATCACAATGCCTTCGCTGGCGGCTTCAAATACCGTCGCGGCCAAGCGCGGCGGGCTTTGGCTGAGCGTCTGGTTGGCCTCTTCCAGCTCAAGCGTGCGTAGCGCTACACGTTCTTCGAGGCCCGCCTGCGCATCACGCAAATCGCGCTCGGCATTGCGGCGCTGCTCGATTTCCCGGGCCAGTTCCTGATTGAGCTGGTCGCTTGTGGCTTGCGCTTGCTGCAGGTTGTCGATCAGGGCCTGATTCTGGAAGCGGCGGATCAAACCGCGCTGAATCAGCCGGTTCACCTGCCAGGCGACCACGATCAGGGCGAACAACAGGATCAAACCGAGCCAGCCCCAACCGCGCAACGGCACGTCGCCACCCCAGAACAGGTAAATGATCGGCGGCAGCAGGCACGGCAAGGTGAAGGTCAGGAATGCTGTGATGCTTGCGGCGTAAGCGATGCTGGCAGACAGCGTCGCCGCGCCGATCAGGCCAAACACCCAGGCTTGCTGCTGGAAGTTTTCCGCAGGCACCAAGACCAGCGCGGCGCTGGCCAGGGTCAGCCCGCTGGCGCCAGCCCCGAGCAGGAACATTCGGCCCCAGATCGGCTGCGCCTGGCGCTCGGCAGATGCACTGCGAAAAGCGGTTGCCTGAATGACCCGCAGGCAAATCAACGCCGAAAGCCAGCCGAGCCAGATGCCCACCAGCAGATAGCGTTGCGGACTCCACAGCAGCCAGGCGCAGACCAGTCCATTGATAAACATGAACAGCGTCGGCAATAGCGAACCCTGGTACAGCAGACGTGTGCGCTCGACCGCCAGCTGGGTGGCGAACTGCTTGGAAATGTTGCGCCGGTCAGCAGCTGTCGCGTCCTCGGCACTGGAGCTGAATGTCATGGCAGATTCTTATAATGATAGGGCCTTGAGCGTGCACGGAGCATACACAAGGGTTGTCACGGACCAAACTGTCCGAGCTCATATAAATGGCGGTTAGTCAGTGACTTTGGTCGTATGCCCTCGTTTTTCGGCCGCGACGCACGCTTGTAGCTCCTGACTTGCCAGTCGTCCGGAACCCCGCGTTTATCGCCTGGTGCAAAGCATGGTTTGCCCGGTTTCGCTTGGCACCCTAGAATGCGCCGATGCGCGATGACCTCTCCCTTCTGCTTAATTCCCTCAACGATGCCCAACGCCAGGCCGTAGCTGCCTCCGTGGGTCGTCAGTTGGTCCTGGCCGGCGCTGGTTCCGGCAAAACCCGTGTACTGGTGCACCGCATCGCCTGGTTGATCCAGGTCGAGCAAGCCTCGCCCCACTCCATCCTGTCGGTGACGTTCACCAACAAGGCGGCTGCGGAGATGCGCCATCGCATCGAGCAGCTGATGGGGATCAACCCGGCGGGCATGTGGGTCGGCACCTTCCACGGCCTGGCGCACCGCCTGCTGCGGGCGCACTGGCAGGAAGCCGGGCTGGCGCAGACGTTCCAGATTCTGGACAGCGATGATCAGACCCGACTGGTCAAGCGGGTGATCCGCGAGCTGGGTCTGGACGAGCAGCGCTGGCCGGTCAAACAGGCCCAGTGGTTTATCAATGGCCAGAAAGACGAGGGCCTGCGCCCGAAACACATTCAGGCCAGCGGCGATCTGTTCCTGGCAACCATGAAGTCGATCTACGAAGCCTACGAAGTCGCCTGCCAGCGCGCCGGGGTCATCGACTTTTCCGAGTTGCTGCTGCGCGCCCTGGACCTGTGGCGCGACAATCCCGGCCTGCTCGCCCACTACCAGCGGCGCTTCCGCCACGTGCTGGTGGACGAATTCCAGGACACCAACGCCGTGCAGTACGCCTGGTTGCGCCTGCTCGCCCAGGGTGGCGACAGCCTGATGGTGGTGGGCGATGACGACCAGTCGATCTACGGCTGGCGCGGCGCGAAAATCGAGAATATTCACCAGTATTCCGATGATTTTCCTGACACCGAAGTCATCCGCCTGGAACAGAACTATCGCTCCACCGCCAGCATCCTCAAGGCGGCCAACGGCCTGATCATCAATAACAGCGGCCGTCTGGGCAAAGAGCTGTGGACGGATGTCGGCGATGGCGAGCTGATCAATCTGTATGCCGCCTTCAACGAACACGATGAAGCCCGCTATGTGGTGGAAACCATTGAAAGCGCGCTCAAGACCGGTCTGGCGCGCAGCGACATCGCGATTCTCTACCGCTCCAACGCCCAGTCGCGGGTGCTTGAAGAAGCGTTGCTGCGCGAGCGGATTCCGTATCGCATTTATGGCGGCCAGCGCTTCTTCGAACGCGCCGAAATCAAGAACGCCATGGCCTACCTGCGTTTGCTGGAAGGCCGTGGCAACGATGCGGCCCTTGAGCGGGTGATCAACGTGCCAGCGCGCGGCATCGGCGAAAAAACCGTCGAAGCCATTCGTCAGCATGCGCGCCACGCCGATGTGTCCATGTGGGAAGCCACGCGCCAGCTGATCGCCAATAAAGGCCTGACCGGGCGTGCTGCCGGCGCCTTGGGCCTGTTCGTCGAGCTGATCGAGAATCTCGCGGCCAAGGTCATGGACATGCCGCTGCACCTGATGACGCAAACCGTCATCGAGCAGTCCGGCCTGATCAACTATCACAAGGAAGAGAAAGGCGAAAAAGGCCAGGCTCGGGTAGAAAACCTTGAGGAACTGGTCAGCGCCGCACGCAACTTCGAGAGCGCTGAAGAGGACGCGGAGCTGACGCCACTGGCGGCGTTCCTGGGTCATGCGTCGCTGGAGTCGGGCGACACCCAGGCTGAAGAACACGAAGACAGCATTCAGTTGATGACTTTGCACAGTGCCAAGGGCCTGGAATTCCCTTACGTGTTCCTGGTGGGCATGGAAGAGGGCCTGTTCCCGCACAAGATGAGCCTGGAAGAACCGGGCCGTCTTGAAGAAGAGCGTCGTCTGGCTTATGTCGGCATCACCCGCGCCATGCAACAGTTGGTGATGACTTACGCCGAAACCCGACGTCTGTATGGCAGCGAAACCTACAACAAGGTCTCGCGTTTCGTACGTGAGATTCCGCCATTGCTGATTCAGGAAGTGCGCCTGTCCAATAGCGTCAGTCGGCCTTTTGGTGGCACGCAAAAGGTCAGCACCAGCAGCCTGTTCAACGGCCATGGAATCCCGGAAACCGCGTTCAGCCTGGGCCAGCGCGTGCAGCACGCCGTGTTTGGCGAAGGCGTGATCCTCAACTTCGAAGGCGCCGGCGCCCAGGCGCGGGTGCAGGTGAACTTCGAGGAAGGCAGCAAATGGCTGATGATGGGGTATGCGAAGCTGGAAGCGATTTGAACAGGTTGCGAAGTACCCGTAGGACCGGCTTCAGCCGGTCCTACGGGTAATCGCAAGCCGCCTCAGCTTGAATGTCGCTCCAGTCATCGCCATATAGATGACTACGCCAAACGGCGGTGTCCTACAGAACTTTTACCGAAGCCCTACAGACCAACCTTTATAGGGTCTTCGGGCTCTTACGCAAAAGCCGGAAACATTTGGCCACTAGCTATACACCTATGCCCTATGCAATATGGCGCGCGTGCAATCCATAAAACGGGAATACCCTTATGCAACGTTTTCTAAGCATCGCTCTGGCGCTGTGCATCGGGCTCACCATGAGCCTTGACGCCAGTGCCGCGCGTTTCGGTGGCGGCAAGAGCATGGGCTCGGCGCCGACTCACCAAGCGCGCCAAACTGCTCCTGCCACCCCTGCCGCTGCGCCTAACGCCGCCGGTCGTCCTGCACCTGCTGCAAGCGGTGCTTCGCGCTGGCTCGGCCCGTTGGCCGGTATCGCTGCTGGCGGCCTGCTCGCCTCCATGTTCATGGGCGACGGCTTCCAGGGGATGCAAATCTTCGACATCCTGATCATGGCGGTCATTGCCTTCCTGATCTTCCGCTTCATCGCGGCCCGTCGTCGCAAGCAACAAGGCCCGCAAATGGCCACTGCTGCCGGTCCGGCTGCGTTTCAGCGTGAAAGCGTTGAGCAGCCTGCGCAGAACTCGATCTTCGGTGGCGGTTCTTCCACAGCAGCCGCAGCGCCAGTGATCAACGCACCCGCATGGTTCAACGAAACCCGCTTCCTCGAAGCCGCTCGTAGCCACTTCCAGTCGCTGCAACAGCACTGGGATGCCAACGAGATGGACAAGATCTCCGAGTTCGTGACCCCGCAAATGCTGGAGTTCCTGAAAAAAGAACGTGCTGATCTGGGCGAAGGTTTCCAGTCGACGTTCATCGACAACCTGACCGTGCAACTCGACGGCCTGGATGATCGCGCAGACAAGACCATCGCGACCCTGACGTTCAGCGGCGTCTCCAAGACTTCGCGCTTTGACCAGGGCGAAGTGTTCAGCGAAAGCTGGAACATGGAACGCCCTCAAGGCGACAATCAGCCTTGGCTGGTCGCCGGTATCCGCCAGAACGGCTGATCCGCTGCGTCATGAAAGCTGCATCCAGAACCCCGGACTCGTCCGGGGTTTTGTCTTATCCGTTCGAATAGTTATTTTGAGAAAGGCTTTAGGCTACTGTATAACCCGCGCCATCAGTTTAGAGGAGCCAGGCCGTGGAAGAAGTCATTGAACAATTACGTGAAGCGAACGAACCAGTCCCGGTTCCGCTTGAATTGCCCGACGAAGACCAACTGGTAGAAGTCGAGGAACAGCTGTTCATCAACATCCCGTTCGTCTTCAAGGAGTTTCTGTTGACGGTCAGCGATGTGGTGTACGGCAGCCTTGAGCCGGTGACGATCACCGATCCGCAATCGCACACGTATTTGCCCGAAGTTGCCGCGAACGCGTGGGACATCGGCGTGCCACGCGAGCTGATCCCGATCTGTCAGGATGGCGAAGATTACTACTGTGTCGAAGAGGACGGCACTGTAGTGCTGTGGTCCGGCGAAGAAGAGCTGGTCACCGAAGAAAGCTGGGAGTCGGTCTGGCACTGGGCGCGGGACGTCTGGCTGGAAAGCTGATTCCCCGTCAGTCGGGAGCCGGCCGAGCCAGGGCAATCCTAATGCTCGGACGGTTCCTGATGATTACCCAGGGTTTCCAGCAACGCGATCTGCATCCGCGTATGCACGCGGATGAACCAACGCCAGGCGACGGCGGCAACAATCGCCGCGATGACTGCGATCAACATCAGCAGTTCGCTGGTCGGCAGAATGCTCGCCGACAAGGCCGCCAACAGCAGGAAAATCACCAGTAACGACAACAACGGGATCACCTCGGCGATCACCTTGCGCACCCGCGCCGTGTGGCGGCCGGCCATCTCCGGCTTGACGCCCATTTCCGCCAGCAGCATCGACAGCGCCTTGAGCTTGCGATACGCGGCGATCAGGAACGGCAGCGACAGCAACAAGGCTGCGCCGCAAATCCAGGCTTTCTGCAGGCTCTCATCGGCGATCCATTCGCTCATGTAGCCACCGATGCGCTCGGCGAAATAACCGCCGCTGAAGAAAATCGCCATGACCAATGCCAGATTGATCCCGACTTGCAGCAGGATCTTGCGGATCATCGACGCCAGCAACGCGCCTTCACCTTGTGGCTGAATACTGCGCAGCCATTCGCCATACATACCGAACACCCGAGCCATGCGCTGCGGCACGATCCCGGCCAGCTTGTGCGACAGCGGATCTGCGCCGCGAATCAGATAAGGCGTCAGCAGCGTGGTAATCGCCGACACCGCCACCGCGACCGGATAAAGGAAGTCACTGGTGACCTGCAACGTCATACCCAAGGCGGCGATGATGAAGGAAAATTCGCCAATCTGCGAAAGCCCCATCCCGACCCGCAGTGAGGTTTTGCCGTCATTGCCTGCGATAAACGCACCAAGCCCGCAGGAAATCATTTTGCCCAGCACCACAGCGACAGTGATTACAGCGATGGGCCAGGCGTAATCCAGCAGGATCAGCGGATCGATCATCAAACCAATGGCGACGAAGAATATTGCACTGAACATGTCGCGAATGGGTTCGATCAGGCGTTCTATTTTCAGCAACTGTCGGGATTCAGCCATGATCGCCCCGATCAGGAACGCGCCGAGAACCATGCTGTATTCCAGCTTGACCACCAGCAGGCAGAAGCCAAAGCACAGGCCCAGAACAGTGATCAACAGCATTTCGTTGCTTTCGAATTTGGCGACGTAGGCCAGCAATCGCGGCACCAGCAGAATGCCGATGACCAACGCGACGATCATGAACAGCGACAGTTTGCCAACTGTGGAAAAGACCTCTCCGGAGCTGACCGTGCCGCTCACCGCAATCCCCGACAGCAGCGCGATGATGCCGATACCCAGAATGTCTTCGACGATGAGCACGCCGAAAATCAGCTGGGCGAAGTGCTGGTTTTTCATCTTCAGGTCATTGAGCGCCTTGACGATGATGGTGGTCGAGGAAATCGCCAGGATCGCGCCGAGGAACAGCGAATCCATGGAATTCCAGCCGAAGAACTGGCCGATTTCGTAGCCGATCCAGATCATCAGGGTTATTTCGAGGAATGCGGCGATAAACGCCGTGGCACCGACCTTGAACAGCTTGCGCAGGCTGAATTCGAGGCCCAGACAGAACATCAGGAAGATCACCCCCAGCTCGGCGAGGGTCTTGATGGTCTGCTCGTCATGGATGAGCCCGACCGGCGGCGTGTGCGGGCCGATGATGAATCCGGCGACGATATACCCAAGGACCACCGGCTGCTTCAGGCGATGAAAGACGATCGTCACGACGCCGGCCACCAGCATGATCACTGCCAAATCCTGAATAAAGCTGATGGCATGCATGGTTCCGGCTCCTTGATTAATACACAGCGCAAGCCCGCTAATGCCAGGCAGTTACGCTGAAAATGCTGATGAATATGTAGGAATTAACCCGCTCCACGGGCTTTTGCAGGTTAACACCGCACATTCATTGCGAAAGCCGGTGCAATATATGGAAACAGATCGCCTTCAACGCGTGACGGCCCTGAGCCAGCAAGCGTCCCGATAACTGTTCTTTGTTGATCAGCTCTTTGTTGACTGACAGCCCGAAAGCACCGCCATAAGGTGCACACCTCTGAACCCGCCTTGATCGTGAGAACGCTATGGAACCCGGAAACGCCCAGCTGTCGATGACTGTATTGATGACCCCGGACATGGCCAATTTCTCTGGCAACGTGCACGGCGGCACCCTTCTGAAATACCTCGACGAAGTCGCCTACGCCTGCGCCAGCCGCTATGCGGGCCGCTACGTCGTGACTTTGTCGGTGGATCAGGTGATTTTCCGCGAGCCGATTCATGTGGGCGAGCTGGTGACGTTCCTGGCGTCAGTCAACTACACCGGCAATACGTCGATGGAAGTCGGCATCAAAGTGGTGACGGAGAACATCCGCGAGCGCTCGGTGCGCCACACCAACAGCTGCTTCTTCACCATGGTCGCGGTGGACGACCAGCGCAAACCGGCCAGCGTCCCGCCACTGGAACCGGAAAGCCCTGATGGCAAGCGCCGCTACATCCAGGCCCAGCAGCGCCGGCAGATTCGTCAGGAGCTGGAAAAGCGCTACCAGGAAATCAAGGACGAAACGCTGTAAACCTTGGTAGCACCGGCTTTAGCCGGGAGAACGCTCTCCCGGCTAAAGCCGGTCCTACGCAGGTATTACAACCGCACCGCCTCGAACTTTACACGCGGATGCGCGATTCGGTCCTGGGCGCGCACCAGTTCCAGTTCGTAACTGCCGCAGGCCTGGGTTTCCAGCAGCACTTCATGAACCGCCGCTGCGGCGAATTCGAAAGCAGCCACCGGCGCGTCACCCAACAGGATGCGCGCCAGGAACAGCCCGGAGGTCAGATCGCCAACCCCCACTGGCTGACGCGGAAAGGCCAGTAGCGGGCGGCGCAGGTGCCAACTGGCATCGGCAGTCACCAGCAACATCTCAAAGCCGTCAGCGGCCTTGCCGGGGTAATCCAGGTGTTTGACGACAATGGCTTTGGGCCCACGCGCCAATAAAGCCCGGGCCATGCTCAGGCAATCGAGCAGCGATTCGGGCTTGCGGCCAGAGAAGCTGTCCAGTTCCAACTGGTTGGGGCACATGAAATCCGCCACCGCCGCCGCTTCCTCCAGGAGAAAGTCACTGACTTCGGCCGGCACGATGCACCCCTTCTCCGGGTGGCCCATCACCGGGTCGCACAGGTACAACGCCTTGGGGTTGGCCGCCTTGATCCGCGCCACACCGGTGAGAATCGCCCGGCCCTGCGCCGCGCTGCCCAGATAACCCGAAAGCACCGCATCGCAATTGCCCAGCTCGCCGATGGCCGCAATGCCGTCGATCAACGCGGGAATCTGCTGCGGCGCCAGCACTTCGCCAGTCCATTGCCCGTATTGCGTGTGATTGGAGAATTGCACCGTGTTGAGCGGCCAGACATTGACCCCGACGCGCTGCATCGGAAACACGGCAGCGCCGTTGCCAGCATGGCCGAATACAACATGGGACTGAATGGCGAGCAAATGGGGTGTACGTTTCATGACAAGATCCTGAACACGATGCAAATGCAGTAATAAGAAATTTAAGTCGCGCAGTATGGCTGGAAATCATTAGAGACGGTTAAGCTGGAGACTCTTCGTTGGAGCGCCCTTTTCATGCTGACCCTGGGAAACATGTTCGTCTTGATGCTGTTTGCAACCGGCGCTGCCTGGTTGTGGCATTCCCATGGCTTGCGCGAACGTGCGCTGGAGCGGGTCAAGCAACATTGCGCGCGGCTGGAACTGGAATTGCTGGACGGCAATGTCGCATTGCGTCGCCTGACCTTCGCCCGCGATGCCCAAGGCCGCAAGCGCCTGGCGCGGGTCTACAACTTCGAGTTCACGGTAACGGGCGAGCATCGCCATCCCGGGACCATCACCATGTTTGGCGCCCACAGTGCGCAGATCGAGCTGGCGCCCTACCCGTTCGAAATCAAAACCCCGCCGCCATCAGCGCAAATCATTCAGTTGAGTGAGTGGCGTCAGGAACACAACAAGTGGAAGCAGTAACGCACGAACGCGCTGTGGATAACTTGAGCTAGAGCAAGCACGTCGCTAACTGCGCCTGCAATCGGGCCTCGTCCTGAGCCTCGCTGAAGATCAACTCCAGGCGTGAATCCTTGCGCCATTCGCTGACGTTCCACTCAACCGCGGCGCCTTCCAGACTATTGGCTGAAAACCAGCCAGCCGGGCTGTGGATAACCAGCTTCGCCCGCCGCCACGCCAGGTTTTCCAGCCACTGCTGAATACGCGCCAGGTCGAAGCACTGGCTCGGATGCCAGCGCCAGCCGATGCTCCAGCCTTCTGACTGGCTTTGGCTCAGGCAGATGGGCTGGCATGGATCGGTCCAGATCGCCGGCATCTGGGCCACGCTGTTGGGCAGCTTATCCACAACGGAGTTATCCACAGCCCCATGCTGATCAAGGCCGGGCAGCTCTGAAAGCGGTAGCGCGCCCTGTTCAGTCCAGAACATCGTTCGACTTGGCAATGCCTCGACGATGCGCTGGCGCTCGGTTTCACTCAATTGCGCGGATTTATTCAGCACCAGCAAACCCGTGTCCGCCATAGCGTCCTGCTGGCTGGGCGGCAGCGCCTGGCCTTTCGCCAATGACACCGAATCAAGCACCATCACGCTCGGCTGCACGTCCAGCACGCCTTGCCACGGCGCATCACGCAACTGCTTGAGCAATTGCGCCGGGTGGCCGAGACCGGAAGGCTCGATCAACAACCGATCCGGCCTGGATTTACGCAGCAAACGACCCAAGCCAATCTGGAATGGCGCGCCGTTCACACAGCAAAGGCAGCCACCAGCCACTTCGCCAAGTGAGATACCATCTGCGGCCGTGGCCAACAGCGCGGCATCCAGCCCGATCTGACCGAACTCATTGATCAGGATCGCCCAGCGTTCATGTGCCGGTTTTTGCGCCAGCAGATGTTTGATCAGGCTGGTTTTGCCGGCGCCCAGAGGGCCGCTGATGACGTGGGTCGGGATGTTTTGCAGCATGTGGTCGCTTCTGACGATGGCGAAATAACGAATTCGGGAAGGCAATAATGCGCGTGATCAAGCGGCCGTTGTGGCTGGCATTGATGCTGTTGGCGATGACATCGAATCAGGTCCTGGCCCAGGCGTGTCTGGTGCATACCCAGGCCGAGCGACTCGACGTGAAAGTCTGCCAGGAAAACCGCAACATTCCGGAAAAACTCTTCAAGGACGGCTTCTGCCAACCGCAGCTGGCGGGCCAGAAAGTCGACGTCACCTACTCGGAGCAATGCCCGGCGGGGGCTTTCGGCGTGTGCAGCAACGCGCAAGTCGCCAATATGCCCTATCGCGAGAACATTCACTATTACGGCGTCGCCAGCGATGCGCTGTACCTCAAGCCGTTTTGCGAAGGGCAAAGTCAGGGGCAGTGGCTGGTGCCGTAACGGCGTGCTCCAACGGACATTTCAATCCAGCCAATCCAGGCTCAGCATCAGCCGACGCCCGTCCTTGCGCGGTTGGGGCGAGCGGTGGATCAGGCCGAAGCCTTCATTGCCGATCCAGCGTTCGCCTTTGAGCAGTGCGACGTCGCCGCTGTTGATCTGCTGAACTTTCAGCACATCCTGCGGCTCGGCTTCCGGTCTGCCCAATTGGGTGCGATCCATCGCGCCCTCTTTCAGCCATTGGCTGCCGATCCCGGCGTAGGTCGTGATCAGCCGCACCGGAACGTGATCGACGTGAAAGCGCGGGCACATCGCCTTGTCCAATACCCGCAGGCGCAGACCAATGCACTTGGCGCCCAGCAGGCACGCGTAAGCGCCGACCAGCCACGACACATCGGCGATAAACCCGGAATAGCCTTCGAGATCCGCATAGGCTGATGCCAGGCCGCGCAGGTCAGGCTCGGCGTCTTCATCGGGCATTTGCAGGGTCATGGATTCGGCCAGAGGTTCGCCCAGCGACAGCAGCAACTGGCCGAAGTCCTCAATGTGCGCGGGCAATTGGCGCTGCCAGATCGCCAGATTGACGTCCTCTTCCAGGATTTTTCCGAGGATCTCCGGTTTGTCGGCCTGAACCTGGCGCACCAGCGGACGCCATTTCAACGCAGGTGCCAGCATCAGGCGGCCTCCTCGTCATGCCAAGGGCCGAATGGGTCCGGCAGCTCACCCCAGCCTTCGATTCCGAGCGCCATTTCCGCGTCGGTCAGCAAGCAATTGTCCAACTCGGCCGTAAGCTGGGCGAAGTCGATGTTCTGGCCGATAAAGACCAATTCCTGACGGCAGTCGCCGGTTTGCGAACTCCAGGTCTGCATGATCGCCGCGTTGCTTTCCTTGTCTTCCGGCCATTGCACAGCAGGCACAAAGCGCCACCAGCGACCGGCGAAGCCATGACGCATCAAGCCGCCAGCCTGAGACCAGCTTCCGGCGTCCTTGGGCTTGCTGGCCAGCCAGAAAAACCCCTTGGAGCGCAGCAGTTTGCCGTTGGTCCATTCACGATCAATGAAGCTGAAGAACCGCTCCGGATGGAACGGCCGACGGGCGCGATAAGCCGTGGACGCGATGCCGTATTCTTCGGTTTCCGGCACATGCTCGCCGCGCAGCTCTTTAAGCCAGCCCGGCGCCAGGGACGCGCGCTCGAAATCGAAGCGACCGGTGTTGAGGATTTTCGCCAGTGGCACCTCGCCCATGACCATGGCGATGATTTCTGCCTGGGCATTGAGGCGCTGCAAAATCGCCATCAACTCCTGGCGCTCACTGGAGCTGATCAAATCGATCTTGCTGATCAGGATCACGTCGGCGAATTCGATCTGCTCGATCAGCAAGTCGGTGATTGAGCGTTCGTCATCCTCGCCCAGGGTTTGCCCGCGACTCGCCAGGCTTTCGGCGGCCTGATAATCGAGCAGGAAATTGACCCCGTCGACCACCGTGACCATGGTGTCCAGCCGCGCCATATCCGCCAGGCTCTTGCCCGCCTCGTCGCGGAAGGTAAAGGTTTCCGCAACGGGTAATGGCTCGGAAATACCGGTGGATTCGATCAACAGATAATCGAAACGCCCGTCCTGCGCGAGCCGGCTAACCTCTTCCAGCAAATCCTCGCGCAAGGTGCAGCAAATGCAGCCGTTGCTCATCTCGATCAGTTTTTCTTCGGCACGGTTCAGGCTGACATCACGCTGAACTTCGCTGCCATCAATGTTGATCTCGCTCATATCGTTGACGATCACCGCTACGCGGAGATTTTCACGATTGCGCAGTACGTAGTTGAGCAAGGTGCTTTTGCCCGCACCCAGAAAGCCGGATAACACAGTGACGGGAAGACGATTTGGCATGGGGATTCTCATCGGCGGCGAGGGACAGGTCGCAAGACTTGAATGTTATAATATAACAATGCAGATACGCCAATCTTTCGCTGAAAAAGCCCATTACGCCTCACTATCCGTAGGACCGGCTTCAGCCTGGAGGGCGCAAGGCCTGACGACGCAATTGCGGCAAATGCACCGGCCTCCTCCCGGCTAAAGCCGGCCCTACGGGTTGTGTGATGAGGATCAAGCCGCTATCTAAACCTGCCCCGCTTTCTGCGCCTGCTGCCACTCCACATACGAATTGGTTGGCGGATTGCGTTGGAAATAGCGCTGCAGCCCCTCGAACAATCCGTCAGCCACAGCCTGTTGATGGCGCGCGGTGACCAGACGCTGGCTATCGCGCACGTTGGAGATAAACCCGGTTTCGACCAGAATCGACGGCACATCCGGCGACTTGAGCACCGCAAACCCGGCCTGTTCCACGCGTTTCTGGTGCAGCGTGGTGATGTCCGCCAGACTGCCGAGAATGGTATTGCCCAGTTGCAGGCTGGCGGCGATGGTGGCATTCATCGACATGTCGAGAATCACCCCGGCGAGCATCGGGTCTTTGTCCTTGAGATTCAGCAGACTGGTAGCGCCCAGCAAATCCGCACCGTTTTCCCGCTGCGCCATGAAACGCGCCGTGGCCGACGTCGCGCCGCCCTCCGACAACGCATATACCGACGCGCCGGACGCGGTGATCCGCGGCGCGGCGTCGGCGTGGATCGAGATAAAAATGTCGGCGTTGTATTTGTGCGCAACATCCACGCGTTTGCGCAGCGGCACGAAGAAGTCGTCGTTGCGCACCAGACGCACGTCGAAGCCCTTCTCGCGTTTGATCCGTTTGGCCAACAGCTGGGCAATGGACAGCACCACGTCTTTTTCCCGCTCGCCTTTTGCGCCCACCGCGCCGGGATCTTTACCGCCGTGACCAGGATCAATCACCACCATGACATCGCGTTTCGGATGGGCTTTGTCGAGCAACGGCGATGGCTGCGGCGCGGGTGGCTGCGCGCCCACCGCCGCCAGTTGCACGGGCGTATGCAGCGCGGCACCAAGGTCCAGAACCAGGCGATGGCCCTGGCTGCCTTCCGGTCCCAGCAGAAAACTGTTGAGCTGCACCGGCGCGGTCAGATCCAGCACGATGCGCGTGTCGTCACCCTGGCCGTAATGGCCGGAGCGAATCGACTTGATCGGCGTATTGGCCAAGGCCAGCTGGCTGAAATCACCGGTAAGCCGCGCGCCGCTGATGTCGATGATCAGGCGGTCCGGCGCCTCAAGGGCGAATGTCTTGTATTGCACCGGTCCGCTTAGATCCAGCACCAGGCGCAGCTTGTCATCGGTCCGCCACAAACGCGCATTGCGAATCTGCGTGGCATAAGCCCCCAAAGGCAAAACCAGCGCAGCGCTGGCCAATAACAGATTGAGCAAAATTTGGCGTCGGTGCATGGCATGGCTCACTAAAGTTGCAGAGCATCCCAGCCCAAAAAAAAGTAATCGTCGATCTAACTGTAATAATATAACATGATGTTTTAGCCCCCAGGCGGCCCCTTTCATGAATGTTGCGACACTTCCGGATATTGCCGCCCAGGCTTCAAGACAAGCTCTGCCACTGGATTGGGTCGGCATGTGCGGCATTGCGCTTCCTATCCTCATGGACGGCAAACGCCTGAGCGCCAAGGCGGATGTGGGCGTGAGCCTCGATGACGGCGCTGCTCGCGGCATTCATATGTCCCGGCTGTATCTGGCGCTTGAAACGCTGGAAAACGAAGAGCTGACACCCGCCTCCGCGCAGCGAATGCTTGAGCGTTTTTTGCAGAGCCATGAAGGGCTTTCAAACAATGCCTATCTGAATATTCACGTGGAACCACTGCTGAAGCGGCCAGCGCTGGTCAGTGCCTTGGCGGGCTGGAAAGCCTATCCAATCAGCATCTTCGCCAGCCTGAAAAACGGAATGTTCCACGTGGAACTAAAAATTGACGTGAATTATTCCTCGACCTGTCCTTGCTCGGCAGCGTTGGCGCGTCAGCTGATTCAGCAGCAGTTCGTTGAGGACTTCCCCGGCAAACAGCTTGAATCAGCTGCCGTACTGGAATGGCTGGGCAGTACCGAAGGGATAGTTGCGACGCCGCACAGCCAGCGCAGCACCGCGCAGATTCACGTGCAACTTAATGAATTTGTTGATGAATTTCCGACGCTACAGCTGATCGATCAAGCGGAGGCAGCGCTGGGAACAGCCGCGCAGACTGCAGTCAAGCGCGCTGATGAGCAGGCGTTTGCCTTGGCGAATGGGCAGAACCTGATGTTTTGCGAGGACGCAGCGCGACGGCTGCATCGGACCTTCAAGCGCAATCCCGCGCTAAAAGGGTTTGCCCTGAAGGTCATCCACGCCGAGAGCCTGCACGCTCACGACGCGGTGGCGCAAAGCTCCTGGAATGGGTTCAGGGCATAGCACTCAAGTCCGTGGCTTGACCGCCCCACACTGCTGGCCCAGCCAGACCGCACGGGTATCCATGCTGCCGTTTTGCTGTTGGCCGGTGGCGTTGAACGTGCCAATCACCTTGGTAGTGAACTCACGGTCACTGAGAAACTGCGCTTGCCCGGTGCCTTGCGCTTTCGGGCAGCTGAACTTGAAATTCCAGTTGTTGCCATTGCGCGCCGTCACTTGCTGATTGCAGCCCGATTTAGGGTCGGTCAGCGGGATGTCGTCGGATTTGACCTGGGCTTGAGTCAAACAAAACCGCACGCCTTTGCCACCCAACGTGACGCCTTGTTTTTCCATCATGCGTTCCATCATCGCGCGCTGTTCAGGCGGCAGATTTTGCAGCTGACCGAGCATCAATTGCAGATCCGGCAGCGGCTGCCCGTCGACCAGCATATTGCTGGAAGTCAGCTCCCAGAGCCCCGGTTGCAGCATTTGGGCTTGCGCCAGTGGCGCCGCCAGACAACAGATCAACGCCAACATGGGTTTGTTCATTTGTGAATCCTTGTTTCAAACGATTGATAGAGAAGACGGCCCAACACAGACTGCGAACAATGAGGCTTAGACGACAGATCCGCCAGCCAGTTGCACGGCGAATAAAATAGCGACATTCATCACAGCCTGTGGTCTGTTAATGGGCAAATGGCCCGGAGCAAGATTGCGCATGGATTATCACAGCCCGTATTTTTTCGGCTATGTCCTTGGATTCATCCATCTAGTGGGAATTGGTGCAGCCATTCATGCACTGCTGACGGTCCGCACCGCACAAGGCGCCATTGCCTGGGCCATGCCGCTGTTGTTCATCCCTTACGTCGCGTTGATTCCCTACCTGGTGTTTGGTCGCAGTTCGTTCGACGCCTACATCAAGGCGCGACGCCAGGCCAACGAAGAAATGCGCAGCGCGATCAGCGACCTCAACTGGCGGCCCTGGATTGAAGAGGCCGTGGCAGCGCGCCGCTCGCAAGCGTATGCCTCCCTGCGCGCCATGCCCAAGTTGGGGCGCATGCCGGCCTTGGCCAACAACGAGGTGAAGCTGCTGATCAATGGCGACGCAACCTTCGACGCGATCTTCACTGCCATCGGCCAGGCAAAAGACACCGTGCTGATTCAGTTCTTCATCATTCATGACGACGAACTGGGCCGCCGATTGCAGAATCTGTTGCTGGAAAAGGCCGCTCAAGGCGTGGCGATCTATGTGCTCTACGACCGCATCGGCAGTCATGCACTGCCCGGCAGTTATAGCGAAAAATTACGGGCAGGCGGTGTTCAGATCAAAGCCTTCGCGACGCGCAGCGGTTGGTTGAACCGTTTCCAGATCAACTTCCGCAATCATCGCAAGATCGTCGTGGTCGACGGCCAATGCGGCTTTGTTGGTGGGCATAACGTTGGTGACGAATACCTGGGGCTCAAGCCGCCGCTCGCGCCGTGGCGTGACACACATGTGCAAGTGATTGGTCCGGTGGTCGCGTGCTTGCAGGAATCGTTCGCCGAGGACTGGTTCTGGGCCACGCGGGAATTGCCGCCGCTGAGCCTTCCCGAGTCGTACCCGGAAGACGGCGTATTGTGTCAGTTACTCGCCAGCGGTCCGGCTGACGCTCAGGAAACCTGCTCGCTGTTCTTCGTCGAAGCCATTCAATCGGCGACGGAACGGGTGTGGATCACCAGCCCCTATTTCATTCCGGACGAAGCGGTGTCGGCGGCACTGCGTCTGGCCGTGTTGCGTGGCGTGGATGTGCGGCTGTTGTTGCCGTCGCGCCCCGATCACTACATCGTGTACCTCGCCTCAAGCCTGTTTGCATTCGAGGCGGTGCGCGCAGGCGTTCGGGTATTTCGTTACTTGCCTGGGTTCCTGCACCAGAAAGTGGTGCTGGTGGACAACGAGATCAGCGCCATTGGCAGCGCCAACCTGGACAACCGTTCGTTCCGGCTGAATTTCGAACTCATGCTGCTGACCGTAGACAGCGACTTCGCCAGTGAAGTGGAGCACATGCTCAACGACGACTTCGCCCAGGCCCATGAAATCTCCATTCAGGAAAGCCGTGAAACCCACCACCTGCAACAGCTGGGCATGCGCATCGCACGGTTGATTTCGCCGATTTTGTAGACACTACAAAACCCTGTAGGACCGGATTCATCCGGGAAGAGGACGGTACATTCAACACATAGGTGTCGACTGCAAAACCGTCTTCCCGGTTAAATCCGGTCCCACATACTTAACCCGGCTCAGAAAACCGTCTACCGATAAATATCCTCCCGCGTCCACGGCAGTTCATGCCTGCCATCGGTATACGGTTTGACTGCCAGGATCTGATGCAGGTTGATCCAGCCGCGAGTGAATGCGTAGGAGCATCCCGCCAGATACAGCCGCCAGATCCGCAAGGTTTGCTCGGGGACCAGCGCGGCGGCGCGCTCAAGGTTGGACTCCAGTCGCGAGCTCCAGTGGGCGAGCGTCTTGGCATAGTGCAGGCGCAGGCTTTCCACATCCACCACTTCCAGGCCCGCCTCGCTGATGTGGGCGCTGATTTGCGCCACATGCGGCAACTCGCCATTGGGGAACACGTAGCGGCCGATGAACTCACCCGCGCCCCGCCCGACCGGACGGCCGTCGGTATGCTTGGCGGTGATCCCGTGATTCATCACCAACCCGCCTTCGCGCACTGCACCAAACAGCCGTTGCGTGTACAACTCAAGGTTGGCGTGGCCGACATGCTCGAACATGCCGACGCTGACGACTTTATCGAAGCGACCGTCCTGGGGCAGGTCGCGGTAATCGAGCAATTGCAGATCCACCTTGTCCTGCAAGCCTTCGGCTTTGACGCGCTCGCGTCCCAGCGCCAGTTGCTCGTGACTCAAGGTGATGCCGAACACCTTCACGCCGTACTCGCGCGCGGCGAAACGCGCCAGCCCGCCCCAGCCACAACCGACATCCAGCAGGTACTCGCCGGGCTTGAGCCGCAGCTTGCGGCACAGGTGATGAAACTTGTCTTGCTGCGCCTGCTCCAGCGTTTCTTCGCCGGTCCTGAAGTAGGCGCAAGAATAGACCATCTCTTTGTCCAGCCACAGCTGGTAGAAATCGTTGGAAAGGTCGTAGTGATAGGAAATCGACGCCGCATCGGTGGCTTTGTCGTGTTGAGTCGACGAGTGAAATTCGCCGTCTTCATCGTCAACCAGCGCCTGGCTGAGTTCGTCGCAGACCCTGACCACTTCACTGATCGAGCCTTCCATCTCCAGTCGGCCTTCGACGAATGCGCTGCCGAGCAGGTCGAGGCTTGGATGGGTGAATTCGGAAACCAGCCGGGGATCCTTGACGACGATGGTCACGCTGGGCGCGGGTCCCAGATCCAGCTCATGGCCGTCCCAGAGCTTGAGACGCAGCGGTAAATGAAGATTCTGTAAGGCCGGTGGAAGTTGCGCGAGCATTTGAGTTAACCCCCTGATCCAGAAACTCGAAAAGGGTAGTCCAATTCCATCCCGAATTAACGGGCTGAAAGGCTATAGGCTTTATAGCAAAACTATAAAAATCGACTTCCGGGAACGGCCTTGTGCCCACTGATACGAGCCCACATTGCAGCCTTGTATTGAACACCCTTACCTTGAATGACCCCTAATTTGTAACAGAGTTCTTCAAAGCTCAAGCGAATTTTTATACTTAGCCCACTGCTCTAGCTCAAGCCTTTGCGCGAACACAACGGTTTTTCAGGCCTGTGGCGTTGTATCCAACTTTAGTAGTGGCTCCTGAAAACGCAACAATCTGCCCGCGTTGCCCAGCACCAGCAGCGTGCTCAGATTGTGCAGAATGGCGGCAACCATCGCCCCGGCCGCGCCCAACAGACCAAAGGCTGCGAAGGCCACGATGGCCAGCGTCCAGCCTAGCCCGATGATCACGTTGACCTGCAGGGTTCGCCGACACTGGCGGCTCAAGCGCACGCAAGTGCCCAGGCGGCGCAAGTCGCTGCCGATCAGCACGATGTCCGCCGACGCCAGCGCGATATCAGCACCACCCGCGCCCATCGCCACACCGACCACACCAGCTTTCAGGGCCAGCGAATCATTGATGCCGTCGCCCACCACCATAGGCCGGAAACCGCTGGCGATTTCGCCGCGTACGCGGGTGAGTTTGTCTTCCGGCAATGCCTGGGATTCCACATCAGCAATGCCGACTTCCAGCGCCAGGCTGTCGGCCACGGTTTTGCGATCCCCGGTCAGCAGCAGTTGCCGGCCCATACCCAACTCCCGCAGCTCAGCCAAGGCAAAACGCGCTTCCGGCTTGAGGCTATCCGCCAGCAATAGCCAGGCGAGGAACACGCCGTCCATTGCCAGGCCAGCAATAGGTCCGTCGTGATTGGGCACGGCTGAGGTGGGGATGTTCAGCTGTTCGAACAACTCGGGACGACCCAGCGCAGCTTCGCCGTGCTCGGTGAACGCGATCACGCCCAAGCCTTGCCGCTCACGAATATCGCTCAAGGCCAGCAGTTGATCCTTGCTCACCAGACCGGCCAGCGCGCGGCTGACCGGATGGCTGCTCGCCGAGCCGAGACTGGCGGCCAGCGGCAGCAAGTCCGAGCGCTCGAGGCCAACCGCCTGAATGGACTCCAGGCGCAGCGTGCCAAACGTCAGCGTGCCGGTTTTATCCACCACCAGCGAAGTCAGATCAGCCAGCTCTTCGAGAAAGGCCGAGCTGCGAATCAGAATCCCGTGACGCGCCGCCACAGCAATCCCGGCAATGGCCGTCGCCGGAGCCGACAACACCAAGGCGCACGGACACGCCGCCACCAATACCGCCAACATGGCCTGGGCATTGTTGGTGATGAACCAGGTCACGGCGGCAATCAGCAGCACCAAAACCATGTAGCTGCCAGCGTAGCGTTCCAGCAGCCGGGTGATCGGCGGCTTGGAACGCTCGGCGCTTTGCATCAGTGCAATCACTTTGCCCAGCGTCGATTCATTGCCGATGCGCGTCACTTCGATGCGCAGCAAGCCGTCGAGATTGATCGCGCCACCGAACACTTCGATACCCGCCCTCGCCTCCAGCGGCACGGATTCGCCCGTGATCGGCGCGGTGTCGAGGCTGGCCTGCCCGGAAATCACCAGGCCGTCGGCGGGGACACGATCCCCGGCGCGGACTTCCACTTGATCCCCCGCCACCAGCGTCGAGTTATCCACTTCGCGAATGCTGCCGTCGGCGTCGATCAGCCGCGCATGGCTGCGGGTCAAACGGCCCAACGCCTGAATCGCTTCCTGGGAGCCAATCACGCTGCGCTCTTCCAGTACATGGCCAAAAATCATGATGATCGGCAGCAACGCGGCGGTCATCAAATCACCGGTTGCCCACGCGCCCAGCATTGCCAGCGCGATCAGTTGATCGGTGATGCCGTGCAGGCTTGGATGCCGCAGGCTGTGCCATCCGGCGCTGACCACCGGAATCGCCACCAGCAAGGAGGCAGCGCCCAACAGCAATTGACTGACGCCGGTTTGTTCCGGCGCGACAAATCGCCAGACCAACCCGAGTCCGAGCAAGCCCAAGGCGAGCATCGCCAAGGTCAGTTGCCGGGCCGCGCTGCGTTGTTCCGCGCCGCTGAGCATACTGCCCGCAGGTTGCGGCGCGGCATGCTTGTGATCGTGAACGGCTTCGCCAGTCATTTTTCTGCTCCCTGAATAATCAGGCGGGAATCGTCTTTGGGATCAACCGTGGTCACGGAACCGGCCTGACCGAGGATCTTCGGCACCCGTTCGCGATAGATGCGTTGCAGCAAACCGGGGTCGCTCTGGTTTTGAATTGACTGCGCGAGGCTGGTCACCGTGGCGGTGTCGGTCTGAGCCTTGGCCAGGCGTTCCGAGGCCTGAGCATGGGCGACTTGCAGCGTGCGGTCAGCTTGTTGATTGGCCGACTGATTGAGCTTTTCCGCATCGTTGCGCGCGTTGGCGACGGCTTGATCGGCGAGCTGGCTGGCAGTCAGTACCGCGTTGAAGGCATTGACCGCCGCCGTAGGCAAACTCGATTGCACATCGACCCGCGCCACTTCGATGCCGATGCCCACGCCGGTGGCGTTGAGTTCAGCCAGACGCCGATTGATGCCGCGCACCAGATCGCCGCGCAGCCGCTCCCGACGCTCGGCGGCCTTGCTGTCTGCAGTCACCAGCTCGGGCCGGGCAACCAGAATCGTGTCCAGATCCCGCGCCGCAGTCAGCGCCACGGCGCTGCGATTAACCAGGCGATCCAGCGCCGGCAACACATGATCGCCTTGCAGCACGAAGGCGTAAGGGTCGGTCACCTTGTAGTACACCGTGACGTCCAGCTGTACGACACCGGCGTCACCGGTCAGCAGAAAACCGGAACCGGCCAGCGCATCGCTCATCGGCGCGGCAAAACTCGCAACCCGATCAGCCTGCACCGCCTGGAACGAACGCAGCAGGGTTTCGACCCGACGCTCAATCACTCGATCCGCCGAAGGCAGTAACACCACTTGCTCGAAAGGCTGCGGCCAGGCGGTCAGCAAACCGGCGTTCTGGATGCGCTCCAGGGCGCCGAGCCGCAACACCACCGCGCGGTTCTGCGGATCGATCTGCCGCACATTGGACAACGCCCAACCCAGCGCGGCCAGCAGCGTCACGCCATACAAGGCTATGAACGCCAGCCGACTGGCTTGCAGCCAAGGGCTGTTCACTGGCGGCCGCTCAACCTGTTCGTTGATGGCTCCGGGCTCACTCATGGCTGCGATCCGCTCTTGTTATCCAGCGTCGGCGGGCCGTCGACCAGCACCCGGAATGGCGCCGCGTCGGTGCGCAGAATCAACTTGGTGCCCGGCGTAACGATGGTGCCCAGTGTGTCCAGCGAGCGCAGCAGGTTATAAAGCTGCGGTGAACCGGCGTAGGCGCGGCCGTAGATCTGCGCGGCCTCGACCCGGGATTGCGCTTCGATATCCGCCGCCTTGACCGTCGCATCCGCCTCGACAATACGTGCGTCGCGTTCAGCGGCCGAGCGAATCTGCGCCGCTTCACGCTTCCCCACGGCAGTGCGTTCAGTGGCGATGGTTTCACGCTCGGCGCGCATGCGGTCAACCGTGGCGTTGAGGGTGACCGAAGGCAATGTCAGACGCTCGACGCCGACTTGCAGGACGCGCACGCCATAAGTCGTCAGCAACTGCTGATCGATCTGCTGGCGCAGCTGGTTTTCGAAATCGGCTATTCGCACCTGGCTGGCATCGGTATTGACCAGACTCGACAGATCGAAGCTGCTCGCCGTGGTTTCCAGCGCCGAGCCGACGAAAGTGCGGATCTGCCGGGCGGCTTCGTCCGGCTGGTTCTGCACGGCGCGCATGAAGCGTTGCACGTTGTCCGGATCGCCTTGCACCTGCCAGGCCACATACGCCTGAACGATAATGCGCAGGCCGTCGCGCGTACCGACGTCCTGCAGGCCGCTGGACGTGGTGCGCAGGCGCAGGTCAACGGGAATCGTCGCCTCGAACGGCGCCGGCCAGCGCCAGCTCAGACCCGGCTCCAGCAGCACGCGGGACGGATTGCCAAAGCGCGTGATGACCGTGGCTTCGCCCGAGCGCACTTGCACCAGGCTGGCCGCAGCGACCGCGAAAGCAATCAACACCGCCGCCAATGCCGCGCGCCGCCAGGGGAACGCCGCAGGGCCAGCGCCTTCGCCATGGTGATGGCCGTGATGATGGCCGCTGTGATCGTGTCCGGCGTGATCGTGATGATCGTGGTTATGAAACAGACTCAAGGGTCGACTCCTTATTGAACGGCTTTACTCGGCGCCGTTGGGTCTGCCGGTAGAGTGAAAGTACGCAGGTCGATGGTCGGCGCATTGTTCGCGCCGCCCAGACGGTGATCGAGCACCAGCAATTTGGCGTGGGCCAGGCCCTGGCTGAGTTGGGTCAGATACTGTTCCAGCAGGAAGGCTTGCCCGGCCTTGGCGAAACCCTGACGCTCGGCGCTGAAGCGCAGATCCGCACCTTGCGCCGCAGCCATGACTTCCCGGGCATTGGCCGTGGCCTGATCCCGCGCGATGCTGGCATTGAGTTGCGCCACGTTGGCCTTGTCGCTGGCCGCACCGCGCTCCCGGGAAATCAGCGCCTGGGCACTGATCTGCGCGGCTTGCACCGCGTGATAGGCATTGGCCGCGCCCGCTGGGGGATGGATGGCTTCGACCACTGTGGCGAGGATTTCCACGCCGCTGTCCAATTGCTTGAGATCAGCCTGCACCGCTTTGCCAATATCGTCGGCGAGCCCGGCGCGTTGTTCGCCGAGCAGTTCGTCGAGGGTTCGCGAGGCAAAGTCATGCACCAACACGCGGCTGGCGGTGCTGCGGATCAAGGTCGGCACATCGGCGGCGTTATAAGTCGCGGCCATGGCGGCTTGATCGGTCAGGCCGATGCGATAGACAAAACGCACGTCCATGTTGACGATCTGAAAGCCCTGCTTGGCCCCGGCACTGCTGGCGATCACCTGGGATTTCTCGTTGATGTGGCTGGCGTCCCACAACCGATTGGCGGTCAGCGGCGGCGGACCTTCGGCGGGGTCTTGCACTTGTTCGAGAGCGCTGGAATCGGAAACGCTGGTCGCCAATTCATGCACCACGCCGTTTTCCACCGCGATCACCCGCCCGAACGGCCAAGGCAACCCGGCATGCAGGCCGGGGCCAAAAACCTCCACCGGCTTACCGAAACGCTCGTAGATGCCTCGGCCCTGCATAGGGATTTCATGCACCCCGCTGAGCACCCAACCCAGCGCCGTCACCAGCGCCAGCACCGGAAGAAAGGCGCGACGCATGTAGGTAAACGCCCAAATCTGCCGCAGATCGATGCCGAAACGATTGTGCAATTCATACTGCAAGGCCAACAGCGGTTGCGGCGGCCAGCGCAGCAGACCGGCGACAAAACTGCTGGCAGTCAGACGCGGCTCAAGCCGCTCATTACGCGGGCTGAATAACGACAGCGCAGCACGCAGCAGGAATTCAACGGCCACCAACCCAGGCAGCAGACCAATCAACACCGCCAGTCGCGCCGGCCAGACGCGGTCGGCACTGGAGAAAAACAGACACAGCGCGCCCACCAGCAACACCGCAATCACCACGCGGGTCAGCTGCGCCAGTTGCCCGGCTTCCGGCCATTCGGCGGCAAGCTCGGAGCTGAATTGGCGTTCAAGTACCAACAAGCCAAACGCCAGCAGCAAAATCGCGCCGCCCGCCAGATTGCCCAGTTGCGAGAGATTGCTGCCCGGCAGCGTCAGGTTCCAGATCAGCTGAATACTGATCAACGCCAGCAACGCCCAGCCGCCAAGCCACAACGTCGGCTTGCCGATCTGGGCGACCAGCGTCGTTCCGCTGCCGCTGATGCGCGCCAGCAGGCGCTCATACCAGCCGCTATCTTCCGCAGCGCCTTGCACAGTGATGAGGGGAGCAGCGCTGCCTAGCGCCCGCGCGCGCCACAAAGCGACGCCCTGCGCCGACTGCAACCCGGCAGCGAGCAGCAACAATGCAGCCGCGCCAGTGGTCAACACCGCCGTCCACAAGGAGTTAGGCGAGAACAGATCAACGAACAACGACAACACCAACCCGACGCCGCCCAAACCGGCGGCCAGCCACATCAGCCGCGAAAGCCGCGCCGCCTGCACCGCCGCTCTTTGAAACCTCGGCAAGCCATCCAGCCTGTCGTGCTCAACATCCAGATCAACCCGCATCACTACCCCAAAACTTGCTGAATGTTGCTGTGGTCAATAAAGGCGTTACGATATAACAGAAATGGTGAAATTTTTGTTTGGCTTTGATTCGTGAACATAGAGCAGTCGCGAGAACTAACCAGAACATTCCTACAAAATGTTCGGCCTGGCACCTACTTACACACCAGCCATCTAGACGCAAAGTTCTGCCTTTCCCCAGGCCAAGGACTTGCCCATGCTCAACCCCGCCAACCAAGCTACTTTTACACTGGATATCGCGGGGGTTGAGCATCAGCTTCGCGTCCTGAGTTTCACCGCCAAAGAGGCGGTCAGCCGGCCCTTCAGCGTGCGTATCGAACTGGTCAGCGAACGGGCCAATCTTGCCCTCGAAGATGTGCTGCATCGGCAGGCGTTTCTGGCTTTTGACGCCCAAGGCAACGGGCTGCACGGGCAGATCGGCGAAATCGCCCAGGGCGACTCCGGCAAGCGTTTTACCCACTATTTCATCCGGCTGGTGCCCAATCTGTTGCGCCTGGAGCATCGGCACAATCACCGGATTTTCCAGAACCAAAGTGTGCCGCAGATCATCGGGCTGGTGCTCAAGGATCACGGCATTCTCGCCGATGATTTCACCTTCCGCCTGAGCAGCAAAAGCTGCCCGCCGCGCGACTATTGCACCCAGTACCACGAGTCCGATCTGCATTTCCTGCGGCGGTTGTGTGAAGAGGAAGGGCTGTCCTTCCATTTTGAGCACAGCCGCGAGCGGCACTTGCTGATCTTTGCCGACGATCCCATCGCACTCCCCGAACTGAAAGATCCTACGACGTATCGGCAAGCCAACGGACTGGTGGCCGAAGCGCCGGTGATCAACGCCTTCCGCGTGCGCCTCGCCACGCGCAGCGGCAAAGTCAGTCGTCAGACCTATGACTTCCAACAG
>Ga0247814_10000559_pt1 | contig 28448 bp, 25 predicted proteins | sample UWRJL179409R1_FD_179947 | JGI IMG/M metagenome (GOLD analysis project Ga0247814, IMG submission 179947) | Plant litter microbial communities from Arlington Agricultural Research Station in Wisconsin, United States - UWRJ-L179-409R-1 | ecosystem: Environmental > Terrestrial > Plant litter >... | reverse complement strand
TCCTCCCAAACCAATAAATAGGAGTGCAAAAAAAGTAAATCCGTATTTGATACAATTTTTCATTTTCATTTCTTTATGTTCTTCCTTAACAATACATTGACTTAAAGGAATTGACATTTATTTTTCGTCGTTAAATAAGTTTAACTTCTTCACCCAATTGGTCTTTTTCTCCAATAGAAATACATCCAGGAATAAAAGCACAAAGGCAAATCCTAAAAACCATTGAAATTGCGATTGAAAATCGGCCATCTGAGTCGATTCAAATTCGGTTTTCTGGATATTATCTAAGGTTTTCTTGATGTATTCTACCACTTCTTTGGTATTATTTCCGCTTACATAACCTCCTTTCGTGGCTTTTGCAATAGCTTCTAAATCGGGTTGATTTAATTTGGTAATGACCACTTCATCATTTTGATCTCTTTGGTAACTTTCTACAACACCATTTCTTTTTAACGGAATTGTTCCTCCTTTTTCGGTTCCAATTCCTACCGTAATAATGCGCATACCTAATTTATTCGCTTCTTCGGCAGCAGCTTGTGCACCTTCAGAATGGTCTTCTCCATCCGAAATAAGAATCAGCAACTTAGAAGTCTTGCTTTTTTCATCAAAATAAGTTGACGATAATTTAATCGCTTCATCTAATGATGTCCCTCTTGAAGAAACAATATCAGTATTCATGCTTTGCAAAAACATTTTTGCTACACTATAATCTGTCGTAATGGGCAAAACTGGAAAAGCACTTCCTGCATAAGCTACAATTCCTATTCTATCGCTTCCTAATTGATTGATAATTTGAGAAACAACTTGCTTGCTTTTTTCTAATCTATTAGGTGCAACATCTTCGGCAAGCATACTTTTAGAAACGTCCATTGCAAAAACAATGTCGATTCCTTCTCTTTTTACCGTTTCTAATTTTGTTCCTATTTTAGGATTTACTAATCCCAAAATCAAACCAAGTAAGGCTAATAAAATAACAACCAATTTGAATACGGGTTTAAAAACCGAACTTTCAGGACTTAATCTTTTTACAATTTCTAAATCACCAAATTCCTGTTGTTTTTTTCTTTTCCAATACATATTCAATAGGAAAAGCAACACTACAATGGGTAGTATAAAAAGTAAGTATAAATATTTTTTTTCGTCTAATTCCATAAATTATTTAAATTCCAATAGCTAAAAAACCCAATAAAAAAATCCCAAATTCCAATTGTAAAAATGTATACTACAATAAATTAAATTTTAAATTCTCATTCCAATAATTGGAATTTAGAATTTTAAAAATTGGATTTATTTGATTTTTACAAAATCAAATAAAACTTTTATAAACCGTGTTTCTCAATCCAATTTCGACTAATATTAAAAATCCAGCCAACCAAACAAAAGGTCTGTATTTTTCGTCATAATCATAAAATTTCAATTCTTCTATTTCAGTAGTTTCCAGTTTATTGATTTCTCCATAAATTTCAGCCAATTTATCATTGCTGGTTGCTCTAAAATATTTTCCATCGGTTTTTTTAGCAATGTTTTTCATCAATCGCTCGTCGATTTCTACTTTCATCATTTGGAACAAAAATTCTCCATTTGGACCAATAGCATACGGAAACTCCGCCATTCCATTTGTTCCGATTCCGATAGTATATACTTTTATTCCGTATTGTTTTGCAATATCAGCAGCAGTTTCTGGCTCAATAAAACCTGCATTATTTACTCCATCAGTCAATAGAATAATTACTTTACTCTTGGCTTTACTGTCTTTTAAACGGTTTACTGCCGTTGCTAATCCCATTCCAATTCCTGTTCCGTCCTGCAAAACATTATCGTATTTTATACTTCCGATGGCTTCTTCTACAATAGCTTTATCGCTCGTTACAGGAGTTTTAGTATAAGCTTCAGAAGCATAAACTACTAATCCTATTCGATCATTTGGTCTTTCTTCGACAAAATCAGCAGCTACTCTTTTTAAGGCTTCCATTCGGTTGGGCTTTAAATCCTTAGCAAGCATACTTCCAGAAACGTCTACTGCCATAACAATATCAATTCCTTTAGTAGTCTTGGTTTTGTTGCTAATATCCACCGTTCTTGGTCTTGCCATAGCCACAATTAAAGAACTTAATGCTACTATTCGAAGTACACTCAAATACGGTTTCATTTTTGCCCAGAACGATTGTGACGATTTAAAACCTTTAATCGAACTTATTTTTAAGGTTGCTGATTGCTGATTTTTCTTTAAAACCAACCAAACAATGGCCAATGGAATTAAAAGAAACAACCAAAAAAACTCTGGATTTAAAAAAGTTATTTTTGCCATTATCTACCTTCTTGTTTTAATTCGACTGAGCTTAATACTCGTTCTGAAATTTCATTTGCATACTTATCTCCTTCTTGATGTAGAATCAAAATTTGTTGTAAACCTCCTTCTTGAGCAAACAATAAAATTTCATAGTACATTCTGTCTTTTTCATTAGTCAGCTCATTTTCTCTAGTAAAAGTTCCGTATGCTTTTAAACCTGTAATTCCTTCTTTGGTTTCATAATCTTCTTGTTTCACAATCATATTTTGTGCTCCTTGAGATTCCATGTATTGCAAATAAGCTTCCATAGATTTTTTCAAATCAATTTGAGTTTCCTGCTTGTATTTCAAAGTTGAAACCATCAAGTGGAATGAATCTATTAAACTACCATAAGCAAAAGACTGCATTTCTTTAACCAATGCCAATCCTTCTTTAGGCAATGATTTTGTCAAATCAGTACGTTTTAAGACCTTAGGCGTTTGGATTTTTATAGCAGGATTTCCGTACTCACTTCTTACCCATTCTCCTTCTAATAATTCTTTAGATGGATGTCCAATAAGATTGTCTTTTACGTAATCAAACCCTCGGGTTGCCATAAAATAAAACGTGGTTGCTAACAATAAGAAAAGAACTGAAGCTACACTGATAACAATTCGATTGTTTCTTTTTTTCTTTAATTGAATCGCAATTTGTTTTTGTCGCTGCGCCTCGTTTAACAAAGTATCTTCTTCATCAACAACCTCAACTGGAATCGAGTTGTCTAGAGTTAAAATTGCTTTTTGAATTTTATTTCTATCCTCTGTAATTTCGTATTCAAGCGGTTTTGATTTGGCAAATTTTACTAAATCGGCTTGTTTCAATACTCTTTCCAGATTTTCGATAGTCTCTGGAGTAAGCGTCATTTTCTTTCTGACTGAAGCTGCTCTCAATCCCGAAATCAATTCAGATGTAGTACTTTCCATTGCAGGAATTTCTATTGCCTCTTCGATGTAATTTCGGGCAATATCAGTCAATTCACTGTAATATTCTTTAATTTCTCCTTTTTGCCAAAGCTCTTTCTTTTCCAGATTATTCAATAAGCTAGTTGCTTTTTCTATTGGAGTTTTATAGATTTCTTCTTCTATTTTTTTCTTCTGTCTGTTTTTAAGGAACCAATATATTCCAGCGCCAATTCCAAGAACAACAAGCAATCCTAAAAGATATTTCCACCAATTTCCAATAGTATTTGGAGCTGGTTGAATATCCTTAATATCATACATTTTTTGTTGCAAAGTATCCACTTTCACATTGGCTACTTCTACAGCAATCGAATCGGTTTGATACGGTTTTTTATTAATCAGAATCTTGATGCTAGGAATTACATAACGCCCCGAGTCAAATTGTGTCAATCCGTATTTTTTTATCAACTCATAACGGTCGTTATTTTTTACGGTATCCACAGGATAAGACTGGATTACTTCCAGAGCACCAATATTTTTTAAATTAGGAAAAACAACCTTAGACAAAGTATCTACGGATGTTTTTATCGTTAATTTAAATTCGGCTCCAATTTTGTTTTTTGTAGTATCGATACTTGTTTCTACTCTTTTTTGTTGCGCAAAAACCGCAGTAGAAAGCAGTAATAATAAGAAGAATATTAGTTTTTTCATGTTTTATGAATCCTATTTAAAATCTTAAATCGTTAATCATCAATCTAAAATCTTTATCTCGATTTAAAATAGCCTAATAATTTGGTTACATAACTTTCGTCAACTCTGGTATTTACTACACCAGAACCTGATTTACTGAAAGTTTCTTTAAAATAATTCAATTGATCATTGTAATATTTCTCATAATTCATTCGAACTACTTTAGAACCCGTGTCTACTAATTGCATTTCTCCAGTTTCGGCATCCAGCATTGGAACCATTCCCAGATTTGGCATTTTTTGTTCTCGAATATCATACACGCGAATTCCTGTTAGGTCGTGTTTTTTAGCAGCAATTTTCAAAGTTTGCTCATAATCGTCGGACATAAAATCAGAAATAACAAAAACAATGGCTTTCTTTTTTTGAGTACTGGACAAGAATTTCAATGCCTGAGCAATATCCGTTTTATGACTTTTTGGTTCAAATTCGATTAACTCACGAATGATACGCAAAACGTGTGACCTTCCTTTTTTAGGTGGAATATACAATTCGATTTGGTCCGAAAATAAAATCAGCCCAATCTTATCGTTGTTTTGTGTAGCCGAAAAAGCCATCGTTGCAGCAATTTCTGTTACGATGTCTTTTTTAAATTGATTTTTAGAACCAAAACTTTCCGAACCCGAAATATCAACCATTAACATCATAGTTAATTCGCGCTCTTCTTCAAAAACTTTTACGTGAGCTTCATTATAACGGGCGGTAACATTCCAGTCAATATTTCGAATATCATCTCCATATTGATATTGACGCACCTCACTAAAAGTCATTCCACGCCCTTTGAAAGAAGTATGATATTCCCCTGAGAAAATATGATCACTCAATCTTCGGGTTTTGATTTCTATTTTTCGTACTTTTTTTAAAAGCTCTTTTGTATCCATTTTTTTAGTAATTAGTCCTTAGTCCTTAGCTTTTAGTTCATAGTCCAGAGAAAAAACTAAGGACTAATCACTAGGTACTATTTTACTATTACGGTACTTCTACTTCGTTTATAATTTTATTGATGATGTCAACCGAAGTAATGTTTTCAGCTTCTGCTTCATAAGTTACTCCAACTCTGTGACGCAATACATCATGAACTACGGCACGAACATCCTCAGGAATTACATAACCACGACGTTTGATAAACGCATAACATTTAGCTGCATTAGCTAAATTGATACTTCCACGTGGTGAAGAACCAAAACTGATTAATGGTTTCAAATCAGCTAATTTATATTTCTCCGGGTAACGAGTAGCAAAAATGATATCCAGAATGTATTTCTCAATTTTCTCGTCCATGTATACTTCACGAACGGCTTGTTGTGCACGTAAAATTTGTTCGATAGAAACTACCTGATTTACTTTCTCGTAACTTCCAGTTAAGTTTTGACGAATTACCAATCTTTCTTCATCCATTTTAGGATAATCAATCACAGTTTTCAACATAAAACGATCGACTTGCGCTTCGGGCAATTGATACGTTCCTTCTTGTTCGATTGGATTTTGCGTAGCTAAAACTAAGAACGGTCTTTCTAACTTAAAAGTAGTATCGCCAATAGTTACTTGCTTTTCCTGCATAGCCTCTAATAGTGCCGATTGTACCTTAGCTGGCGCACGGTTAATCTCATCGGCAAGAACGAAATTAGCAAAAATTGGTCCTTTTTTAATGGAGAATTCATTTGCTTTAATGTTGTAAATCATTGTTCCTACAACATCGGCAGGTAATAAATCGGGTGTAAACTGGATACGGCTAAAAGATCCGTGAACTGCTTGCGAAAGTGTATTAATAGCTAATGTTTTTGCTAATCCTGGAACTCCTTCCAGTAAAATATGGCCTTGCCCTAGTAATCCAATCAATAATCGTTCAATCATGTGCTTTTGACCCACAATCACCTTGTTCATTTCCATAGTAAGAAGGTCTATAAAAGCACTCTCTCTTTCTATCTTTTCATTGATTGCTCTAATGTCTAAAGTCGACGTATTCTCTTCCATAAAATTATTTTTAATACCTTGAATTTAATGCCTTAGTTTTGAGAGTGCAAATTGAATTTTTTTTTAGAGGTAAGATGTTAAAAAATGGTTAAAACTTCTGCCAATACTGCAATTTTAAGGACGAATTATGATACAATTTCCATAATTTTAAGAACTTTAAGAATTATACTTTTAAAACCTTTGGAAATTGATTTTATTCGAAAAATAAAAGCGCCAAAAAAGCACCCAATTATCAGAAATTAAAGAAGTTAGAAATGACAGAATTAAAAGGCAATTGTTGATTATTTTAAAAAATGAATTCGCTCTTTTAAATATTTTTTTCGCTCACTATTTATAAAATAAGAAGTCATTTTGAAATTAGACAAACAGTACAACCAAAAAACATGAATAAAACAGCATTAATAACTGGAGCAACTAGCGGAATAGGAAAGGCAACTGCACAAATTTTAGCTCAAAATAACTACACTATTATTCTTTGTGGAAGACGTCAGGACCGATTAGATGAACTTGAAAAAGAACTGGGTTCAATCACAAAAGTACACAGCCTTCAATTTGATGTTAGAGATAAAAAAGCAGTTTTCGAAAAAATAAATGCTTTGCCAGAAGCTTTTTCTAAAATTGATATTTTAATTAATAATGCTGGAAATGCGCATGGTTTTGAACCAATTCAAAATGGAGATCCAGACGATTGGGATGCCATGATTGACATCAATCTAAAAGGACTTTTGTATGTTTCGAAAGCAATAATTCCAAAAATGATAGCCCAAAAATCAGGACATATTATCAATATTGGTTCGACTGCTGCCAAAGAAGTTTACGCCAATGGAAATGTGTATTGCGCTACAAAACACGCAGTAGATGCCATTAATCAAAGTATGCGAATTGACCTGAATCCGCATGGAATTCGTGTAGGTGCGATTCATCCCGGAATGGTGGAAACTGAGTTTAGTCAGGTTCGTTTTAAAGGAGACAATGAAAGAGCTGCTAATGTTTACAAAGGATTCACACCTTTAAAAGCCGAAGATGTTGCTGACATCATTCATTTTGTAGTTTCAAGACCGTATCATGTAAATATTGCCGATCTTGTGGTCATGTGTACCGCACAAGCTAATTTTTCGACAGTAAATAAATCAAGCTAATTTCATGATTAATAAACGACTATTAATAAAAAATTTATTGGCTCACAACGACGAGAATAGTTTTTACGACAAAAAGCGTCAGTTGAATTTACACACTAAAGAAGGCAAAGCCAAGTTCCTGAAACACATTTGTGCTTTGTCTAATTCCAATCCTGCCAATAACTCTTATATTGTTGTTGGGGTCGAAGATCAGGACAATGAAATTATAGGAGCTGATTTTTTTGACGATAGTCACATTCAAAATCTAATTAACGCTTATTTAGAAAATCCGCCGAAAATTCAATACGAAAATGTTCCTTTTCCCAACTTACCCAAAGACAAAGTAATTGGTCTGGTAACTATTAAACCTAAGAATAAAATTTCCTCCTTCAAAAAAGGAATTTACACCATTCCCATTCATAGTGTTTTTGTAAGACGAGGTAGCAACACTACACCTGTTGAGGACAAAATAGAAAAAAATTACCCGAATACTGAAACCGTAATTGACCTTGAAAACAACTCCCGAAACAACATCAAATACACCTTAGACGGTGTTTTTGATTTCATGAATTTCAGGCACAAAGACATGGCGCCAAAGTACAAAGTTTTCAAAGAATTATTTGTTATTTGCTGGGCAGGAATTCCTAAAACGGTTCGCGACAAAACCTTCTTATCCCGTGTGGATATTGAATTAATCAACGAACATATTAAGCTGTTTTATTCGGCTCAGGATGTAGTTACTATTTCTTATGATGAACATAGTTTTACCATTATCGAATATGTTCCGTTGGGTTTAAACGACAAAACAAGTTATTATCCTTTAGAACAACAAACCATTCGTTTTTTCGAAAATGGTTATTATAAAATTGAAAACAAAATGCTTTTTGAACCACCCGTTTTCAATAAAAAAATGCTTTATCACATTTACAATAATAATGAAGCATTGATAAACAAACTCAAAAAAGGAATCCACTTGGATCCTCGGGAATTTAAAGATCTCGAAAACCTTCCTTCCACTTTTATGATTTGTTACCTCAACGGTTTCGAAGATGCTAAAAAGAAATTAATTGATTCCAAAACCTACTTAAAAGCCTTTCCTTCGGTTTACTTATCTTTTAAAGAAGCCATGCGTGTGTTACGAAAAATGAAGTACGATGTACAATAAGCTTTGTCGCTAAAAATTCTATTTTCACATTATAAAAACAAAAAATAAAGAAAGCTGCTGTTTTTTTCAATCTCTTTTAGCTATTTTTATCAATATAAAGCAGATTTCAAAAAATGAGAACATTAGTTATAGGTGATATTCATGGTGGTTTACGAGCCTTACATCAAATTATGGAAAGAGCTCAGGTTACCGAAAAAGATAAGCTTATCTTTCTGGGTGATTATGTAGATGGCTGGAGCCAATCGCCGCAAGTACTTGATTATTTGATTGCATTAAACACTACAAATGATTGCATTTTTATTAGAGGAAATCATGACGAATTATTATTGCACTGGTTAAAAGACAGCACCGATAATCTTTTATGGTACAATCATGGCGGTGAAGCAACAGTAATAGCTTATGAAAAAGTAAACAACGAAACCAAGCAGAATCACATTGAATTTTTACAATCCTTAAAAGATTATTATCTGGACGATAAACAGCGTTTGTTTATCCACGCAGGTTTTACTAATATGAACGGAGTAAATTTTGAATATTTTCCAAGATTGTTTTACTGGGACAGAACCTTATGGGAAACTGCTTTAGCCTTAGATAAAAATATGCGCCCTGATAATTTATTGTATCCTAAGAGATTTACATTGTATGACGAAATTTACATTGGTCATACTCCCGTTACCAGAATTGGAGAAACCATTCCTATAAAAAAAGCTTGTATCTGGAATGTTGACACAGGAGCTGCATTTAAAGGACCGTTAACCATAATGGATATTGATAGCAAAGAGTTTTGGCAAAGTGAACCATTAAACAACCTCTATTTTGAAGAAAAAGGAAGAAATTAAGACTATATTTGCAAGAAAAAAGACAATGAAAAAAATTTTTACAGTTGCTTTATTAGCAACATTTAGCATGATAAATGCACAAGCCTTTGAAGGTAAAGGAGATACAAAATTAAATATCGGAGCAACTTTTGTAAATGGAGGAAGCGGAATCCAAGCTTCTACTGATTTTGGATTAGGCGAAAACTTCTCTATTGGAATTCTTGGTTCATACTTGTTAGGTGGAAGCAATATTGAAAATGTTGATTTTGAATACCGTTTTGATGCTAAAGCAAGATTTAATGCAAATTTAGGAAGTGTTTTAGACATTTCTCCAAAATTTGATTTATATCCTGGTTTAAACTTAGGTCTGAAAAACTTTGGTGGACATATTGGTGCACGTTATTTCTTTTCAGAAGGATTTGGAATTTTCACTGAATTTTCTGCTCCTTTTGCAAAATATGATTCAAATGCTGCTACAAGATACAACAATAGTACTTCTTTTAGTATTGGTGCTTCTTTTAATCTATAAAAGATATTAGGTAAGTTGAATACTGTTTTGATCTAAAATTGTATTTAATACTAACCTGAACTTATTACTTCTTACTACAAACCCGTGTAGAATTAATTCTACACGGGTTTGTTTAATATTCTACATCGTTTGTAATGAAGATCCCTAATTTTGCACTAAACAAAAGGATTTTATTATAAATAGTTATTTGAGATTTTCCCCAAATCAACAGTGACAATTCCTTATTTGTTATTTAAAGCAGCTATTTTATTTCAAAATATTGATTATTAATTTATATCTTATAGCAAGATTATTACTAAGCATTCACTACCGAATAAAAGTATTAATAAATGGTTTTTTGACAATTAACTATAGCTGGTTTTTTTAACCGATAACACCTTAAATAAAACAAAATATATTCTATCCAATTTATAATTATCATTAAAAAAGTAGTCCCGATTTCCTTAAATTAATTTTTTAATATTAAATAAATTTTGAGTAAGACATTCCCTCCATCCAATGCTTTTTATTTAAAAAAATTAAAATTTGAGCATAGAAAAATAATTCATTATACTTTGTTAGCTAGTGTTATTTTGTTACAGATTATCGCTATTGCAATCTGGTATAACGAAACTAAAAACGAAGCAAAACTATCCAATGCTATTGAAGAAATATCGTCTTCCAGAAAAATAATCAACTACACTCATCTTGCAAATACTTCTTTAATAGAATCGCAAGAAGATTTTAATAATTACCTCAATAACAGAGATAAAGTTTCATTCGAAAAATATTCTTCTTCATTAAACAACATCAGTAATTTACTGGACAGTTTGCGTTTTCTTTCGAATGGAAATCTGGCTTACAAAAATATAATTACAAAAAAAGGCAAGACTGAAGCTGAGATTATAGTTTTAAAATCCTCGATTGATTCCATTATTGATAGCCAAATAAATAAGAGCCATGATGATGTATCTAATCTTTTTAGATTCACAAAATTTGAATCGAAAAAAATTCTGGATAGTATCAAAACTGATTCTTATATAAAAGTCGACAGTGTTTCTCAAAAAGGATTATTAGCCAGACTTGGAGATGCTTTTGCCGGAAGGCTGAATGTTCAAAAAGAACAACTAAATACAGTTGTAACCATGAAATACAAAGACGGAATAATTTCGGGAAGTATTGAAGACCAATTAAAGACTGTTTTTTATAAAACCAATGATTATTACCAACACGAATTTATCAATTTAAAAAAATCATTTTTAGATTTAAGAAACAAAGATTCTCAATTAATTGCTCTTAACAATGAACTATTAAATATTGGTCAAAACATTGTTTTTGATTATAAAAATTCTGCTGAATTGCTTCAAAAAGGCAATGAAAACAACATAATCAATGAATATAAATCGAATCAGATAGTTAGAAATTATTCTATCATTTCCTTAATTGTTTTAATGTTTATTGTGTCTATTGTGCTTCTTAGTTTTACTCATGTAGCCTTTGAATATGAAAAAAGACTGATTGCTGCGCAAAATCAAATTCGTCAAAATTTAGTTTTTAAAAACCGAATTATGGGAATGATTAGCCACGAAATTCGATCTCCATTAAACATTATATCGATGTATAGCCGAAAAGTTCGTTCTCTTATTCAGGAGAAAGAACTCAATGCTACTTTTAAATCTATAGAGTTTACAACAAACTCACTGATTCTTTTATCAAATCAAATTTTAGAATATTCTAAAGACGAAAACAGAGAGTTAAATCTAAAAAACAAAAATCTTTTTTTAAAACCTGAAATCTACCAAATCATCTCTTCGATGACTTCATTAGCAGAAGTTAAAGGAAACAAAATAAATATTCATTCTAATCTTGATGCCGATTGTGAAGTATGCACTGATGTGACTAAAATTCACCAATTATTTTACAATATAATAGGTAATGCAAACAAGTTTACCGAAAATGGAAACATCAACATAACGATGACTATCGAAGACATTTCAGATTATGAAATGAATCTTCAAGTTGAAGTTGCTGATAATGGAATGGGTATTAACCAAAATGATTTAAAGAATATTTTTAAATCCTATTACCAGGGAACCGTTTCTTCAAAAGTAAATGATTTAGGTGTAGGTTTAGGACTCAATCTATGCAAAGAAATTGTCGAATTGTTTGATGGTGAAATCAATATTGAAAGCCAGGAAGGTCATGGAACGAGCGTAGAATTCAACTTGATATTGAGTAAAATTTAGAATAAAAATTAGTAGTAAAATGAAATTATCAAATAACTGTACCTTTTTAATTACAGACGACCACAGCATTGTAAGACAAGGAATTTCTATGTTGATTAACGAACTGTTCTCGAATCCTAAAATTTACATGTCAGGAAATTTTAAAGATACTTTTAAAATAATAAACGAAACTAAAATTGATTTATTGATTTTAGACATCAATTTTCCTGATGGAAATAGCATCAGCATTATTAAAGACATTAAACTTATTCAGCCTGAAATTAAAATTTTAATATTTACAGCATACAATGAAGATATTTATCCTTTACGTTATTTAAATTCTGGTGCTTCGGGTTATTTAAGCAAAGGAAGTTCAGAAGAAGAAATGAAACAAGCCTTGACAAGCATGATTTTATCTGGAAAGTACTTGACCCAAAATGTAAAAGATAGAATTTTAGATTCTTACATTTCTAAATCGCCTATTAATCCTATTGAGCAATTATCAAATCGCGAATTAGAAGTGGCCAGAATGCTCATTAAAGGCTATGGTAACTTAGAAATTTCAGATCTTTTAAATGTAAAAAAGACAACCGTAAGTACTTTTAAAAACAGGATTTTCGAAAAATTGGAAATTGACAACTTAGCCGCTTTGATCGAACTTTTTCGATTATGTAATGATGGCGAATAATTTAAACGTCTATTTCTTGTAGAAACAATTCTACAATACATTACTAAACCCTCTACAAAAATTGAATTAATCAACGATTACATTTGTTATAATACAAACGCAATCAGTTAAATTTTAAAAGACACAATCTATTTTATACTATTTCGTTTTAATCCAAATCAACACTTTAAATTTTGTTTTGAATGTCTTGACTTTTTTAAACTAAAGAAATATGAAATCACATTTTCACAACAGCTACGATACTAAAAATCCAAATGATTTTCAGGAAAAATTATTTAAGGATTTATCAGAAGAAATGTTCATATTTAAAATTTCTCCTGACAACGATTTTCATAAATTATTAATAGACAAATCCATATACAAAACCTTCGAATTGCCTAATAATCTTATCTCTGACACCATCCTGCCATTGTTTTACAATAGGATTTATAAAGAAGATAGAATTAAAGTGCTTCGGCTATTCATACAACTTCAAACAACCAAAGAAAAAGCAGAAATTGAATTTAGAAGTTTACTTCCTAAACAAGGATTATCTGTTTTTAAAGCTTATATAAAAACAAAACCAGGAGCTAATGGCAGCACTATTTTTTATGTAAATTTCTTTAGAATTACTTCTATTGAAAGAACCGGATTTGACAATAACATTTCAAATAATCTGAAATTAACCAATATTATTTTAAAAAAAGAAAAGGAATTAGAATTAATTCAAACCATAAAATTATACAGTGAGCACAATAATCGATTATTAAATTTTTCTCATATCACCTCTCATAATTTAAATACGCATTCAGGAAATATCAAACTGCTTTTAGACATGATTGATACTGAAGAAAATGCCCAAACAAGAAAAGAATACCTCAATCATTTACGAACGGTTTCTAATGATTTGAATGAAACAATTGCTGATTTATCACAAATAGTTAACATCCAGAATAACCTGAATGTAATCAAAGAACCTTTGGATTTAAATAGCTATTTAGATAAAAACAGTACGTTAATTAACAACTACGGTTTTGAAAACAAAATCATTATTATAAACAAAGTTCCAAAAGGTTCTATCGTTAATTTCAACTCAGCTTATCTGGCAAGTGTTTTATTAAATTTTAGTACCAATGCTGTAAAATATGCTCATCCAGACCGGTTTCCGATTATCACATTTGAGTTTTTGACAGAGAACCAAAAGAAGGTTTTGACCATTACTGATAATGGTTTAGGAATTGATTTAGAAAAGCATGGTAATTTATTATTTGGTATGTATAAAACATTTCATAAACATAAAAATGCAAATGGTATTGGTTTATACATCACAAAAAACCAAATTGAATCTATGAATGGAATAATTACTGTAGAAAGTAAAGTAGGCGAAGGAACTACCTTTAAAATTACTTTCTCCGATTAAATAAATGAATAACTAAAACAAATAAGTACTCCAAATGGAAAAATTTGTAATTAGCAAAAATGCAAATGGCGAGTTTAAATATGAATTTCTAGATCAATTTGAACAATTAATCTTTGGGAAATCAGGCTATAAAAATAAAGCTATGTGCTTAAAAGTAATCGAATCCATAAAACGAAATGCTCAGGAAGATGCTAAATTCTACAGAAAAAGAACTGCTGACAATGAATGTTATTTCAACCTGAAATCTTCAAATGGACAAATTTTAGGCATTAGCCAAATCTATCACGATAAGGCTACCCGCGAAGCGATAATTGAGTTTGTTAAAACCACATCAGCCAATGCTTCGATTGAAGATTATTCGAAAAAAGCAACAGAAACAGCCTTTTAAATTTTACAAATCAAACTTTATTCCTTGTGCCAATGGCAAAGTACTACCGTAATTGATGGTATTAGTTTGTCTTCGCATATAGACTTTCCAGGCATCAGAACCTGATTCGCGGCCGCCGCCAGTTTCTTTTTCTCCGCCAAAAGCACCACCAATTTCAGCTCCAGAAGTTCCAATGTTTACATTGGCAATTCCGCAATCAGAACCGGAAACTGACAAGAATAATTCGGCTTCTCGCAAGTTGTTGGTCATAATTGCCGAAGACAATCCTTGGGCTACATTGTTTTGAATAGCTATCGCATTTTCTACATTTCCTGAATATTTTAGCAAATACAAAATAGGAGCAAAAGTTTCTTCTTGTACAATTTCGAAAGCATTATCAGCTTCAACAATTGCAGGTTGCACATAACAGCCACTTTCATATCCAGCTCCCGAAAGTACCGCTCCATCCAACAGAATTTTAGCTCCCTGAACAACTGCTTTTTCTAAGGCTTTGTTGTATTTTTCGACAGCATCAATATCAATTAATGGTCCAACATGATTTTTTTCGTCCAAAGGATTTCCAATACGCAATTGTTGGTAAGCAGCAACTAGCGACTCTTTGATTTTATCATAAATACTTTCGTGAATAATCAAACGCCGCGTAGAAGTACAACGTTGTCCAGCGGTTCCAACAGCACCAAAAACAGCACCAATAATAGTCATTTTAATATCAGCATCCGGAGTAACAATAATGGCATTGTTTCCGCCCAATTCCAATAAAGATTTTCCCAAACGTGCTGCCACAGTTTGCGCAACAATTTTCCCCATTCGGGTAGAACCTGTAGCCGAGATTAACGGAATTCGTGAATCCTTAGTCAATAGTTCCCCTAATTTATAATCGCCATTGATTAAGCACGAAATTCCTTCTGGCAATTTATTTTCTTGTAAAACTTGTGCAAAAATATTTTGACAGGCAATGCCGCAAAGTGGCGCTTTCTCAGACGGTTTCCAGACACAAACATCCCCACAAACTAAAGCCAAAGCAGCATTCCAGGACCAAACAGCAACTGGGAAATTAAATGCCGAAATAATTCCGACTACTCCTAAAGAATGGTATTGCTCATACATTCTATGATTAGGACGCTCAGAATGCATCGTTAAACCATGTAATTGCCGGGAAAGTCCAACAGCAAAATCACAAATATCAATCATTTCCTGAACCTCGCCGTAGCCTTCCTGCAAGGATTTCCCCATTTCATAAGAAACTAATTTTCCTAAGGCTTCTTTATTTTGACGTAATTTTTCTCCAAACTGACGCACAATTTCGCCACGTTGTGGCGCAGGAATTAATCGAAAAGATTGGAAAGCTTCGGTAGAGGCCTGCATTACTTTTTCGTAATCGGCTGCTGAAGTAGTTTTAACTTTTGCAATCAATTGCCCATCTACTGGCGAATAACTTTCCAGCATTTCTCCTGAAGAAAATGAGTTCGCTCCTGTTGATGTTCCTTCGTTTACAGCGCTTATTCCTAATTGTTCTAAAGCGGCTTTTATTCCAAATTGAGTTGCAATTGTTGTCATGATAGTTTGTAGGTTTCGTGTTTTAGCCCCGATAGTAACGGCATCCTTTTCCTGATTTCTTTAAGCAGGAAAAGATAAAGTGGATAGCGGGAATAGCTCCTGAAAAAAATTATTTTTTAGCGGTAAATCTTGGATCAGTTTCCATAACGGTTCCACATTTTTCGCAAGTTCGTAGTTCTTCTGAATTGTAAAAATGCTCAAAATGCGGCAAGAAATCTTTTTCGATATTGTTGAGTTCAAAATACACTTCGTGCAACTTGTGATTGCAGTTATCACAATACCACAACAATCCGTCTACAAAACCCTGATTGGCTCTTTTTCGCTCAATTACCAAGCCGATAGACCCCTCAGAACGTACAGGAGAATGCGGAACTTTGGCAGGATGTAAATACATATCGCCGGCGTTAAGCTGCATCACTTTACGCTCACCTTCTTCCTGAATATGCACTTCAATGCTACCTTCCAATTGATAAAATAATTCTTCGGTTTCATTGTAATGAAAATCCTTTCGGGCATTGGGTCCCGCAACAATCATTACAATATAATCACCTGAATCTACATATAAATTTTTATTACCAACGGGCGGTTTTAACAATTGACGGTTTTCGTCAATCCATTTGGTAAGATTAAAAGGTCTTGAAATTGCCATTTTGAGTTGTTTTTTTAAGAAAAGCTAAGGTACGAAAAAAAAGAATTTTGGTTTCAATCTAAACGCAAAGGACGCAATGAGAAATCATTCTTTGTCTTTAAAAATACAAAGAACACAAAGTTTTGCTCTTCCCACTGTGAATCTTTATAAAATAATCACCGCAAATTCGCAAATTATTTTTTTATTTTCAGATATGAAAATAAGCTTATCTGTACTTTTCTTGTCACTTTTAGAAAACAAAAACTTATATGTCTTATATGGTAAAATTTTCTTAGCGTGACTTTGCGAAATACTTTGTGTTCTTCGCGGTTAGACTTTAGGTTATCTATTTTGCCTGTTTAATCAAATAAATATAAACCGGAAAATGATCACTAAAACCCACTTCGGTAGCCGAATGCCGTTTAGGATAACCTTTGTATTGCCCAGAATTTTGAATCAAATAACTTTTGTTGAAAATGCCTGCTTTCCAATATTGATAAGTAGAGAAATCACTTTTTATTAGTGATTGCGTTACCATAATTTGGTCGAAAATATCCCAGGAATCTCTAAAAGCAATAGTTCCCAAACCTTTTTTAGCCATTTCTTCAAATGGATTGTAGATGCCAAATTCGGGAACTTCTTGTTTTTGTCCTTTGGCTCCAAGTATTTTTTTAATGCTGTTATTGAAAGGACCATCGTTCAAATCGCCCATAGTAATTACCTTGGCATTGGGGTTTATTTTTTGCAAAGAGTCAATTATTTTTCGATTCAGCATTCCTGCAGCTTCCCTAAACGGACTTGATTTTTTCTCGCCACCAGAACGCGACGGCCAATGATTGACAATAATATTAATTTCTTCGCCTTCCAGAAAACCGGTAATTAAAAGTTGGTCACGCGTAAATACCCGATTATCATAACTATTCTGAACCACTTCATCATCTTCTTCTGAAGTGGAAACCAATTCCTGATTTTGAACTTCTTTTTTGTAGATATAAAGCGGAATATTAGTAAAAGAAGTAGGTGAAAAATATTTATTCTGAAACAACAAAGCCACATCAATACCTCTTTTATCAGGCGAATCAAAATGAATGATTCCATAGTTCTGCAAAGCCATTTGAGGCTGTCGTACTAAATCTTCCAGAACGCCCCGGTTTTCAATTTCGGAACAGGCAATAAGTGTGGGCGCATTAGTATTTTCAGGTTTCCCAATTTCGGTTAAAACTCGAGTCAGATTCTGTAATTTTTGCTGGTATTTTTTAGAAGTCCAGCGTTGAGCACCTTGCGGAGTCCACTCGTCATCATTCGTTCTGGGATCATTAATGGTATCAAAAAGATTTTCGAAATTATAAAAAGCTACCGTATGGATTCGGTAACTTTTTTGCTGAGAAAATCCCATCTGTGCTAAAAATAAAAGAACAATTGCAATCAACTTCGGTATTCGCATAAGTAACTCTATTTAAGGACTGTAGTAAATTTAATTCATTTTATATAATAAGCATAAATTATTTTCGAATTTCGCTATCTTTGTTTGGATGCTACACAGCAGCATTTTCAATTTTTATTTATTCAGGAAAAATACCAATATGCCTACTCCTCGATTTTTAGTTTTAAACCGAACCATTATTGTATTCCTGATTATTATTTTTCAATCTTTCAACAGTCAAGCCCAGAAACACATGATTACACCAGCCGCTTTACAAAAAGGAGACACCGTTGCCATTGTAGCCACCGCAAGAAAATATACTGATAACAATCTAAAACCCGCTATTGATTTGCTCCATAGTTGGGGACTTGAAGTAGTCATTGGAAAAAGCATTGGACTTGACAACAATCAACTGGCTGGAACTGATGAGCAAAGAACTGCCGATTTTCAAACACAGCTGGACAATTCAAATATCAAAGCCATTTGGTGTGTAAAAGGCGGTTATGGAACGGTTAGAATTATTGATGCCTTAGATTTTACCCAATTCAAGCAAAACCCAAAATGGATTGTAGGTTTTAGTGATATTACCGTTTTACACAATCATTTGAATACTTTAGGTTATAAAACCATTCATGGCATTATGCCCGTAACTGCTCCAAGAGCGACTAAAGAAGCGATTGCTACTCTAAAACAAGCTTTATTTAACGAAGGTTTGAGTTACGAAATTCCTTCGGATCCAATGAATCGAATTGGCAAAGCCAAAGGTGAATTAGTAGGTGGAAATCTTTCTATTTTGTACAGTTTGTTTGGATCTCCATCGGCGATAGATTGTGATGATAAAATTTTGTTTATCGAAGATCTAGACGAATATTTATACCACATCGATCGAATGATGATGAACTTAAAACGCAATGGTTGTTTGGAAAGCATCAAAGGAATTGTGGTGGGTTCAATGACCAAGATGAAAGACAACGACATTCCTTGGGGAAAAAATGCGGTTCAAATTATCGAAGATGTTACTAAAAAATACAACATTCCTGTCATTTATAATTTCCCAGCAGGACACATTCAGGATAACAGAGCATTGGTTTTAGGAAGTACGGTTTCGATGGAAGTGACTCCAATAAAAAGTACATTAAAATTTGAAAAGTAATTTCAATGACAATTGAAATTGCAAAAATCAATTTCTACCAATAACTGAAAACTATTTCTAATGGCAGAGCACAACGAATTAGGAAAACTTGGAGAAGAACTAGCCGTTGAATTTTTACAAAACAAGGGCTATACGATTTTAGAAACCAATTGGACTTTTCAAAAGTCCGAAATAGACATCATTGCTCAATTAGAAGATACCCTTGCCATAATCGAAGTAAAAACCCGTTCTTCGATTGAATTTGGTCTGCCTCAGGACTTTGTAAATTCGAAAAAAATCAAACTACTTACGAAAGCCGTAGACAACTACGTAGTTGACAAAGATCTTGATATTAGCGTTAGATTTGACATTATTGCCATACATTTAGAGAATAAATCTTTTGTAATTGAACATATTACAGATGCTTTTTATCACTTTTAACGTTATTTTTTGATGTTATTTTTGTAACAAATTGTTTTTTTAATTATATTTGCCCATATTTTTAACGATTTATCTAAGTAAATCGATTCAAAAACTAAGTAAAAACACCTATTTGATTATGAAAACTGTTTCATCAATTGTCGAGAATTACATCAAAACAAAACCATTTTTATTGAATGCTTTGTCTCTTGGAATTATCAATTTAACATCTTTATCCAGAAATATCATGTCTGAATTAGAGAGTGAATTTGGAAAAGAAGTAAAACAAGGCGCTGTTGTAATGTCTTTAAAAAGATTAACAGAAGAATTGGATTTTAGACTGAATCATAAAATCAATAAAGTAATTAAAAACATAGGCGAAATTACGGTTCGATCTGCTTTGACTGATTATACTTTTGCAGTTTCGGAAACTGTTTTAAACAAACAAGCCGAATTAATTTCAGACATTAATGGTTTTCCAGATGTTTTTTACACATCTTCAAGAGGCGTAAATGAGATTAATATTGTGGTAAGTAATACCGTAAACAAACTAGTTGACAAACATTTTTCTAACGAAAAATTAATCCAGAAATTAGACAATCTGGCTTCTATAACGGTAAAATTACCAAAAGAAAATATTGTAGTTCCAGGTATTTATTACTTCATCTTTCAGCGTTTGGCCTGGGAAGGAATTATCATCAACGAAGTTATTTCGACTTCAAATGAGTTCACCATTTTAGTAGGCGAAGATCAGGTTGATGTTGCTTTCAAAGTAATTAAAGATTTGAAAAATTAAGTTCAATATAAACAGACAAAAGCAGGCATTCTAATCCAATCGCCTGCTTTTTTTATGTCTAATTTTATCCAAATAAATTCTATTAATAAGAGAAACTAATTCCCGCAACTAAGAAATCCTTGCCGAAAAAATTAGTGCTTTTTGTAGCAGCATTGTGAACGTAATCCAGAAAAATTGGCATTACAATTCCTTCTCCTAAATCAAATTCCTTAGTGGCTTTTAGTTCTAAATTTACTAAAGATGGCTTATCATAATCAGCAAAATTATAATACTCCGCCTGATTATTTAGTACGGTACCAGCAAAAGTTTCTAAGGCTATATTTTGAAAAATTTTGCGTGATGAATTTTCGAAAAAATCAAAGGTATATCCCAGTTCTAAATAAGTAGTATAATTGCGTTTTGGATTGTCATTTTTATCATAGCGATAATCGTTTCCACCTATAAATGTACTTATGGTAGCATTGAAAGGAAATTGGTAACCTTCGGAAAAATCAAAACAAAGCATAGCATCAACAGTTTGTGAGCTGTTCGGTCCAAACTCAAAATACTTATTACTGACTCCTTCAACTTTTGAAACCGAAGGCCAATAATAATTCCACAGTTGAAACTGTAAAAAGTCATTTACTTTGTATTTTGCATAAAAATCAATTTCGCGATATCCCTTATAGAAATTTTCGCCATCGGGATAAAAATATTGATTTTTAAAGTTGGTTGTTGCCCAGATACCTAAGCTTAGTTTTGGTAAAACAGCATATTCAATAGCAGGCTGGATTGCAGCATAATCTCCTCCCCAACATTGTCCTCGCCAGAGATATCGGCTTACAATGTCAACATTTAAACTGAGTTTTTTATTAGACTCCAGACTGTCATTTTGCTGATGATTTTCTTGTGAAAAACCAACACATGAAAATAATCCCAAAATTAAAAACAACACAATTCCTTTGTTTATTTTCATGTCTATTAATTTATCTAATACTTATCTATCAGCTCAAACAAGCGTTCTCTACTCAAAGGTTTTGTAATATAATCATCAAATCCTGCCTGTTCAATTTTGAGTCGGTCTTCTGAAGAAGAATAAGCCGTTTGCGCAATAATAGGTAATTCTGGTCGAATGGGTCTAATTTGTTCGATTGCTTCAAAACCATTCAAAACAGGCATTTTTATATCCATCAAAACCAAATCAATATTCGAATTATTGATACAAATATCAACTGCTTCCTGACCATTTTTAGCTCTAATAATTTGAAAGTTTTTGTCTTTCATCATTTTTTGAAATAACAAAAAGTTGATATTATCATCTTCGGCAATCAAAATGATTTTATTCTCTGACTTCATTCCTTCTTTCTCTTTAATTGATTTTACAACAATAGGTTCTGATGTAACATATTGCAATGGGATTGAAAAATAAAACGTAGAACCCACTCCTTCTTCTGATTCTAAATTAATTGTTCCTCCCAGAATTTCCACATATGCTTTTGAAATAGAAAGCCCTAAACCTAAACCTCCAACCTGGATTGATTTGTCATTTTCAACACGCTTAAACCGATCAAAAACATGCTGATGATGATTGACATCAATTCCGGAACCGGTGTCTTGAATGGTAAAGTGGATTCGGTTTTCTTTTTCGTCTATTTCATATTTAAAGCTTACAAAACCCTCATCGGTATATTTGATAGCATTGGTCAACAAATTTATAATAACCTGTTTTAATTTGATTTCATCTGTAACAATATTATACCTTGCCGGAACCGTACTTTTTATCAGTTTGAATTTTATCGCCTTGGTATTAGGAATGGTTACTTTGATTGTTTTGTACAATTCTACGATACAGGATTCTAAATTAATTTCACTAAAATTAGGCGAAACCTGATTGGAATCAATTTTAGACATTTCGATCAAATCATCAATAATAGAAACCAGATTTTTACCATTTTTCTGAATCACATTTAAGTATTCTATTCGTTCCTCTTTATCAATTTCAGTATTCAAAATAAGCTCTGTAAAACCATTTATGGCATTCATTGGCGTTCTTATCTCATGAGATAAATTGGCTAAGAAAGAAGCTTTTAGCAAATCGCCTTCTTCTGCTTTAATTTTTGCTTTTATCAATGCCTGTTTCTGATTATTGTTTTCTTCGAATAAATTTCCAATATAACTAAACTCTCCGCTTGTTTTTTTCAATTCTTCAATTGCTCTTTCACTTCCTTTTTGAAGTGCCTTTCTAACCAGATAAAGAGGTCGGTAAACTAGTTTTTGGGTGTAAAAAATACTAACAATTAAATAGAGTATAAAAACTATAATGATAACGTATAAAATGTTAATTGTGTTTTCAAAATAGACATCAAATTTTCTTTCGAACAATAGTTTACCAATCATTTTCCCTTCCGCATTTTCCAATGGATAAACTGAACTCACCATGTGTCTTTGTTCAGCCACACTATGGTCATTTCTAATGAATTTAATTTTAGAAGAGGTAATGTTTTCTAAATTTCGAATAAAATTAACATTGATTAAACGTACCGCAAAGAAGTAACCCGAAGGCTTGGATTTGTTTTTAAACGGATCATCCGAAGGATGGATTGTAGCACCTGTAACTTCTACAATTCCTTCTGGAATTTGCAAATAGAATTTTCCAACGCCAACATTATCCAAATAACTCATGGCTTGTTTTGGAATAAAATCAAGGGTTTTAATTACGGGTGTAGGCGTTCGAATTATAAATTGTTTATTTTGATCATAAACTCCTAAATAATCGGCTCCATAAATTTCTAACTCATTGCTAATGGTTTCTTCGTACCAGTTTTTATCTTTTGTCGAAATAAAAGCTACAAATTCATCCCAATTGGTATCATTATTCAAAGCTGTCAAAATAGGCTTTGATTCCAATACTAACAGTTGGTTGATTTTACTTTCGAATAATTCAACAGAGTTTTGATATGCTTCTTTTTCTGTTTTATTGATATAATAAAATAAAGCAGCATAAAGCAACAAAAAAACAATACTAGAGGAAATGATTAGAAAAAGTATCTTAGGAAACGTTTTTTTTAATGCCATAATTTTAATACCTCAACTGGGTTAAAACATTAAATTAATAAAAATAAACAAATTACGAAACTCATTTACAAAGTATTCTACAGGCTACATTATAATAATCTAAAGTACTACAAAAAATTACTATTATACTTCCTTCCCGCCTAACATTTCCATTAATTCTAAAGCTCTTCTGGTTGATTTTAAATTATCAATAGTGAGTAATAATACTAATGTACATATCTTATAACCATTCTTCAGAAGCACTATAATCGTTCGGAAAATAAGTTAGATATTGAACCATCCTTGGAGTTTTTCCATTATTAGGTGTAGCACAATGTGGTAAAGTGTTATTCCAGATTATAAAATCTCCTGCATTGCCAATTATGGGTTTTGACTCTAATGTTTTAGTTGCTATTACTCTTGGATTTTCATCTGGACCAAGATTATTTAGCCACTGATTTATTTGATTATGAAAACCCGGTACACAATGAAACGCACCATCATTAGGACCACAATCGGTCAAATAAAGTAATCCCTGTAGACCAAATGATATGGGTTGTTTTAAACTAGTATCCCAATGAAGCGGACTTCCTAAAAAATTAAAATTTTTATTTTCAGGCGGATTAAAACTTACTTTATCAATCGTTTTATATATTTTGTTTGTACCATAAAGTTGTTCATATGCTTTTTTAATTTTCAAAGAAAATCGGTTTCGATTTAAGGTTTCATGATCCGAAAAATTAAGCATTAATCCTTTCTGATTCTCACTTCTTATATACCATGTTTCTTTTTTGTTGGGGTCCATCTGCAGGTAATTCCAAATTGCTTGTTGTGTCTCTTCGCAATCTTTTTTTGAAATAGCATTTTTCACAACAACATAACCATTTTTATCCCAAAATGCTAGATCCTCTTCTGTAAGAACATTATCTTGCAAATCTTCCGTTTCGATATTAATATCTCTTCTTCTCTCAGTAACCCAAGATTTAAAATTTTCAAAATCAGGTTTTTCAAAATACAAAAACTGTAATGTATCTTCCATACTGATACCTAATTGGTATAAAGCTTTAATTTCGTTATCCCAGCTTTGTGTATTATTTTCGTTTGAAACATTAGCAGGATTCACACTTCGTTTCCATAAATTTTCAAGAATAGTCCAAGGCATTGTTTAAGTCATTTTGATATCGTTTCAAATTTAGTTTTTTTTGGGAAAAATATATCGTATCAATTCATTCCTTTTTCAATCACTAAACAGTAACTATTTATGGAGCTTTTCAGAAAATTTTAACCTTCTTTACCTCCCAACATTTCCATTAATTCTAAAGCTCTCCTTGTCGATTTTACATTATCAAAAGTCAGCAACAAACGCAAACCATTTGGAGTTTGTTTTTCTTTCATTTTACAAATTGAGGAATGCTTTTGAACAAACTGCAACACCTTATGAAAACGATTGGACTGATAAAAATCAGATTGTTGATCAGAAACAAAATAACCAATCATCTTTCCTTGTTTCATAACCAGTTTTTCGATCCCGACACGGGTTGCTACCCATTTGATTCGGATACTGTTCATTAACGCATTCGCTCTTGGAGGCAAAGGTCCAAAACGGTCAATCAGTTTGTTTTGGAAAACCACTAATTCTTCTTCGTTTTTAATCGCACTCAATTCGTTATACAAATTCAAACGTTCCGAAATATTGTTGATGTATTCGTCAGAGAATAACAATTCAAAATCAGTATCAATTTGTAAATCTTTTACGTATTCCTTGGTTTCAATATCATTTTCTACTGGATATAAATCTTTGAATTCGTTTTCTTTCAATTCATCGATAGCTTCGTTCATGATTTTTTGGTAGGTATCAAAACCGATTTCATTGATAAAACCAGATTGCTCTCCACCCAATAAATCTCCCGCACCACGAATCTCCAAATCTTTCATCGCAATATTGAATCCGCTACCGAGTTCACTAAATTGTTCCAAAGCCTGAATACGTTTTCTGGCTTCTTCGGTCATTGCCGAATAAGGTGGACAAATAAAATAACAAAACGCTTTTTTATTGCTTCGACCCACACGCCCACGCATCTGGTGTAAATCAGACAGTCCGAAATTATTCGCATTATTAATGAAAATCGTATTCGCATTAGGAACATCCAATCCACTTTCGATAATGGTTGTGGCTACCAGAACATCAAATTCTCCGTTCATAAAAGCCAACATCAGTTCTTCGAGTTTCTTACCATCCATTTGTCCGTGACCAATTCCGACTCTGGCATTAGGAACCAAACGCTGAATCATTCCTGCCACTTCCTTAATATTTTCAATTCGGTTATTGATAAAATAAACCTGTCCGTTCCGCTGAATTTCATAAGAAATCGCATCACGAATCACTTCTTCACTAAAACCGACTACATTCGTTTCAATAGGATATCTGTTGGGCGGAGGCGTTGTAATTACCGATAAATCACGCGCTGCCATTAACGAAAATTGTAAGGTTCTCGGAATTGGCGTTGCAGTCAACGTCAGCGTGTCCACATTGGCAGCGATGGTTTTCAGTTTGTCTTTTACGTTTACTCCAAACTTTTGCTCTTCATCCACAATCAACAAACCTAAATCTTTAAAAACTACATTTTTGTTCACCAATTGATGCGTTCCAATAACAATATCCAGTTTTCCTTCAGCTAATTGCTTCAAGGTTTCAGCCTTTTGTTTGGCCGTTCTAAAACGGTTCAAATAACCAATAGTAACTGGCATGTCTTTTAATCGCTCCGAAAAAGTACGGAAATGTTGGTATGCTAAAATAGTCGTTGGAACCAAAATAGCTACTTGCTTGCTATTGTCCACCGCTTTAAAAGCCGCACGAATGGCAACTTCAGTTTTTCCAAAACCTACATCTCCACAAACCAAACGATCCATTGGACGATCGCTTTCCATATCGGCTTTTACTTCCTGAGTCGATTTGGTTTGGTCTGGCGTATCTTCGTAGATAAACGAACTTTCTAATTCGTTTTGCAAATAACTGTCTGGCGCATACTGAAAGCCTTTTTCCAATCGTCTTTTGGCATACAATTGAATCAAATTGAATGCAATATGTTTGACTCTTGCCTTGGTTTTTTGCTTTAAAACTTTCCAGGCATTCGAACCTAATTTGTATATTTTTGGCGGTGTTCCGTCTTTTCCGTTGTATTTAGAAATTTTGTGTAGCGAATGAATACTCACATACACAATATCATTATCGGCATAAACCAGCTTAATGGTTTCCTGCGTTTTTCCTTCTACCTGGATTTTTTGCAATCCGCCAAATTTCCCAATTCCGTGGTCAATATGCGTTACATAATCGCCCACCGAAAGTGTGGTCAATTCTTTAAGCGTAATATTTTGTTTTTTCGAATAGCCATTCTTGATGCTAAATTTATGATAGCGTTCAAAAATTTGGTGATCGGTGTAGCACGAAATTTGGTTTTCTTCGTCAATAAAACCTTGGTACATCGGCAAAACTATCGTATTGTATTGCTTTCGGATATTCTCCGAATTAGCTTCATCCAAAGTTTCGAAAATATCGTGAAAACGCTTTGCCTGCGCTTCATTCGAACAGAACAAATAATTTTTATAACCGTTAAAATGATTCTCGCTCAAATTATTCAACAACAAATCAAATTGTTTGTTGAACGATGGCTGCGGCTGAATGTGGAATTCGAATTTCTTAGTGGTTCTAAAAATGGCTTTTGAAGCCAATTCTACAACCGAAAAATCCAGCGCCCGTTTTACAAATGCCTTTTGATCCAGAAATAATTGTTCCGGAGTAGCGTGTTTGATATCCTTAGATAATTTCTCGAAAGCTTCTTCGGCTCTTGCAAATTGTCGGTCTAATTGCGACAATAAATCTTCGGTATCCTGAATAAAAATAACCGTTTGTTCCGAAATATAATCTAAGAAACTTTCCCGATTTTCCTGAAAAACCTTGTTTTCTACATTGGGAATAATTGTAATTTTCTTTTGTTGAGCCAATGACAATTGCGTTGCCACATCAAAAGTTCGAATACTTTCGACCTCATCACCAAAAAACTCGATTCGGTACGGATTATCATTCGAAAAAGAAAACACATCGACAATTCCTCCACGAACTGAAAACTCTCCTGGTTCCGTAATAAAATCAACTCTTTTGAATTCATATTCGAATAAAACTTCATTGATAAAATCAATTGAAATCTTATCGCCAACGCTAACTTTCAAAGTGTTTTTATCCAAATCCCGACGCGTAACTACTTTTTCGAATAAGGCTTCAGGATAACTAACAATTACGGCGGGTTTTTTACGGGAATTGATTCGGTTTAATACTTCGGCACGAAGCAAAACATTGGCATTATCCGTTTCTTCAATTTGGTACGGACGACGGAATGAACCCGGATAAAACAACACATCCTGCTCACCTATCATTTGTTCCAAATCATTCAAATAATACGCCGCTTCTTCTTTATTATTTAAAATAACTAAAAAAGGAAGTTCTGATTTTTTAAACACCGAACGAATTACAAATGAAACTGCCGAACCCAGCAAACCACTAAGATGCAGTTTTGCTGTGTTTTTTTCCTGTAAGGAAGCAACAATTTGTTGCGTTTTAGGCGAAGTTTCGTAGAGGGTATATAGGGCAGATTTACTCAACTCTTGCGTCGTTTGGGTTAATTATTGCTCGTGTACTTGCTGGTAGAACAGATTGATTAGGCATAACTGAATTAGGAATTGCACGTGCTGAGTCCAACAACATTCTTCTCATTTCGTCTTCACCTTGCTCCACAGGGATTTTACTTTTCTCCGTAAGAATATCCATTTGGCGTTGCAAAGTAGCTAATTCTTTGTTGATTTCGCCCACTAATTGCACCACCTTTTTATCTGGAATATCATCCAAATGAATAAACATATCAAGCAAACGCACCTTTGTAATCAAAACTGAAATTCTGCTTTGTATCTGTGGTTTATTGAATAATTCAGGAACATTATTTCGTAACGCCAACGCTTTCTTAGAAATTGCTTTGGCCTTTTGTTGATAAGCACTAATAGTTTTTTTTGGTTTTTGTGCTAATTCCTGAATGAACAAACGCAATTCGTTCCAGGTTTTCACACCTTCTTCAGTAGCTTCATTGATAGGTTCGTCATAAAATTCCCAACCTTTCTTGATGTTGTTAAAAATGACTTCCTTTTTTTTGGCA
>Ga0247814_10000558_pt1 | contig 28454 bp, 19 predicted proteins | sample UWRJL179409R1_FD_179947 | JGI IMG/M metagenome (GOLD analysis project Ga0247814, IMG submission 179947) | Plant litter microbial communities from Arlington Agricultural Research Station in Wisconsin, United States - UWRJ-L179-409R-1 | ecosystem: Environmental > Terrestrial > Plant litter >... | reverse complement strand
ATCCCCCACAAGCCTGTAAGAATTGCCGTTGTAGACGACCATTCGTTGTTCCGTAAGGGACTCATTAATCTCATACTTTCCTTTGACACTTCCTATTCCGTATCCATAGAAGCGGAAAATGGACAAGATTTTTTGGAACAACTGCAAAAAAGCAAGCAACTTCCCGATATATTGATCATGGATCTAAGTATGCCCAAAATGGATGGTTTTGAATTGACGCAGCGACTCAGACAAAAATATCCATCAGTCCCTATCCTCGTCGTTTCCATGATTAACCAGGAAATATCGGTCATACGTATGCTTCGGTGGGGCGTAAAAGGTTATCTATCCAAAGACATAAACCCGGACGAGTTATCGCAAGCCATCAAATCCATCCTACAGAACGATTACCATTATACGGACATACTGACCGGAAGGCTGCTCAATTCCATCAGCGGGGCAACGCAACCCGAACACAAGGAACTGAGCGAACGCGAACTGAACTTCCTGAAATTGCTCTGTTCAGAGGATACTTACCAAGAAATAGCCGACAAGATGTCGCTTAGTGTTAAAACGGTAGATGGATATAGGGCCGCCCTTTTTGTAAAGCTCAACATAAAAACACGCACCGGGCTGGTTTTATATGGAATAAGAAACGGTTTGGTGATTATTTAACCATCCGTTAGTCCACCCTTTTCATACGGGCCATGAAGAATCCGTCGAATCCTGTTTCCGATGGATAATGCATGTATTGCTCCTCCAATATAAAGTTGGTATTCTTTTCCAAAAATGCGGAAACCTGTTCTTCATTCTCACCTTTGAAAATGCTACATGTGGCATACACCATCATGCCGCCAGGCTTCAACATTCGTGAATACTCTTCAATGATTTCCTTCTGTATGGCCGTTACACGTTTAAAAAATGGTCGGTCTATTTTGTATTTGGCGTCGGGATTTCTTTTGAGTACGCCACTGCCGGTACAAGGCACATCCAACAATACCCGATCGGCCGAAGCTTCTAGCCTTTTGATGGTTTTCATTCCTTCAATCAAGCGTGTTTCAACAATATTTACGCCATTTCTGAGCGCACGGTTTTTCAACTCGTCCAGCTTAAAATTCTCTACATCCATGGCTATGATGCGGCCTTTATTTTCCATCAGGGAAGCCAAATGTAATGTTTTGCCACCCGCGCCGGCACAAGCATCCACTACTCGCATACCAGGTTCCACCCGTAAAAAGGGCGCTATTTTTTGAGAACCGGCATCCTGTATTTCAAAAGCGCCTTCCACAAAAAGCGGATGCCTGAAAATATTGGTGCGCTGTATCAATTGTAAAGCATCCTCATAATCAGACAACGTATTAGTCTGGATTTCGTCAGATAACAAAATTTGGGCTAGTTTTTGTCTGGTAATCTGTAATGTATTGGCACGCAATACGACCGACGCTGGTTTATTCATGGCCAGCAGTTCTTGGTTCCAACGTTCTTCGCCGGCTTGTTCAACCGCCAATTCGTCCAACTCCGTAGATACGGATTGCATGATATGGCGCGGCATATTTTTACGATTTGCTCTTTCGGCCGCCTTGGCCTTATTGATGGAAGCAAACTCTTGCCATTCGGGCAATTCATATCCTTTCAGAAATAACAGGTTTCCCACCAGCAACCACAAACCGTCGCGCTTGAATGAAAACTTATCGCCCGTAAACCACACCAGGTAATTCCAATGGCGAACGGCGTCGTAAACCATTTCTGAAATGAAGGCGCGGTCGTCCGAACCGGCTTTTTTATTGGTTTTGAAATAACGTTCCAATGCTTTGTCGGCATATTCCTTTTTGCCCATGATGGCATCCAATATACGGGCAACGGCTTCTACCCGGGCTGGGTATGGCTGGTAAAATCTTTCGGCGCGTGTAATCAATGTGCTAATTTGGTAATGTGATGTGATAATGTCAATAATAAAAACATCTATTACTATTCCATGAATCCTTTGCTCATGGCATAGTTCAGGAGCTCGGTGGCATTTTTGCAGGAAAGTTTCTTGAGTATGTTTTTCCTATGTGTGTAAATGGTGTGGATGCTCAGGAATAATTCGTCGGCCATTTCCTGCGCCGTTTTTCCCTTTACTACTAGTTTCAGAATTTCTTTTTCTCGCTCGGACAGGTTGCCAAAATGGTCTTTCACCTCTTCGGGTGTAGGACGGCCCGGCATCCCTTTGTTGTTACCATACGTCATGGCGATGAGGGCTTCCACGATCTTGGGACTGAAAAACTTGATGCCCTCCGAGGTTTTACGGATGGCGTCGTTTATTTCCTGCTTCTCACTCTCGATGGTGATGAACCCCGTAATATTCAGTTTATGGATTCTGTAAATTGTTTCCTTGTCGCTATCCGAAATTACCAATACCTTACATTTTCCAAAAATTTCGGTGGTAAGTTCCACGTTTTCTTCCGTAAAATAATCGCCGAAGTTTTTATCTACGATCAGTACGTCAAAATGATCGAACGATGGAAATGCGGCCAATTCGGTGAGGTTATGTACCGTTCCGGCTGGCTCAAAATCGGCATTTTCCCGTATCAGGTTTAACAGGCCCTGCTTCACCAAATATTGGGTTTCAGAGAGCATGATTCGAATATTTTTGTCAGATCCACTCATGATTTCGGCTGCAAAGGTAACAGAATCGCATGAATTATGTTTATTCTATTCATCTGCCATATCTTCCTGTCCCACAATAAATTTCAGATAGATTAAAAAATCTGGACGAATATCCGCCGGCCGAGCAATAAACCTTATTCAGTCAATCACATCCATACCAAAAATATTTGTTGGAAAAGACAATGAATCCCCATTGCTTCTCCAACAATACACCTGACATAAAATTTGCTTCCTAAAAACCACCCGTCTAAACAAAAGACTACCAGCTACGAAAATAACCCCTAGTTTTTTGTGTATACTCCTGCTTTGATTAACTGTAAGTTTCATCCAACGAACGTTAATCCGTCATCTATTTAGATTTTCATGCGTTCAGACAATTCCCTTCTGTAGGTGATCCCAACAGGCAATTCCACCTCACCCAACATGACAAAACCGTTGCCCGACCGGGTAATTTTATCCAAGGAGATGATATTGGATTTATGAATGCGCATAAATTGACTCGCCGGTAATATATGTTCCAGTTCCGTGGTGGTGATGGAGGCCAGGTATGTCTGCTTATCGGTGATGATTTTTACATAATTGCCAAAACTTTGCGCATAGAGGAAATCATTATGGGGAATACGAACTAAATCGCTGTCCACTTTTACGGTAAAGAAATTTTCCTTTACCACGTTGATGTTATATAAATCTGGCGTGTTATCTGATACTACCGTCGCCAAAAAACGGTCAATGGATTTCAGGAACCGGGGAAATTGGATCGGTTTCAATAAATAGTCGATGGTCCAAAACTCGTAACTTTCCAAAGCAAATTCCGAATAGGCCGTGGTGATGATGGTTTTTGGCGGATGGTGTAAAGTTTTGAGTAAATCGAATCCCGTCATTTCGGGCATGTTGATGTCCAAAAATAATAAATCGACGGAATGTTGCTGCAGAAAATTAATGGCTTCTATTGCATTGTAACATTGCCCTGCCAATTCCAGTTTATCCGTGCGTTCCACATAACTGGAAAGCACGTAGTGCGCGGCTGGTTCATCATCTACAATCAGGCACCTGTATTTTTCCTTCATGTTCTTTGGGATGTAATTGCAACGCTAAGTTAACCTTATATTTGGTAGGTGTGGTTTCTATCAACAAACGGTGTTTTTTGCCCGGGTAAATGATGTTCAAACGTTGTTGCGCATTCTGCAAACCGATACCGGTAGACACCTGTGATACATCCACGCTTTTTGGGATCGAATTGCTTATTTCCATTTCCAGCCAGGCATCCTTCACCGCAATGCGGATATGGACGAAACACGATTCGATACTATTGGCACCATGCTTAAAGGCATTTTCTATGAAAGGACTCAACATCATGGGGGCAATCTGGTCGTGCGTGCCCAAACCATTTTCCTCAAATTCATATTGGATATCACAACGACGCCCCACCCGCTCTTCTTCCAACGCAATATAGCTTTCCACAAAAACTAATTCATCCTTTAGGGAAACCCACCATTTGGATTGGTTCTCGAGTTGGTAACGCATCAACTGCGAAACCTGTAAAATCAAATCGGGTAAACGCTCAGGTTCCTTTAGGCTGATTCCGTATAGGTTATTGAATGTATTGAACATGAAATGCGGATTCAACTGTGAACGCAGAACAGTCAATTCCATGTGGTTCCAACATAGTTGGGATGTGGCCTGTTTTTTTTGTTCGCGATAAAAACGCAACAGGATGAATGGCGTAATCATACCGATTAAACTTACCGTGGTGGCCGCCAATTGGTAGATAATGGATTCAAGAACTCCGAATTTGAGTAGGAAATCACACCCAAAACCGAATACACTCAAAAAGTACAGTACGGCTGAAACACAAAAGATGGTAATGGTTGTAAGTACCGCATAGGCCAACGGTTTTTGTTCGTCCAGCAAAATCGGCAAAAGAAAAAAACGGTGTATCTGCACATGGATATATAACAGAATAAAATACCAGGAAGCTTCACCCACTTGTTTCCAGTCCGGAATATCTCTCCATTCCGTCAGCGTGTATAAAATATATAGCGTAACGAAAATAATCAGTTCCTGTAACCAGAAGCGTTCCAATATATTTTTGCGAACCAACAGTTCTTTATTTGCTATTCCCAAAATACTTGAAATATTTATTATCTATACATGAAATTCCCATCAACATGTCATAAATTGTGTCATCTAACCGGATGCAAATAAATTGAATAAACAAGACACCCACAATAAAAAATGACCAATTCAATTCGTCATTAACTTTTATTTAATGGTCATTTTTGGATACGCCGTGGTTTTAAAATTTGTTGTTTTGTGCCCTCAAAAAAATAAAAAGATGTTCAATAAAAAATCAACCCCCATATATTATGTTACCATATTCGGAACCGCCTTGTCACTTGCATTATCAGGCTGCGGATCGTCAGCCGGAAACGGATACAACATGGAGCCACCAGCTGTTCCGGTCCTTGCGGTCGATACTGCCTCAGCCATCACCTACAAAGACTATTCGGCTGCACTGGAAGGCAAGGTAAACATTGAAATCCGCGCCCAGGTCGATGGTTATATCGACAAAATCTTCGTGGACGAAGGCGCTTATGTATCTGCCGGGCAATCGCTATTCAAAATCAACGACCTGCCCTACCAGGAACAATTAAACACAGCCTTGGCCAACCAACATGCCGCCGAAGCCAACCTGGCCAAAGCCCAATTGGAACTGGACAAGTTTGAGATATTGACCAAAAACAACGTGGTATCGGATATCCAACTGAAAACGGCCAAATCATCCTACGAAATGGCGAAGGCCAGTCTGGAACAAACCAAGGCATCGGTAGGGTTGGCCAGGATCAACATAGGTTATACTTTGGTAAAAGCACCGGTGAGCGGTTTCATCGGGCGGATTCCAAAACGTTTGGGAAGCTTGGTGGGTCGTATGGATGCACAAGCCCTCACCACCCTTTCGGACGTACACGAGGTATATGCCTATTTCTCGATGAGCGAAATGGATTTCATCACCTTCAACAAAGAAAACGCGGGGAATACGACGGCCGATAAGATCAAGGGATTACCACCCGTATCATTGATATTGGCGGACGGAAACCCATACGACGAAGCCGGCAAAATAGAGATGGTAGACGGGCAGTTCGACAAAACGACCGGTTCCATCAGCCTCCGAGCAAACTTCCCGAATTCAAAAGGGCTTTTGCGCTCCGGAAATACAGGCAGGGTACGCGTGAGCACCACCATCAAAGGTGCCGTCTCCGTTCCGCAGGAAGCTACGTTTGAAGTACAGGATAAAGTCTTTGTTTACGTCCTGGCCGATAGCAATAAAATCCAACGCATGCCTATCGTAATCAGCGGAAAAAGCGGAGACAATTATTTGATCAAGGACGGTATAGAACGTGGAACGACCATCGTTACCGGAGGATTAAATTCCATACAGGACGGCATGGTAGTAGCGCCTAAAACAGCTACCGCAGACAGTTCAAAAACAAAATAATATAACGGAAACATCCACCGTTTTTAATAAACAGATTACATGTTCAAAATATTTATTGAAAGGCCCGTATTGGCTACCGTTATCTCCATTTTGTTGGTGATATTAGGTTTGCTGGGGTTAACCTCACTACCGATTACCCAATTTCCCGAGATTGCGCCACCCTGCGTGCAGGTAACGGCCAACTATCCGGGCGCCAATGCCGAGACGGTGATCCGTGCGGTGGCACCTTCTCTGGAAGAAGCCATTAACGGCGTAGAAAATATGACTTATATGAGTTCATCCGCCGGTAATGACGGCTCGCTCATCATTAGTGTGTATTTTGCCTTAGGAACCGATCCCGACCAAGCGGCCGTAAACGTACAAAACCGTGTGGCACAGGCTACATCCCAATTGCCGGCGGAAGTAATCCAGGCAGGTATTTCTACTTCCAAGCAACAAAACAGTATGATCATGTTTATGAACCTCACCAGCACGGACGCGGATAAATATGACCAGACATTTTTGGAAAACTACGCCAAAATCAACGTGATACCCGAAATCAAACGGATAAAAGGCGTCGGTCAGGCGATGGTTTTCGGAAACAAAGATTATTCGATGCGTATTTGGCTGAACCCGGCAAAACTGGCTACCTATAACATGACGCCACAGGAAGTAACGGCGGCAATCCAAGACCAAAACTTGGAAGCCGCGCCCGGAAAATTTGGCGAAGGCAGCGAAGAGTCGTTTGAATACGTGGTGAAATACAAAGGGAAAATGAACCGTCCCGAAGAATATGAGGATATCATTATCCGCGCCAATGCCGATGGTTCCGTACTCCATTTAAAAGATGTAGCACGTGTGGAGTTGGGATCGTTTACCTACGGCGGACATAACTATGCCAGCGGCAAACCGGCGGCTGGGATTGCCGTGTTCCAAACTTCGGGTTCCAATGCCAACGAAATCCAGACCCAAATCAATGAGTTATTGGAAAAATCATCTCAAAAATATCCACCGGGTGTTTCCTATACAATTCCATTCAGCACCAAACGACAATTGGATGCCTCGATAGAACAAGTGCAACACACGTTGATCGAAGCTTTTATTTTGGTGTTCGTGGTGGTATTTATTTTCTTGCAGGATTTCCGTTCCACGCTTATTCCGGCCATTGCCGTTCCGGTAGCCATCATAGGAACCTTTTTCTTTATGCAACTCTTCGGATTTTCCATCAACCTGTTGACATTATTTGCCTTGGTATTGGCCATCGGAATCGTGGTGGATGATGCCATTGTCGTCGTAGAGGCCGTTCACGCCAAAATGGAAGGCGGCATGGAACCGAAGGAAGCTACCCATTCCGCCATGAGCGAAATTACGGGCGCCATCATCTCCATCACGTTGGTGATGTCCGCCGTGTTCTTACCGGTAGGATTCATGACCGGTTCATCGGGCGTGTTCTATAGACAGTTCTCCTTCACGCTCGCCATCGCCATCTTGATTTCTGCCGTAAATGCCTTGACACTGAGTCCGGCACTTTGCGCACTTTTTTTAAAAAACCACCATACGGAAGGTGAAAAGAAAAAAGGATTTTCCAAAAGATTCTTTGAAGCATTCAATGCCGGCTTTACCGGCATGACCAATAAATATTTGGGAGGAATCAAATTTTTGATCCGGAACAAATGGATCAGCATGGGCGGTTTGGCCTTATTGATTGCGGGAACCGTATTCTTTATGCGCTCCACCAAAACCGGATTCATTCCTGGGGAAGACCAGAGTTTCATCATTTTTGCCTTGAGCACACCACCCAGTTCATCCCTACAGAGAACCAACGAAGTGGCTTTACAGGCCGGTAAATTGATGGATGATATGGAATCCGTGAATTCCGTCAACCTCATTTCAGGATTCAACTTGTTGACTAATACAGCCAGTCCATCGGCGGCGGTTGCCTTCATTGAATTAAAACCGGTCTCCGAGCGTGGCGAGATGCGCGACATCAATGAAATCATGGGAAATATACAAGGACAATTAAGCCAGGTAGATGGTGGAAGCTTTTTCGTATTTACCTTCCCTACCGTTCCGGGCTTCAGTAATATTGACGGCTTGGACATGGTATTGCAAGACCGTACCGGTGGAAAATTGGATAAATTCAGTGAAATTTCCCAAGGATTCATCGGCGGTATGATGCAACGGGAAGAAGTTGCTTTTGCGTTCACATCCTTCAAGGCCGATTATCCACAGCTTGAAATGAAATTGGATGCCGTAAAAGCCAAACAACTCGGCGTAAACGTCAAAGATGTAATCAGTACCATGCAGGCCTATTTTGGCAGTATGCAAGCTTCCGATTTCAACCGATTCGGAAAATATTATCGCGTCATCGTACAAGCCGAGGTAGATTCCCGTAACGACATGACAGCCATCAACAACGTATTCGTGAAAAATAATTTGGGCGAGAACGTGCCCATCAACACCATCGTACAGTTAGAGCGTGTATATGGTCCGGAAAACGTTTCCCGTTACAACCTGTTTAACTCCATCGGAATCAACGTAATACCGAAACCGGGTTACAGTTCGGGAGATGCCATCCGCGCCGTGCAGGAAGTCTCCAAAACTACCCTTCCGGCCGGATTTACCTATGAGTTTTCTGGCATTACGCGGGAGGAAATTTCATCCGGAAACCAATCTGTATTCATTTTCGGCCTGTGTCTCATCTTCGTATATTTTTTGTTGGCAGCGCAATACGAAAGTTATATACTTCCGTTCTCCGTCATCCTTTCCATCCCCACGGGAATTTTCGGTGTGTTTACCGCCATTACCATTGCGGGCATCGACAATAACATTTATGTACAGGTGGCGCTCATCATGCTCATCGGGCTCTTGGCCAAAAATGCCATCCTGATCGTGGAATATGCCATACAGCGGAGAAAGTCGGGCTTGGATTTGGTTGAATCTGCCGTAGAGGCCGCCAAGGCGCGTTTACGTCCCATCATCATGACCTCGTTAGCTTTTATCGTGGGCCTTTTGCCGATGGTGTTTGCACAAGGGCCATCCGCCATGGGCAACCACTCCATCAGTATAGGTGCCATCGGCGGTATGTTATCCGGCGTTTTGCTGGGTGTATTTATTATTCCGGTACTGTTCGTCGTCTTCCAGTTTTTACAGGAAAAGATAAGCCCGAAAAAGTGGAAAGCCATTACCGGCGGCAATCAATTATAACAATTTTGAAAAATGAAAATCAATAAAAATATACACCTTTCCGTATACGTGATGGCTTCCCTCCTCTTCTTGGGAGCATGCAGCGTAGGAAAGAACTATAAACGGCCAGAACTAAATGCCCCGGCGGCATACAGAAGCAATACGGTGGCTGCGGATTCGACTACCATTGCCGATTTGCCTTGGAAAGATTTCTTTTCGGACCCCGAATTGAAAAGTTTGATCGACCGTACCTTGGCCAAAAACTATGACATGCGTTTGGCGATACAAAATATTGAGGGAGCCAAACAAGTATTAAAGCAAAGCCGCGCCAGCTTTGCGCCCGATATCAACGCCAATATGGGCGTGTCGCTCAACAGACCATCGGGCAGCAGCTTAAACGGTGTGAGTTTGAACCAATTTTTGGGTAGATCTTATCTGGAAGATTATACGTTGGGACTATCCCTTTCCTGGGAAGTAGACATCTGGGGTAAAATGCGTCGCCAGAAAGAAGCCGCCAAGGCCGATTTTATGCAATCCGAAGAAGCAGTACGTGCCATACAGACACAGTTGGTTTCCGACGTATCGGGCGGTTATTATAACCTGCTGATGTTAGATGCCCAATTGATAGCCGCTAAAAAGAACTTGGCGCTCAACGACAGTGTGCTCCAAATCACAAAACTTCGTAAAGACGTAGGACAGGTGACGGCATTGGCCGTACAATTGGTGGAAGCACAATACCAAGGTGCGGCTATTTTGGTTCCTCAGCTGGAACAGCGGATTGCCATGCAGGAAAACTACCTGCATTTTATTTCCGGCGGATATCCCAATGCGATAGAACGCCAAAACAAACTTGAGGATATCGTGATTACGGATAATCTGCCCAGCGGGTATCCGTTGTCCATATTGGGCCGTCGCCCCGACGTAAAGGCAAGCGAATTGCAATTGAAGGCGGACAATGCCCGTGTGGGTGCTTCGCAGGCAGCGATGTATCCATCATTGACCATTAATCTGAGTGCCGGATTAAACTCATTTACCGCCGGTAACTGGTTTAATATTCCCGGCGCCTTATTCGGTACATTTTTCGGCGGCATCACACAACCCTTGTTTAACCGCCGCCAATTAAAAACACAGTTTGAATTGGCCAAAGTACAACGCGAACGTTCCATCATAGAATTTGAAAGATCGGTCTTGAACGGCGTGATGGAAGTATCCAACGCATTGGTAAAAGTAGACAAGCTGAAACAACAGCAAACCGCCGCGAACCAACGTGTGCAAACCTTACGTGGCGCCGTATCCAGCGCACGCTTGTTATACGAAACCGGTATGGCAGATTATATCGAAGTCATTACCGCGCAAAGCAGTTTATTGCAAGGCGAATTGGAAGCTTCGGCCATCACCTGCAATTTGTATTTAGCCAAAGTAGATTTGTATAGAAGCTTGGGCGGAGGCTGGAAGTAAAGAAACATATGACAACAAAAAATCCCACTCGATGAGTGGGATTTTTTGTTGTCATAAATTCAGAAAGATTTCTATACAATTTCTTCCGGTGACACTTCTAATGTCAAGCGGTCTGCACTCAATAATCTTCCGTGTAAACTTTGTGTTTTCGGCAATTCGTATTCATAGAAATAACGCAGTGTGTGCAATTTGCTCGTATGGAAAGTCTTCTCGTCTCCCTGTAAGTCATTTTCCAATGCCTTGGCCGAAACAACCCCTTGTTTCAACCACAACCAGCCCAACGTAAAGTGACCAAAATATTCCAAGAATAACGTAGCGTCGCGAAGGAATACTTCCGGCTGCTCGCTTTGGGCAACAGTCATCAAGTGCATCAATACTTGGGACAGCTTTTCGAGTGTTTTCGTTAATTTTTCGGCATAGGGTTTTGTCGTCTCATTCAACTTGGCCGCTTCGATGGTTTTGTTCACCTCGGTGCTGAAGAGCATGACGGCCATACCGCCTTTCATGGTCACTTTTCTTCCCAACAAGTCCATCGCCTGGATGGCCGTGGTTCCTTCGTAGATTGGGTTGATACGCATATCACGGTAATATTGCTGCAACGGAAAATCATCACAGAATCCAGCACCACCCAATACCTGTAATCCGTTGCTCACGGAAACCATCCCCATTTCTGCCGGATAACTTTTACAGATGGGCGTCAACAACTCCAATAACAAATGGGCATTAGATGCTTCTTCACCTTCCCCGCGTTCCGACAAATCTGCCCATAACGAACATTGGGCAATCAATGCCATAGAACCTTCCACCACTGCCTTCTGGAGTAACAGCATGCGTTTTACGTCTGCGTGGTTGATGATGTGCGTTTGTGGTAAATTCACGTCCTTGTTGCTTACGGGACGTCCCTGTGGACGCTCGTTGGCATATTGCAACGAAGCGTAATAGGCCGCAGAAGCCAATCCCGTAGATATTTGTCCTACACCAATCCGTGCCTCATTCATCAATTGGAACATATAGCTGAGACCTTTGTTCGGTTCGCCCACCAACCAACCGTGACAGTCGCCCTGTTCGCCGGCCATGATGTGGGCGATAGGTGCCCCTTTGATCCCCAGTTTACCGAAAGCACCAGCCGTGGTCACGTTATTGAATATGTTCTCACCGTTTTCGATACGGAACTTGGGTACCACAAATAATGAAATTCCTTTTACGCCGGCTGGGGCACCATCAATACGAGCCAAGTATAAATGCACGATGTTGTCCACTCCGTCGTGGTCTCCACCGGAGATAAATATTTTCTGTCCGTTGATTTTATAATAACCGTTCTCTGTCGGTGTGGCAGAACTGGTAATGTCAGACAGGGAACTACCCGCCTGTGGCTCGGTAAGCGCCATCGTGCCTTGCCACTTTCCGGCCCACATATTCTGCAGGTAGATAGATTTTAAATCATCGCTTCCGTAAGTATCGATCAAATTTGCCGCACCGGCCGTCAAAAATGGGAATGCCGCAGCGGCCGTATTGGCTGCGTGGAATATGGTGGTGGCTACGTTGTAAACCAAAAAAGGCATTTGCTGCCCGCCCTGTTCGAACGGTTTAGGGGCGTTAATCCAACCACCTTCGCCAAAAGCTTCCATGATGGCACGTACTTTTGGATGTACGGTGATGGTTCCGTTTTCGTATGTGGGTTTATGTTTATCCATTTCTTCGTAAATGGGAAACAGCATCGCATCGCCAATTTGTTTGGCGGCATCCAAAGTCATGTTGAATGTATCCTGGTTATGTTCCTTGTAGTAATCAAGCTTGGTAAGCTCCAGTCCTTCAAAAACGTCGAAAATCAAATAGCGCAGGTTGCGCATGCTGATGTATTGGTTGGCTGCCATGTAAGTGAGATTTGTGTCTTTTAGTTTAAGAATGACAATAATAGGAAAAAAGTAAGATTAGTTAGGCACGCATACCTATTTATTTTGAGGGTCGCTTTTTAAGAAAACCGACGGCACCAAAATGCATTTTCATGCAAAGTGTGTAAATCAATGAATATGGTTTGGTGTGCTTTTTTCGTGAAACAAAAACGGCCGCAAATATTGCAGCCGTTTCCATATAATATAACAAACAAGTTTATGCCATTTGATACATCGATTCGCGGATTTCCTTGATTTTGGGATCCATGATATATTCGTCGTAACTCATTTCCTTGTCAATGATTCCAGCCGGCGTAATTTCGATGATGCGATTGGCCACGGAATTCATGAATTCATGGTCATGTGTGGTGAAGACCAGAGTACCGTCAAATTCTTTCAATGCATTATTGAAGGCCGTGATGGATTCCAAGTCCAAGTGATTCACCGGTTCATCCAAAATCAGGAAGTTGGCGTTCACCATCATCATACGCGAAAGCATACAACGTACTTTTTCTCCCCCGGAAAGCACGTTCGCCTTTTTCAAAGACTCTTCGCCCGAGAAAAGCATACGGCCCAAAAATCCGCGGATAAACGTTTCGTCTTTTTCCTTGCTGTACTGACGGAGCCAATCCACCAGGTTATAATCCGTTTGGAAAAATTCGTGGTTATCCAAAGGCAAATAGGCTGTAGTAATGGTCACCCCAAACTGGTAATCGCCGGAATCTGCTTTTTGTTCACTGGCCAAAATATCAAACAAGGTGTTGATGGAAAGTGGCTCGCGGGAGATAAAACCAATCTTATCATTTTTACGGACGGTGAATGAAACATTATTCAATACACTTTCGCCGTTGACCGCTTTTGAGATGTTGTTTACGCTCAAAATCTGGTCGCCGGCTTCACGCTCAGGTTTGAAGAAAATGTGCGGATAACGACGGCTGCTCGGTTTGATATCGTCGATATTGATTTTTTCCAATAACTTTTTACGGCTCGTGGCCTGACGGGATTTGGATGCGTTGGCCGAAAAACGAGCGATGAAATCCTGTAACTCCTTACGTTTGTCTTCCGCTTTTTTGTTCTGTTGTGAGCGTTGGCGGGAAGCCAATTGGCTAGATTCGTACCAGAACGAGTAGTTACCCGTGTACATCTGGATTTTGCTGTAATCGATATCCACGATGGTCGTTACCACAGTATCCAAGAAGTGACGGTCGTGGGAAACTACGATTACCGTATTCGGGAAATTCATGATGAAGTCTTCCAACCACATCACCGTTTCCACGTCCAAGTCGTTCGTAGGCTCATCGAGAAGCAGGATATCCGGGTTTCCGAACAGTGCTTGAGCCAAGAGTACACGTACTTTTTCGTTACCGGCCAATTCGTTCATCAGTTTGCCGTGGTTCTCCTCTTTCACACCCAACCCGCTGAGCATGGTGGCGGCATCGCTTTCTGCGTTCCAACCTTCCATTTCGGCAAATTCGGCTTCCAGGTCTGCCGCGCGGATTCCATCCTCGTCAGAAAAATCAGGCTTCGCATAAATCGCGTCCTTCTCTTTCATGATTTCGAATAGGCGCTTGTGGCCCATCAATACCGTGTCCAATACCGTGAAATTATCAAACTCAAAGTGGTTTTGTTTCAATACGGCCATGCGTGCTCCCGGAAGGAAGGAAACATGTCCGCTGGTACTTTCTATCTCGCCGGAAAGGATTTTCAGGAAAGTAGATTTCCCCGCACCGTTAGCACCAATCACACCATAACAGTTTCCATTGGTGAAGGATAGGTTTACGTCCTCGAATAAGATTCGTTTGCCAAAGCGAAGTTCTAAGTTGCTTACAGTAATCATGTAAAACAGTGAAATTTTAAGGGTGCAAAGGTAGGTTTTCTTTAGGTGATTTACAACAGATTTGTATATGATTTCCGATTAACCTATCCGCTAGTACCGTGAACCTTATTCCATACAAAAAGCGGCCAGAAATTCTGGCCGCTTTCATAAAATTAAGAAAATAAGTCTGGTGTTATTTACCCAAAATAAATCGTTTAGTAGACACACCTTCGTTGGAACGAATCTCAACAAAGTAGATACCGGCACTGTATGCCGAAAAGTCCAACGTTAACTCTGAAGGAACCTGACCGGAGGTTTGATACAGTTTCACGCCCACGGCATTATAAACAGAAACACTCAGATTATGATAGTTGTCCACATGACCGAATGATAAAGTCGACAAACCCGTGCTTGGATTTGGGAACAATACGACATTATTGAACGCATCATTTTCGTCGATGCCGGCATTGGCACTCACCACCACACACGTTGGGCTACTCGTATTACTAGTTCCCGCACTGTTGGATGCCGTAAGGCTAACGGAATAATAACCGATACCGGTAAACGTAACCTGCGGATTCGTAGATGTATTGCTTGATCCTGGCTCAAATGCCCAACCTATGTTTGGCAAAATTTCCCATAGATATGAAGTCGGTGATCCCGTACTCATGTTGGCAAATAAGATCGTGGTGCCTGGCGATACGCTTTCCGGAGGACAACCTTGAAAGTTCGCACTCGCCGGTTGGGTAATGCCAGAAATAGATATACAGTTTGAAGAAACTTCCGTATCCGACCCAATCGAGTTGGTAGCCGTCAGCGTCACGGTGTAAGTACCAATCACGTTAAAAATAACCTGCGGATTAGCCGATGTGGCTCCTGTACCGCCAGTAAATACCCATCCGGAAGATGGCGAAATACTCCACGAATAAGAAGAAGCTCCTGTTGATGTATTGGTAAATGATACCGTAGAATTTGTATTGTAGTTTCCACAACCTGAGAAATTAGCCGTTGGTGCCGAACCTGGTTGCGTTACCACCACACAGTTTGATGTCGTTTTGGTGTTGCTCCCCGCGGAGTTCGTGGCCGTAAGGGCCACCGTATAGTTGCCTGCCGCCGTAAACGTAACCTGCGGGCTCACAGAACTCGCATTTGTGCCACCCGTGAATGACCAGCCCGTACCCGGCGTGATCGACCACGAATTGGACGTGGGAGAGTTGGTGGACGTATTGGTAAACGTTACTGTGGCACCCGTGGCATAGTTTCCGCAACCGGTAAAATTGGCCACCGGGGCAACTACAGTTGATGAAACCACCACACAGTTTGATGTCGTTTTGGTATTGCTCCCCGCGGAGTTGGTGGCCGTAAGGGCCACCGTATAGTTGCCGGCCGCCGTAAACGTAACCTGCGGGCTCACAGAACTCGCATTTGTGCCACCCGTGAATGACCAGCCAGTAGCTGGGGTGATCGACCACGAATTGGACGTGGGAGAGTTGGTGGACGTATTGGTAAACGTTACCGTGGCACCCGTGGCATAGTTTCCGCAACCGGTAAAGTTAGCCACCGGAGTAACCACCGCACTAGCTACTTTAGATATATTAATGTCATCAACCCCTAATAAAAGTTTATCGGCATCGCTATAACATTGGAAACCTATGTTGTAATTGCCTGATGTTGGGATAGTAAATGTGGTCGTGGACTGAACCCAACCTGTATTTGTCAAAGTTCCTAAATCAACGATATTTTGGGTCATGGCCGTTGAGATATTGGTATTTCCAATACGTACACGTAATTTTTCGGCATACGTAACACCGCCTGAGGCATGCACCTTATGCCAGAAAGAGATACTGTAAGTTGTACCAGACTGAAGCGCCAGACAAGGGGTAAAAAACCAATCGTTGCCCGCTGTGGTTGTGTTCTCGTTGTATCTGTAACCAATCATTCTTGAACCACCATGCGCAACAGTGCCTTGTACGTTATCAAACAATCCCCAAGTAACGGGATCGGTACCGGTTACGTCCCCATTTGTATTTTCTACCGTCCATCCGGTAATATCTTCTGTGGCTTCAAAGCCCATGATGAGTGCCGTATTTAAATTATTACAGGCCCCTGCAGCCACAACCGTAATACAAGCAGTAGATGTTTTGGTGTTATTTCCTTGGGCATTGGTGGCCGTTAACGCCACGTTATAATTGCCCAATGCCGTGAATTGTACTTGCGGATTTTGGGATGTGGCAGACGTACCACCCACATAAGCCCAACCCGTAGCCGGTGTTATGGCCCAAGACCATGAAGTTGGCACTCCGGTAGAAGCATCCGTGAATGTAACGGTACTGTTTTGGGTTACATTTGAATTACAACCGGTGAAATTAGCTACCGGAGCCACCGCTGCCGGTAGGGCACAATTCGTAACCGTGGAAGTTAGTAATGAGGCGCGTGAACCGGAAAGTACCGAGTTCATGTGATTGGCCTGTTGTGTAGTGAACATGCTTTCGCAAAATCCATAATCCATCAGGTTTTCATATTGCCACAATTGGCCTGAAGTACAAGAAGGCGCCGTTGTAGCCGATCCCGAACATGAACTGTATGAACCATGAAACGGCCCTTTGATAAGTGGTGTATCCGAAAAACCATCGTCTTCAGATGCTGCCGTACTACATGCTGTTATGTCATCATCTCCAAAAGTGTGGTGTAATCCCAAGTAATGGCCCACTTCGTGAGATACAGTCCTGGAAGCCCCTCCCTCCACTCCGATATTATAGTCCAATACTACACCATCCCAAGTTGCAGGCGGAAGACCCGCCGATGTTGTACCTTGTGGTGCATAAGCATATCCCGCAACCCCAAAACTTTGGCCGTTGGTAATATCACAAATCCATATATTGAGATATTTGGAACGGTCCCAAGTGGCAGCACCGTATGTAGCGCCCTTCATTGCATTTGCACCACCCACGTTTCCGGTAGCATCGTTTACGCCGGTAGAACCGTTAGGGTTAAAATACGTCACCGTAGTTTGTCTTCTGTTAATGCCTGGGGTGGTCAATGTGTTTCCACTTGGATCTTTGGTAGCCATGCAAAACTCTATCTGCGCATCAGAAGCTACTCCCGTAAACGCAGGCCTGATGTTGCCTATCAACGAATTATTTTTTCTAAAGTCTTCATTTAACCTTTGTAAAAGGCTATTTATGACCGTATTAGACACATTAGTTGCCGATTGGGTATCATATATCACATGAAAAATAACAGGGATGGTTCTTACGGCCCTACCCGACTGTTCTTCTGTTGATGTATTCTGCCTTTCTTGATAAGCCAGCTGAGATAGTACCTGTAGTCCATTTTGCTCAATGTAATCCCGAGTCAATTTGCCCGACAAACATCTGTCTTGTCCACTATTGTGTGCCGGTTGGGGTTGTCCTGTTTGCTTTGATTGCAAGGCATTCCCGTTTTGAACTGGGATTTGGGCGCTTACATCGATCCATAACCCTATCCCTAAAGCAGCGGTGATGAGGAAGTTTTTAGCAGAGTAATTGTTTCTCATGTATTTTTAAAGATAAATATTTAGCAGAAAGACACTTGCATAGGAATTCTTTCTGTATTTGGTTTTTCCTTAATGCCAAAAGTATCAAACGAAACGTAAAAACCAAACCCTGTTATGTCCGGTTGAACGACAGTTTTTCAACGGCTTTACATGAATTGTTCATTAAATTTCATCAATCCGAGATCTAGTTAAGGCTTATAGGGCGTTCATGATTATGCTGGGCATGCATTTTTCAACCATTGGCTGTTTGTTATAAAATCTTAAAGATGTTTTTTGGCTTCCATAATTCAAGATATTTGGACATGTCCCTATTTAAATTTACACGAAATATCTATATGAAATTCATCCCAAGTCTTTGCATATCCGCCTTATTCAGTTTTTCATCGGTCTATTCTTTTTCCCAATCCCATGTCGAATCCATGTCCGTTAAATTTCAGGACGACACTTCCTCGTTTAGCTATATCCGTGATAACCGTATTTACTCCGAAGGATGGCATGAGTTACCACAGGTTAATTTTTGGAAAAAAGTGGTTTCGTTAAGTCCCGATTCCGGTATCTTGAACATCGCGGCATCCCGGCAGGTCGTTTCCAAGATTCCGGTTAAATCATGGAATTACCTCAACGATGCACAAAAGGATTTACTGAGAGATTCCATAAGGCAAGTGTATGGCCTAAACCCGGAAGACCGTGTGCTCTTTACCATCGGCAAGAATGATTTTTACGATTTTACACATGCCATCCAAATCATAGGACAGGCATATAAAATGTTTGAGGCACAAGGTGTTCCCGCATTTTATGCACAAAGCATATTGTTGATTGAATGTCCGGGTAGGCTACAACGCTCTTCCGCCGGTGCGCAGGGGCATTTCCAGTTGATGCCGGGCGTAGCCACCAGCATGGGATTGAAGGTAAATAAATATGTGGATGAACGGAAAGATTTTGAAAAGTGCGCCGGTGCCGCCGCAAAATTTATCCAAACGGTTTGTATACCTAATGCCGAAAAGGTGTTGACGGCCCGTAATATCGCCTACAAAAAATCAGATTTATGGTTTAAGTTATTGGTACTTCACGTTTACCACGCAGGCTCTGGTAACGTTGCTGCGGCATTGGACGCCATACAAAACAAACCCGCAGAAGGAAACTTGGCTTTGATTACCACCTTATGGCAAACAAAAGCCGGTGCATTCGGAAATGCATCACAAAACTATTCGCAGATCGCGTTGGCCAATACACTCATCTTGTATGACCTACTACAGAGCCGTGGAATCAATATCATGAGCAATACCTACGCAGAAATTTGATTAATGCGTGGCACCGTCAACCGGAGCGAAATTCAGCAATACGTTGGTACGGAGCTTCTTTTTGCTCTTGGTGGCCATCTCTTCCATCTTACATGAAAAACCACAACTTGTAGAGCGATAGTCTAAGTAAGCCTGCAGGGATTTGGAGTGGTTTGAGTTAATCTCGCAATTGGGAACACGCTTGCAGATGGCAATTTCTGCCTTTAAAATCTCAATGTTATCGCCTGTTTCCAACTTCATTTTGGCAATGTATTCAAAAGCCGTCAAGTCTATTTTGGCATCTGGCCCACCCAAAACACGGGTTAAGTCCTTCACATAGTTCAAATACTTATCGGGGTAATTACGGATCATATCCGGCTCATGTCCGTGTTCCGGGGCAAACGCATGGCCTATACCACGTTTGTACATTTTGGTTTCGCAAGATTTGGCATGCGCATAGCTATCGCCTAAACGATGAAGCGCACGACCTTGCTCCTTGATGTTTTTGGCATTTGCATACATTTTACGGGAGCGCTCCCGTTCCTTCTCAGGCGTTTTTCCGGTCAAGGCGTGCACCTTCCCTTGCATAAAAACGTTCAACCAAGTCATCGTAGCGCGCTTCTTGTTTCCATCCTCATGCAGGATATGATCAGGCATTTCAGCATAGTAGGCTAATTCACGCGCATTAGGCAATTTTAGCAAAGTAGCCACCAAAAACACCGTCCAATAATGGCCGTCCATATTATACTCCGCCTTTTCCACATGAAATCTGTCCATTGGAGCGGCATAAGTATTTTCAGATGTAGATAATACAAAGGCAATCAATATCGTCAATGTAAAAATTTTCTTCATGTATGCTAACTTAACTAATTTTTGCAAAGGTACGGCGAACCCGTTAATCCTGAAAGGATAATCCTTAATTTATTATGAATAATTCAGATTACAGCTTTTCCCACCAAAACTGCGGCAGCGGCGTTATATTTTTCACATCGTATACATTGGATATTTCCGGAAAAAAATACGGCAACTGCAATCCGTCGGCCTTCATTTTAAAGCGGTTGGCGGAATCGTTCCAGGCATGCAGGGCCAACGCGAACTTACCCCAATGAATCGGGATGGCTACCTTGGCCTGTACATCAACAGCGGCCTGTACGCTTTGTTCCGGCATCATGTGGATGGCTTCCCAATCTTCGTTGTACTGTCCGCACTCTATAAATGCAAAATCAAACGGGCCGTACGTTTCACCGATGGTTTTAAATTCGGGCGAATAACCCGAATCTCCGCTGAAATAAAAACGGGATTCATTCCCCAAGAAAACCCATGAACACCAAAGGGTACTAGCCCTATCCGTTAAACCGCGACCCGAAAAATGCCTCGACGGTGTGCAAATCAGTTCCAATGTTTCATCCAACCGAATAGTTTCCCACCAATCCGCTTCCGTGATCTTGTTTTTGTCTACACCCCATTTTTCCAATATGTTGCCGACCCCCAGCGGCACATAAAATTTAGGAATAGACGGATGTATCGCTTTAATGACGTTTTTATCCAAATGGTCGTAATGGTCGTGTGAAAGCACCACAATGTCGATATGGGGCAATTTAGACCAATGCATCGGATGGCTGTAATTAAAATTTTTGGGGCCCGCGAATGAAAACATCGAAGCACGCGGACTAAACACCGGATCGAACAATATATTTTTGCCCGCGAAGCGAACCAATAACGACGAATGGCCAAACCATGAAAATACGGTACCATCATCGGATTTTTCAAATACAGACTTGTCGAAATCGACCGTCGGAATTACTTGACGAGGCTCCCTGTCTTCCGCACCACGCAACATTTTCCACATCACGGAGAACATTTTAGCGGGCGACATATCCATGTGGGTTTCTATGGTATTCTGATATTTTCCGTTCAGTTTTTTTGATTGTGGAAACTTAAGTGGCGCGCGTGTATCGGACATATGATTATGGAAATGGAGAACGAATGTATGGATAGAACTTTCTCGAAAAACGACTTAACATACTTTTAATTTGATTCCTTTGAAGCATCCATTAAATTTGGATGCAATTTCAAAATGGAACATCGCGTTATATTGAACATGGAGAAAAAACTTCTATTGGCCGCAACCCTTTCCTTTTTCTTGTTTTCTTGTGGAAGCGAGCCTACATACAATAATCCACAGCCCATCATACAAAAAGATACCGTGACCGAACCGCTCATTAAAGCGAACAAGCAAATCGGCGAAAAAGAAAAACGCGACATCGAGAATTTCGTCAAACGTAAAGGCTGGCCCATGAAGGAAACCGGTACGGGGCTCCAATATTCCATTTACAAACCCGGAACGGGCGAACCCGTACAAAGCGGAGATCTGGTGATGGTTGACTTTGAGATTACGTTATTAAACGGAACCCTTTGTTATACTTCGGAAGAAACCGGTTCGGAAGAGTTTGTGGTGGACCATGACCATGTGGAAAGCGGACTGCACGAGGCCCTGAAATATTTACGCGTGGGAGACCAAGCTAAAATCATCATTCCTTCGCATTTGGCATTCGGATTGGCCGGCGATATGGATAAGATTCCCCCACTTAGCCCTATCGTATATGATTTAACGGTGCTGGACAAAAAAACAAAACCAAAGAAGTAAGTCGTGGTTATACATAAAATTGTAAGCCTTGTCACTTTGTTTCTGTTGATTGAAATTTCATCTTTTTCACAAAAAAAATCAGATGATTTTGAAATAAACATACGCGATTTTACGACCACATCCAGCATTCTCGGCCCCAAAGATATCATCAGGCTCACCAAGGACTCAGTGTTTATTTATTTAGATAAACGCCTATCGGGCTTTGGGAAAGAAAAATCAAGCACTTCAAATTTAGCGGACATATTGGTATTCTCATCGGCACATTCTTTGGATATATTTACGTGCTTAAATAAAATAGATTCTTTAAAACCCATTTATTCAAACCATTGTTTAATTGGGGGAATGATGTTTTATTTCCACGCAACATGTAACGGCAAAGAACTTTCAACGTGGATCAGTAATGCTTACCAAAAAGATATTTTTTTGATATTGGATATATTAAACCCGATTATTCCGGATAGATACCGAATACGATACGATCTCCAAGATATACAAAGGAAAATTGATGAATGCGAAACACTTTTAACTAAGGAGTCGGAATGAAAAACCTTGCTATATTTTTAATACTTTTTTGTGCAAGCGCCCTACCGAATTGGACACAAAAAATTCCACGCGTTATCGTTATCGGTTTTGATGGCTTGGGCGGATATGCATTCCCTAACAATAACACACCAAACATCAATACCCTCATCCAGGAAGGAAGTTATACATTCCATGCCAAAGCCGTTGTTCCCAGCATGAGTAGCCCCAATTGGGCTTCGATGATCAACGGTGTATCGCCATCCAAGCATAAAATTTGGGGTAACCATTGGAAATTGGATAAATTCAAAAATAAAACATTGTGCGAAGGAGAAAAAGGGGAGATTTCCCCCACCATCTTCCGATTGCTCCGGCAGCAATTACCCAACATTAAGATGGATTGTATACACGATTGGGATGACTTTATCCGACTGACGGAAAAAAACATTTTTAACCGCGCCATCGATGCCAAGAATGAGGATGAAACAGCCAACGAAGCTGTTCGATTGATATTTAACGACACGCCGGACTTCCTCTTCTTGCATTTTGACCATGTGGACCATGTAGGCCACGAGATCGGACATAACACACCCGCTTATTTTAAAGCAGTAGAAAAAGCGGATAGCCTGACTGGCGTAATTATTCATGCGTTAAAGGAAAAAGGTATGTATGACGAAACCTATATCATCATCACATCCGACCATGGCGGCCGGTTAAGAACCCACGGCGGCCTCACGCCCCAAGAAATAAATATACCTTGGATTATCCGCGGGCCGAACATTAAAAAAGGACACAAAATAGAAGCAACTATCAAACAATACGATACGGCTGCCACTATTGCCAAAATATTCGGCATAAAAGTCCCCGATTGTTGGGACGGAAAAGCCGTGATGGATGTTTTTGAAAAATAAAAAATTTCGCAGACCGTTTTGGCGCTTGGCGAAGAAGCGGGTTTCGAAGCACTGAACTGCCTGACAGTACTAAATTTGATACTAAGCACAAAGATTCATTTAACCACAGAACCGCTTTTTTGTCAAACGACTATTATCAGAAGTTTTTACTTTTCGCAAGTTAATTTAATTGTCCCATTGTCATCTTTTTCCCAAATAAATGTACCAATTTCTTTATTAATTATTAGCTTCGGTTCGTTGCTACATTCTTTCCAAAACAATATTGTTTCAAGAAATAAATATATTTTATTTCCTTTAAAGGAATAATTTCCTGAAGTTGTTATCCTACATTCATTGCCACAAGGTCCAATATTCCCAGAAGTAAATTTTCCATTTTTAAATGTTGTTATATTTCCATAAACATCATTTGGTTGATATAATTCTATACCAGAAATTATAGGATCATAATTAAAATCTTTTACACCAATTATTTGATTTGTTTTGAATGTTTTATTTTCAAAATTTTTTCCCGTCAAACTGTCATTTTGAGCATTCAAAGTCAAACCAAAATTAATTATCAATATTGTCAAAATCAATTTAATGTATTTCATCGGTCTTCTTTTTTAAAATTTCTGCTAACACAGACTCGCGCGCAGACCTTTTATGGTATTCCTGCGAATTTCAGCGAGGTCTGCGGGGAAATAAAACGCTCTTATTCAAACCGCATATTCAACGCTTTTGGATAGGTTACGCTAAACCCGAATTCCAATTTCTTTTGTTCACCGGGTTGCAAGATAATTTCCCAAGTCATCAAACCTTTTTCCTTATCGATGGATGCGCTTGATAATTCCTTATCCAATTCCACCTTAATTTCCTTTTCCGTCGACACCGGGAAAGGTTCCGTCACCGTCAACCGAACGGGCATGGTTCCAGTATTCCTTATTTCGGAACTCCAACGGTACGCGCTCGTTTTGTTCGGCAGGATTCCGCCACCGGTTGTTTTTTGGGCAGTGAGCGTACGTTGTATTTTTACGTTAGGGTCCTTACCCATCGAAAATTCCAGACTATCCTTTAAATCCCGCAAGCTCACTACCGATTTGCCTGTATAGGAATTACCGAAATATAAATTCACTTCGCCTTCCAACAGGTTCAGCTTTTCCCACTCCGGGATAAAGACGCTTAAATAAGCATCACGCGTCAGTTTGGGTGCGGCAAAATGCTTGTATTCGGCCAATATTTCACGTTTCATGATTTGTGATGTATATGGCCGACCGTCGGACGGTATATTTATTTTTTCCTTTAATGCATATTCAAAGCTTACGGCAGAGGTGGTGGTGTTTACATTAGATTCCAAAACAGCGCCGCTGTTACCGCGCACCTTTACGCCATCTGCATATATTTTTGCTTCCGCACGAGAACCACGTATACTCAATTCCTCCATATCTGCCGTCCCAACAGCTGAAGTAACCATGACCTCTTGTAACTGTTTGGTCGATGATTGCAAGGTCACGGACATATCATATGTTTCTATCCTCCGCTCCTGCCGATCGTAACCCACCGCTGAAATGACCATGCTCTGTGCTCCGGCCGGTAACGCGACATTAAAACGGCCTTCAAAATCGGTAGTGCCGCCTACACTGCTATTGGCGATAGATATATTGGCATATGGAATCGGATTTCCTGTATGATCCGTTACACGGCCGGAAACCTTGTTCTGTTCCGTTTTTGGCTTTTGTACGTCATACTGCAAACCGTAGCTGTTTTGTGAAACATACCATGTTTTAGGCACTGGCATTCCTCCGTTATTGCCCGGATCGGCTGATGATACACTGACCTCCACGTTTTTCCAATCCAAACCCGAATTTTGGTAAATATGCGCCACGTAATCAATCTGCATCGGAGTCGTCAAACTATTTACCCGGAAATCATACGCCGGATACCAACCCGCCTCTGTTATATAATATTCGATTTCAAATTGTGCGTTGCCCGTTTTTTCGGCATTGATGTTGATTTCGATTTCTGACGTGGGGTAAACATTCTTGGCAGCACTTTCATTGATCTGATTAGCCAATTCCAACATCCGTTTGTCTGTTTTGGCTATGTCGGTTTTAATGGCCTGCTCCTTACTTAATATGTCCGTCAACCGTTGGCGGAAAAAATCTGCGGCCAACCTCAATTTTTCCGGGTCTACGCCATTTTGTTCACCACCTATGCTTTTGTTAGACAATATCATTTCTTTCTCGTTGGCGTAAACGGCCAAAAGGGCATCGTCATCTTTCCTTTTGTCACGCAGCCTAATCAGTTCTTCTTTCTGTTTTTTTAACTGTTCGTCCAACAATTCCAAGTCCATGAAATTCTTTTTCATCGTCACCGATAAAATCTGGCAGCCTTCGGGCTTAATACGGATACTCTCACTTTGGATATTATAGGACAACCCCGTAAAAAGAATGGAAGAGCGACCCGCGGGAATATTGGCGGTGGCCTTGTTTTTCAATACGGCACCCTTTAAATATACGTTTGCCTGTTTTATTTCGGATGAAACTTTCAAAGGTTCGGCGGCAAATAAAGCGACCGATAATAATAAACAGATAAGGCTCAGCAGATATTTTGTCATGTTTTCAACTTTTGGATTATTACAAACCTAATCCATTTTCGTTCAATCCCGGCTGACATTTTCTACGCCCTATCATAAAAAAGCCCCGTAACTCGATAAGTTACGGGGCAAAAAAAATGGTTATATTTATTTAGCCTTTTCTAATTTATCCAATGCCTTGTCGGCATCCGCTACTTGTGTTTTCAAACTTTCCGATGCCGAATTTTTGCTCAACATTTTCTCTTTTATCGCCTTTATTTTGGACACTTCCCCTTGTGCAAAAGGAATCAAACCGTATTGTTTGTATTGGATGGCGGCACCCGTCAATTCGTCCAATAATATTTTATTGGCTTCCACATTGTCGCTTTCATTCACCCAGTTATATCCTTTTTCATACAAATCCTGTGCATCGCCTTCCGCCATAAAGAAATAGGCAAACACTTGCTTGGCTACGAAATTCAAACCGGCCGGTTCTTTTTCTTCGATATAAATTTCAATTAACTGGTGTGTTAAATCATTTTCAGAAGAAGTATCGTCCTTATAATTTTTGGCAAAATCCAATGCCACCTTTTTGTCCAACTTATACAATCCTTTTAAACCAGACGCCATGATGGCATATGACTTCGCTTTCATCGCCTCTTGGAACAAAGGCAAATCGCTTTTACCGGCATCATCTGCCAATACAGCCAATGCAGCCCCTTTTACTAGGTTATTGTTATCGCTTTTGGCCAATTGGGTTACTTTTTCGTTGGCCAGTTTGCGGAATGATTTATTTTCGAAATCACCTTCAAACAAAATATCCTCACGAATGCCATGGTAAGGATCATCCAATGCTTTCACCAACGCTTCCTGTACGTTTTTTTCCTTTTGGTTTTCAAACAAGAAATCCAAAGCCAATTTTCTGTCTAAATAACGCGGGGCATTGGCCAATTGGTAAATATAATTTTCCAAGGTTTTATTCTCCGTTATATTAGCCAACAATACATGGTCGGCATCCGCATTCACCAATAAGGGTGCAGTGGCAGACGGGAAAGTGAATGTTTCATCTTTTTTGCTGATCCAAATTTGGTGTGATGTTTTTCCGGCGGCGTTGTATACATCCACAGTCATGGGCATTTGGAACGCCTTGCTTGGTTGTGATTGGTTCACGTCCATTTTTACTTGGCCGGCCGCTGCATCATAAGTATAGGTAATATCCAAATTGGGATGCCCACTTCCGAAATACCACTGATTGAAGAACCAGTTCAAATCTTTACCGCTTACGGCTTCAAAAGCCAAACGTAGTTGGTGTGCTTCGCCTGTTCCAAGCCTGTTGTCGTTCAGGTATTTTTTTAAGCCCGCGTTGAACGCCTCATTGCCCAAGAAATGGCGGAGCATGTGCAAAATAGCGCCACCCTTGTTGTAACTTACGCCGTCAAACATTTCTTCCTTGTCCTTGTAATTGAAACGTACAAGGTCTTTTGTGTAATTGGTTTCGTTCATGTAGCCTTTCACATCTTCCAACATATGCTCGTCGGCATGGTCGCGGCCATATTTATGCTCGCGCCACAAGTATTCCGAATAGTTGGCGAATGATTCATTTACCGTGAGGTTACTCCAACTTTCGCAGGTTACATAATCGCCAAACCAATGGTGGAACAATTCGTGTGCTATGACGTCTTCCCAAGTATTTTCGTCGGCCAGCTGTTTATCGTTTTGGTAGGCGTTATCAGCATGCAGAACTGCCGTTGTATTTTCCATGGCTCCGCTCACGTAATCGCGACCTACCATTTGCGCATATTTAGGCCAAGGATAATCCAGTCCCGTCATTTTCGAGAAAAAATCGATCATCTCGGGCGTGTTCCCAAAAATGCCTTTGGCATATGGTTCATATTCCTTTTCCACATAATAATCAACGGGAATGTCTTTCCATTTGTCTTTCACTACGGAAAACTCACCGATTCCCATGTAGAAAAGGTAAGGCGCGTGGCGCATCGGGAAATTCCAATTATCGGTACGTGTGCCGTCAGCATTTGCATTTTGGCTTACTAATGTTCCGTTGGAAAGCGTAACATATTTAGCCGGAACCGTGATGGCAATTTCCTGTGTGGTCTTTTGGTTCGGCGCATCAATCGTCGGAAACCAACAGCTCGATGCCTCGGTTTCGCCCTGGGTCCAAATCTGTGTAGGCTTCTTCGGGTCGGTATCGTCCGGATCGATAAAATAAAGTCCTTTCGCATCCGAAATGGCCGCGCTGCCTTTTTGCGTCACCTCCTCGGGACGTGCCGTATATTTAATGTACAACGTCAACGAATCGTTGCGTGTATATTTTTTGTCTAACGTAATGTCTAATTTATTGCCGTCGTATTTGTACACGAGGTCTTTGCCATTCAGTTTCACTTCCTGAATCAGCATGCCTTTGGCATCCAAGGTCAGTGAACTTTGGTCGTAAAAGTGAGGTTTTAGGGTTACCCACTCTTCGCCATACATATATCGTTTAGGGAAATCAAAATTGACAGCCAGTTTGGTATGGCGCAAATCGAACACCTGCTCTGG
>Ga0247814_10000556_pt1 | contig 28516 bp, 34 predicted proteins | sample UWRJL179409R1_FD_179947 | JGI IMG/M metagenome (GOLD analysis project Ga0247814, IMG submission 179947) | Plant litter microbial communities from Arlington Agricultural Research Station in Wisconsin, United States - UWRJ-L179-409R-1 | ecosystem: Environmental > Terrestrial > Plant litter >... | reverse complement strand
GATGACTTTAAGCCGGTAGAAATCAGAGAATACAAATTCTTTGACGTTCAGGGTAGCAGTTATATAATTAAAAAGAACAGGATCGGTAGCATACTATTAGGTGTGGTCTTACTTTCCATTGGCATACATGAGCTTACTCCAGACGCCTGGTTAGGTCATGGATATCAAATTGGGCGGATATGTTTTCTGATATTTACCATCATTGGAGGTCCAGCTATTATTCTTGCTGCTTTCACTGAAGTGAGGCTTGATAAAAGTTCTCGTTCGCTCACCCGAACAAGCCCGATTGGATTAGGCAATAAGTCTTTTTCATTTAACGATTTTAATGGCGTGCAAACCGTAAGGAGATCTACAAATCTAATCTACTCAGGCACCGATGTGCAGGTTTATTTCCTTAAACCTGGATCTGAAAAGGAAGACGTAATAGTTCTTCAAAGTTTTTTCAGCACGCGAAAAGTCGAGCGTTTTATCACAGAAATCAATAGTATTATCAATTAAATTTAAATGAATTATGAAAAAACTATTCACTACAGCAATTTTAATCGCGTTAACGATTTTGTCTTTTAATGGATATACTCAGGAAGATTCACGTATCAAAATCGTTTTAAGTGTAAGTGCTAACGGAAAAGTAATTAATACACCCTTGAATGGTGTTTCTACATCAGTAGCCAGATATTATGATGAGGCAATATCCGCGCCAGTGGGTTCAAAAGCTAAAGATACTGCTGCAGCCAAATTAAATGTACCAGCAACCGGAGCCAAAGCCGGCATCTTCTATTTGAACTTGGATGCAAAAAGCGTTTCTGATGATCTACTAAAATTAGTAACTGGAAAAAACACGAGTTTCGACGGCACTATCACAATTACGGATAGCTTCGGAAAATTACCTTCCAGAATGATCAAGTTCTTTAAAGCAAATTTGTATAGCTATTCAGATCAGTACTCATCCACATATTATAATGATACTGTAGGTAGTGTTGCTATATCCATAAGCTGCAGTTCCTTGTCCATTAATGGCATCTTGATTGAACAATAGAATTCAAATCTACTTGCTGTATGAAATACCTTTTAATTGCCACTTCCCTTTTTTATTCACTGATACAAACCCATGTGACGGTAAAACCTGTTAGGACAGGGGCTCACTCTTTTACTATCCAATGGATCAGCTTCAATAATTCCACTCCTGGAAAGGTCTTTATTAAAAAGATTGCTGAAGATGAATACAGTATCCAAGGTGAACAAAGAGATCGTAAATCGAAGATTTCTAATTGCACACGCAGTACGGTCTCATTTGTCAAACACAATTATTATACTTGGTGCAGTGATAGCCGTTGACAAACTTTAAACATTGAAATTTAAGATTATCTTGGTTGACTCACCGTCCTAATAACGTGAATAATATCTAATCGTTTTAGCTAAATCATATAATGCCGACTATCGAAATCGCATCGTTAAATTCCTCACAACTAAATTTGGATCCGCCGACCTTTAAGGTAACCATCATTCAAGAAGGCAAACTAGTAAGTCATAGAGGGCTTTTTTATGATTTTTTAATAAAACAGTCTGGCGTTATTGTACATGTCGGTAATCCTGACTTACAAAATGCAACCGATGAAGGTTTTGTTGCTGGGCAAATTATTGACTGGGCGATTGAGGACGGTGAAATGGTAATACCTCAACCTGAATCAATGCACAGTAGTAATCTAGGTTCAAGTCAACAATTTAGGTTTCGATTCCTAAAAGAATATAAGGAAGACATTAACAGAATTCTAAAGATAGCACTTAAAAAATCTCCATTGAACCGGATCTATCTTCTTACTGATTATCAATTTGGACCTGAAAATGCTAATCAAGAGATTATCTATTCCATTGGCAATTTCTGGCACTTACATGACAGCCATGGTTTGGTGTTCAATACCTTGTATGAGATGTTTGAGGATTAAGGTGACGAAAGCAAGCCAATGATATCGGCATTAGGTATAGAAGCCGCTTGCAAATTTTTTAATCGAGAGGATTAAGGAATGATACATATAATCAAGATAGTCTCAAAAAACGAAGCAATAATCCAAACATCGAGTGTGTTAAGTTGTAAAGGTAAACACTATGAAAGAATAAAATAGTCTTTATAAAATGAGATATATAGGGCTAATGTCTAGCAATGGATTTAAATAAATGCTATCTTTAATAACCAAATGTAAATTAATACGGATAATAAAAAATCTAAAGAAATGCTGTCCGCAGGACTAATGGGAGTTAGCGGCTTTGTTGGTCTGTTTTCTTTGTTCTGTATAATTTATTATTTCACAGATAGTTTAAATAAACCCATTTACCCTATTAAATATCTTATACCAACTTTTATAATATCGCTAACAGTTTGGTTTTATTGTTTTCAGTTGAATAGGTCACTAAGAAAATTTCATGAAACAAAATAGTCATGAAGCATATTAATCGAAAAAGTGACCCTCAAGAAAAATATTAGATCGCTACTTAAACACTATTACAGAAAAGGAAGTACTCTGGCGCAACCTTTTTACTTTAAAAACGCTTCTATGGTTTTCTATTATAGTAATTACTTTGTTGATTTATAATTATCTGATTATTTAAATTATTCAGCTGGCTTAAGCTTTTCTTCCATTTAGTAATTACTAAATCTTAAACACCTGTAGGGAAATGAGGTTGACGTCTCAGAAAACGAAGTTTAAACTCTAGGAGAAAAAGTAGAAGCTGCATTATTATAGTATTTCGACCGCTTCCCTTCTCGCGTTACCTTTAGGATCTAAAACGCGAAGTACGACAAAGAGAAAACAACTGTAACTAAAGGCATCCAATCCCTATCGTAACTCAAAAAAATAACAGTCAATATATATTGATATCATTATACATTTATATTATGATATCATTACTTATTGTTCAATAAGATTGATTTTGTCTCAAGAAAAGAATGGTAAGCTTAAACCACTTTTAAGCTTACCCTTTGTTATTTATTTATCTTTATTTTTTAATTCAGTAACTTCAGCTCTGATATCCTGAGCCAGTGATTTTAGGTCCTGCATAGCTTTTCTTACTCTGGTGCCGGCAGCGCCATTACCACCATCATAGAACTTTTGTGCATCTGCTTCAATTGATGAGACAATTTCCTTTAATTTTTCAAACTTTTCCATAGGATTTATATGTAATATGAGATAATATATGTCCTAAAAACATATTAAGAATAAATATGTTTAAAGCTATTTATTCCATATAGGAATTAAAAAACCATGCTTTCAAACGGTCAAATACTTACAAGCCATATAATTGTTTATTGACATCAACTATGAGCTTATCTATAGATAACTATCTTAAAGGAAGGGTGAAATAAAAAGTGCTTCCCTTACCAAACTCACTTTCCAGCCACAGTTTGCCTTTGTGACACTTGATAATTTCATCACATAAGTATAAGCCAATTCCGAATCCTGCAATTGAGGAGTTATAATTCTCAACCCTGTAAAACCGGCTAAATATATTCTTTTGGTCATTGGGTTTAATCCCTATACCTGAATCAGAAACACTGACCTGAACCTTATCATCAATGACCAAACAACGTATTTCTATTACACTACCACTCTTGGAATATTTAATAGCATTACTTATTAAATTATCAACTACCTGTCCTATCTTATCATGGTCTGCGGTAATAAATATTTCACCCTCTACGCTAAAAATAATCTCATGACTTGTCAGTATTGCTTTAGATTCCTGAGTTATCTCATTCACCAAATCTGTAATGTCGAATTTGGTTTTCTCTATATTGATTTTTCCTGATTCCAGGCGTGACACATTCAAAAAACCATTGATCAATGAAATCATTTTCTTAATCTGGTTTACTGATTTATCTAGAATTGGCAGCGTGAAAGTATCATTTGATTTACGGGCAATTTTTTGAAGTACCTGCAAGTAGCCGTTCAAAGATGTTAAAGGTGTCTTCAGCTCATGACTGGTCATACTTATGAAATTATTCTTACGGATATCATCTTCTTTCTGCTCAGTAAAATCAATCGTTGTGCCTACTATGTATAACGGGTTGCCTTCCATGTCATAGTACGCCTGTCCATTTGACCTCAACCAGCGGGGCCGGGTACCATCTGCAGGGTTTATCCAATAATGTTCCCTGAAAATACCTTTGGTAGAAACAGCATTTTTTAAACTGGCTTCTACCCTAGGACGATCGTCATCAGAAACAAGCTGCATTGCGTCTGCAAAAGAAACCTGCTGATCCTGGGAAAGGCCATGTAAACTCCTGATCCTAGGATCCATAGCTAATTCATTTGAAATCATATTAGCCTTCCATATTCCAATATCAGAGGCATCTATACCAAGGGTCAATAATTTCTGGGCATTTTTTAACTCTTTCTGGGCATTTAAGATTTCTGTAATTTCAAAAGCAAAGATGAGAATACCATCAACGCTCCCCTCACCTTTCTTTCTGGCCTGAAAAATAAAATTGAAAAACAGATCTTTAGTCTCCGGTTGTGTGAGCTGTGGAACATTGATTTTAAGTTCTAACTCCTGGGTGTCCCCTGAATGAAAGACACTTTCAAGGATACTTAAAAAAGGAAGATCATCCCCCTCTTTATTCACGTCAGATACTTTTTTCCCAAGAAAAATCTTTCCAGGATATAAAGATTGAAAAATTGGATTTAAGAGCTCAAAAGTAAATTCAGGCCCATCTAGTATAGCAATCCCGACAGGGGCCTGCATAAAAAAACTATATAGTCTGTTTCTTTGAACATCTGCAACTGTCTCAGCTGCACTGAGTGCTTTTTCATTTGACACCTGATTAGTTACATCGCGGGCAGTATGCAAAATGGCATAAATATCCCCGTTATCATCTCTGACTGCATTATAAGAATACTCATAATAATTTGTCTGTAGTATCCCCTTGATTTTAGTGGTAGCAGGTATTATTCCTTTATCATCAACCCCGGTATCAAATACTGCCTGCAACATTTGATTAAAGGGCTGGCCCTTTAACTCGGGTACAGCAAGTTCAAGTGGCATACCAAAGACCTCATTATGAACTCCCCAAAATTGTAACATAGCTTTATTAGCAGTTTGAATGATAATATCTCTGGTAGTATAGATTGCATATGCTTCTTCACAAGTATCCAGAATTTTTAAAAGCTGCTGATCAGTCAAAGAAATTTGCATGAGAATGTATATAAGCTTAAAGATAGACCAACAAACCATTGATGACTTTGTTCCCTGGTTCATTTAAAACCTACCAAATGATTCGGTTATATATTATATCATTATGCATTAATATCCTGATATTTAATTACCTCATCATATTCAGTATAAAATATTGTTTCTATGAACTAAGTATCATGTCTGTATCCATCAGTTCCTTGTTGAACAATAATTCTTAGACCCTGTTGTAGCAATATGGAAGGTAATGCAATATTGATCAAACTCAGGAACATTGAATGGATTGTGTCTTTACTAAGTATCAGAAGGCATAAATTTCCTGTCGGATCTAGAGAAAGAATCGGTTTAAATCTTCAGGTAATAAAATCCAGAAAGGAAGGAACCTTACTAAAACATCAACATAATAAGTTTAAACAAAAACTGGGATAATAGGAACCAAGTAATTATAGTAAAAGATAAATCTCTTCAAAAACATGAAAGAATGTGAGCCCTTAACCATTCTATGTCACTTTTTTTATAAAAGTTTTTAATTTCACGCTGTACTAATTCTATATAATTAGTTCTGAAATTATTAATTCTAATTTATTAAATAACAGTAATACCTGATGATCTATTACCTAATATATATAAGTGATGCACTAAAAGCCATGCGAAATACTGAACTCAAACAGCTTCTAGAAGCTTCCCAGGAACGAAACAAAAATCGTGACATAACTGGCTGTTTGGTTTACATTGAAGGAAAAACAAGTACGGAAAACTACGGTAAGTTTATTCAGGTTCTGGAAGGGCCGGAAAGTGAAGTTATCGAACTATTTAAAAATATTCAAATAGACGGCAGGCATAAAAAAGTTACATTAATTAAAAACGGTCTGATAAATAACAGGAATTTTAGTACATGGGAAATGGGCTTTGAAAGGATGAACCTAGACAATAATCCTACTTTAAAAGGGATCTTTGATTTAAACTACAAAATTCTGTCCCTGGATGGTGATATGAATAATAATATGTTATTAGATTTTATGAAATCATTTTATAAGGGTCTTTAACTGTATCAACTTGCTTTGAAATGAAGTCATTAACGAAGAAGACCGATCAGAAGCAATAAAAATTATACCTTAAATTTGGGTTATTGGTCATCTATTAATTTTTAAAATTTCAAATACATTCATTAGTTTTGATTGTAAACTACTAGTATTTGTCAGCATCATTTTTAAAATCAGCTAAGCTTTCAGATGAACATCTTAGTCTAGCTTTATCCCAGGTTAAATTAGGTTTTTGGGAACTTGATATCCAAACAGGTCAGATTACCTGCACAACCCAAAACAGAATAAATTTTGGTTTTAATTTAGATCAAAATATCACAGAACAAGATATAAATGAGGCTATTCTACCAGAGGATAGAAAACGTAGGCGGGCTGCTATTGACCTTGCCATGAATCCTGAAGTAGGCACCTATAATTTTGAGGTCAGGGTCCGTTTGCCAGATTCAAGGATACGATGGCTGGAAGCAAGAGGGACCATAATTTTCAGGGATCAAAGGCCTGTTAGAATTATTGGAACCACTTTGGATATTACAGAAAAAAAAGACATGGAAACCCTGCGCGATGAGATCCTTAGCATTGCTAACCATGAGGTCAAAACACCTTTATCAGCCGTTAAGGGATACGTACAGCTGCTTAAAAGATATGTAGTAGGGACAGGGGACGTCAAACATTCTGCAATTGCAGAGAAAGCTCTTGCCTCGAGTGAAAAAATCGAACGGATTTTAAATGAGGCATTGGATGTTAACTCGCATAAAGTTACTGAGATGGCCTTGCGTAAAGAGCGGGTCAACATCGAGGAACTTACACGTGAAGTCTCAGATAGTGCCACCACAATTAATGCCGACCATACCATTAATATTATAGTCAGTAAAGATATTCCAGATATACTTGCAGACCGGCATAGAATCGGACAGGTCATTACTAACCTGATGAATAATGCAATTAAATTCTCTGCGGGTAAAAACCTTATTGAAGTGCTTATAGACTATACTCAAGGCCATGTCAGGGTAGCTATAAGAGATTACGGAATGGGAATTTCTGAAACTGAACATGATAAAATTTTTGAAAAATTCTATAGGATAAACACCGATGAAAATGCAGTACATGGTACAGGAATAGGCCTTTATCTTTGTTCGGAAATCATTACCAGGCATGGGGGGAAAATAGGTCTTGAAAAATTGCCAAGTAATCAGGGAAGCTGTTTCTATTTTACATTGCCTTTAAAATAGGGTTGCTACTATATCGCTGCATTTGAAAGCTAAACTATAATCAGCTTTGGCTGAATTCGATCTTTCATAGGAGTGGCTGCACTAAAGCATCTGGAGAAATATATAGGTTCGCACATTGATTTGTTATACGGCAAAGTGCCATTTTGTTTTGGACTAGTGATGGTGGGGATACCAATTCAAATATCACCTCTCCGAACAAAAAAACATCTCCCTGGTTTAACTCACTTACTTTCGTTTCTTCCATTAATCGCTAATACTTGTATATCTATCTTATAAATCGAACGTAATCTCAAATATTTTATTCTATCGACTACTTAATTTTATTACAACTTTCCTTAAATAATAATTTTCTAGGGTGATATTGCATTAATTGGCTATTCTATCTTATTTTCTTATCAAATACTTAACAAAAGCTACCATTTTTTATGGGACTTAATTATTTGCTTCTATAATCTATTAAAACAAATAGATATTATGCTTCGTTATTAAGCTATTTTTAACTGATACCATAATAATTGATACCTTTTAAAGTACTGATCTTTGGCCATGATAAGGCCATTTTAGAAATTGTTGAACATAGTTTACAATCCGAAAATTTTATAACCGAGACAACCCGCTGGGAAAACTTAGCAGAGCAAATTGAAAAATTTGAACCAGATCTTATGGTACTGGATTTTCAGTCATTGGACTCCTGCAGGCAGATCAAAGATAACTTCAAGATAGCCAAGGTTCCCTTTATACTAATATCTTCTACTGATGAGCTGGAATATTATGCTAAAATCTGTGAAGCTGCAGCTTATGTTTCAAAACCACTCGATGTTCCAGACTTTATTAATACAGTAAAAGACATCTTGTCAATTTGATATCTTATCAAGTGACATACACTTAGGGTATAAATACCCATAACATCATGGAAAATACCTGATATAATAAAATAGTGAACCTTCAAAAATAAGAGCTGTTGGACTCTTATGAACAGAGTGACTTTAGAAGATAATCTTAAAAGGATAAAGCTGCTGATGGATGCTTTAAGCAATCAGAGGGCTAAATTTGAAGTCGGTTCTCCAGAACGAATAAAATTAAATCTTGAATTTATCGCACTAAATAGAAATGCCAAGAAAATAGTTGAAGATCTTAAACTTGTAAAGCATAGTAATTACCTGAACAGATAGGAACATATTGCTGACCGGCTTCTTAGATGTGCTTTGCCTGATAGTCAGCCATTAGTTACTTCATTCACTACCTTCATGAAAAAATTGATATCGAAAGGCTTTTCTATATAAGCATCAGCGCCACAATGTAAAGCAACTTCAGGTAAATTGTTAGTAGCTGAGATCAAAACAAATGGAATTTTTGACGTATCAATATCTGTTTTAAGCTTTCTGCAGATCTGGTCACCTCTTAAATTCTCCCCTAACCTGAAGTCAGATATGATCACGCTCGGATTATTAATCCTTATATCAGATTGCAACAATTCCACTTTCGATAAAATGACTTCAAACTGCTCTTCTTCTACAATAAGCTTGATGATATCTGCAGTATCATTATCATCCTCTAGTAGCAATATTTTTTTTCTCATATTTATTACTACAAAAATGAGTATTTTAAATGCTAAATAAAATAGTATTTTAAATAATCTAGGATATAATACTTCATGCTTCAATAATACAGTTGAAAAGAATTTCCAATAAACAATTTTCATTGCCAGGTGTTAAACCGAATTTACATTAACACTGCTTATCTTGGATAAAATCACTGACGGTAAATTTAATTTTAATGGAGACTCCTTATCAGAAAATTTCGACCTTCTGGTAACTGCCTTAGATGCTTCAGTTTCAGGGATAATAATTACTGATAATACTGCACCTGACAACCCTATTATATTCTGTAACAGTGCATTTGAAACCATGACAGGATATCAAAGGGCGGAAATTATAGGTCATAACTGCCGGTTTTTACAAGCTGATGATCGACATCAAAATGCCAGGTCAGAGATAGCTAAAAGTGTAGCTAATGGCACAAAATGTACCGTACAAATCAGAAATTATAAAAAAAACGGTGAGCTCTTCTGGAATGAGCTCTACATGTCTCCTGTAAAAAATAAACAAGGTCACATATCACATTTTATTGGAGTTCAAAATGATATCACTGCTCGTAAATACGCAGAAGAAGAACTTTTCCAGCAGAAGCTTTCTATGGAAAAGCAAATTGAGGAAAAAACAAAAGATCTTAAAGATAGCGAAGCTTTTCTAACCAGTATCATCCAAACAGTCCGAGAAGGTCTGCTGGTACTTGATCCTGACTTTAAGGTATTGAGTGCGAACAGTCACTTTTTAAAGACCTTCAAAGTAACTGAACGGGATACTATAGGAAATCAGTTATATGACCTTGGTAACCATCAGTGGGATATCCCTCAACTGAAAGAACTCCTTTTAAAAATCCTTCCTACCAATAATCCCGTAGTTGATTTTGAAGTGGAACATGATTTCCCCTACATTGGCAGAAAACTTATGTTACTAAATGCTTTTAGGATCGAACTTGAAGGTCAATATAAAGACCAGATCCTGCTTGCTATTGAAGACATCACTGATAGGAAAGAAATTGAAAGACGTAAAGATGATTTCCTATCTATTGCAAGTCATGAATTAAAAACTCCGCTGACAACAATTAAAGGTTACATACAATCGTTGGAACGCACCTTATCAAAAGATGCCTCTGAAAAATTCAGTAATACTTTAAGTAAGGTCTCTTCCTATGTAGATAGGTTAAATGGACTAATTACTGATTTACTTGATGTATCAAGGATCCAAACCGGAAATTTGGAGTTGCACAGGGCAGAATTTGATTTTGATTTGGTAGTTCAGGAGGCTGTTGAATCAATGCAGCTATCCACCGCTACCCATAAGCTGAAACTGGAAGGGACTACCAAATCAGTGATCCTTGGTGATGAAACCCATATCATACAGGTGATCAATAACTTACTGTCAAATGCCATTAAGTATGCCCCTGATAATAAGGAAATACTGATCCATATATCCAATGTTAGCGAATATGTCAAACTCGCAGTAACAGATTCTGGAGTAGGTATAAGTCTTGAGGATCAGAAAAAAGTATTTGATAGATTCTTTAGAGTCGGAGAAACGCAGAAAAAGTTTCCAGGAATGGGTCTTGGACTTTATATATGTGCGCAAATAATTAAAAGTCACTATGGAACATTGTGGGTAGAAAGCAATAAGGGTAAAGGCTCAACATTCAGTTTTACTTTACCAAAAAAACAAAATACTAATGGATAGAAAAAAAATACTTGTTTGTGATGATGACCCTGGTATTTTGGAGATGCTTGAGTTGATTCTTGAAGAAACCGGGCACATCATTATACCTGAACAAAATAGCCTGAATGTGAAGATCATTATCGAAAAAGAAAGCCCGGACCTGTTATTACTTGACTTATGGATGCCAGTTATTTCAGGAGATCAGATTTTAGCAGCAGTAAGATTAAATCCTCAAACCACGGCACTCCCGGTAATTATATTTTCTGCCAGTAAAGATGGTGCTGACATTGCTAAAAAATCGGGAGCAACTGCTTTCGTTGCAAAGCCATTTGATATAGATGAGTTATTCTCTACCATCAATAGCTGTCTGAACTAATGTGTTAATATTTCAGGTCTACCCAGGACTTACTAGTTGTAGGTATATCTAGTCTTTTAAAGTGACCACTGTAACACGGTTCATTTTTTTAAATATGTCTTGCATGAATTTTTTATGGTTGGCTCCCACAATAACAACCACTTTTTTAGCTTTAATCTGCTCAGACCTGTTTACAATATTTCTACACATTTCTTCATTGCGCCTGGTCCACCAGTGAATTTGAGATAACATTTCTTCTTTTGGAAAATCAGCAAACGTATATAGTTCCGGAAAAAAGAAATCTCCTGATGCCAATATTTTTGCAGCCTCATCAGTATTCAGCCATTCTGTAAATTCTGACGAAGTACTTTCCTTTTGTTTATACGTACCAAACCCATCATCCCTTTTAGCAAGTATAGCATTGATTAACTTGAAATCCGCCGACAGGCTATCTGTCTGAAACCTTTTAAATTTTTCATGGAAAGCAACTGCTGATGCAGTCCAGTTCAGATCGTAATCCTGACAATCCATAGAAAGCATTTCCGTCAGCTTAAATTCCCTCATCATTGGAAATGCTAATAATGCATATTCTGAGGTATTTATTCTCTTCATACTTCTTCCAGATACATCCTGTTTAGGACTAAGTAAATCATCTAAATACTTTTCCAGCTGAACATCTGCTGAGTGTTGTAAACGGTCAAAAACCTGCCAGTATTGATAATGAGCATTTGCAACATCCTGGGCCAGGAAATATGCATGAGCAAGGTCCGTTTTAATATAAAAATTTTCAGGCTCTGATTTTGAAATTCTTTTTAAGCTATCAATAACTTTGGAAAGCTTTGCTGCTGGAATATTTTTGTTAGCTCGTAATCTTTTCAACCGTTTAAGGTTATCAGATTTACACCAATAATCCATCAAGTTTACTTCATCCTGGGCAGTAACAAATTCCCCAAAAAAAGCGCCTGGGTTAAATACTCGGATTCTTTTCTGGATTTCTGATAAGTCCTGGTTCTGAGATTTACTGTAATCGTGAGATGTACCAATAAGCAAAACTTCCAGATTCTGGGAAAAAGCATCGACTGAGGCAAATAAAACAAACGAAATGAGTAATAAACATTTCATATAAATAGGCATCTTATGTTTGAAATATGCATAAGCTTTAGTGTGGTCTTAAGGTTGTGTCATTATAAACATTACTTTCTCTTTTAGAAATTATATTCCACAGGTACAAGTTCAAGAAACTCTGTTAAATTTAACGTAAGCTAGGATGTAAATTTAAGATTAGCAATAATAGATAAAAGACAGATTTATAAAATGGCACCTTCGTATTTCATCTCAGTACTAATACTTAGGGTTATTTTTCCTGTAAAACACTACCACATTATCCCCTTTATCCCAAGTGTCTAAGAAATGAATTATTAGTTCATTTGACCTTTGAATTAGCTTGGCTGATCTATCTTTGATTAATTTTTCAGAAATTTCAAAATCGATCCTAACTTGCTCCACGTCCTGTTTATTTATCATATATACAAGGTAACATATTAATTTACAACAACATACTACCTAGAATAAACATTATGTTTATTTATATCATTTAGGACGGTATATCTATATGCATTCAACGAACAAAGTTTAAAATTCAGGAGTTAATTAGAAGCAGCATTATTATAATATTTCGACCTACTCCTCTCCTTCTCTTTTAGCTGTAGATCTTAAACGCCAAGTAAGGCAAAGAGAAAACAATTGTCTCATTAAAGGAAGGTAACTAACCTGTTTTTCTTTTAGCTGTCTCTGCAATTTCCCATAATTCGTTAATGATATGTTGATATCCATATATCTTTATATCACTATATATTACATCTTAATATCAGTCATGATGAGGCTACTATTTCAGAACAAAGAAAGATCTTGTCTCACAAAACGAAGGAATCAATCCAGTTCATATTTTTGTTTTAGCTGTAAAATTTGAAGTAATAAAACGCCAAAGAGAAAAATATTCTTAAAAAACAATGGGAAGATTATAAATCATTTGATACCTATGCTTCTAATATACTTTGTGTGTTTTTTTTAAAAAATTGTTAAATTATGATATGAATCAAGGTTATTATGAAACCAATTATTTTCAGCTACTTAATTATTATATTAATAATCTTAGCATCATGTAAAAATCCTTATAAAGCTGAAAATATAGTTTTTACGAGCGATAAAACCATGGTTATAAACCAGCTTCATCATGAGTTTGACTTTAAAAACATTGATTTTTCAGGTATTGGTTTAAATCTAAATGGTCAAAAAACTATCGATTTGCAAGTGAAAATCAATGATCCAATTTTCACAGAAAAAGAAATTTTATTCGCCCAGAGATTAGCACAAAGCATCAAAAAACAAGTAGCCAATATTAACCATTTCAATGTGATTTCTATAGAAATAAATGTGCATGAAAAATTACCGTCTGGTTATAATGGAAAGATGAAAAAGATATTACTTGACCAAAAAACTCTAAAGGAGATTTTCAGCAATAAGTATTTCAATATGTGAATTTCATTCTCCTAAGAAATGACCAAAAAATAATTATCTCCTTAAGTGGAGGCATATGCAACTAGAACATGCGTATTATCTTATTGCCTTTCAACAATCCATTTTGTAATAATAGCTAGTACCTCTGGCGAAATAGTTTCTTCAATTTCTCCATACTCATGTATTTTTCCTGTCTTTGCATTTTGGAAGAAATGGTTTAGATTAGGTAATAGTACAGTCTTATAATCTTTATTACCGGCTTGTCTTAAATATTTATCAAAACCATCAAGGTTTTCTTTAGCATTTACTTGAACATCCTTTCCCCCATTTAATGCTAAGAATGGTATTTGTATAGTGGACAAGACTACCGAGGGATCATACTTAATTAAGTAACGCATCCATGGCCAGGAGAATGATCCGATATTATACTTAATATTATCATCATCAATTGTTCTTTTAAAATTCATTTTGACTAAGAATGAGTCAGGCTGATCTTTTAACCATTTAGAGATTGAGTTCTTAAATGCAACTTGGAGGCTATTTCCTTCTCTATCTAAACTCGCAAGCTGAATCATCATATCCGTAAAAGAGTTTGCGCGTTCTTCTTCAGACTTATCAAAGCCTCGTAATGCATTGACATCTTTGAATTGTTTTTTCATTAATTCTGAACCTTTGATTCCAACACCTGCCAAGCTAATAATGAATGAGATTTCTTTAGATTGATTTGCTGCTATAGGGGCAATGATACCGCCCTCACTATGTCCAATTAAACCTATCTTGCCTAAATGTAAATCCCTACGGGATTTCAGATACTCTACTCCTACTAGCACATCATTTGCGAAATCTGCAGATGTTGCATAAGAAACATTGCCCGTACTTTCACCGACTCCGCGGTCATCAACTCGTAGAACTGCAATTCCATTTCTACTTAGGTGATCTGCAATAACCCAAAATGGCTTATGACCATAGACCGTCCCATCACGGTCTTCTGGGCCAGAACCTGTTATCAATATTACTGTTGGAGCATTTTTTACTAAGGGAGGAATAGTAAGAGTAGCACCATATTGAATGGTTTTATCATTATTAAAATAGATTACCCTTTCTTCAGAGTAAGGGAATGGAGCTTTAGGCGTTTGGGGTCTTCCAGAATCTTTTTTATTCGGAACTCGTTTAAAAATAAGTTCATATTCTTTCCCTAACTGCTTCCACTTTCCAGCCAGTTGAAGTTTATTGGAGTTAAACTTACCTTTAAAATCAGCTTTCAAAATAGAGGAATAAGCTAGAAGGCTATCATTAGTAATAACTAGTTTTGAAACTGGAAAACCTAGAGCATTTTGATCTGGACTATCAAAAGTGGCAATTGTTTCCTTAGTAGAACTATCTTTGTTTACTTTCAAAATAAAACGCACGCCCATTAAATTTCCTTCCCAAGTAGTAACAGGAGGTAAGGTTTGAGCAGATGAATTACAAGATTGAATAAATAGGCTCAAAAATGTATAAAAACAGATTCTATAAAAAGAGAGGTTAAGCATTAATTCTAATATACTTTAGGCTAGGAAATGTAGCGTCAAATCGCTTCAATCCAAGTTATGATAAAATGTATCAAATAAAAGTATGTTGTCTCAAAAAACGAAGTTTAATTATCGGAGTAGTGGATTAAGGCCCTCTATTATAGTATTTCAACCGCTCCTTCTTTTAATTTAGCATTAAAGCATTCATACGGCAAATCGTAAAGATCACTAAATAAAGATTACTGTTTAATTGATGTCTCAGCAATAAGGGCCGAATATCGTTCGAGAAGATCGATATAGCGATCCTGCCAGTAAGCCTCATCTTTTATTGTAACCTGGCTGTTTTTAATATTAAAAGTAATTGTATTAGGCTGACTAGAGATAGCATCATAAGATACGATGTTAGATAACCTTTCCATGATATCTTTATCAATGATCTCTTGTTTAAACCAGTTGTATATTGTACGCCGGGTAACATTCATTGCGAACGCAATTTCTGTTATGTTCAATCCCTTTCTCCTGATTGCTCTTTCAAGCAATTCTCCCATATGTATTGCTACCAACTAAAAATAAACATATAATTTGAACGCATATGGTAAAAGTATATTGCAATATCTATCTGTAATGATACGTTGCAAAAGAGTATCTCTCTAAAAGAATGGAAGCTCCCGACCCTATTTGAGTTTTCGTTTTTTAAGAATTAAAGCTTAATGCAGTATGAACCTACACGATTATAATATTTCGACCGCTTTACTCCTTCTCTTTTAGCTGTAGATCTAAAGCATCTTTGTTAACATTAAGGTTTCCTGCCAAAAACCTTTAGTTCAAAAACACTCAGTGAATTGCGTGCGTTTATTGGATCAGCTCCATCGGCACTATATGGCAAATTCACAGCTCCTGATATTAGTAACTTGATGAAACGCGCCAATACGGGTTTATCGAGTTTAGAAGTATCTGTGACAGGCGACTTCGAGACTTCTCCCAGGTTTTGGTCTGCAAATAGCCTCCAGTCTTTTACTTTTGCAGCTGCACTTAAATCACTAGCCTCATCAGTACTTAAGCATTCTAGTTTGTATTTGTAAGTCCGGCTCGTAAATTCGAAAGTTGTTTCTATACTATCAATTCGATAGTCTTTTCCCAGATCTACAATTAGCCAAGCTTCCTTTGCATCAAGGCCTGCATCCCATCGTGTTCCATTGTTTTCGTCGACTGCAAAGTCACCTTTATATTCAAAAGATATGTCATGGGTACGATACCGCTTATCATATGGTCGTGCATCATATTTTCTTACTGAAGAGGTAATAACAGGTTTACCAAGGGCAAGATTTTTCGGCTTACTTATTTTTGATAAACGTTTTAACATTACCCCTTTGTGTGTAGGAATAACCTTTTTAATACGCCCATCTTTATTAAAGAATACTTCATCAATACAAGTCTGCCGTTTACTATCAATAAATGGGTATGACTGGCGATGATAGGCAATGAATGTACGTCCTTTATAATCCATCATAGAATGGTGTCCTGGCCCAAGTATGTTCTTGTCATCATATCTGGAGAGGATAGGTTCAGTCATAGAGCCTGCGATTTCACGATATGGTCCAGCAACGTTTTTCGAGACTGCATACCGAACGTTATAATTCTCGCTTCCCTCGAATGACCACATCATATAATAAATTCCTTTTCTCTTGTAAATCAGCGAGGCTTCAAATGCATTTTTAAGGTTGCTGATTTTGGAATACCTATACCTACCTGAGAATGGTGTTTCTTCATTTAAAGGGAAACTATTGTCAGTTTGATTGAAAGATAGCTTTCCATCTTTATTGATATTTAGTTTAATGATCCTAAATTCTCGTGCATCAGTGGTAATATATAATTGCTTGTCATCATCCAAGAAAAACTGACCATCATAGCCTTTGTAAAATAGTTTTCCCTGAGCGATGCTATTGGCATCTTCCCAGGGACCAAGAGGATGATTAGACATGGCAATAAAAACTTTTGATTCAATACTATACATGAGGTAGTATTTCTTTGAATCAGGATGGTACACTATGCTTGGGGCCCAAATATAGTTTGTGCCGGCAGCGTCAGTCCATTCCTTTGGTAGTGCTACTAACTGATTCTTCCAGTTCTTTCCGTCCTTAGAATACCAGGCCTGTGTAGGAAAGACGTTTTCGCCACTATTGCCATCGTTCGTGCCATAAGCATAGAATGCATCCGTATGCTCGTCATAAAATACCGATGCATCAGCAAGATATGCTGGAATAATTGGATTACCGTTTCCTTTGGAAAATACCTCGGAGTCTTTACTCTGCTGCGCAGAGCAATTGAAGCAAATTAATAGCAATGCTATCATAAAAAGCCTGCCTCTAGTTATCCCCACCATGGCATTCCATACAACTATTACTAAAAGCATCATACTTATCGTAGGCAGCACCCGGCTTACCAAATAACGTAATAATAAGGTCTATCCTGATTTGATGATCATTGTCTAACACAATAAAAAGTCCTTTGCTGTCAATCTCAATTAAATCCAATATTCTTCCCTGATCTTCGCAGATCCCTTCCTGGCAAAAATAGAATACCTTCCCAGTTGCTCCTTTAATTTTCTCATTCTCGATTACCTCCCGGTAATCCCATGCCACGGGAGAATAACTTGTTTCTATTTCAGTTGATAATTTCATTGTATGTGCATTTATAAAAGATTTTCAGCCGATGTAATTCAAAAGGATTGCTACTACTCAAAAATGCGAATTGCCTAATTAAGATTAGGGGGCCAGAACCCAAAAATCCATACAAAACTGGACCAGTATTCACAAACGAGTCGTAAAAGCCTATCCAACCATTTGCATTTCTGAAATCATCTTTTAAGTGATAATAAACCATTCATCAAATCCTCATTAAACTGGCCTATACTGGTCGTGGTCAGCATCTCATATATCCTGGCACGTATTGCTTTAAACTCATCATGAAGCGGACAGGGATTTATTTCTGAGCATTCTTTTAAGCCAAGGGCGCAACCGCTGAATAAATCATTACCATCAATGGCTTCCACTACATCACGAAGGGGTCTACTAAGACTCTCATGTTCCAGGTAGAATCCACCACTCGGCCCTTTACTTGAACTGATAATCTTCTTTCGGCTAAGGTCCTGAAGGATTTTTGCTAAAAAGAATTCTGGAGAATCAATAGCCCCAGCAATCTCCTTAATCCCAACCTTTCCTCCTCCTGCAGTTACTTTTGCTATAAAAAACACTGCCCTTATTCCGTATTCACAAGTTTTTGAAAATATTGCCATATCTAAAGTAAAGATAATAATAATAAAAGATGTTTTTGTCTTCTATTATTATTTTTCTAGATTTGTGGCGTTCGAACAAAATTCTACTACAAACAATCTTATAAAAGATAAAAAGGTATTAATATATTATTTATGACAACAGATCAAAAATTTTACATCACCTCAACGGTGCCGGTTCTTCGCGAAAACGGTGTATTGCTCACCAAACATTTCTACAACCGTATGTTCACCCACAACCCAGAATTAAAGAACATGTTTAATATGGGCAATCAAAAAAGCGACAAGCAACAAACCGCGCTTGCGTTAGCGGTGTTAGCATATGCGGAAAATATTGCCAATCCATCCGTTTTAATGCCGGTTGTAGATCGGATAGGACATAAGCATGTTAGCCTTGATATTCGTCCGGAACATTATATAACGGTTGGCCGGCATCTGATCGCTTCCATCAAGGAGGTATTAGGAGATGGAGCAACGCCGGAAATTATAGATGCCTGGGCAGCGGCTTACAGTCAGCTTGCTAAATTAATGAGCGGCCATGAAGCTGGACTTTATGCCGAGAAGACCAGTACTGATCATGGCTGGACAGGGTGGCGTCCATTTATAGTTAAAACAAAAACTCCGGAATCCGATGAAATCAGTTCTTTTTACCTACACCCTGCAGATGGAGGAAAAGTTCCTAAACATGACCCAGGTCAATATATCAGTCTAAGAACTTTTATACCACAACTTAACTTGCAACAATCACGTCAGTATAGCATCTCCAGCGCTCCAGGAAATGAATATTATAGGATTTCAGTCAAAAGAGAAAGCAGGGATGATAACGACGCTAATGGTATGATCAGTAATCATCTGCATGATGTAATCAATCCGGGCAGCATGCTAGAGCTCACTGCCCCCTCCGGCAATTTTAAAATACCGGAGGAGTTAAATACTCCATTGGTGTTAATTAGTGGTGGAGTTGGACTTACACCTCTTTTAAGTATGCTTAAGTCTCTTAACCAAAACGGTCATTCGCAACCCGTTTACTGGCTCCATGGATGCCGCAATGAAAATGTACATGCGTTTAAGTCAGAAGTTAATGATATATGTAAATCAAACCCAAGTGTTCAACAACACATTTTCTATAACGAAACAACTGAGCTCCAAAAAGCAGCAGGAATTTTAAGCGGATTTTTAGATATCAATACAGTGCCTAACTTTAAGTTTGATAACAATGCACATTATTTTATCTGTGGTCCTTCTGTTTTTATCACAAAACAATTTCAAGACCTGATCTCCCAAGGAATCAACAGATCTAATATCCATTTTGAGGAGTTTGGTCCACAGGTTCTTTCATTGAACTAAATTCTAGAAAAGGTCGCTCCCGGAAAGCGACCTTTTTTATGTATAAGTAGAGATGGTCCAGAAAATCTACAAGAATTAATATACAGGACCAGCGCATCATCACCGGAGAATGTTATTTTCCTCGCACCACAGACTTAAAAATTTAACAGCCTTTCAAACAAACAATCCACATGTATAAGACGCCCTATAATGTAGCAGAAAACCCGTCAGAAGTTTTGGAATTTATGAAACAGAACCCATTTATAACCCTGATCGGATATGATGGAAGTTTTCCTGTCGCTACGCAGATACCCGTAGAAACAATAACCATAGGTAACTCTATTAAAATTATAGGTCACGTTATGACGAAGACAGACCACTGCCGTACTTTTAATAGAAATCCCAATGTTCTGATTTTATACACTGCTGCACATGCCTATATTAGCGCATCAGTTTATGAAAACCCTCAGTCCGCATCTACCTGGAACTACAAAAGTGTTCAGGCAAAAGGAACTATCAAGATGCTTGATGAAGATGCAACCTACCAAATCATAAAAGACATTACTGACAAATATGAAAAGCGGGAAACAAGTCCTGCTGCCTTTCATAAAATGGATGAGGATTACATACGTAAAAATCTAAAAGCTATAAGCGGCTTCGAGATTACTGTATCAGCAGTTGAACACGTCTTTAAAATGAGTCAGGGTCAATCTCAGCAAAACAGAAAAGCGATTATTTCAGATCTTCAAAGCAAGGGCGATGTAATGTCTAATTTGGTTGCCAAAGAAATTGATGAATCCTAATTGCATTAAACAGCAACTTACTCAAAGAGCCAGTTCGATGCTAATTATGAAAAAACTGGATCAGTAAGGACTTAGGTGACCTAACTAAGTTTGCAGTGACAATAAAGTCAAAATCAAAACTTAGCAATATGAGCAAATCAATTTTTTATCACGCAGGTTGCCCTGTATGTGTTAGCGCGGAACAAGACATTGTGAACCTGATAGGTGAAGATAATGTAGAAGTGGTGAATATCGGTGAAGACAGGAACAGAATTAGTGAGGCTGAAACTGCAGGCATCAAATCAGTACCAGCTCTCGTTACTCCTAACGGAAATGTACTCCATATCAATTTTGGCGCTTCAATAGCGGATGTAAAGGGATAAAAACTATGCCCTGTCGCTCGGCAGGGCTATTTTAATTAACAAAATAAACGCCATTAAAATCTATTGACATGAAATATACTTACTTAATACTCGTAATAATCACCCTGGAGATCATTTCTTTCACTACCCAGGCACAAGAAAAAAAAGCACCGCATGGTTTTACTTACGGCACTTCGCAGGTGGCAAAATCACCACTTGATTTAAAGGAATTAAAACAGCTTGAGCAGTCATTGCTTTTTTCAGAAGAAGATGTTAAATATCTTCGAATGAGTCATGATATTCTTGCCCCACAGACTGAACAAATCCTGGATGTATGGTATGGCTTTGTCGGTTCAACTCCACAACTAGTTTACTTCTTTGGAAACAAGACAACTGGAAAGGCGGATGGAGAGTACCTCGCCAAGGTTCGGGAACGCTTTAAAGCCTGGATCCTGATGACAGCTGAAGCCAAACATGATCAGGCCTGGTTGGATTATCAGTACGAAATTGGCTTAAGACACTATTCAACAAAGAAAAACAAAACGGACAATGTCAATTCTGTACCAATCATCAACTACAGGTACATCCCTGCTTTGACCATCCCTGTAACCATGACATTGAAACCTTTCCTTGCTAAAGGTGGCGCGAGCACGGAAGAGGTGGACAAAATGTACACCGCATGGCTAAAATCGGTACTGTTGCAGAGCATACTGTGGGGACAACCTTACATGAAAAAAGGAGAATTCTAACATGAGAGTAGCAATATGGGACACCTATGTACAAAAGAAAGATGGTAAAACAATGCATTTTGACATTGTTGCACCAGATACCATCAATGACGAAGAAGTAATCTTCGAAATGGGAAAGCAATATCTGAAGACAAAAGGGCAGCAGGGACAGGATCTCAACGCTAAGCAATGTGCTTTCTGTCATCAGGAATCTGCTACTGAGGAGATGGAAGCAAGCATTACAAGCAAGGGTTACTACATCATTGAAATGGAAGGCTGTGAATAACTCAGAAAAGAATCAGACTTTAAAAAGCAGCATCGATCAAAAGATCGTTGCTGCATTTGAACGTATTTCTCAGGCATTGAGGGCTATGTCATGGAGCTATAGCAAATCGTTATCACTTAACCCTGCCCAGACCCAGGTGCTTGTATTTTTATATGGTCATCCAAAACTGTTCTTAAAAATCAGCGTTTTGGCAAAAGAATTCGGCATTACCAACGCAACCATGAGCGATACAGTCCGTCTGCTAGAAGAAAAACAACTGGTCCGTAAAACTTTATTCGTTCAAGGTTCACGGAATTATTTTTTGAGCCTTACTGATAAAGGAAAAGACCTTGCAAAACTTGCAAGCAGCTACACACATACATTAACAGATATTTTAAAAGTCCTCCCTATTTCTGATAGCGAAGGATTACTTGGTTCATTATCTAATATTATTTATGGATTATATAAGAGCGGCGTTAGTCCAGTCCAGCGTATGTGCAAAACCTGTAAATTCCATAATGAGGTTGATGGAACAACCTATTGCCATTTACTAAAGAAACCATTGGACAAAACGGAACTTCAGATTGACTGTGCTGATCATGTACAGTTGCAATCTTACCATATACGGTTCAGTAATCAATGTTAAAGGTATTTGCTAAGCTCAATAATACCTGATTCCAGCTGACTCTCTGTTAAAGAAGCATAGCCCAGACGAATTCCATTGACAGGTTTCCCATGACTAAAACGATCAGGCGGCATAATTTGAATCCCTTTTTCCAGCAAGGCTTTAGCTATGTTTTGAAGATCAACAGGCTCTTTTGGTTCCAGCCAAAATGCAAGACCTCCTTCAGGTTTCTTATAGTTAACCTTTTCGATCAGGTGTTTTCTAATTAAACCATCAAAATAATCTCGCTTTGCCTTATAAATCAGGGTTGCCTTTCTAAGATGTCTTTTAATCTGACCATCATTGATTAGCTCTAAAACAGCTTGTTCCATCATATTGTCTCCTTGTGCATCGATGATCTTTCTTAGCTGTCTAACCTTTGCTATCAAGTCTCTGGGAGCAGCCATGAATCCCAATCGCAATGCCGGCGCTACAATTTTGCTCATTGTACCCACATAAACGTAATTTTGGATATCATCAAAACTACTCACCGGATAAACCGGCCTTTGTCCGAAATGAAACTCATTATCGTAATCGTCTTCAATGATCGTAAAGCCAAATTCATTTGATAATGCCACCAGCTCCAGGCGTCGGCCCAGACTTAAAGTAACAGTGGTTGGAAATTGATGGTGCGGGGTAATATAGATAGCTTTTATATTTTTCTGTGTACTAAGCAGCACTCTCAGTTCGGTTATTACTAATCCCTCCTGATCCACATTAACCGGTAACAGACTAGCGCCGGCACTTTCGAAAGCCTGCCAGGCGGGTTTATATCCGGGATTTTCTACCACAACCTGATCACCAGTCTTTAGCAAACAATGCGCAGTAAGGTACATTGCCATCTGACTGCCCCTGGTAATATATACGTCTTCGGCATTGAGGCGCATACCCCGCTTATAATTAAGCATATGCACTATGGCGTTCAAAAAGTCTGAGTCCCCCCTGCCTTCTACGTAACCCATCATTTGCCATTTGCCTTTCCTATTAAAGATTTGACGATACGCCCGGGCCAATTCATTAATTGGAGCAATACGTGTATCGGGAACCCCGTCGTCAAAAATAATATCGGCAATTACTTCAATAGGCGACGTAATGGGAAGCGCAGGGGACAAGTCAACCGATTTAAAACCAGGCAATGTTTCTGACACAAATGTACCCCTTCGTTCTTTAGCAATAAGCCAGCCTTCTGCCAGCAATATATCCAATGCATCTACGATAGTATTCCGGTTTAATTTAAGCTGGGTAGCCAGTTGCCTGCTACCTGGTAGAGGATCCCCTCCTTGCAGTTTGCCGCCTTTGATAGCAGAAATAATTGAATCCGCGATTTGAATGTAAACAGCGCGTTCGCAGTTCACATCTATTTTTATTAAAAGCTCCCAAGGTCTTAGCATTCTGGACTACTGGTTTTTATAAAATCTGTACCATATATATAGTCCAAATATAATAGAATTTTGTAATGCAATAATGCATGAATTAAAATTTTCAATCATGTCAAATACAACAATTGAAACAACAGACAAAGACCAGAAAAGCCAATTTAGCTCAAAAGATTTTCACCAAACATTTGCAAGACCAGTATTTGTGAAGCCATCTTATCTGGTTCATAGAAATGTTGAAAAAGCAGGTGAGCATAGCCAATTTTCTACAGAACGTAAGCATCCCGTCTTTTTTGTAGATCTACCCAGCAAAAACGTGAGCATGACTATCGGCGGACTATTACCAGGACAACTAACAAACAGACATAGACATACTTATGAAACAGTGCTTTATGTATTGGAAGGAGAAGGCTTTACTGAGATCGAAGGAGAAAAGGCGGAGTGGAAAAAAGGAGATGCTGTATACATACCATCTTGGGCCTGGCATAGACATCAAAATCTAAGTAATACTGAATCTGCGAAGTATATCGCATGCGAGAATGCGCCACAGCTTCAAAATCTGGGCGTCGCTTTAAGAGAAGAAGAAGGCAGAGATCTTTAAAAACGTTTCACCAGGCGGACATTTCACCGCCTTTTTAATTATAACATATGAAAAATATCCCATTTAAAGGCATTATTTCCTACCCGATCACTCCATTTGACGACGATGAAAAGGTTGACATTCCACTTTTTAAAACACTGGTTGAACGACTGGTTGCCTCAGGTTCTCACGGTATTGCTCCTCTGGGAAGCACTGGTGTACTGCCTTATCTAACTGATGCAGAAAAAGAAGCCATTACTGAAGCAACTTTACAACAGGTGGCAGGCAGGATTCCTACGCTTGTAGGTGTTTCAAATCTGACAACAGAAAGGACAGTTTATCATGCACAATTTGCAGAGAAAGCTGGTGCCGCGTCCGTAATGATCATTCCTATGAGTTATTGGAAATTGACAGACGATGAAATCTTCAAACACTATGAAGCAGTAGCATCAAAGATAGGAATACCTATCATGGCATATAATAATCCTGCAACAGGGGGAATTGATATGTCCCCTGCCCTTCTTAAAAAGTTACTGCAAATTCCCAATGTAACTATGATCAAAGAAAGTACAGGAGATGTTCAGCGGATGCATTACCTGAAACGAGAATTGGGTGACGATGTTGCCTTTTACAATGGCTCGAATCCTTTAGCCCTTGCCGCTTTTGCAGCAGGGGCAACCGGATGGTGCACTGCAGCCTCGAACCTCATCCCGGAACTAAATATCGGATTGTATAATGCGATAGAAAGTAATGACCTCCAGCTCGCTCAGAACTTATTTATGAAGCAGATTGACCTTCTAAAATTCATTGTAGCCACTGGATTGCCCAGGTCAATCAAAGCAGGACTGAATCTACTAGGTCAGAGAAGTGGCAACCTTCGCAAACCATTAAGTCCGCTTACTGATCAGGAAATCCAGACACTTGAAGCCATTATCACACAAACCATAAGCTATGAACCAGCCCTTTAGGCAGGTGATGTAGAAAGGAAATCAAACTACTTAAACTTGAATCTTATGTCAGAGAAAATCGAATTGATCCCAGGAAATAGCTTAATCACAAAGACGCCGGAGGAAGGCAGGATGCTTGCCATCAAAATTGCCAGATTAATCATTAAAGTTACTCAGCCAGATGCATTTGTAAGGGAACGACTTCGTAGCACTTATGCTGAAGATCCACAAATGCTGATCAGCATAGGTCAAACAGTGGCTACTGAATTTGCCACTATTGCAAAAGCAAACGATTACTGGAGAACCTTAAATTAATCGCATCATTCACTAAAAATACCAGTCGTGCCAGGGATTCAGATCATCACTATCACAGGTAAACAGCAGGCCGCATACCAACAATTAGTAAGTCGGTATACATCGAAAAAAGGACTCAAAGATGTGATAGCGCAAGATTTCAATTTATATAAGAAATCAGTGTATGGGTTTACATTAGGTTATCAAAAGAAAGACCAGCTATGCGCTGCGCTTACTTTCTCTATTTCAGGCAATGATTTAGCAAATCAGTTTGTAGGGGAAATAAGTCAAATGTATATTCCACAGTCTGTGCAAATAGCAACAGCAGGAAGACGACTACTAAATGCTATGCTTACTATTATCAAAGAAGATTTTCCTGAAATACGATGGATCATGCTAAAGACGCCTATCAATGAACCTGGATTTAAAAGGCTTTATTCTGGATTTGGTTTCATTGAATCCGAGCCCTTAAATTCTGAGCTATTGAATTCCTCAGGCTTAATCAACATGCAAATAAGTTTAATACACACCTAATCTAACACCCTATGCAAAATCTAAATAAACTTACAACAGCTGCAGGTAACCCCGTTGCAGATAATCAAAACGTACAAACAGCAGGTCCCAGAGGTCCAATGTTAATGCAGGATTTCTGGTTCCTGGAAAAGATGGCTCATTTTGATCGTGAAGTGATTCCAGAACGTAGGATGCATGCCAAAGGATCCGGGGCATATGGAACATTTACCGTTACTCATGATATTTCTGCCTTTAGCAAAGCTGATATATTTTCAGAGATAGGTAAAAAAACAAACCTTTTCCTCAGGTTTTCAACTGTTGCCGGCGAACGTGGGGCTGCAGATGCAGAACGTGATATTCGTGGCTTTGCAGTTAAGTTTTATACCGGACAGGGTAATTGGGATTTAGTAGGCAACAATACGCCAGTTTTCTTTTTTCGGGATCCGATGAAGTTCATTGATTTGAACCACGCCGTAAAGCGTGATCCGAGGACCAATTTACGCAGTGCAGACAACAACTGGGATTTTTGGACACTCTTGCCCGAGGCGCTTCATCAAATAACTATTGTTATGAGTGACCGTGGAATACCTAAAACCTACCGGCATATGCATGGTTTTGGAAGTCATACTTATAGCTTTATTAATGCAAATAGCGAACGGTTTTGGGTAAAGTTTCATTTCCGATGTCGCCAGGGTATTGCCAATTTAACTAATAAAGAAGCTGCTCAGGTTATCGGCAATGACCGAGAGTCACATCAAAAAGACCTTTTTGAAAATATCGAGGCAGGTAATTATCCTAAATGGCAGCTGTGTGTTCAGGTAATGCCCGAAGCGGATGCGAAAACCTATCGTTTTCATCCATTTGACTTGACAAAAGTTTGGCCCCATAGTGACTATCCGCTTCTTCCAGTAGGTGAACTTGAACTCAACCGTAACCCTGATAATTATTTTGCTGAAGTAGAACAGGCTGCATTTAATCCTGCCAATGTTGTTCCCGGGATCAGTCATTCCCCAGATAAGATGCTTCAAGGACGATTATTCTCCTATGGTGACGCCCAGCGTTATCGGCTAGGTGTAAATCATTCCCATATACCAGTTAATTCACCGAAATGCCCCTTTCACTCTTTTCATAGAGATGGTTCAATGCGTACTGATGGGAATCATGGATCTGCAATTGCTTATGAACCAAACAGTTTTGGCCAGTGGGAGGAACAGCCAGAATTTAAAGATTCACCACTTCAACTAGATGGGAATGCATATGCCCATGACTTCAGAGAAGATGATAAGGACTACTTTACGCAGCCTGGTAATCTCTTCAGACTAATGGATGAGGATCAAAAGATGCTTTTGTTTACTAATACAGCATCCGCCGTTGGAGGAGCACAACAATTTATCCAAATCCGCCACATACGCAATTGCTATAAGGCAGACCCAGCATACGGCACAGGGGTAGCAAAAGCTCTCGGACTTACAATTGAAGAAGTTGATAATTTCACCCATCCAAGGTTATAACTCAAAGTCGGGACTATATAAGTTCCGGCTTAATACGAATTCCTATTTTTTACCTATTAGCTTAAGCATAAATAATTAGGGCATATTGATATCATTATATTTTTATACCTTGATATCATAAACTTATGCTCAATAAGGTGATCTTGTCTCAGAAAACGAAGGTTTAATTGGGAAAATTATACCTGTATAAATTACAAGATTATCGGTGAAATAATATAATTATAAAGTTTTGTTCAACTTCAAATTTAGGGATATGCTAAATCAAGGATATCTTTTTTACCAATCTTACTAAAGTAGAAATAACGAAAAAGCCCGCTTCGATTTTGCGGGCTTTTATACATTTTGATCTTTCAATCTGTGGTCCCGACGAGAATCGAACTCATATCTAAAGTTTAGGAAACTTCTATTCTATCCGTTGAACTACGGGACCAATACTACTTATACCAATCAGCTTCTCAATCGGCAGGCGCAAATATAATAATAAAACGCCCTGTTTGCCAACAATCATTTTCAGGCAACATCAACTAAAACTAATAGGTTTAAAAACTCCGATAGGATAGAACAAACGGCAATAGTAGTTTGGTTAAAGTTTTAGTGAGTCCAATGCAAGTCCAATGTAAAAGCAAGTCAACTCCAATCTGCACTGGTACTCATTGGACTTATTACTAATTTGTGTCATATTCGTATTGGCGTCTCTAATAGCCCAATATAAGCCGTACCCTTACAGAATATAACCAAATATAAATCATGGCCATAATTAAGAAC
>Ga0247814_10000555_pt1 | contig 28521 bp, 35 predicted proteins | sample UWRJL179409R1_FD_179947 | JGI IMG/M metagenome (GOLD analysis project Ga0247814, IMG submission 179947) | Plant litter microbial communities from Arlington Agricultural Research Station in Wisconsin, United States - UWRJ-L179-409R-1 | ecosystem: Environmental > Terrestrial > Plant litter >... | reverse complement strand
CAAGTATGGCATCGCTGATTTATTTAGTGGACCAACGCGGCATTCAGGATTAGATAGAGATAAAAAATGCCGCTTTTTAGCGGCATTTTAATTATTGGTTCTCTTTGTATCTTTTATCAGGCGTACCATCTTTTTTCAACACGGTGGTCGTTTTCTTGTAACGTTTGTCTGGTGTTCCGTCCTTTTTCAAAACTACTGTAGTTTTTTTAGCTCCATTTCCATCGTCTTTTTTAACGATTTTTGTTTCTGTTTTCTTGACAGTTTTCTTGGTGACTTCTTGTGCCGATGCGGTCAAAGCAAAGCCAAGAACAGCGAGTACAGTTAAAAATATTTTTCTCATTTTTCCTATCTTTTAAAATTTGTTAAGCTAATTTACAAAACATTGTATTCGCCAGTTTTGTGTAAAAGCTAAATAAAACTTAAAATTATATTTATCCATTTTAATTATTGGAAGTTTTTAAAGGATTGCGTAACTTTAGAATAAATTAAATCTTAATAACCACCATGAATACCCAGATTCAAAATTTAGCAATGATTTCAGCAGTTCTGGCTTTTGCAGGCTGCCATTCCAACAAAACAACTACAAAAACTGAACGGAAATCAGAAACAGAAAATGTGCTGTCAGAAATCCCGGCGCGCAAAAAAGCGGAAACCATTGTTGTAGAAGGTACTGTAAAAAGTATTTTTAATGGAAAAGATGGCTTTACAGCCAACATTCAGACAAAAGACAACAAAGTGTATATGGTCACTGTCAGCAGGGCCAATTTAAGTGACCCGAAGCAATACCGAAGTTTCAATACCAACGAAGTAGTTAAAGTCAATGGAGATTACTGGAAGATGAATGATGAAGATCACGTCACAGTACGTACAATTTTATAAAAAGAAAGCCTGAAATTATTCAGGCTCTTTTTGTATGATTCTATCATATCTTAAATCCTGAAAATTCCTCCCACAGCGATAATTCTCTGGAAAAAGAAAAATTCCTGAGACGCTGTATCAGAAGAACTGGTCGTCGTACGAATGTCGGGCATATTGATATAACCACCTTTCAATTCGCCCTGCACATAAAAATATTTTAGGAAGGTGATGTTCAACGCCGCCTTTGCAGAAACACCATAACCCGAAACGTGAAAATCATCATGGCGGTCTTTCCCTAATAATTTTGTGTTTGTTTTAGGAAACAATACGCCGGCTCCAATGCCTTCAGATAAATTGAATTGTATTTTATCCGAATTAAAAATGTCAATTTTTAAAAGTTTGGCAATATCATCATGTCGTGAAAACTCAGTGTTGATGTAATTCAATCCGTCAGTATGCTCATAAGTCAGGAACTGTTCGGTTAGCAAAACCTGGTTGTTAGGCAAAGCTTCCCCATAAGAACCCGCATTCGGATAATACCCATTGATGCCAACTCCTCTGTCCTGAATCATTACATATTTCATGTGATCCCATCCTATAGAAATACTGTAATGGTCATTCAGATAATAACCCAGCCTGAAATTCGTCTGCGGAATGGTCATCCTAACCGGATTGATATAGTCAATATTCCAACCTTTTGGTTTGTCATGCGCGTTGATATCATACAAAGTAAAATTGTAATCATCACCCTTAAATGTCACATCAGATTTGCTGTAGCTTTCACGGTTTCCACCCCAGGAAATATAAAATTTCCCTTTGTTGTGTGCCGTATATTTTTCTTCTCTATTGCTACTGTTTCTTTGAGTTCTTGTAGGCCTTTGCGCAGTCATATTTAATGAAAACAATGTCAGGAGAACATATAAATGGGAAGTTTTCAAAGTATAGGTTTAAAATGAATTTACTGTTTTTCTGATGGCTACGAGTTTGGTCATTAAGCCTTCAAACAAATCAAGGTGCAGCATATTGGCACCATCGCTTTTTGCATTGGCAGGATCAAAATGGGTTTCAATAAAAATTCCGTCAACGCCCACAGCGATTCCCGCTTTTGCAATAGTTTCAATCATATCAGGTCTTCCGCCGGTAACACCTACAGTTTGGTTAGGCTGTTGCAAAGAATGGGTTACATCCAAAACCGTAGTGGCAAATTGCTGCATTGCAGGAATGCCTCTGTAATCTACGATCATGTCCTGATAGCCAAACATAGTCCCTCTATCAGTCACCATTACATTTTCATTATTGCAGTCCAACACCTTTTGTACTGCGTGTTTCATGCTTTCCGGACTCATGAATTGTCCTTTTTTCAGGTTTACAACTTTTCCCGTATTTGCCGCAGCGACTACTAAATCTGTCTGGCGTACAAGAAATGCAGGAATCTGTAAGACATCAACATATTGTGCTGCCATTTCCGCATCTTCATTGGTATGGATATCAGTAACAGTAGGAACATGAAAAGTTTCAGAAACTTTACGAAGGATTTTAAGCGCCTTTTCATCGCCAATCCCCGAAAAACTATCGATTCTTGATCGGTTCGCCTTTTTAAATGAACCTTTAAAAACGTAGGGAATTGCCAGTTTATCGGTAATGCCAATCAATTTTTCGGCAATCCGCATGGCCATTTCTTCGCCTTCAATGGCACACGGACCGGCTAAAAGGAAAAAATTACCGCTATCAGTATGCTTAATTTGTGGAATATGCTGTATGTTCATAAGTACCAGTTTTAATGGCGCAAAGGTAGTTATCAATTATGAATTTAAAGGTAAGATTAAGTATTTTTTAAGGAGCTTTTTCCGGCTATCCGTTTCAATCTTTTATTAAGGGATTTCCCTTCCGCTGCGCTACAGGACTATCCTTAAAAAAAGGATTTCCACTGCTATCCGGGCTATCGCTTTCGGTCATAGAAATTACTTTTTCTTCAACGATAAACCAACAGGAACCATCAATGCGCCTTTTTCATAAATGTTGAAATACAGTTTTAATGGCACCGTTTGTCCTTCCCAGGTAATGTCATATACATCCAGAAAACCGGCGCCAATCTGGTTTCTTTTGGTTGGAAAAGGACAGCAGGTTTCTGTTTTTGTATAAGTAATTTTTTCTCCCTTTGGTCCGGCTAATGCGTTTAGAAATCGCTTCTGATTGATTGTTTCATCTTTCAGGTCTTTAAAAAATACATTAATCGGGTAATCGGGATCGTAACCGTATTTTTTATCCTGGCTGTAGGAAGTAATTACAAAGCTGTTATCGGCATTCAGTTTCGGAACTGGCGCATTGTCATCAACATTCTTTAAAGTTGATTTGGTGCCGACACACGAACCCAGTAAAAAAGCAATTACCATTACAATAGAATATCTCATTTTCATTTCAGTTATTTTTTTGTTTTAACAAATAACGCAACAAGCGCAGCCGTTAGTATGCCTTTTGAAAGTGCGTCGAAAATTCCCAGTACGGTATAACTCATCTTGTTAAAGTAAGTTGCCGCCTGAAGTTGTGTCTGCAATTGGTGTTTCACCCTGTAAGCGATCATATTCTTGAAAAAATCGGGAGTGATGTAGGTGAAAATGATATGATTGATCAGCGGACTCAATAATGTAATCAATACAGAAAGTACGACGCCTGAAATAAATCCCTGCTTCCAGTCCATATTGCCATTATAGAAATGCTTCTTTTTGTCGGTCAGCGCGAAATAGTAAATCCCGACGGCGATTATCGCGAAGAAATTGGTATAAATCAGCTGCTTGTCGATATGGACATCATGAAGTCCGACGGTTTTTTCCAGAATCATCCAAAGGATGGAAAATATGCTAAATTGGATTGCCCACCTCAATTCAATCCTAAATTTTCTCATTGGTTACTTTAATTAATTTCGATTCAAAAATACTCGATTATTTTAATACCTGTATCTTTAACATTCAAAATCATCTGAATTGTTACTTTTGTAAAAAATAAATCTATGGACTTTTTATTCCAAACCTGGCCGTGGTATGTTTCGGGTTTTTTAATTGGCTGCGTGATGCTGGCTTTGAATTATTTCGGTAAAGTTTTCGGGATGTCTTCCAATGTGCGTACGCTTTGTACCATTGCCGGAGCTGATAAATATGCTGATTTTTTTAAATTCGACTGGAAATCCCAACGCTGGAATCTTGCCGTAGTGCTTGGTACAATGCTGGGTGGATTTGTGGCCGTTCATTTCATGAGTGATCCTTCCAATGTGGCAATTAATCCCCAAACGATTGAACAATTGGCAACAATGGGAATAGACGCGCCAAACGGTCGGTTATTACCATCGGCTATTTTTGGAAATGAGGCATTTCAATCCCCAAAAATAATTTCAATATTAATTATCGGAGGCATATTGATCGGCTTTGGTTCGAGATATGCCGGCGGCTGTACTTCAGGACATGCCATTTCGGGAATGAGCAATCTGCAACGCCAGTCTTTAAAAGCGGTCATCGGATTTTTTGTTGGCGGATTGATTATGTCCTATTTCATTTTACCTTTAATTTTCTAGATATGAAAGTTTTAAAATATATAATTGTCGGATTTATTTTTGGTATTGTACTGACCAAATCAGAAGCCGTTTCATGGTACCGTATTTATGAAATGTTCCAATTCCAGTCTTTCCACATGTTTGGAATTATCATGACAGCAATTGCAACCGGCGTTATTGGATTACAGGTTATCAAACGAAAACAAATCAAAAGCAACAAAGGCGAACCGATAATTATTGCTGATAAAGAAAAAGGTTCTTTCAGGTATTGGATTGGCGGATTGTTTTTCGGATTGGGATGGGCACTGGTTGGTGCTTGTCCGGGACCAATTTTCATCCTGATAGGTGCCGGATTTTTACCTGTAATTCTGGTTTTGCTGGGTGCTTTAATCGGAACATTCCTTTATGGAATCATCAGGGAGAAATTACCTCATTAGATGATGAAAATAATTACCGGCGTTTCTAAAAAGAGACGCTATTTTTTTGGTTTAATTTCAGGATGCCCGAAGTGATGCAAAACTGCGCAGCGAGATACGTAATCATAATCCAGAAGGAAGCTTCCGGAAGTGGCGAATGGAATTTATTAATAGCCAGAAGACTGTCGGAAATCACAAAAGAAAGCGCGCCGATCAGTATAAAATACCGTGCAGTATTTTTCCATTCAAAATAGCCTTTTAAAGCAATAATAAGCATTAAAGAAATGGTTGCAGCATAAACTGAAACCGGTATTTTTAAACCACCTAACGTTGGAAATAACAGCGAAAGCATGGTATTAAGGTACAGTAAAACAACGATAAAACTGAGCCAGAATAAGGGAATTTTCATTGCATTGGTTTCTTTCGACTGTCTTAAAAAGAGCACGATATAAAAAACATGGCTTATCAAAAAGGCTACCAATCCGATGATAAAATACAACTCTCCTTTTTCGGCAAACATAAGAACAATGTCACCTATCCACGAAAATGATAGCGCCGTTAAAAGGATTCCTTTTGACGGAAAATTCTCGAAGCTGTAAACGGTAAGCAATAAAAACGGAAGTAAAAATGGTTTTAAATACCATGCTAAATCTTCTCTTCCCAGAAAAATGATTAAAAGATAAACCACACTTATTCCTATAAAACTGTACAATAAGGTGTTTTTCATATTTTAATATTAGAAGTTATCAAAGGTGTTTTTTCTTTTTTAAATTCGAAAGCCACAAAGTAGATTGAAATCAGTAGTGACAGTGAAAAATAGCCAAACAGTATATAATTGGATAGAGGTAAAACTGCATTCAATCCGAACCAATCTCCAAAATAAATGATTATTCCGATTCCGAAAATAAACCGGATACATTCCCAATATACTGAGAATGTCCGCGTATCCATCAACTCTGTATAACTGTAAATTGTTATAAAAATAAAAAGTCCGTAAATGAATATATTTGGCAAACCAATAGCAGCGATATTATTAAACAGGTAACTGACAAACAACAGAGTAAAAAACATTTGGGCAACCGACCAATAGATTAGTTTCGCAGAATTTTCGCTTCCGTATTTATCAAAACTATACACATCATTAATCTTTTTTACGGGATATTTTTCTTCAAAATTTTCAGGACGCCAGCCAGTCGGTTTGAACCAGATGGTGAATTTGTCTTTCCAGTTTTCTGAACGCCACGCATCAGAAATTAATAAGTTCAGGTGTTGAAAATTAATGCGTATCGGATTCCATGTTTCTGCCGGCCGAGTAATCCCAAAAACAGGCGGAACGGTTTCCAACTCTTCCTGAAAAGTACCAAACCACTTGTCCCAAATAATGAAAATCTGTGAATGGTTCTTATCCATATACTCCGGATTGATGGCATGATGAACGCGATGGTGCGAAGGTGTAACGAGTATTTTTTCCAGAAACCCCATCTTTTTGATATGTTTGGTATGGTACCAGAATTGGAGGAACAACTGAATCGGAAGGGTAATCGCTATCACTTTGGCAGGAACGCCAAGAAGTGCGGCCGGAATCAGTAAAAAAGTGAACAAATTTACAAAACTGGAAATGCTTTGCCTCAGCGCGCACGCCAGATTGAACTCTTCACTGCTGTGATGTATCGCATGTTTATTCCAGAAAAAATTGATTTGGTGTGACCAGCGATGGTTCCAGTAACCATAAAAATCGATAACGACAAAGGCAAGCAAATAGGCTGTGATACTGGCTTCCATCTGAAAAATAGCAATTTTGGAAACCATCCATTGGTAGGAAAGAAATGTAAGGCTCAATCCTAAAACATCTTTCACTGCATTCGTAATTCCGGAACTAATACTTGAAACGCTATCCATCAAAGGAACGCTGTCTTCGCCATGATACATTCCGTAAATTTTTTCTATTACAATCAATAATAAAAAAACAGGCATCGCAATGATTAATATTTTACCGTATTCTTCCATTTTAGAAATTTAGCTTTTCAAATATAGTAAAATACGGATAGATAATCTAAACAATTTCAGCGCTTAAGCCAGCTTCCAGGAGTTGTGTGCATTGTGGCCTGAGTTCATCATAAGAACCCGTCTTCACCGTACATTTTCCTTTGTAATGCACCAATATGGCACATTGTTCGGCTTGTTCAGAAGTGTGGCTGCACACCGCAATCAAAGTGTCAATGACATGGTCAAAAGTATTGACATCATCATTGTAGAGCACAATTTCATTATTAATGCCAACAGTTTCCAATACTGAAGTTTCCCTTTTTGTTTTTTCAATAGTTGCCATCTCAATCATCATTTTAGAAGTGTTGCTAATTTACATATTTCAATGATACCCAATTGTTTCTTTGAAACTTTTTAACATAAGCCAATCCTTTTTCAGTGCAGGAAGCATTAATGAATGGGATGTCTTCTTCGTAAAATCCGCTGAGCAGTAATATTCCATTAGGATTGAGGCAATCTATATAAGCCTGCATGTCATTCAGTAAAATATTCCTGTTGATATTGGCGATAATCAGGTTATATTTTTTGCCTTTTAATAAAGCGGCATCACCTTCATAAACTGTAATGTGTTGGCAGTTATTGCGTTCAGCGTTTTCTATAGAATTCAGATAACACCAATTGTCGATATCAATCGCATCAATGGGTTCAGCGCCTTTCATTTCTGCAAGAATAGCCAATATCGCCGTGCCGCAGCCCATATCGAGGGTTTTCATTCCTTTCACATCTGTTTCAAGCAAATGCTGGATCATCATGTGTGTGGTTTCATGGTGTCCGGTTCCAAAACTCATTTTTGGCTCGATGACGATATCAAATTCGGCATCTGTTTTCGAATGGAACGGCGCACGTACATGGCATTTTCCATCAACATCAATCGGCTCAAAATTCTTTTCCCATTCTTCATTCCAGTTGACCTGTTCAATTTCTTCGATAGTATAGGAAATAACGAATTGAGGGGAATTCAGCAGAAATAAATCATCTAAGATATTTTCGTTCCAAAACTGTTTCTGTATATATGCGGTGACACCAAATTCACTTTCCACAAAACTTTCAAACGGAAGTTCGCCCAATTCGGCCACAAGGATTTCCGAACCGAGTTCTTTTGGTTCGACCGTAAAATGGTAACCTAAATAAATATTTGACATGAAATTTTTTTGCAAAGGTAACAATCACATTGAATCGATTTAAATTTTATTTTACATTTGCTTAAACAACACAAAGCTACATGAAGAAAATAGCATTATTACTAATATTGCTTTTCGCGGCAGATTCCTATTCACAAATTACCATCAAGCAAACGAAAGAAGATAATGACTTAAAATTATCGGCTTTGCCCTATTACAGTTACGGAAAGGGAATCGGGATGACTTCGCCGGATAGTTTGTTCCAATTTAATATCCGCTTCCGTATGCAAAATCGTGTTACTTATATTGATAATGAAGGTGACAGGCCTGCTTACGACGGACAAATTCGGCGCTTGCGGCTCAGATTTGACGGCTATGTCGGAAGCCCTAAATTTCTGTATGCCGTGCAATTGTCTTTTGCGCCGGGCGATGTCGGTGAGGTTAAAGACGGAGAGAATTTGAATATTATCCGTGATGCCGTGATCTTTTATCGGCCTAATAAAAAATGGAATTTCAGTTTCGGGCAAACAAAATTGCCGGGTAACCGACAGCGTGTGAATTCTTCCGGTGGACTGCAGCTGACAGACCGAAGCATCAATAATTCAAAATTTACAATTGACAGGGATTTTGGGTTTCAGGTGCACCAGTTAAATGAATATAAAGACCGGTTTTCGTATAATTTTAAAACTGCCATAACTACCGGAGAAGGCCGTAATGTTACTGGCAAAGCTGATGATGGAGTGGCACTGACAGGAAAGGCAGAAATATTCCCTTTTGGCGCATTTGAAAAAGACGGGACTTATTTTGAAGGCGATATTGCGCGAGAAAAGAATCCGAAATTAATGCTTTCCGGCGCGTTTCAGCAAAACAATCATGCTAAGAGAACGCAGGGCCAACTTGGCGACGATTTGTTTGAGTCCAGAACTATGAAATCGATTTTGCTTGACGGAATGTTCAAATACAATGGCTGGGCTGCGATGACGAGTTATATGTCGCGTACGACGAGTAAAAATCCGGTGACGATCAATCCGGATGATGTTACTGAAAGCAACTATGCGTTTACCGGAAGCGGATTTGATTACCAGCTGAGTTATCTTTTTCCGACAAATTATGAAATCATTGGAAGGTATTCCATACAAAAAGCAGGAGCTGAAATTAAAAATTTTGCCCCAAATACAAAAGAGTATAGCATCGGAGTTACTAAATATATTTGGGAGCATGCTTTTAAACTGCAAAGCGAATTCACTTTCGATACACTGGATTTTGCCGATGGAACTTCTAAAAATAACTGGTATCTGCGGTTCCAGATTGAAATTGGTATCTAATAAAAAAACCTGCCGTTAAGCAGGTCTAATTATTTATTTGTTATTGAAGAAAGTAAATTACGGTTCTTTAAATGCATTAACGATTGCAGCAAAATCATCAGCTTTGAGTGCTGCGCCGCCAATTAGTCCACCATCAACATCAGGTTTAGAGAAAATTTCCGCTGCATTTTCTGGTTTTACGCTTCCGCCATACAAAATGGTAATGTCATCTGCGATATCACTTCCAAAACCTTGTCTGATCGTTTCTCTGATGAAATGGTGCATTTCCTGTACTTGTTCTGGTGAGGCAGTTTCTCCGGTTCCGATTGCCCATACTGGTTCATAAGCGAGAATAATATTTGCCCAGGAGAATTTATCGACCTGAAACAATCCGTCACGCAGTTGGTTTTCAACAATATTGAAATGATTATTCGCCTGTCGGTCTTTCAGTTCTTCCCCAAAACAGAAAATCACTTTAAGGTAGTTTTTTAGGGCTGTATCGACTTTGTTGGCTATTATGGCATCGGTTTCATGAAAATAAGCGCGACGCTCTGAATGTCCTAAAATCACTGTGTGTACTCCAATTCCCCGAAGCATGTCTGCAGATATTTCACCTGTGTAAGCACCACTTTCAGCCTCATGCATGTTTTGCGCTGCCACTTCGATATTGGTAAATTCCAGATGCTGGACAGCTGAAGATAAGTTGACAAATGTTGGTGCCACAATGATTTCCACACCTTTATCATTCGGAAGCTTGTCAATTAGTTCATTGAGTAAATCTTCTGTCTCTTCAGCATTCTTATGCATTTTCCAGTTTCCTGCTACGATTTTTCTTCTCATTATTTAAGGGATTTTAAAGTGCTGTTTATTTTTTCAAAATCGGTTTCTATGGCGCGATACAAAACGATTTTACTATTTTTATCCACGATGATGTATCTCGGAATCCAATCCAGATCGATCGCTTTACCAAAGACGCCTTTCATTTGGTCTAATGCCATGTAATGATCGCCTTGGATTTGATGTTTTTCAATGCCTTCTTTCCATTTATCAGCGGTTTTATCCATAGAAATGAACAAATAGGAAACATCCGGATTATTGGATTGAAGTTCTTTTAGCTTTGGCATTGCCTTTACACAATCACCGCACCAGGAGGCCCAGACTTCGATAACGAGCGTTTTTCCTTTGTACTTCTTTAAGATGTCACCGAAAGCAATCTGGCTTCCATCGGTGTGCAATAATTTTTCTGCCAAAGCTTCATTTGAAAAAGTCTTTTTTTCAGCACTGCAAAATGAAAGAAATACGAGTGCAATGATGGTAAATGCAATTATTCTTTTAGTCATGGGATATTGATTTTTCCGAAGGGGTTACATACAAAATTACGAATTGCCGAGTCAAAATGCTGTGATGATTAATAGTATTTTAACTTCAACCCGATTAATTATTTTTTCTTATTTTTCTAAGTTCATCTTCCAGAAACACCACATTACTTCGTTTTTTTCTTCTTTTCGGAAAAAAATAATTCTTGATCGTCACAAAAAGAACCAATGCGGAAACCGAAATAAAAATGCATCCTGTTAAGATATGGAACGTATTTCCTAAAATTGGTTTGTAACTTCTGGAAACAAAAAACAACATGTAACATCCCAGACATAAAGTGATGAAGAAAATTACAATTATCCTCGCTACTCTTCTTTTTTTTTCTGCTTTTGTTTTGCTGCTCATGTCAATTATTTGCTATAAATGTAATGATGAAATATCATTATAATGCACTTTTTGTAGTATAGTTCCTTTTTGCAGGACTACGATACTTGGGTTGGCTCTTTCAATGGTTTTCAAAGTTGTAGCGTCACAAAAATAAAAATCAAAAGTAAGATGATAGTCCTTTTTTGCTTTTGCGATCTCATTTTCTGAAGATGCGGTAAGCGCAATTGCCTCATATCCTTTAGCTTTTGCCTGTTGGTATAATTTTTCTAATTGTTCCATTCCTTTTTTATCCGATTTTTCTAAATCGTAAGTAACAAAAACCAATAATTTTGGTTCGTCCAATAATTCGTTTTTATAATCTGAACCATCTTTTTCCATTGTAAAATCGTGAATGGGCGGCTTATATCCTTCTGAAATGACATGGTCGATACGATCAACAAACACGGCACCAGCTGGAATATTCATGAGGTCTTTTTCTTTGAATTCCTTATCAACGCCATTTACCTTATAAATAAACACCATTTCGACAACCGATTTTGGCGCACCTTCTGGAATGGCCATTGCCTGTTGAATATTGGTACCGGTTTTATAAGCGCGAAAATCTTTTAAAGGAAGATGATTCAGCACCCAATAAGCCATATACATGCACAATATAATACTCAGACTTACCAATGCATTCCTGAAATTGCCATTGAAAAGCGGTTTGATCCACTTGCTGTTCAAAAATAAAATCAGGATAAAAAACAGTAAAATTACGTCTTTGGTAAATGATTGCCATGGCGTTAATTTCAATGCATCGCCGAAACAACCGCAATCGGTGACTTTATTGAAATAAGCAGAGTAGAAGGTAAGGAATGTAAAAAATACGATCATGAGCAATAAGCTCCATACTGTAAATTTGGGCTTGAAGCCAATGAGCAGCATAAAGCCTAAGACTGTCTCAAAAATTACAATCGCGACAGCAATTGCTAAAGCGTACGGAATGAAAAAAGGGAGGTTGAGTACTGTTTCTCCAAAATATTCGGCAAGCTTATAAGAAAAGCCTACGGGATCATTCAATTTGATCAATCCGGAAACGATAAATAACAATCCGACAAAAATCCTGGAAAACTGGACAAATATATTTTTCATGTTAAGGTTATTTTTACAAATATAATAAAGTAGTTTTTCTAAAGCGCTTAATGACTGTTCAGATTGTCCATCAAAATTAACGCGAATATGGAATAATTAATCATGTCCAGGTAATTAGCATCAATACCTTCAGATACAATGGTTTTCCCTTTATTGTCTTCGATTTGCTTGACACGAAGGAGCTTTTGCAGGATTAGATCGGTTAAAGAACTAACGCGCATTTCACGCCATGCTTCGCCATAATCATGATTTTTGGCTTCCATTAATGCTTTGGTAAGCGCTACTTTTGCATCATAAAATCGGGTGGCTTTTTCGGTATCCAGATCTGGCTGTTCTACAACGCCAAGTTCCAGCTGAATGAGCGCCATGATCGAATAATTTATAATTCCGATGAATTCGCCGGTTTCGTCTTCGTCAATTTTACGGATATCATTTTCCTGTAAACTTCGTATCCTTTGTGCCTTGATGAAAATCTGGTCAGTAAGCGATGGAAGCCTTAAAATACGCCATGCGCTTCCGTAATCTTTCATTTTATTGATAAAAAGCGTACGGCAGATGGAAACCACCTTATCGTATTCTTGCGAAGTATTCGTCATTATTGGTGTATATTTGTATTCAAATTTTTTCAAAAATAGTTTTTTTTTTTGAATGTGGAATGTTGAAGTTTTATAAACGATAGAATGACTATAAACTGTTTGGGCCAACTCATTGATTTATCCACTCCTAAAGTGATGGGTATTTTAAATATTACACCAAATTCTTTCTACGACGGAGGAAAATACGCTACAGCAAAAGAAATTCTCGGACAAGCTGAAAAAATGCTTTCTGATGGTGCCGATTTTATTGATATTGGGGGTTATTCCAGTAAACCCAACGCAGAACCGGTTTCTGAAAAAGAGGAAATTTCAAGGGTATTGCCAGTGATTAATTCCATTTTAAAACACTTTCCAAAAGCATTATTATCAATCGATACTTTCAGAAGTGAAGTAGCCGGAATTTGTATTGAAAATGGCGCAGCAATCATAAACGATATTTCCGCAGGAAATCTTGACGATAAAATGTTCAAAACCATTACGCATTACCAAATTCCTTATGTCATGATGCATATGAAAGGAACGCCGCAAACCATGCAGACAATGACTCAATATAATAATATCGTAAAGGAAATGCTGCTTTACTTTTCTGAAAAAATAGCGCTTGCAAGAAGTTTCGGAATCAATGATCTTATTATCGATCCGGGTTTCGGTTTTGCCAAAACACTCGAACAGAATTATGAAGTATTACAGAAGCTGGAATTGTTTCAAATGACCGAATTGCCAATATTAGTTGGTGTTTCCAGAAAATCCATGATTTACAAACCGTTGGAATCCAACGCTGAAAAGGCACTTAACGGAACTTCGATTATCAATACAATCGCTCTAACAAAAGGCGCAAAAATCCTACGAGTGCATGATGTGAAAGAAGCTGCTGAATGTGTGTTGCTTTACAACAAAATGGCTACTGATGGTGATAGGGCTCATTCTTCAAAATCGTAAAACCGCGGTACAACTGCTCAATAAAAAATAATCGAACCATTTGGTGTGAAAAAGTCATTAGTGAAAGTGAAATTTTCCCATTTGCTTTGGCATAAAGGGTATCTGAAAAGCCATACGGGCCGCCAATTACAAAAGTGAGGGTTTTGATGCCTGCATTCATTTTTTTCTGTAATTCTTCGGAAAAAGACACGCTCGAAAATGCCTTTCCGTTTTCATCAAGTAGAATTAATTGGTCGGAAGAAGTCAATCGGGCAAGAATCAATTCGCCTTCTTTTTCTTTCTGCTGTGCTTCTGAAAGGTTTTTGACATTTTTGATGTCGGGAATAATCTCCAAATCGAATTTAATATAAAAGGACAACCGTTTCTGATAGTCATCAATCAGCGATTGCAGATTTTTATTATCGGTTTTGCCAATAGCAATAAGTCGGATATTCATTTATACAAGCCATTTATTTTTAACCATCTGTGCAATTTCACGCAGCAATAAACCGCTTAACATACCAATTGAAAAAATAGAGACAAATGCGATATTGGTGATGTTTTCTGTTCCATGAATCCTGGAATAATTTCCAATTGAAATCAATAATAAGATTACTATTATGATACGTCTTTTTTTATTGTTCATTTTTAATTTATTTGAATCCCAAATCAATTGTGTGTAACCAGATTCGGAAAGATGAGAAATCCAAAGGTATGATTTTTAATAATTAATTAGAAGAAATAGGTTTGTGAAAGTCAGAGAGGAATGCTACTTTAGCGATAAATTACCGCCATGATTTCTGAAGCACAATTCAATACCGAATTACAATTAATTATTGCCAATGCGATCCGTGAAGATATCGGTCCGGGCGATTATAGTTCACTGGCATGTATTCCGGCTTCAGCAAAAGGAAAGGCAAAATTACTGGTAAAAGACCAGGGAATAATCGCCGGAGTTGCGTTTGCAAAAATGGTTTTCCAATATGTTGACACCAATCTCGAAGTCGAAACATTTATTGAAGATGGCAGTGAAGTCCGTTTTGGTGATGTCGTATTTCACGTTTCCGGAAGCTCACAATCTATTTTAAAAGCAGAAAGACTGGTGCTGAATGCGATGCAACGTATGTCGGCAATCGCCACAAAAACAAATAATTACGTAAAATTACTGGAAGGCACAGCAACAAAAATTTTAGATACCAGAAAAACAACCCCTGGTTTTCGCGCCTGTGAAAAATGGGCCGTAAAAATCGGAGGAGGCGAAAACCATCGTTTTGCTTTATACGATATGGTCATGCTGAAAGACAATCACAATGATTTTGCCGGCGGAATTACGCTTGCCATTGCCAAAACAAAAGCGTTTATAAACGAAAATAATCTCGATTTAAAAATTATCGTTGAAGCCAGAAGCCTTGATGAAGTTAGGGAAATTTTGCAAAGTGATGGCATTTTCAGGATTCTTCTCGACAATTTCGATTATACAACCACGAAACAAGCGGTGGCATTAATCGGAAATATAACGCATACCGAATCTTCGGGTAACATCAACGAAAATACAATCCGTTCCTATGCCGAGTGCGGTGTGAATTATATTTCATCGGGTGCGCTCACGCATTCGATTTACAACATGGACTTAAGTCTGAAAGCTTTTTAATCGTCTAACAATCCAAAGCGTAGCATGTCTAAACCGCAGCGCGTCTAACATCTGATAAATGTCCGCAGAAATTGAAGCTTCAATAGAAAGAATCATCATCCTTCGCAATCTTGTCCGGCCTTTAAAAAAGGTAAAACTGCCATGGCTCAAAGGATTGTCACTTTATGATTTACTCGAATTGTACATCATCGGTGTGGCTGAAGGTGCTATTACTTATCGTGCCGGAGCTATTGCTTTCAGTTTTTTTATGGCGCTGTTTCCGTTTACGCTTTTTATACTGAATCTCATCCCATACATTCCAATTGAAGGATTTCAAAAGGATTTTCTGCAATTTGTGGAAGAAGGCGTTCCGCCAAATACTTATGACGCGATTGCCAATATTATCAACGACATTCTTAACAACAGCCACTCTGGTTTGCTTTCAACCGGATTTGTTTTGTCTATTTTTTTGATGGCCAACGGACTCAATGCTATTCTTGGCGGATTTGAAAATTCGCATCACGTGCTGATTAAAAGAGGATTTTTAAGGCAATATTTCGTTGCCATTCTAATGTCATTGTTGCTCTCTTTTCTTTTATTGTTCACCGTAGCGACAATCGTGGTTTTTGAGGTTTTTATTCAAAAAACAATCATTCAGGATGTTTTGAGTGACCGTGTTCCGCTGATTATTTTAGGAAGATACGTTTTTGTAATCCTGATGATTTTAATTACAACATCAATACTTTTCAAATTCGGAATCAAGCATGACAAGCACAGGTCATTTATTTCTATAGGTTCCGTATTTACTACAATCCTGATTATTTTGTCTTCCTATGGTTTCGGAATTTGGGTGATCCGATTTTCAAAATACAATGAATTATATGGATCAATCGGCACATTATTGATTATGATGTTTTATATTTGGATCAACTGTATGATTTTGCTTTTAGGATTTGAACTCAACGGCTCAATCAACAAATTGAAAAAAAAGAATGAATCCTGATTGTTTTTCAGGAGCTGATTCCTGCTGTCCGCTGTATCTTTTGTTCCATTGCATTGCACAAAAGGATGCCGCTTCCATCAGGGCTAAAAGTGTACGACTATGAATAAAGTTTTTGCTTGTTTCGTGTTTTTCTTTTCCATTTCGCTTGCCAGCGCACAACACCATTCTGTTACAGGCAAATGGAAAACTATTGATGACGCCACGGGAAAGCCACTTTCAATTGTAGATATTTTTGAAAGCAAAGGCAAAATATATGGCAAAGTGATAGAAATCTTCAACCCAAAAAATCTGAGAAAATGTGAGAATTGTACAGGTGAAGATAAAAACAAGCCCATTCTCGGACTCACAGTAATAAAAGGCCTCACGAAAAACGGTAATGAATACCATGGCAAAATCCTCGATCCAAAACAGGGCAAATTATACAAATGTATTGTAAGTCTTGAGAGTAACGACCGGCTCAAAGTCAGAGGCTACATCGGCATCGCGCTGATCGGACGTACACAGGTCTGGGAAAGACTAAAATAACAGATTCCATTGCCTGAATTGATTACCTAAAATGTTGCCTGATGTTCTTCGCCGAAGTAATTTTACCTCTTTCTCTTTCCAAAACTTTTACCTACCGCATTTCGGAAGCCGAATTTGATTTTATAAACAAAGGAATGCGTGTGGCTGTACCTTTCGGAAAAAGTAAAATCTATACAGCATTGGTCATCGAATTGCACCAAAACAAACCGACACTATACGAGGCTAAGGAAATACACCAAATATTGGATGAAATACCAATTGTCAATGAGTTGCAAATCGCACATTGGCAATGGATTGCTTCCTATTATATGTGTGCCATCGGAGATGTTTACAGAATGGCAATCCCAAGCGCGCTTTTACTCGAAAGTGAAACTGTTATTTCCCAAAAGACAGCAAGTGTTGTTGAAGAAAATGAACTTTCTGATGATGAGTATTTGATTTATCAGGCACTGCAACACCAATCTTCTCTGAAAATTGAGGATATTATTTCGATACTCAATAAGAAAAATATATTTCCGGTTATTCAAAAACTGATTGCCAAAAATATTTTAGAACTTCAGGAAGAAATTTCAGAGATTTATAAACCAAAACTAACCCGATACATTCGGCTTCATGACAATTATTCTGAAGAATCGGCTTTGAATGAATTGCTGAATTCCATCAAAAGCTCAAAACAAACAGAAATACTACTTCATTACTTTCAGCTCAATGCCTCAGAGAAAAAACCAATAGCTGTTAAAAAACTAATTGAGGCCGCACAGTCCTCATCAGCAGTTATTAAAACCTTAATCAGCAAAGAAGTTTTTGTTGAATACCATCTTCAGGAAGATCGTGTAAAATTTAGCGGAAAGATTAAAGAAGAAAATCTGCAATTAAGCGAAGCCCAGCATAAAGCATTTGAAAACATTCAGCGCAGTTTTGAAACAAAGGAAGTTTGTTTGCTCCACGGTGTTACCTCAAGCGGAAAGACAGAAATATACATCAGGCTCATAGAAGAATGCCTAAAACAGGAATCGCAAATTTTATATCTATTACCGGAAATTGCCCTCACTACGCAACTTGTTGGAAGGTTGCAGGAATATTTCGGTGATAAAGTGGCGGTTTTTCATTCCAAATACAGCAATAATGAACGGGTTGAAGTATGGAGACAGGTTTTGCATACATCTGAAAAAGCGCAGATTGTAATAGGAGCAAGGTCGGCGCTGTTTTTACCATTTTCAAATCTCGGGTTAATTATCATTGATGAAGAGCACGAACAAACTTTTAAGCAGCAAGATCCGGCACCGCGTTATCATGCTCGTGACGCCGCTATTGTATTAGCAAACTCACACCAATCGAAAGTACTTTTGGGTTCGGCAACGCCAAGTCTTGAAACCTATCATAACGCGCAATCGGGAAAATATGGTCTCGTTGAGATTTCAGAGCGATATGGAAATGTATTGATGCCTGAGATTGAACTCACGGATTTGAAGGATAAATATTTCAGGAAAAGAATGACCGGGCATTTCAGTGACACTTTATTGGAAGAGATTACACTGGCATTGTCACTTGCAGAACAAGTTATTTTATTCCAAAACCGAAGAGGTTATTCTCCGGTTGTTGAATGCATGACGTGCGGCCACGTGCCTCAATGCCAGCAGTGTGATGTGAGTTTAACCTACCATAAATCCAAAAACCAGTTGCGTTGTCATTATTGCGGTTATTCGATGGCAAATCCAACGAACTGCCACAGTTGTTCCAGCGTACATTTAACAACAAAAGGATTCGGAACCGAACAGATTCAGCAGGAACTGGGAGCGCTATTTCCATCTGCAAAAATTGGAAGAATGGATCAGGACACGACGCGCGGAAAATTCGGATTTGAAAAAATCATCGACAGCTTCAAAAACAGAGAAATTGATATTCTTGTTGGTACCCAAATGCTGGCTAAAGGTTTGGATTTCGACAATGTAAGTTTGGTCGGAATCATGAATGCAGATAATATGCTGTACCATCCGGATTTCCGTGCATTTGAAAGAAGCTACCAGATGATGACACAGGTTTCCGGTCGGTCCGGTCGTTCCCAAAAAAGAGGCAAAGTCATTATTCAAACCTATAATCCCAATCACAATACCATTCAGCAAGTGACGAATAATGATTATGCGGGCATGTACAATGAGCAATTATATGAACGGCAGATTTATAAATATCCGCCTTATTTCAGGCTGATAAAACTCACTTTAAAACACCGCGATTTTGATAAGCTTAAAGAAGGTTCAATGTGGTTGTATCAGGTAATGCAGCAAAATTTGCATTTGCCAGTACTTGGTCCGGAAGAACCGGCTATCAGCCGGATACGCAATGAATACATCCGTACGATTATGATTAAGATACCTCAAAATCAGCCATTGCAAGGCACAAAAAAAACTATCCAGAAAATACTGGATAGTTTTGAAGCTGTTTCACAATTCAGAGCCATCAAAGTGACCGTGAATGTTGATTTTTATTAGGCGATGGCCAATGCACGCACAAGATCTTCTTTCTTGTTGCGGCTTAAAGGTATTTTTGTTATCCCTATTTCAGCGAATTTACTGTTAAACCTTTCGACCTTATCGATATTGATAATATAGGATTTGTGCACGCGGATAAATTTGTCTTTAGAAAGATCATTCTCGAAAGATTTCATCGTTGAAAGCACTAAGTTGCTGTCTTCTTCAGTGACTACCTTTACGTAATCGCCAAAAGCTTCAATCCATTTGATTTTTGAAGTAAACACTTTTAATTTTTTAAGATTACTCTTAATAAAAATGTGTTCTCCGTCTTCTTCCTGATTTTCTTTTTTGAGCAAATGGAAATCCATTGCACGTTTTACAGAAGCATTAAAACGATCAAGAGCAATCGGTTTTTGTAGATAATCCGTTGCATCATAATCAAACGCTTTCATAGCGTATTCAGCCTTTGACGTAATAAAGATAATTTGCGGTTTTACCTTTAAACCGTCAAGAAAGTCAAAACCGCTTATTACCGGCATTTCGATATCCAGGAAAATAAGGTCTACGGTATGTACGGACATGCAATTTTTTGCTTCAATTGCATTTGAAAAATCACCAATTAAATGTAAATTTGGATGATTATTCACTAACTTTGCGATGATCATCCTTTGGATAGACGAGTCATCTACAACGACACAATTTAGTTTCATAATTTTTATTTATTATAGATTTGGAGTTGTAAAAGTAAAATGTTTTTTCTAATCAACCTAATGTTTATCGGCTTTTTTTGCATTTTAACGAATAAAAATGCTTTTAACTTGCTTATTTCAAAAAAATGATTACTTTTGCAAAAATTAACAAATAATTACATATTTATGAATCATTATGAAACTGTTTTCATTTTAAATCCCGTTTTATCTGATGTTCAGGTAAAGGAAACAGTGAGCAAATTCGAAGAATTTCTTACGTCCAGAGGAGCAGAAATGATATCAAAAGAGGATTGGGGTCTGAAAAAAATGGCTTACGAAATCCAAAACAAGAAAAGTGGTTTTTACCATTTATTCGAATTCAAAGTGTCAGGAGAAGTGCTTATCGCTTTTGAAACTGAATTCAGACGCGACGAAAGAATCATGCGTTTCTTAACTGTAAGTTTAGACAAACACGCAATTTCGTGGGCAGAAAGAAGAAGAACAAAACTAAAAGCAGCTAAAGCGAACTAATCATGGCAAATTTACAACAATCCGCTTCAGGAAAAAAAGATGGAGATATCAGATATCTTACACCTTTAAACATTGAAACCAACAAAACTAAAAAGTATTGTCGTTTCAAAAAGTCAGGTATTAAATACATAGACTATAAAGATGCTGACTTTCTTTTGAAATTCGTTAATGAGCAAGGTAAAATCTTACCACGCCGTTTAACAGGAACTTCATTGAAATACCAAAGAAAAGTGTCTGTTGCCGTGAAAAGAGCAAGACATTTAGCGTTAATGCCTTATGTGGCAGATTTATTGAAATAATAATTAACTCGGTTGTTGGTTTCCCACAAACGGAACCTAACTTCTATAATATAAGGACAACAACATGGAATTGATCTTAAAAAAAGACGTTCAAAATTTAGGCTTTAAAGACGATGTAGTTTCTGTGAAAGCAGGTTACGGTCGTAACTTTTTAATTCCTCAGGGTCACGCTTCATTGGCAACACCTTCTGCGAAAAAAGTTTTAGCTGAAAATTTAAAGCAAAAAGCACACAAAGAGGCAAAAGTGGTTAGCGATGCAAAAGCATTAGCTGAAACTTTAAAAGCTATCGAAATCAAAATCTCTGCGAAAGCTGGTGGTGAAAAACTATTTGGTTCAATCACTAACATTGACATCGCTGAGGCTTTAGAAAAAGCAGGTCAGCCAATCGACAGAAAATTCATCACAAGCGGAATCGTTAAACGTACCGGTAAATATGCCGCTAACGTTCGTTTGCACCGCGATGTAATTGTTGAATTGCCTTACGAAATCGTTGCTGAGAAATAATATTCCCAGTTGATGAAATATAAAATCCCGATGTATGTCGGGATTTTTTTTTGAAACATTCCGCTTCATTTTTTAGGAGCATTATTCCGGCTATTCGCTTTATCTTTTACGCTCCGCTACGCCGCAAAGGATACCGTTGCTATCCGGGCTAGGTTTCAATTCGGATTTGAGCGTTCGTTCCTTAAAATCCAACATTCACCGATTAATTTCGAATAAACACCAAAATGAAATATACCAGACTTACCAAAGAACAATTTGAAGAACTCCATCCCGAATTCATCAATTTTCTCGCCACACAGTCCATAGACAAAGCAGAATGGGACACAATTAAAACTGATAAACCCGAAGTAGCAGAGCAGGAACTTGATGTTTTCTCTGATCTTATTTGGGAAGGTGTATTATCACGGGCAACCTATCTTGAGCATTTTTCAAAAAACCATATTTTTCTTTTTCAGTGTTTCGACTCACACGTGGAATCCATCATCTTAAAGTCGCTTGTGCCAGAAACGAATTTTCTCAGCAAAGAAGGTTTACAATGGTTAAGTGACAATATGTTCACGGAAACGATCGAGATGAAAGTAGGAAAAAAGGATTTTACAGAAGAAAGAAACATTTCTATTTTTGAACTAATTCAGCAGGGCGCTTTTTTAAGCGACGGGCAATTGTACCAGCAAATCAATTCTATTATTACGTCCTAAGAATTCTTTTTTTGTAATATTATTATTCGTTTTGTGTATTAGAAATACCATAATTATATCATACCTTTTATATGGTTTAAAATGTACAAAAGGACAACATTTAAAAAAAAAGATCTGATTTTATCGTGATCCTAAAATAATTTGGTATGTCAATTTTCATGGAACTATCTTTCGGGAGTGGTTTTTTTATTTTTTGAAAGGAAGTTACGTTAGAATTACTAATTTTAGCCTCAATAATTCAACAAGATTAGGATTCAATTTATGGATATTCAGCACACGATTCAGGCTTTGCGGGAAGAACTTACGCTACATAATCATAATTATTACGTTTTAGACAATGCTTCCATTTCTGATTTCGAATTCGATCAGAAGTTAAAGCAGCTCCAGGATTTAGAAACGGCGCACCCGGAATATTTTGATGAAAATTCGCCAACACAAAGAGTAGGAGGAACGGTTACAAAAAATTTTCAGACCGTGCCACACGATTATCGTATGTATTCTCTTGACAATTCTTATTCGAAAGAAGATTTGGCAGATTGGGAAAATCGCATACAGCGGGTTTTGGGAAATGTGGACTTAGAATATACCTGTGAATTAAAATATGACGGCGCGTCCATAAGTATAACTTACGAAAATGGACAACTAAAACGGGCAGTAACCCGTGGCGATGGTTTTCAGGGAGATGACGTTACCAATAATATCAAGACGATAAAATCAATTCCGCTGCGATTAAAAGGGGACGATTATCCGGAACGTTTTGATATTCGCGGAGAAATCATTCTTCCTCTCGCAGGTTTTGAAAAAATGAATCAGGAATTGATTGAAATTGGTGAAACGCCCTATTCCAATCCAAGAAATACTGCTTCGGGAAGCTTGAAATTACAGGACAGCACAGAAGTTTCCAAACGGCCGCTTGAATGCCTGCTGTATTTTTTAATTGGGAATAATCTTCCGGTTAAAACACAATTTGACGGTTTGGAAAAGGCTAGAAACTGGGGATTTAAAGTCCCAAAAGAAGCACAGTTGGCTCAAAATTTACAAGAAGTTTTTGAATTTATCGATTACTGGGATATTCATCGGCATGCGTTGCCTTACGAAACAGATGGTGTTGTGGTAAAAGTCAACAGTTTCCATTACCAGGACGAATTGGGTTATACGGCAAAATCTCCGCGTTGGGCAATGGCTTACAAATTTAAGGCTGAGCAGGTTTTTACCCAATTGAATTCTATTTCCTATCAGGTGGGGAGAACCGGTTCGATTACGCCTGTTGCCAATCTTCAGCCTGTGCAGTTGGCCGGAACTGTTGTTAAACGCGCTTCTTTGCACAATGCCGATCAGATTGAAAAACTCGACATCAGGATTGGTGATACCGTATTTGTGGAAAAAGGCGGAGAAATTATTCCGAAAATTATCGCAGTCGATTTCAATAAACGCCCCGAAAATACTGAACCTACCAAATATATTACACATTGTCCGGAATGCCAGACGGAATTGGTTCGGATTCCCGGTGAAGCCAATCATTATTGCCCGAATTTTTATGGTTGTCCGCCACAGATTATCGGCAGGATTCAACATTATATTTCGAGGAAAGCCATGGATATTGAAGGCCTCGGAGGAGAAACGGTCGCTTTGTTGTATAATAGCGGACTCGTTCAAAATTATGCCGATTTATACGAACTGACAGTAGAACAAATTTTGCCTTTGGAAAGAATGGCGCAGAAGTCGGCTGAAAATTTAGTAAAAGGCGTTGAGAATTCTAAAACCATTCCGTTTGAAAGTGTTTTATTTGCCTTAGGAATCCGATTCGTAGGTGAAACTGTAGCAAAAAAATTGGCCAAACATTATAAAAGTATTGACGCTTTGCGAAATGCAAGTCTGATGGACTTGATTCTTGTTGATGAAATTGGTGATCGAATTGCCCGTAGCGTCATAGAGTTTTTTGAAAATACTGAAAATAAAATCATCATTGAAAGACTCAAAAACTATGGCGTTCAGTTTGAGACAGTCGAAAAAATTAACCCAAATGCGACAGATAAACTTTCAGGAAAAACATTTGTAGTTTCAGGCGTATTTTCGGCATTTTCAAGAGATGATTTAAAAAAGGCAATTGAAGATAACGGAGGAAAAGTGGGAAGTTCTATTTCTGCCAAAACCCATTATGTTGTCGCGGGTGAAAATATGGGTCCGGCAAAATTGGAAAAGGCAAATCAGCTTAAAATTACGATTCTTTCTGAAGAAGATTTTATAAAACTAATTGAATGAGAACCAGTAAGGTAGCGTTAACGCTATATATAGTTTGTAGCATTTTAGCTGTTGTTGCAACCATTATCGGTAATGAAACGATAGTTTTATTATCAAAACCGGCAGTAATTCCTGCAATTTTTTTCTACTATTTATCAGTTAAGAGAAAGCGGAAGGTAGATTTATATTTTATTATGGTATTGGCACTTAGTTTCGCAGGAGATACTATTGCGTTGCTCAAGCTAGAGAATGAGACTGAAATATTAATGATCCCTTTCTTTTTATCCTATGTTTTGCTTCTGAAATTTGCAATTGAAGATGTACGAAAAATGAAATTTAATATTTCCGGAGTCCTGCTTTCGGTTTTTGTTTTTCTGTTTCTGATGTATATCCTTTATTCCCTGATTGAGTTATTCAGTGATATGTATGCGGATCTTGTCGTACCGGTTATTATTTACGGAGTTGTTTTAGGAACATTTGTCTCTATTGCGGTTTATTGCTTTTATTCAAAGAACTCTTCATTTACCTTTTACCTTGCGATGGCTGCCTTGTTGAGTGTTGTGTCTGACGTTTTTTACATTATGTTCAGCCTTATTTTTCATTTCCCAAGTTTTAATTATTTCGAGCTAACAGTCCAATTATTCTCTTATTTCTTCATTGTCAAATATTTCGTTTTGCGGAAAAATGTTAATTAACAAAAAATATTGTAATTTTATCTTTAATTATTTAGATAATTTCGATCGAAATGAGTCAAGTGGTACGTTTTCTTAAGGGTTCAGATGGCAGCAAAATCGTTTTGCCGTTGACAATTGCCTATTTTTTGATCGGATTTGTAGAAATAATCGCAGAGTCAAATGCAGATATTTCATTAATAAAACTGACAAAGCCACTATTAATGCCGTTACTTATATTCATTTATTGGTATTCGTCGAAAAAAAAAGACCTTCTTTTTGTGCTCGTGTTGCTTTCAGTTTGGTGTGCGAATGTATGCTTAATATCAAAAACCAACTCACTCATTGTTGCTGGCGCAATTTGCATACTCATTAATAGAATCCTTACGTTATATGCCGTTGCCAGGATTATAAAATTTCCCGGTTATATGCCAATGCTGCTCGGAAGCCTTCCATTTCTTTTTTTGTATCTCTATATTGTGAATCTTACTTATAATGAATTAAGGGAAGGATTTATATTATTTGTTTTACAAGGTATATTTTTAATACTTTTTGGTGGATTTTGTTTGGGCAATTACATTATGAAATCCAATCTTCCGAATACATTTTTATTGATCAGCACCTTGCTTTTTACTGCTGCTCAATTCCTGCTGTCGATGAAGTTATTGTATGAACCATATGCAATTTTTCAGCCTGTGTCTATACTGTTTTTTGTGATTGGACAATATCTGTTGTGTCGGTTTGTATTGTTTGAAGAAAGAAGAAAAAGGCGTTTATTGAAATAAAAGTGAATTAAATTAAAATAGGTTAAATACAATCTCATGCTATTAACAAAGGAATTCTTAAATAAAGTCAACATACTAATTATTGCTTATTTCAGCATTGCCTTTATTGAGGTTTTTGCCCAATATTTTTCATGTAGTACAATTGTACAACTTTCACGAATTGCTGCTCCGCTGTTACTCGCAACGATTTATAAAATAAAATCCGAAAGCCAAAATCCTTTCTTCTATGTTTTAATGGTTCTTTTTTTAGTTACAAATCTTTTATTTTTTTACAGTGATACGCATAACTTTTTCCTAGCCATAGTGATTTCGATAATTCAGAGAATGGTCATGCTTTTATTAATTATCAGGCTCATGTCGGAAAAAAATTATGGCCGGATTGTATTGGCAGCGATTCCGTTTTTGTTCATATTTTATTATTTGAATTCTGTTACAAGCGAATTTGCGGCGATTGAATTTAATACATTATTTTTCCAAAGCATTTTGGTTTCTTTCATAGGAGGCATTTCATTAGCGAGCTATCTGAAAAATGACAACAGGCAAAATTCATGGCTTTTAATCAGCGCGTTGTTGTTTATCGGGATTCAGTTTGTGGTATTTATTGAAAGATATTATTATTCGGTCATATCGCTTTCTGTTTTTAATCTCATTGGCATATTATTGAGCAGTTGTGGGTATTTTACATTCTATAAATTTATAATTGCCGCAGAAAAAAAGGATACAAATCAATACATTTAAATAATATAAATTGAGTGGATTAAATGCAAATATTTATGCAAAATGGCTCACCCGGATTTATTTCGGGCTGACCATTATTCTCATTTTTGCAGAAGCTCTCAATAGTGTTTCAATCCTGTTTTTATTCAAACCATTACTCATTCCAACATTAATCGCCTTATATTTTTATACTTCCGGAAGTAGAAATATCTTTTATATCATCTCAATTTTTTTTGCCTGGTCTTCCAATTTATTCCTTCTTTTATCAACGCAGGATTTCTTGCTATATGGCATACTGGCGTTTATGTTTTACAGAATTATAAGCATTTATGTAGTGTTGAAATTAATTCCGAAGCTTACGGTTTTGCCTTTTGCAATTGCATGCTTACCTTTTATATTTATATTTTCAAGCTTGATTAATCTCACGATGAGTTCGCTTTCAACGAGTTTTTATCCGGCAATTATTAACGGAGTGCTTATTTCGGCTCTTTCAGGTATTGCATTGTCAAATTATGTAATGGATGACAACAGAATGAGTTCGTGGCTCGCTATCAGTACGTTACTATTTGTAGTATTAGTATTTTTATTTATGATCCAGAAATATTATTTTCCAAATGAAATTTTCCAGCCTATTTCTGCTCTGATATTTTCAACAGGACACTATGCGTTCTATCGGTTTGTGATTGAAGCCGAAAAATGTAAAAGCAGTTCAAACAATAATGGCTTTTCCTAAAGCTGCTTTTGTTTTATCAGAATCAAGATAAAAATCAATACGGCCAAGATTGATGCCATAACAACCAACCTGATTCACCAATACATCTTTATCCGCAGCATTTTTCAGAATAGCTGGCTTGTCGAGAAAAGTATGCGTGTGTCCGCCAATGATTAAATCGATGTCTTGCGTTAGTGTTGCTAATTTCACATCACATATTTTTTCAGGATTATCTTTGTATTTGTATCCAATGTGCGACAGGCAAATAACAAGGTCACATTTCTCCTCATATTTTAAGATCCGTGACATATCCTGCGAAACCGAAACCGGATCATTGTAGATAGTTTCCTTATAATTTTTCTTGTCGACAAGTCCGTCCAGTTGAACGCCAAGACCAAAAATGCCAACCTTAATTCCGTTTTTATTGAATATCTTGTAAGGTTTCACCAAGCCATCCAATACCGTGTTTTTAAAATCATAATTGGCAGATACGAATCCGAATGAAGCATTAGGCAATTGGGCATAAAAGCCTTCAATTCCGTTATCAAAATCATGATTGCCAAGCGTAGCCAGATCATAATTCATCATGCTCATGAGTTTGAATTCGAGTTCGCCGCCATAATAATTAAAATACGGCGTACCCTGAAAAATATCGCCGGCATCAAGCAATAAAACATTGGGATTTTCCTGTCGGATTGTTTCAATTAACGCCGCTCTTCGGGCAACGCCGCCCATATTTGGATTTTTCGGATGCGTTGCCGGAAAAGGATCAATATAACTGTGAACGTCATTGGTGTGAAGGATTGTAAGGTGTTTTGCTTCTGAAGATTTAAAACTACTGAAAGACAATCCCAATCCCATTAATGCTGTCGTAGCAGCTGTTTGCTGTATAAATGTTCTTCTTTTCATTTGTCCTATTTTTCTACAGAAATACGCACATCATTAGTAAGTGGAATGGTATCCACTTCTTTAAAATAATCAATCAATATATTTCTCAATTTGTAATCGAGGTCATATTTTTCTCCATTTTTAAAAAAAGTCATATTATCGCCACCATTGTATAAGTAATCATTTGTTCCTACATAATAGGTTTTATTATTTTCAAGCGGTTTTCCCTGTACAAGAATATTTTTTGGCTGGTTATTTTTATCAATTGTAAAAGTGAGTCCGTTAAGCGGATGCGGCTTTTTTTCAGCAATAATATAATGAATCATTTCCATAATTTGGGAAGTATTGAGTGCCACGACCACCATGCTGTTTTCAAAAGGCATGATTTCAAAAGCGGTTCTCGTGGTGACATTTCCTTTTGGAATGATCGTTCGGATACCGCCATGATTCAGCAGTACAATATCAATTTTTTTCTTTTCATGGGATACAAAAACAGGATTTCCTTTTTGCATCGCAAC